>OAVP01000219.1_pt1 | contig 44929 bp, 32 predicted proteins | sample 1495311 | NCBI WGS metagenome assembly OAVP01 (sample SAMEA2580102, study PRJEB22360) | human gut metagenome | biome: human gut; feature: human-associated habitat; material: faeces | place: Denmark | collected 2008/2010
GTGTGAAAAGAAAGGGATCTTTTCCAGGTGCGACGAACAAAGCAAGGACCCGTTCATGAGGTTCACTTTTAAAACCGGAAAAATAAGCGATCGTTGCTGGATTAGAAATATAGGCAACATCGGCGCCAGTGGTTTTCAACCAGGCATTTAACTCATTGATTTTTTTATCATTCATTTGATAAAACCTTCTTTCAAGTATTCTTTTTCTATTTTATCATGCTTTCGAAGAGAATAGGGGAGGGGAAAGTAGGAAATTGCTAAGTTTTCATGAAAACAAAATTAAAACGGTTGCAAATCCAGAAAAAATTTGCTATCCTAACAAAGAAATGTAAATAAGATTTTCTGAAAATAGAATAAGGGAGATATATCATGGAAAAACAAACAATTACGATTTATGATGTTGCACGGGAAGCGAATGTATCGATGGCAACTGTTTCACGGGTAGTCAACGGAAATCCAAATGTAAAACCAGCAACTCGTAAGAAAGTGCTGGAAGTGATCGACCGCTTGGATTATCGTCCAAACGCAGTTGCTCGAGGGTTGGCAAGTAAAAAGACCACAACTGTTGGTGTTATCATTCCTGATGTCAGCAATATGTTCTTCTCATCACTTGCTCGTGGGATCGATGATGTAGCGACCATGTATAAATACAATATCATCTTAGCCAACTCTGATGGCGATACGATGAAAGAAGTCAACGTATTGAACAACTTGTTAGCAAAACAAGTAGACGGCGTTATCTTCATGGGTCATCGCATCACGGATGAAATTCGCGGGGAATTCTCTCGCTCAAAAACTCCAGTCGTTTTAGCTGGTTCGATCGATCCTGATGAACAAGTAGGAAGTGTCAATATCGATTACACAGCAGCTGCCAAAGATGCTGTTTCGTTATTGGCGAAAAACAATCAAAAAATCGCTTTTGTCAGCGGTGCTTTGATCGATCCAATCAATGGCCAAAACCGCTTGAAAGGCTATAAAGAAGCCTTGAAAGAAAACAACCTTGACTATTCTGAAGGGTTGATCTTTGAATCACCATACAGCTTTAAAGAAGGCTTAGCATTAGTTGATCGCATCATCAACAGTGGTGCAACAGCAGCTTATGTTACAGACGATGAGTTAGCCATCGGCGTCTTAGATGGTTTGTTAGACAAAGGCGTTAAAGTTCCTGAGGATTTCGAGATCATCACCAGCAACAACTCATTATTGGCTGAAGCAGCTCGTCCACGCTTATCAAGTGTGACGCAACCATTGTATGATATGGGTGCCGTTGCGATGCGTCTATTAACTAAAATGATGAACAAAGAAGATGTAGAACAAAAAACGATCGTCTTGCCTTACGGTATTTCAGAAAAAAGCTCTACGAAATAAGCAGCGATTTAATAAAAAGACTAGTGGAGCAACGCTTTGTTGTTCCACTTTTTGCTTCAACGATCGTTCGTGTGGGTAGAAAATCTATGGATTTTCTACCCACACTTTTTTTGTATAAAAAAACTGATCAGCACAAGGCTGATCAGTCATCATCATCATTTGTATTAGGTTGGTTATTTTCTTGCTCGTCATCGTCGTCATCATTTGCAGTAGGTGTAACATTGTTGGATGCGTTATTCGATGATGTATTCGACGAACGATTTGTTGAACGGCTAGAGGATGCTTTTTTCCAATAGTCAGCATAGTTTGCATCTGAACCACCGAGTCCAAATTTGAAATCGACCGTATCTGGTCCGCCAGTTGCCCAATAAGAAGTAACGGTACTACTTGGATTCGTATAGGTTCGATTATCGACTCGCACGGTTCCGCCTGGTTGGGTACCAGTAAACTTGGAAACTTGAGCTTTTTTGACATCACTAGAAAGTTCAAACTTCTGATTTACACCAAAGACTTCTTGGTTTGTTTGATAGATACGATTGATCAAGTAAGCCATGTAATTGGCTGTCCGAGTTCCTGCGGCACTATCGGTAGCTTTATTGTCATCCCGCCCTGACCAGCTGCTGATGGTGATCGATGGGGTGGAAACGACTAGCCAAGAGTCAGACCAATTATTGGTAGACCCAGTTTTACCGACCCAATCGGCATTCCCGAGGTTCCAATCTAATCCGCTGATAACCGATTTAAAGGAACTGGTTTTTTGCTCATCGATAACACTACGCATCATGTCGGTCATAATGGAAGCTGTCGCTTCAGAAAAGACTTGGACCGGTTTGGCTTCATGCTGATAAAGCACTTCGCCTTCATTATCCTTGATTGATTCGATGATGTAGCCTTGCTGATAGACACCGTTATTGGCAAATGTTTGGAAGCCATTTGTTTGATTCAACACTGTGACATCGGTAACCCCTAATGGCGCTGATTCATATGCCCAGCTGTTATCTTCAGGATAGCCCATTTTGCTCAAATAATTTGAATAGGCATAAAAATGATCGCCTTCTTTTTCCCACAGATCTTGGAAAATATTTGTCGCTGCGATATTACTGGAAACTTCCAATGATTCGCGAATCGACATAAAAGTATTGGTTCCACGGTTTGTGGCATTGACGATCGGCTCACCGGCGTTTTCTCCTGTCCGCCATTTTGCGGCATAATCAGAAACCATTGATTCAGAGCCCATCAAGCCACTTTCGATCGCCGGTCCGTAAACCAGCATTGGTTTGATACTTGAACCTGCTTGGCGTTTAGCATCAAAGGCATGGTTGAATTGATTGTCAGCATAGTTACGACCGCCAATAAAGCCTAATACTTTCCCGGTGGCATTGTCCATCATGACATTGCCGACTTCGATGGTGGAGTCGCCCCAGTTGTCTAACATATAGCCGTATTTATCGACGGCATCTTGCATCGCATTATAAATATCTTTATCGATCGTTGATGTGACGGTATAGCCACCATTAACTAGTTTTTGCTGCGCCAATTCGAAGTATTTTTGGTAGGTTTCGTCTTTGGCATATTCTTCGTCACTGACATCATCTTCATCTGCCAGCTGTTTGGCAATAATGTCTTTTGCTTCATTTAACACTGTGTAATAAAGGAAGCTTTGATCCGTTTGTTCAATGGCTTCTTGTTTTTTGAAGTCTTGCTTCAAGTCATAATTAAGCGCCTCTTCGTATTCTTCTTTCGTAATATCGTGGTTACGATACATACTGAAGAGCACGAAGTCTTTCCGCTCTAAGCCAGCGGTCAAGTTTTCCTTGATCTCGCCCGTATTTGTATAAGGACTGTAGACGATCGGGCTTTGTGGCAGACCCGCAATAAAGGCTGCTTGCGGTAAAGACAGGTCAGCTGCGTTAACGCCAAAAATTCCTTGCGCCGCTTCTTGCACACCTGCGATATTTTGCCCTTTATTGTTCCGGCCGAAAGGGGAGATGTTTAGATACATGGTGACGATCTCATCTTTATCGAAAAATTTCTCCACTTCCATGGCTAATAAAATCTCATTGGCTTTGCGTTTGAAGGTCGTTTCACTGGAAAGGATTTGTTGTTTCACCAGCTGCTGGGTCAAAGTGGAACCCCCGCTGCCGCCAAAGCCTGTCGCTTCGGATAATAATGCCCGCACGACTGCTTTTGGTACGACGCCATTATGAATATTAAAATATTCGTCCTCTGTTGCGATGATCGCTTTTTTCAAGTAGTCTGAAATTTGATCGGAATTAACCGACGTTCGCATCAGATCTGAGCGAATCGTTGCGATTTTACTGCCATCAGCGTATGCGAGTTGAGAAGTCTCTGTGATGTCGGTCAGTTCTTTCTGCAACTCATCTTTAGAAGGAGCTGCGGTATCTTCCACAAGAAAAGCAAAGTAGCCGGCACCGATCCCCAAAGCTAAAGAACCGCCTAGCACCAGTAAAGAAATAGCCACTAAGAACAAGGCATGTAAAACCCTAAGACTGATATTGAAATAGAACCAGCCTCTATTTTTGTTTTCTGTATTCTTTTGATTTTTCGTTTTCTGGGACAAAAAGAGTCACCTCAATAAATTAGAATAGATTCCGTGTAATTATAGCAAAAAACAAGGCGCTTGGGTAGCACCCTATCTGTTATCGAAAGAAGTGTGCGAGAAAATGCCAGTTGGTATTTGTATTGAACCAGCGATAATAAGGGAAAACGAACAGATTTGCCTAAAAGTTTCTTTTTTGGTAAAGGACTTTGAGAGAAAGACTTTTCATTGCCCTCTTTTTCAGTTAAGATGAACAATGAAGCATTTATTAGGAGGAGAAAGAATGAGTACAGACTTTTTTGAAGAACTAAAGCAACGCGGATTAGTTCATCAGACCACAGACGAAGCAGCCTTGACCAAACAATTAAATGAAGAGTCTGTGAAACTATATATCGGCTTTGATCCTACCGCAGATAGCCTGCATATTGGTCATTTATTGCCTATTTTGATGTTGCGCCGTTTCCAACAAAACGGACATGTGCCGATCGCATTAGTTGGTGGCGGTACAGGAATGATCGGTGACCCATCCTTTAAAGATCAAGAACGTCAATTAAACACATTAGATACCGTTTTGGAATGGTCACAAAGTATCAAGAGCCAATTATCTCGCTTTATTGATTTTGATGACCAAGAAAATCCTGCCATCATTGCCAATAACTATGAATGGTTAGGGGAATTGAAACTGATCGATTTCTTACGGGACACGGGGAAAAACTTTACCATCAACTACATGATGAGCAAAGAAAGTGTCAAACGTCGGATCGAAACAGGAATTTCCTACACGGAATTTGCATACCAGCTTTTACAAGCCTATGACTTTTTGAACCTTTACGACAACCACGGTTGCTTGTTGCAATTAGGTGGTAGCGATCAATGGGGGAATATCACTTCTGGAATCGAATTATTGCGTCGTGAGCGTGAAGTCCAAGGGTTCGGTTTGACTATGCCATTGATCACAAAAGCAGATGGAACGAAATTTGGGAAAACAGAAGGCAATGCGGTTTGGCTAGATGCCAAGAAAACAACGCCTTACGAGTTCTACCAATTCTGGATCAATACGGATGATCGTGATGCAGTCAAATTCTTGAAATATTTCACCTTCTTATCATTAGAAGAAATCGCTGCGATCGAAGCTGAATTTAACGCTGCACCAGAATCTCGAGCAGCACAAAAAGCTTTAGCAAAAGAAGTCACTACTTTGGTTCATGGGGCAGAGGCTTATGAACAAGCCGTACGCATCTCAGCAAGTTTATTCAGCGGCAATATCAAAGAATTGAACGCTGAAGAGATCGAACAAGGCTTTAAAGGGGTTCCTAGTCATCAGGTAACAGCGGATGATTCTTTGAACATCGTTGAAGTGTTGACGACTGCTAAAATCGAACCATCAAAACGTCAAGCAAGAGAAGACGTACAAAATGGGGCCATCTACATCAATGGGGAACGCGTCCAAGACCTAACGTACGAGATCCAAGCAAGTGATCGGATCGGTGGAAAATACGTCGTGATTCGTCGTGGCAAGAAAAAATATTTCTTATTAACATTTTAATCGCAAAAAGCGAACCGACCTGTTGGTTCGCTTTTTTTCAAATTTTTGTAGAGGAAGGGTCTTTGTTGGAATGGGAAATATAGTGTTGAATGCCGCCGGTTTATTTGCCATGATCTTCTTAGGGTATTTTCTTAAACGGCTAAATGTCCTTTCAAAAGCGGATGGCTCGATCTTATCCAAAATTATTTTGAATGTGACGTTACCGGCAGCAATCATTTTGAATTTAGCTTCAATGCAAGTACAAGTCAGTGCGCTTAGTTTGATTGTGATCGCTTTGATCATTACGATCGTCCAGATCCTCTTCGCATTTTTCTTGACCAAAAAAGAATCGAACACGCTGCAACAGTTTGCTATGTACTGCGGGTCAGGATTTAATATCGGCAATTTTGCAATTCCTTTTGCCCAAAGTTTTTATCCTTTAGGGATTCCACTGATTTCGCTGTTTGATATGGGGAACAGTATCATGTTGGCAGGGGGAACGACGATTTTCATCGAGTTCTTGATTGGAAAGCGGACGACGTTTGAACCAGGAAAAATCTTTTTGAATCTCCTGCGCTCGCCAACATTTACCATTTATCTAGTGATGCTGATTATCCGCAGTGCGGATTGGAGGATTCCCGAGTCAGCCTTGGCGCTCGTTCAGCCAATCGGGATCGCAAATACGTTTCTGTCCATGTTTATGATTGGCTTATTTTTGGATTTCCGCTTACCGAAGCACACTACGCCAACGGTAATCAAAATTTTAAGCTTACGCTACGGACTGGCTTTCGTGCTGTTCGCGGCTTTCTATGTTTTACCGATCCCAGTTTTATTAAAACCAGTACTTTGTTTGTTAGTGTTTGCTCCGATCCCTTTATTTGGGGTCATTAATTCCGTGATTGCTGGGATGGAGGAAGAGGCGGTGGGATTTGTTTCTTCCATTAGCTTTTTGATAAGTATGCCGCTAATGACGGGTGTCCTGATGTTATTTGGACTCGCTTGATAAAAAAATACGGCAATGAGCAAAATAATCGCTTTACAAGGTGCTTTTATCGATAATAGAGAAGACTAGATTTAGGAGGAAAAGAAAAATGTTGATTGGTTCACACGTTTCAATGAGCGGCAAAAAAATGCTTTTAGGAGCAGCAGAAGAGGCGGCTAGCTATCAAGCTACTACGTTTATGATCTATACCGGAGCTCCGCAAAACACGCGGCGCAAACCGATCGAAGAGATGCAGATCGCAGCTGGACAAGATTTTATGACGGAAAAGGGAATTTCGAATATCGTTGTCCATGCCCCTTACATCATTAATTTAGGTAATACCATCAAACCAGAAAACTTTGGCTTTGCCGTTTCGTTCTTACAAGAAGAAATCCAACGAGCCCAAGCTTTAGGTGCAACTCAAATCACGTTGCACCCCGGTGCCCATGTCGGTGCAGGACCCGAAGCTGGGATCAAGCAGATCATTAAAGGCTTGAACGAGGTCCTTGAAAAAAATCAAACCGCCCAGATCGCATTAGAAACAATGGCAGGTAAAGGCACCGAGATTGGTCGCAGCTTTGAAGAATTGGCAGCAATTATCGATGGCGTTACCTTAAATGAAAAATTATCCGTTACACTAGATACTTGTCACACGAATGATGCTGGCTACAATGTCAAAGAAGACTTTGACGGCGTGTTAAACGAGTTTGACAAAATCATCGGGTTGGATCGCTTGAAGGTCATCCATGTCAATGATTCAAAAAATCCACAGGGCAGCCACAAAGACCGACATGCGAATATTGGTTTTGGCACGATCGGCTTTGAAGCCTTGAATAAGATCGTTCATCATGAGCAATTATCAGCGTTACCGAAAATTTTGGAAACACCCTATGTTGGCGAAGACAAAAAGAATAAAAAAGCCCCTTATGGCTATGAAATCGCGATGCTGCGGGAAAAGACCTTTGATCCTGAGCTATTGACGAAAATCATGGCGGGTGCTTAAACGGTTCATTTAACCATGAGCCAGCTTATTATTGGAGGAAGAAAAATGGACTTTCAGTTGCTGATCGATGCCGCGAAACAAAAACTGGGATTCAGACAGCTCTCTCAATTTGCAGAAGCAGGGAGTGTTGCGGCAGCTCTGACTACTGCAGATGGACAGATTTATACAGGGATCTGTATCGATACCAGCTGTTCCATGGGTTTTTGCGCCGAACAGGCTGCGGCTGCGCAAATGATCACCGATGGGCAGCAGCGGGTGTTACAGATGGTTGCAATCAATTCGGCAGGTGAGCCGATCCCACCTTGTGGTCGTTGCCGTGAATTCATCAGCCAGCTGGATCCTGCCAACCACAACACGCAGGTCATGATCGCAGCAGGAAAAATCATGACGATAGAAGAGCTGTTGCCTTTTGATTGGAAAGCATCAAAATAAAAAGAGATTTAGCCCCTTAGACCGCTCTGTTCTAAGGGGCATCTTTGTTTTATCGATCCAATGGACGATCAACATGTTTAGATAAAAAAACTCCTCAACCAGCAATAGTGCTTTGTTGAGGAGTTGATCGATAGCAATGATTAGAATTTTTTCGCAGCTGCTGCTACGCGTTCTAAACCTTCAGCAATGATTTCTGCTGTTTTAGAAGGATCTGCATTGTGACCTTCGATGATTACTTCTTCTGTGATGTTCATGCCGAACATACCACCGAAAACTTTTTCCATAAAGGTTACAGCGTTTTCCATTGCGCTCATTTCGCCTGAGTAAACACCACCACGGGCATTCAATAGAACGATTTCTTTGTCTTTCAACAATTGGTTCATTGAACCATCTTCGTTATAAGAGAAAGTAAAGCCAGCTTGGAAGATATAGTCGATGAATGTGTGCAAAGCTGCTGGGATCGTTAGGTTCCACATTGGGAAAGCGAAAACGATGGTATCTGCTGCTGCGAATTTGTTCATCACGTCTTGACGGACAGTCATCAATTCTTGTTCTTCTTGGTTTAATTCTTGTTCTTGTGAAAGTTTGCCAAATGCTTCAAATAACGTTTGACCGATATAAGGCATTGGTTGTGCGTACACATCAAAGGTTACAACGTCCACATTGTTCGTATCAAGATTTTCAACGAACGTATCAAACATTTTTGCAGATACTCCATCAGGACGGTTATTGGCTTTAACAACTAAAATATTTTTCATTTTTTTCCACCTTTACTTTAAGTAAGTTTTAATCACAAAACGTAGTATACTATAAAATAATTTTGCTTACAATAAATAAGTGTACTTTTTTTAAAAAAGCTGGAATTTTGCAGTATTTTTCACGTAGTTTTGGTAAACTTTAGAGAAAACAGGAGGGGTTCTATGAAAATATTCGTGGTCGAAGATGACAAATCGTTAGTCAAAATGATGGAAAATCAATTATCCCGCTATGCGTATCAAACCTTTGTTCCAGAAAATTTCGCTGCGGTTTTAGCTGAATTCTTGATGATCCAACCTGATTTGGTTTTGTTAGATGTCAATCTGCCTTATTATGATGGGTTTTATTGGTGCCAAAAAATCAGGGAACATTCATTGGTTCCAATTCTCTTCATCTCCGCACGTGACGGCAATATGGACCAAGTGATGGCATTAGAATACGGTGCTGATGATTATCTGGTCAAACCTTTTTCTTATGACTTGCTGCTGGCTAAAGTGAAGAGCCATATTCGCAGAGTCTATGGGGATTATGCACAGTCTGATCGGGCGAGAAGCTTGAAAGCTGGCGAATTGACCTATTATCCGGAAGCGTTGAAGATGGTCTATCGTGAAGCCAGTGAATGGCTGACTGTTCGAGAAGGAGAATTATTGACCCTTTTAATGTCAGCGCACCCAGAAATGGTCAAACGGGAACGGATTTTAAATCTATTATGGGATGATGAGCGTTTTGTTGATGACAATACGCTTTCTGTCAATGTTGGCCGTTTGCGAAAAAAATTGGCGGCAATGGGCATCAATGATCCGATCCAAACGATTCGCGGAAAGGGTTACGCCTTATCGGTAGTAGGTACAGAAGAATGAGAGCATATGTAAGTGTTCATTTACCTAAACTACTCGTTACCTTCCTAGCCATTTCATTGTTCGTTTTAGTGATTTGGTTGGATGGCTATCGAAATTACCTCGTGATTGGTTATGGTCTGCTTCTATTCGGGCTGTTCATTGTTCTTGTTTATTTGGCAGATTACCTTTCCAATACTACGTTTTATCATTATATCAAGCATGGAAGAGCGACACACCGAAGCAATGGCTACCTTTCCAGGCAATGGCGCAAGCAGTTCGATGGACAAGAGCAGCATGAGCAAGAGCGGCTGACAGAATTAGATCAGCACCATCAAAATCATATTCGTTTCATGAATATCTGGGTTCATCAAATGAAAACACCTGTCTCAGTTTTGGCGCTAATGGCTGAAAGTGAAGAAGTCGATAGCTATGATCTTTTGGCTGAAACAGATCGCTTAAAAAGTGGCTTGGCGACTGCGCTGAATTTTGTGCGCTTGGAAGATTTCACGGAGGACTTCGTTATCGAGTCAGCCTCACTGTTGGAATTGTTAAAACACAGTATCGGTGACCAGAAGCGGAATTTCATTCGCAGTGAAGTCTATCCGAAGCTGATGAGTGAAGCAGATATCACGGTGACAACAGATAAAAAATGGCTAGGTATTTTGCTCTTTCAGCTCATCAGCAACGCCGTCAAGTACTCAAAGCCAGACAGTAAGGTCTATTTTGAGATCGATCCTTTTTCTAGAAAATTGACGATCTCAGATGAAGGGTGCGGAATTGCAGAAGCGGATCTGCCAAGGGTTTTTCGCCCCTTTTATACAGGTCAGAATGGTCGGCAAACAGGCGAGGCAACTGGAATCGGACTTTACTTAGTCGAAACGATCAGCAAGCAATTGGATATCGATATCGCTTTGGTCTCTAAGGAGAATCTAGGCACGACGGTTACATTAACGTTTCGGACGTAAAGACTTTCTTACAATTTTGTAAGCTTTCTATCATGAAATCGATAACTGATTGCGGTGCCGCCTGCTAAACTGGTAGCAAAGGAGTGAAGATGATGGCTTTACTAGAATTGAAAAATGTATCGAAAACCTATACAGGGGAAGTGTCTGTTGAGGTTTTACAGCAAATCGATCTCAAAGTGCCAGAAGGAGAATTTATCAGCATTATGGGTCCATCTGGCAGTGGCAAGACCACCATGCTGAATTTGGTGGCAACATTGGATAAACCGACTTCAGGTTCGGTGATCATCAAGGGCGAGCAGCCCCTAGAATTATCTAAGCAAAAACTCGCGGAGTTTCGTCGTCGGCAACTAGGTTTTGTTTTTCAAAACTACAATTTACTTTCGCCATTGAGCGTGCTTGAGAATGTGATTTTACCACTGACATTGGATCGGGTGCCGGTTCTTGAGATGAAAGAACGTTCGGAACAGCTATTACGTGAGCTTGGGATCTATGAGAAAAAAGACAAACGCATCTATCAGCTTTCCGGTGGAGAGCAGCAGAGAGTTGCGATTGCTAGAGCTTTGATCCATCAACCGGAATTGCTTTTAGCAGATGAACCGACGGGCAATCTTGATTCAAAGGCAGCACGAGATGTCATGGAAATACTAAGTCAGATGAACAAGCAACTTAAGGTCACCACCATGATGGTCACCCATGATCCTTATTCTGCCAGCTTTTCTGATCGGGTCGTTTTCATCAAAGATGGAAAGCTGTATAACGAAGTCTATCGCGGGGCTGATCAACAGCAATTTTATCAAAAAATTCTTGAAGTCCTAGCACATTTAGGAGGTCGCCGTCATGAATTTCAGACAGTTGATCATTCGTAATCTGCGGGGGAATTTTCGAACCTATGCGGCCTACTTCGTCAGTAGCGCCTTTGCGGCGATGGTGTTTTATATCTTTAGTCTTTTGCTCTTTCATCCGCAATTGGAAGAAAATTTGTCCAATAGCGGTACACTTTCAGAATTGGCGAAGGTCGGTCTATCCGTCGCACTTGTGGTGATCGCTTTACTGTCGCTGTTGTTTTTATGGTATACATTTGTGGTCTTTTTAAAACGACGCAAACGTGATCTGGCAATCTACTTGATTTTGGGGATCGAAGAAAAAGATCTGCGAAAGATTTTGTTTGTCGAAAATGCCCTTTTAGGAACCTGTGCCACAGTGACCGGTATTGGGTTAGGGATTTTATTGACGAAATTATTGCTGCTGATTGCGCAAAATGTCATGTATCTAACAGAAGGACTGAAATTTATGGTTCCTATGGAAGGTTTAGGATTGACCTTTGGGATCTATGTCTTTATTTTTCTCTTGATCTCCTTTTTCAGTACCCGCGCCTTGCAAGGAGAACAGATCATCTCATTGATCAAGGAAAATGAAAAGCCACGTCCTGAACCAAAAAGCCATTGGGCATTGGCTTTTTCAGGAATTGTGCTGTTACTAATTGGCTATGGATCGGTCTTTTATTTTAGCTACCAAACGTACTCGATGCTGCCGCTTATGCTAGGAGTCTTGTTGACTGTTGCGGGCACGATTTTGTCATTCCATCAGTTCAGCGTATTTCTATTGAAACGATTAAAGAAACGCCCGACCTTCTTACGAGGGACTCGGATGCTGACTATCAGCGAATGGATTTTTCGCATGCGAGACAATGCGGCGATGTATAGTCTGATTGCTATTAGTACCTCCGTGGCATTCGTTGGGATTTCCGTGATGCTGGCGATTGGCAGTTCTTCTTTTTCTTCGATCCAAGGAATTAGTGTAGCCTATGTATTTCCGTGGTCTGGGCCAGAAGACCTCGATCATACCGAGGGAAAAGTAAACGAAATTAAAACTGCTATAGAAGAAAAAGGGTATGCGCCTGTAACGGATAGTGTTTCCTTACTATGGGCATATGCGAATCTTGATGAATCTGCAGTTACGAATGATTCATTCTATACGACGAATGGCTTTTCAATTATGCGAGAAAGCGACTATCAGAAAATGATGAAACAAATTGGTGAGGAAGCTGATTCTGTTGCAGATAATCAAATAATGACACTTAGTGCTAATTATTCACGTCGAAAACAGCTTCTAGAAGTCCCTGAGAACGAACGTACAAGTATCTATCCAATCGAATTGGGATCAGAGACCGGTATAAAAAAAGATGTTACGATTGTCCACAGTCCCTCAATGCTTTCTCTGGATTACTTTGGACTGTCAGTTGTGACAGATAAAACCTTTGAGGAGTGGCAAGCCCTCTTGCAAAAATCCACCGACGATATGGAATCTGGTTTTATTTGGTTAGACTATCCAGAATGGGCTGAAACACCTGAATTGGTATCTGATTTCAATGGGGATTTAGATAAAGAAAATGCCTTGATCGATCAGCAATACGAAGAGCTCAGTCAGGAGTTTGAAGCCAAAGGTGACTATACGGATGAAGAGTGGTCAGAAGCGGCAAAAGACATTCCGATGCGTACGTCTTATACCTCGAAATACCAAGTTTTCCAAGAAAATCGTCAGGGAAATGGCATCATTTTAATGATCACGGTATTACTGGGTTCGGTTTTCTTTATTTTCTCCGCTTCGATTATCTATTTCCGTTTATTTGCAGATTTAGATAAAGATGGGGCGTACCATCGTTCCTTGCATATTTTAGGTGTGTCGCCGAAGGAGCGGCACAAAGTTCTGAGACGCCAGCTGCAAGTAATGTACTTCTTGCCAACAGTCGTTGCAATGATCCATTTCGCGGTAGCGATGACCGCTTTGCGTATCTTAGTAGAATTGCCTGTTTGGCAATACTACGGTATGATCGCTAGTCTCTTTTTGATTTTTCAAATCGTTTTTTACTTGATTTGTCAATATCGATACTTCCAGCAAATTGATAGGATCGCCGATCCTACAGAGTAATTTATTCTTCAAGCCAAATCTCTTTCAGTTTGTACTGATTGGGATTTGGCTTTTTATTAGCTAGTTTGTCTAAATTTCTATCCATGAAGCCTTTTAATTGTGCAAATCATTGAAAAGCAGATAAAATTAAGTAACGCTCATTTTGTCAAACAAACGAAGAGACACTGTTAGAACACGACAACTGTCAGATGCAAAATTCATTTCGAGTACAGTGAAGGCTGCGGTCGATGGATTTAGGGAAGCACTTATTTGAGGGAGGAGACCAATGATCACACGACTTGGAAAAGCATTTGCAGTCTTACTGTTGCTGATTCCTTTATTTGCTGGTATCCGGATTGTTTATGGGGAAACCGATGTGGGTGCCAACCTGATCACAAATGTATCGATCGTTAATAGCCGCAACGAGGTCATCACAAGTATTGAAAAGGATGATTCCTTCAAAATAGATATGACCTGGAGTTTGGAGGATTTAGGAGATTTAAAAGCCGGTGACAAAGCGACTGTCACCTTGCCAGTTGAGATTGAAGGCGTCAATAATACGTATGCTTTATACGATGAAAATAACAACTTAGTGGTCAATGTTACCCAAGTTGGCAATCAGCTGACCTTTGTTTTCACGGAATTTGTCGAACAAAATACCAATGTACACGGGGACTTTTATTTTTGGACAAAGTTCAGCGATGAAGTGACAGAGAACCAAATCAACAACATCAACTTCGAAACAGTAAATGGAACGCAATCGGTGCCTATTTTTATTCAAGCAGTGGATGATACAGGGGAGGGTGCCTTACTCACCAAACAAGGACTGTATTTAGGTACGCAAGAACCCAAACGGATTATTGATTGGCGTGTGTACATCAACTCGTTTGATACAAATCAAGTGACGATCAAAGATGGAACGTTTATTGATATTTTAGGTCCCCATCAGACACTCATCAGTACGACTGCCCGAGTGGTTTACGGCCCCAGCGTTTCCAACCCAACGTATGTTGAGCAAGTACCGATCGTTTTAAATAGTGATGGCTCCTTTGAAATTCCTTTGCGGGATACGGAGGAACGGATCTACATTACCTACAAAACAGAAACTGATGGAACATTGGAACAATATACCAATCGGGGCATCCTTGATGCCGTGGTCAATGATGTGCCAAGAACAAGCAGTATTACTGGCTATACGCCACGCTATGGTGGCGGTGGTGGCGGAACCGGTGAACCAGGGGAGTCCAGCAGCACGGATCCAAGTAGTGAAAGCAGCACCAGTAGTACTACCGAACCAAGTAGTGGAAGCAGTACTAGTAGTACTACCGAACCAAGTAGTGAAAGCAGCACCAGCAGTAGCACAGAACCAAGTAGTGCAAGCAGTACTAGTAGTACTACCGAATCAAGTAGTGAAAGCAGTACAAGTAGTAGCACGGAACCAAGTAGTGAAAGCAGCCCCAGCAGTAGCACAGAACCAAGTAGTGAAAGCAGCACTAGTAGTACTACCGAACCAAGTAGTGAAAGTAGTACAAGTAGTACCACCGAACCAAGTAGTGAAAGCAGTACAAGTAGTAACACGGAACCAAGTAGTGAAAGCAGCACCAGCAGTAGGACAGAACCAAGTAGTGAAAGCAGCACTAGTAATAGCACGGAACCAAGTAGCGACAGTAGCACCAGTGAATCCACCGAATCAACTAACAGGAGTAGTTCTAGTAATACTGGGGCGGTGTCACCTGAAAATTCATCCTCTGGGATCAATAAGTCATCCAAAACAAATAATTTGCATAATCAATCAGAAAAACAGCACTTTCCTCAAACGAATGAAGTGGCTAATCATTTATGGATTGCAATAGGAATGGTTTTAGCAGGATGCGCATTGAAGTTAGGTTGGAGTAAATTTATCAGGTAGATAGAAACTGAAATTTTGGAGGCAGTTTTATTACTTGGAAGAAAAATTAATAAAGACTTATTTAAAGGAAAGATGCCATTTTATGGCCACTTTCCTTTTTTTTTCGGCGCATGTTTTCTCTGAGATTTTATTATAATTTCTTTATCAAGTTATCTTGAAATATACATTTAGGAAGTGAGGAAATGAGAAAACTGGTTGGTGTATTAATCACAATACTGCTAATAGGGTTATTGATTCTTGTGTTTGGTTTCGATCATACTTCAGCAAAAGAACGTTCCAGAGGAAATCTGTCGTTTTCTGTACAAACGAACCGAGTGATTTATGACGAAGCCTTGAAAATGATCACGGTTCCGGTACGTCCGAACAAAACACTGACTTCACAAAAGGTTCGTGTCTTACTAACTTATGGTTGGGATGGGAACGGACACAGTGAAAAAGTGATCGGCGAAACAGTTTTAACGAAAGTCGATTGGTTTTCAGGTGTTGAAAACTACTTAAGGATCCATGCGGAGATGGCTATTGATGAGATAAAAAGTATGGATAAAGTTGATTTAGTTGTTATATATGATGGTGAAACAACAATAACTGAAAACCTGAAGCCCGGTCATTGGCAAGTAACCGCGCCGCCAAGCAGTAATGAGAGTACGACAGCTGAGACAAGTAAAAGCTCAAACGAAACGGTAGCAACAAGCGCTTCCTCTAGTAGTATCGAGCCGAAATTTAGCGAGTCTCAATCGACGAATCCAACGACTTCTGAGGCTGAAATTACCAGTGAAGACATCCAAAGCACACAAAGCACTATCGATATCAGTGATTCGGAAACCGTCAGCACCCAACCAGTCACTAAAAGCGAGCCAAGTCAGACAGAGAGCTGTCAAGAAAACGCAGCGACAGCCATAACGTCTACCGAGAAGGAATCTGCTTCGACAAAGCATTCAGATTCACAAAAGAAAACCAAAGGATTGCCAGCCAATCAATCCCAGAAAAGTCAGGCGAGCGTTTCATCTAGTGTCCGTACAGAAGAGCACCAAGCGACAACATCTTCTCAAGACAAAAAGGAACAACTTCAACCCACGGAGATAAGCAGTGGCAAGGAGGTCAATGCAGCCGTACTACCGAAAACCGGCAGCAAAACTACCAATCTTCGCTATCTACTCTTTGGTCTAGTAGTGGTTCTGACTGTGTTTCTTTACTGGCTGAAGCGAAAGTTATTTTATGATGAGAAGCTGTAACGAACATACCCAAAAATCATGAGAAAATTGATAACCCACGATTGGAAATTTCTTCCCCAGAATGCACAATCACGTGTTGTTTTGCCGTAATTCATAATTAGTCTGACGATCCTTTTGAAGCGTCAGACTTTTTTTATGAAAATATGCAAATAACGAAAGGAAAATTTGTTAAAAGTAATTTGACAGAAAAGAGGGCACAGTGGTACGATCACCAAACATTCACAGCTTACAATTTTGTAAGGTGATAGATTCAAAGCAAAAAACAGCTTTGGCTGACCATACAAGCGAGGGAATTTTCATGTTACACGCACTTTTGGATACCACAGAAAAACAAATTTTTCAGTTTCTTAGTTATTGTTACGAAACGAACAAACCAAAATATACAATTAAAGAGCTTTCTGATGTTTTCAATAGGAGAACGAATAAAATGCAGTCGATCGTGCAACAAGTCGAATGGTTTTGTGCCCGCTATCCTCAGTTTACGTTGATTTATGATGAACAAGAAAAAGAAGTGTTGATTGCTTTTTCTCCACGATTTTTATTGAGTCAAGCATATAATGTATTGTTACAGGGAACCGTTGGGTTTATCTTACTCGATGCACTCTTTCACGGGGACTATCACTCCCTTGAACAACTCAGCCTCAAAACCTTCAGCAGTCTCCGAACGGTCCAACGAAAATTGCAGGAACTAAATCACATTTTGGCGAACTATCATTTGTCCTATAGTCTGAAAAAAGGAGATCCCTTGACAGGTGAGGAATACGCGATCCGCTATTTTTATCATTTAACCTATTGGCAGATTTTCGATGAGAAGCACTCACAGGTCGTGGCATCGATCAAGGATAAAGAAAGCATTATGGCTTTGTTTGAAACTCATGCTTCTTATATGAGAAAAATCGATATCGATAAGTTTCTTAATCTATTCGCTATCTCCCTGCAAAGAATTCATCAAAAGCATCCAATCACTTTTTTACCAGAGGAAGTAAGTACCTTTGAACATCCACTGATTGAAAGGAATCAGTTTTTTGAGGTCTTTTTAAAGCCATTATTCAACGGCAATCACCTTTCTCTATCTGAAATCTCGGAGCCTGAATGCAGCTTCTTGTATTTTATGTTTGGCGTAATGAACACCTATCTTGAAGAGGATCTTTGCGAGGCGGAACTCTCGTGGTTGACCCAACCCAAGTATCAGCCAGAAGTATTACTTGTTGAACAACTAGCCCAGTGTTTTCGTCTGAGGTTTACCGATGCTGAAAAAAACTATTTACTAGTTAATTTCGTAATGATCCATTCTGCTTCCAACCTTTTTGGTACCCGACAAAAAAGTGATAGTTTTGGTAAACCGACCGACAAGCAAGAGCTACAAGCGGCTTTCCCAGTGCTTTATCCGACCGTGAAACGATTTTTTGAGGAAGCGACTGTTTCTTTACCTGATTTGCGTGCATTGCTGCAAAAGAATGACCGATTGATTTTCCAATACTGTATGTTATTGAGAGTTATTTTTATCAAATATGAACAGCCAGTCACTTTCTCGATCCATTCGAAATACGGAAAAACGCAAGAACTTTGGATGAAGAACCGACTATTGAATGCAACGCATCGAGCGATGGCGCATCTTTCACTTACTCAAAAACCAGATTTGGTCATCAGTGATTATCCGATTCATCAAGAATTTTCTGAGGAAGAACAGCCCTATATCTTTTATTGGAACGGTCAACCAAGCGCAAAGGAGTGGAAACAACTTAAACAAACGATCAAACAGATCAGAAGTGCCAAGAACAAGGCAGCTTTTGAAAAGCTCGTATTTGCCCAATCGATTTGATCGTACCATGTAAATAATCAGCCGCGTGGGTTGGCTGAGCAGACAGAACTTATAATTTCGTAAGTTTCGGCAGTAAGGCGAAAGTGAAAAGCGACTTTGATAAACACAGGTGTCAAGAAGCAAAAACAGGAACATCGTCGTTCCTTTTTCGCTTCTTGACTTTTTTTTACAGAGATGGCATGGTATACATATTATCATAACGTTTTTTATTTAAAATCGTTGCAGAAAAGGTGTTAGGAAGAAGGGGTAACTTTGACAGAAGTATTAGCACTGCAAAATGTTTCCAAATTGATTGGAACCAAACGAATCATTGAGGATGTTTCCTTTGTGGTGGACCAAGGACAAGTCGTTGGTTTATTAGGGCCTAATGGGGCTGGGAAGACGACGATCATTCGGATGATTGTTGGGTTGATGAAGCACAACACAGGATCGATTGCCATTATGGGGAATTTACTGGATTCTTCTTTTAAAACCGCGATTGCCTCAGTCGGTGCGATCGTTGAAAATCCTGAGTTTTATAATTATATGACAGGCTATGAAAATTTGATGCAGTATCAGCGCATGGCGAAGAAAAAAAGTACGACAGCAGAATTAGAAGCTCTTATTCGTCAGGTACATTTAGAAGGACACATCCATCAAAAAGTCAAAACCTATTCATTAGGGATGCGTCAGCGTTTAGGTGTTGCCCAGGCATTGGTCCATCAACCAGACTTATTAGTTTTAGATGAACCGATGAATGGCCTGGATCCTAAAGGCATGCGGGAGTTTCGAGAAATGATTCTTTCTTTGAGAGAAAAAGGCGTTTCTGTCTTAGTTTCCAGTCATCAATTAAGCGATATCGAACAAATTGCCGATCATTTGATCGTGGTGCAAAAAGGAAAAGTCACTCATCAAGTAGCAATGGCAGAGTTGAAAGCAGAGAAAAATGTACTGATTATTAAAACTGATGATAATGCGGAAACAGAAGCACTGTTAAAAGCTTCCTTTGAGGTCGAGGTCTTGCAGGTTGCAGATGAATTGCAAGTCACTCTAGCAACAGATCAGCGTTCGGCAATCGCTGCAGCGATCGTGACGGCTGGGATCGGCTTGAAAGAACTACGGACAAAGCAATCTTCTCTAGAAGATACATTCTTGGCTTGGACCGAAGAAGGAGGTTTGTAAGCATGCTGACATTGATTAAAAATGAATGGATCAAATTAACCAAAAAACGTTCTACTTGGATCATGCTGCTTTTATTGGTTCTAATGACTTTTGGGTTGACCTATGTGGTTCGCTTAGGTAGTCCCGAGATTGGTGCCAATGATTTATTCGCTTCTTTGAGCGACATGACTTCCTTTTTAAACTTATTTGTGGTGATTGTGGCAGCTTCTTCAGTGGCGGAAGAGTTCAGTCGTGGAACAATCAAGTTCTTATTGATTCGGCCTTTTTCCAGAAGCCAAATCTTAGCAGCAAAAGCCATCAACACGTTTTTATTTGCGCTTTTAGGGACTGCTGTTTTACTAATCAGTAGTTTAGCAGCCGCCAATTTATTTTTAGCAGCTGAATCACCTTTTGCTGCTACTGGCTACAACGGGCTAGCGGCGATTCTCGTTGCCTTTGTTTTTGCGGGAACCAACTTGCTATTGATTGTCTTTTATATTGCATTGACCATCTTTATCTCAGCCGTCATTCGCTCTCAAAGCCTGGCGGTTGGCTTAGGCTTGGGTATGTTGTTTGGAAGCAGCATCATCAACTCGATCATGCTTTTTGCGCAAGAAAAATACCCATGGCTGAAGTGGAACCCGTTTAATTTTATGAATATCAAAGAGCAGATACCGAGTTTATTAAATAGTCCTGACATGCAGATGACTGCCTTTGATCCGGGATTGGGCTATTGGGAAATGGCGATCGGGATCCTTGTTTATAGTGTTTTAATCTACCTTTTAACAAATTGGTTATTCAATAAAAGAGATGTCGCATTAAGTTGAGGAAACGAGTGAAAGTTTTTGGATAAATCCAACTTTCACTCTTTCTTTTTGTGTTTTTTTCTAGTAAAATGATTCATTGAGAGTACAAGAGAAAGGAGAGTTTTCAAATGGTTAGTGTAGGAATCGTAATCGTGATCGCTGTTGTTGCAGCATTACTAGGCGCTGTCGGCGGCTTCTTTTTGGCGCGTAAATATATGCAAGATTATCTAAAGAAAAATCCTCCCGTTAATGAGGATATGCTTCGCTCGATGATGATGTCAATGGGTCAAAAACCTTCTGAGAAAAAGATTCGTCAGATGATGCAGCAAATGAAAAACCAAAAGTAGGTTTTTTTCTAAGAAGCGGGCTGATTTTATCAGCTCGCTTTTTATTGCGGCAAAACGCAGCAACGAATAAAAAATATCCCCAGGCTACTTTATTTAGTTCTGTTCTGTGAATAGCGGGGGAGTAAATGTAACTGAATCCAATGAATATTCGGAAAAATCGCAAAATTTAGGCAACAGGTCACAAAGAAATGGAGAGTGTTATGTCAATATTTAGGAAGTTAGGTTGGTTTTTTAAACAAGAAAAGAAACATTATTTGTTAGGCGTAGGCTCTTTAGTCCTAGTCGCCTTGGTACAGTTGGCACCCCCAAAAGTTATTGGGATCATCATCGATGAGATTGCGGAAAAAGAGATCTCGATGCAGATGATCTTTTTTTGGGTCATGATCTTGATTGCTTCAGCTATCGCTCAATACGTGTTCCGTTTCGTCTGGCGGACGCATATCTGGGGCAGTGCTGCTCGGCTAGAAAAAACGTTACGCAGACAGCTATTTGCACATTTTACAAGGATGGATCAGTTGTTTTATCAAAAGCATCGGACAGGTGATTTGATGGCCCATGCCACCAATGACTTGAATGCCATCCAAAATGTGGCAGGGGCGGGGATCTTAACCTTTGCCGATTCCTTCATCTCGGGAGGGGCAACCATCATTGCGATGGTTCTCTTTATCGACTGGCGGGTTACGATTATTTCTCTATTGCCGCTGCCTTTCTTAGCAGTCATGGCACGGGTTCTTGGTAGCAAATTGCATGATGCGTTTCGTGACTCGCAAGAAGCATTTTCTTCCATCAACGACAAAGCCCAAGAAAGTATTACTGGGATGAAAGTCATCAAAACCTTTGGACAGGAAAAAGAGGACATCGCTGATTTTCAAACCAAAATTGACCATGCCATCATCAAAAACCGTAAAGTCAATTTTCTGGATGCCTTGTTTGATCCGTTTATTACGATCATCATCGGAATCTCCTATGTGCTGACGATCATCGTCGGCGGCAATTATGTTATGGACGGTACCATCTCGATCGGTCAATTGGTATCCTTCATCAGTTATATCGGTATGTTAGTTTGGCCGATGTTTGCCATTGGACGTCTGTTTAATGTGCTGGAACGAGGCAATGCTAGTTATGATCGGGTTGCCGAATTGTTGGCGGCAAAGACCCATATCATTGAAGCCAAAGATGCGGTCGATGCCCCAGCTCAAGGAACGGTGAACGTTCAAATCAATGAGTTTCACTATCAAGGAGATGATTTTGCCCTGCAAGACATCCACTTTACTTTGCCTGCCGGGCAAACACTTGGTGTCGTCGGGAAAACCGGTGCTGGAAAAACCTCTTTGATGAAGCTTTTGTTGCGAGAGTATGATTCATTTGATGGAGCGATCACCTTCGGGGGCATCGATAGCAAGCAATACTCTTTGAATGCTCTTTTGGGATCAATCGGTTATGTTCCGCAAGATCATTTCTTATTTTCCATGACGATTCGAGACAATATCCGCTTTGCGCAACCACGGGCTTCTCAAGCAGAAGTTGAAGCGGCTGCTGGATTGGCAGTGATCCACGAGGATATCAGTCAGTTTCCGGAAGGGTATGAAACGATGGTGGGGGAACGTGGTGTTTCTCTTTCTGGCGGACAAAAACAGCGTTTATCCATTGCCCGTGCTTTGATCACTGATCCAGAATTATTGATTTTAGATGACGCCCTTTCAGCAGTAGATGCCAAAACGGAAGAAGCTATTTTACAACAATTACGGACGTTCCGTCAGAATAAAACAACGATCATTGCTGCCCACCGCCTAAGCAGTGTCAAGCACGCAGAAGAAATTCTCGTGATCGACAATGGGAAAATCAGTGAACGCGGGACCCATGAACAATTATTGGCTGCAAATGGCTGGTATAAAAAAATGTGGGACAAACAGCAACTAGAAGCCAAAATCGAAGGGAGTGAAGCCTAATGCAAGAATCAGAATGGAGTAAATCGATTCCCTTTAAAGAACAAAAAAACATCATCAAGCGAATGTTTCTTTTTGCCAAGCCATTTCGAAAAACCTTCTATGCAGCGATCTTTTTTGCTTTTGTGCTATCGATCGTCAATATCCTGTTGCCTTTGATCATTCAAACCTTTATGGATAATTATTTGACCAATCAAACGGCGACCCAGCAAGTCATTTATTTCTTTGCTGCATTGTATTTCTTTGGGGTGTTGGTAAAAGCTGTGATTTGGTTTTTCCAATGGTTCCTTTATTCGATGGGTTCTTTAAAAACCTATCAATATATTCGAGCAAAATTATTTGAAAAATTGCATAGTCTTGGGATGCGCTATTTCGATCAGACGCCTGCGGGTTCAATCGTTTCACGGGTCAGCAACGACACAGAAACGTTGTATGAATTTTGGTATGTCTTCTTGATGGTATTGACAGGGATTTTTGCGGTGGTTTCTTCTTTTGCCGCCATGTTTCGCATCAACGTCAAAATTGCTTTACTGAACTTGATTTTTCTGCCAATCCTAATGGTAGTCATCTGGTATTATCAAAAATTCAGCTCTCGTATCTATCGTCAAATGCGGGAAAAACTGAGTCAGCTGAATACGAAATTGAATGAATCGATTTCTGGCATGCAGATCATTCAGCAATTCCGCCAAGAGGCGCGGCTGAATGAAGAATTCGAAGCGACCAACGATGATTATTTGAAAACTAGATACGCCATGATCCGCACGAATGCGCTGCTACTATCACCAATCATTAGTTTGTTGTATGCCTTAGCGATCGCCTTGTCATTGACGCTCTTTGGGTTTGATGCTTTAGAATCGCCGATTGAAGTTGGGTTAATTTTCGCCTTTACGACCTATATTCAAGGATTCTTTAATCCAATGACACAGATGATGGATTTTCTCAGCGTCTTTACTGATGGGATGGTAGCCGGCAGCCGGATTTTGAAGATTATGGATAACGAAGAATATACGCCGCAGCAAAACTCCGATGCCAGTCAAACCATCACCAAAGGAAAAATTGAATTTCGCGATGTCAGTTTTTCCTATGATGGAAAAAACAACGTATTGAATCATATTTCTTTCATCGCCTATCCAGGTGAGACCGTGGCTCTAGTCGGTCACACAGGAAGTGGCAAGAGCTCGATCATCAATGTGTTGATGCGTTTTTACGAATTTGGGGAAGGGCAAATTTTGATCGATGATCAAGATATCCGCGACTTCACGATGGAAGAGCTTCGGAAAAAAGTTGGACTCGTATTGCAAGATGCTTTCATGTTTTATGGGGACATCGCTGACAATATCCGCTTATTGAATCAGGATATTCGTGAAGAACAGATCGAAGCAGCAGCAAAATTTGTTCAAGCAGATGCCTTTATTCAAAAACTACCTGGTAAATACCACGCCAAAGTGATTGAACGGGGTGCCAGTTATTCAAGCGGGCAACGGCAATTGATTTCCTTTGCCCGAACGATGGTGACCGATCCGAAAGTGCTGGTCTTGGATGAGGCGACTGCCAATATCGATACTGAAACAGAAGGACTGATCCAAGAAGGCTTGGCAAATATGCGTCAAGGGCGAACCACGATCGCGATCGCCCATCGATTGTCTACCATTCGCGATGCTGAGTTGATTTTGGTGCTTGATAAAGGCTCGATCGTCGAACGAGGCACCCATGATGAACTTTTGGCTCAAAAAGGGTTGTATGCCGATATGTACCGTTTGCAGGCAAGTGAAGTTTAAACGGCCAATAGACCTTAAAATACCACGTAGGTATTTTAAGGTCTATTTTGTATAAATTGAACAAATGAAGCAAAAATTTCTATTTGTGATTGACAGCGTTTTCACCCTTTGCTATCATGTAGACATTAAAACAACTAGCACCTAGTCAAACAAATGATTAATCGGTTAGGATCCTTTTCGGTTTAGACTAGTAATTACGCTCGGTCAGGCGAGCGTCAGAGGAGCCTTATGGGAAATGTTGTGCAAACAAGAGGATCGAATCATAGAGGAGAAACAGGAGGGAAGCGGCTCTAAGCAAAAGGCAAGCATCCTGAGCCTATCTTTTACGAAGAGCCCAACCGACGAGAGTGGAATATGGAGGTTGATTTGAATAGTGGCAGCTCCCCATCGAGAAGGGATCGAAGGAGAATCGAGTGGAAGCTTAAAGATAGTGGATAAGCACGAGATATTATTCGTTGTTTTATTTTTTTAAAATTTTTGTTAACCGGTTAACTAAAACGGTTAACAAAAAAGAGGAGGGAAGCAAACGTGGGAAATGGTCACAAGTTTAGCCGATTATTTCATGATAAAGGTCGCATTCAGCGAGAATAGGGGAAGTAGCAAACGTAGAAACTTGCAACACGATGTATGAACAAAAAAAGTTCAAATGGAAAGATGAGGGAAAATTTATGGTAGAAATTATAATTGGTATTTTAATGATCGTTTCTTTCTTAGGAATGGTTTGGTACTGCGTCAAAGGGTTCAACCTGATGGTGGGTTTCTTCGTTATGGCAACACTTTGGACCGTTTTAGCTTTTATTGGCAATGCGTTGAGTCCGGATTTAACAGCTTTGAATTTTGTCGATACGATCACAAATATTTATCAAACAGGACCCGCCGGTTTTGCTAGTTCGATTCTGGTCAATATTTTCTTCGGTTCCTTCTTTGGTCGGATTTTGATGGATACAGGGATCGCAGCAACGCTGATTCGCAAGGTTGTTGAGCTTGGTGGGGATAAACCACGGATCACCATGACCCTTTTATGTACTGTTACTGCTTTATGTTTCACATCCATGACGGGCATTGGTCCTGTAATCTCTATCGCAGTGATCGTTATGCCAATCTTGCAAGCGTTGGGTATTCCAACAGCGATCGCTTTATTCGCTTTTATGGGTTCCATCATGGCGGGAATTTTTGCCAATGTAACAAATTTTGTGCAATACCAAGGTATTTTAGCGGCATTACAACCTGACGGAAGTCAATCCATGATGGAATATGGGTTTTCCGATTATTTCACATTCGGCATGATTGCACTAGTCGTTTCCTTACTTGTGACATTGGTTTTTGCCAATATTGCTTTAAGTCGTGCGAAATCATCAAAAGTCAAAGCGTGGGCTTCCACACCTGGCGCAACTTCAGGCGATGCTCCTTGGTATTCTTGGGTAGCTGTGATCGCACCAGTCTTACTCGTTGTGTTTGCTGAATTTCCTATTATTCCAGCATTTATTCTCGCAGCTTTGTACGCCTTACTGACTTGCGGAAAATTAAAAGGTGGTTTCGTGAATATTTGCCGCATGTTAGCTAAACAATTTGCAGATGGTGCTGTCGATGTTGCGCCCCTGGTAGGTTTCTTATTAGTACTGGCTATGTTTAATTCAGCTGCAAGTCTAGCGGTTCCTTTCTTTGAACCAATCGTTGGCGGTCTAGTTCCTCATAGTACCCTGGCTCTTGCGATCTTATTTGCCATCTTAGCGCCCCTTGGTTTCTTCCGCGGTCCTTTGAACTTAGTCGGATCAGGAGGCGCAGTAGCGGCAGTGATCTTAGCTGCCACAAATTGGGATCTGGCATTCATTTTTCCACTTTTCGCTGTGGTCACGATCGCTCCTCAGCATTTGGATATTACTCAGTCATGGGTAGCATGGGGGCTAGGACATCATAAAGTTGGTTCTAAAGATTTCATGAAGTTTTCGATACCAGCTGGGTGGCTTTCTAGTGCGATCCTGTGTATCATTGCGCTCATTTTGTTCGGTTTGAATAACTAGTCGATGAAAGAACGTAGCTAATCAATAAATCATGCAACTATGGATGTAGGAGGAAAGTGGAAATGAGTGAATTAAGAAAAGTTAGAATGGGGATCGATGTAGGCGGTACCCATACAAAAGCTGTCGCTATCGATAATCTGACTCACGAGATCATAGGAAAATCCAGCGTGAAGACCACTCATGATCATGAACGGGGGGTAGCTGCTGGCGTTGTCGAGAGTTTTCAAAATTGTATGAAAGAAAATGATATTGACCCAAAAAGTGTGATTTTTGTTGCTCATTCAACCACCCAAGCCACGAACGCTTTGATTGAAGGGGATGTGGCTGACATTGGTGTTTTCGGTATGGCTCGTGGTGGTTTCGAAGGATTTCTGGCAAAGCGTCAATTAAAAATTGCCGATATCGTTCTAGGGAATCAGCGATCCATTAAGATCATCAATGCCTTCTCAAAACTCAAAGGAATGAATAAAGCGAGTGTTGAAGAAATGATCGATGATCTAGTGAGGCAAGGATCAGAAGTGATCGTCGCTAGTATGGCTTTTGGTGTAGATAATAATGATGCTGAGAATCTAGTGATGGAAGTTTGTACAGAAAAAGGAATTCCATGTACTGTTGCTTCAGATATCACGAAACTTTACGGATTGACCAGAAGGACACGAACTGCCACTATCAATGCAAGTATTTTACCTAAAATGTTATCTGTCGCAAATTCCACGGAAGTCTCTGTGAAGGAGTCTGGTGTAGATGTACCCTTAATGATCATGAGAGGCGATGGTGGGGTTATGGAGATTGCTGAGATGAAAAAGCGGCCAGTTCTGACCATGCTCTCGGGTCCGGCAGCTTCAGTAATGGGTTCACTGATGTATTTACGAGCATCAAATGGCGTGTATTTTGAAGTAGGCGGCACAACCACCAATATCGGTGTCATTAAAAACGGACGGCCAGCGATCGACTATTCTGTCGTTGGCGGACATGAAACATACATTTCCAGTTTGGATGTACGAATCACGGGCTGTGCAGGGGGGTCCATGATTCGCGCAACTGCTAATGGAGTGGTAGATGTAGGACCTCGTTCTGCACATATTGCCGGGCTTGACTACGCAGTTTACTCTGATCCAATCAACTGGACAGGAGGAACGGTGGAATTCTTTAGTCCGAAAGAAGGCGATCCTGCAGATTATGTTGCAATCAAATTTGATAATGGTGATCGGGTAACCATCACCAACTCATGTGCAGCAAACGTGTTGGGCTTGATCAAACCGGAACATTTCTCTTATGGGAATATCGAAGCGGCTCGAAAAGCGATGGGCGTATTAGCGGATTATTGTGGCACGACGATCGAAGATATCGCGACTCAAATCATGGAGCGTTCTTACGCAAAATTAGAGCCAGTCATTTTGGCTTTAGCAGAAAAATACAAACTAGAAAAAAGCCAAATTTCATTAGTAGGAGTTGGTGGCGGCGCTTCGTCATTAATTATCTACTTGTCAGAAAAAATGGGCGTAAAATATTCGATTCCGGAGAATGCTGAAGTGATTTCCTCTATTGGCGTCGCCCTAGCGATGGTACGAGATGTCGTTGAACGGATTATTCCTTCACCTTCGAAAGAAGACTTGCGATCAATCAAAACAGAGGCTATCAATAAAGCCATTGAGAGTGGGGCTACCCCAGAAAGTGTGGAAGTCTTTATCGAAATCGATCCTCAAACGTCTAAAGTCACAGCCATTGCAACTGGTTCCACCGAAGTCAAGACGACGGATCTTTTAGCAGAGGCAACCGTCGAGGAAGCCCAAGAATTAGCAGCGGGCGATTTAGGGCTACCTACTAACGAAATTGATCTTTTAGAGAAAAGCTCGCATTTTTATGTGTTTGGAACCCGCGTTTCTACAGGAGACAATCCGGCAATTCGAATCCTTGATAAAAAAGGCTTTATTAAAGTACAACGAGCTTCAGGGAAGGTCATCAAAACCACCGCGGAGAATTATGTGCAAGCAGTCGAGCAACTATGGGATGATTTGGCGATCTATCAGACAGAAGTGATTTTGCGTCCAGATTTCTATATTTGTGCCGGACCTCGGGTGATGGATTTTTCAGTAAACGATTTGGAGGCATTGATGTTGTTGATCGATATCGAAATGTCGACTTTAGATTCTAATGAAGAAGTGATGATTCTGGCGGCGAATTCCCTATGATCAAGCAGAGGTTTTTCTTAAAACAGCAACATACGGTTGATCTGGCATTATTAGAAAAGTGGTATGAACAGCTCATGCCCATCAGCGAATTCAGTTGGGGAGTATTTGAGTTTACCCGCGAGATGCTACGTAATAAAGTGAGGGAAGAGGAAAAAAACGAAATCATTGAAGAAGCCATCTTATGTGGTAGAACATGGGCGCAAAAAATGCTCGACCAGTTTGATTTGAAAAAACAGGAAAAGGCAGATCGTGCCTGGTACTTGGCGAATAAGCTTGGTTTATCAATTACGGAAAGATCTGGAAAACCGACGAAGTTTCGCATGGTCTTTGCGCAGTTTGTCATGGAGCGCTCCATTGAATTGATCACTGAACCCATTGCTGCCTACACTGTGCTGACTCAATCTTCGCAAATATTGCCTAAACCAGCAGTTGTCCGAGGGATCTTGATCGCCCATGAAATTTTTCACTATTTAGAAGAGCAACATGGTGCCACGATGTACCATATCACCAAAACGATCCCACTGTGGCGCTTTTTTTCCTACGAGCACCGGTCAACGGTTGGTTGTGCTTCGGAAATTGCTGCGATGGCTTTTGCAAAAGAACTGTGTGAGGCAGACTTTGTGCCTCAAATATTAGATATTTTGCTTTCTTATCCGTTGGAAGTGGACTTTTCAAAAAGTATATATGAAGTCGTGCAGCAAGAAATGCGCCACATTGAAGCAATGGGCTAGTTCTTTGAAAATAGCTCACTTAGCGGCTTCTTTACGATCCGTCACTATTGAGATAGGACAGTCCTTGTCGAACGAAATCGGTCCTTGTTCATTTTTCAAGGGTTCCATGATATAATTGACCAACAGCAAAAAGCAAGGCGTGGATTGAATGGCAAATGAGAAAATCACCATTAAGATGGTGTCAGAAAAAGCAAATGTTTCAAAAACCACCGTTTCTAGATATTTGAATGGCAAATATGAATTTATGTCAGCAGAGACAAAAAAGCGCATCGAAGAAGTGATCGCAGAGCTTGAATACCGTCCAAATGCGCTAGCACAGGGGTTGAAAAACAATAAAACGGGATTGATCGGCATCGTTGTCAGCAATATCATGATCCCGGAAGTAGCAGCTTTAGTTCGAGGCGTCAATGATTATTGTATACGAAAATCTTTTCAGGTGATTCTTGTTGAAACCGATCAAAAAAATATTTCTCAGCAGGATCAAATCCAAGCGTTGATCGACCGTCAAGTGGAAGGGCTTATTCTATCGTCGAATCAGGACGAAGCATTCGTGAAAAGCTTGACTGAGCAAAAGGTCAAAATCGTGCTGGCTGATTGCACGATCGAAGAATTGATGATTGATACAGTCATCGTTGATAATGAAAAAGCGACGGCCGAGATGATTCAACGTATTTATTCAGAAGGCTTTGATCGAGTCGCTTACTTTACACCACCGCTCACAACGCCTAGTCGGAAGAAAAAACTCGCTCTTTTTCTGGAAAGTTCTAAAATCGCAGTCAGAAATCCTGAACAACTAGCATTTGAGATCGAAGAAACACAAGTGGCATTTGACGCGTGTAAGGAATCACTAAACGAATTGTTGAAAAAAAATCAAGGCTATCGTTTAGCAATATTAGCTGAAAACAGTGAGTTGATGTTTGCATTGATCCATGTGATCTATAGCTTGGGCTTGCGGATTCCAGAAGACGTTGCAATCGGGGGCTATGATGATTTAGGCTGGAACAAACTTTATCATCATGAAATGTCTGTGATTGAAAAACCGTCGTATGAAATTGGTTCGCAAGCTGCTGAACTTTTAGTCAAGCGGATCTCAAAAGGGAAAATGCAGTATAAACCAAAAGTGATCGAAGTACAGCCAAAAATCAAAATGAGTGGTTCGACACAAGTGAGTGACAATAGTTTTGATAAAATCGTTATCCGTATGAACCAAGAAAACCAGCCTTACATCAAAAAAAATTATCGTAAACAAGATGATTAGCTTTTTTTGAAAAAACAAGAAGCAAATGACACAATAGCCGACTCCCCATCATTAGACTGATCAGTCAAGTCTTTGGGGAGCGTTTTTTTATCGTTCGCTAAGGTTTTGTCTTTATCTAAGATAAGAACGAATAAAAATTGATCCCTCGTGTTTTTAACAAACGATCAATAGATTCGTATTAGGTGTCAGTAAAAATAACGAACAACGATTGACAGCGCTTTCTACCTTTGCTATGATAAAGATAATAGAACTGGTTCTAATGGATAGTGATTGTTGATTTTTAACAAGCTAAACCTGATGAAGCTGCGGTATTTGCGCTGCTTTCATGAGGTTTTTTCTGTGTTGACTGTTGGCTAAACAATAAAGACAAGCAATGAACCATATCCGCAATGATAAAGTAAGTGGGGGTAGGACATGAAAATCAGTAAAGTGTTAAACAATAATGTTGTGATCACTACCGATCAAAGTCAAAACGAGATTATTGTTATGGGGCGGGGGATTGCCTTTAAGAAAAAAGTGGGAGATGACATTTCTTCAGAAACGGTCGATAAAGTATATCGCTTAGAAAATCAGACGATCTTATCTCAATTTCAAGAGCTGCTTGCTGACTTACCACTGGAATATCTTGAATTATCCAATGAGATCATTGAGTATGCTCGGCGAGAATTGTCATCCCCCATCAATGATTCCATCTACATCTCGCTGACAGATCATATGCACTGTGCCATTGAACGATCGAAAAAAGGAATGACGGTCAAAAATGTCTTATTGTGGGATATCAAGCGTTTTTTCCCCGATGAGTACCAAATAGGCTGCAAAACAGTAGAAAAAATCAAAGAACATTACGGGATTCAGCTGCCAGATGATGAAGCTGGCTTTATTGCTCTGCATCTGGTCAATGCGCAAACCGAAAATGGTGACCAAGGCAATATTGCTGAGCTAACCCAAACGATGCAAGACATCATTAACATTGTTAAATATTTTTTCAAAACCACCTTTGATGAAGAGTCCGTTTATTTTTATCGCTTCACTACGCATTTGAAATTTTTTGTCTCAAGAATGCAAAACCATACCCCTCATACGGATGAAACCGATGAAGATCTTTTGGCTATGGTCAAAGTGAAGTACCGAAATGCGTATCAATGCGTACAAAAAATCGCTGAACTATTAGAAAATCAGTATCAGTATCAAATGTCCAGTGACGAAAGTTTGTATTTAACGATTCATATTGCCAGACTTGTGCAAAAAAATCGTTGATTGAAATAAAGAAGAAAGGAGAAGGAGTTTTACTCAGTGCAAGATATAGAAGAAAGAATAATTTTTTGGCAATGATTTTTATTAAAACGTATTTTTAGGACCGCTAGTTAAGAAGTAGCATATCAAAGACGAAACATTTTGGATAGTGACATTCAGTTGGCTAAACCTTCAATACAAAAAAATTGGAGGAATCAAAAATGGGTAAATATCGTGAATTAGCAGAAAAAATTGTCGCAAATGTCGGTGGGAAAGAGAACATCAATAGCTTGACGCATTGTATCACACGCCTGCGTTTTAAATTAAAGGATGAAGGCGTCGCAAATGATGAAGTCTTAAAGAATATGGAAGGTGTCGTGACGGTCATGAAGAGTGGCGGTCAATACCAGGTGGTTATCGGAAACCATGTGCCAGATGTCTATGCAGAAGTGATCGATGTTGCAGGAATCAGTGGTGATGCTGAAGAAACAGCCTCAGGTGGCAACTTGTTTGATCGTTTGATCGATATTTTGAGCGGCTGCTTCCAACCTTTCTTAGGTGCTTTGTGTGCGGCTGGGATGATCAAAGGACTAAACGCACTGTTGCTTTTTATTGGTACAACAGGTTTGATCGATTATACAACAACGACTGGTACCTATGTGATGTTCAATGCGATCGGTGATTCGATCTTCATGTTTATGCCGGTGATTTTAGGGTATACGTCAGCAAAAAAATTCCGCTTAAATCCAATGGTGGGAATCGTGATCGGGTCGGCGCTTTGCTATCCGACGATTCAAGGATCAGCCTTGCAAGCGGCATTTGTTGCCGGAACTGGCGAGGGAGCTGCTGCACCTTATAGCTTATTAGGCTTGCCAGCGTATGAAACCTTCTTAGGGATTCCGTGGGTTGGTGCGACATATACTAGTAGTGTGGTTCCAGTAATCTTTATCATCGCATTCGCTGCACAAGTTCAAAAATTGGCGAAGAAAATCATTCCGTCTGTTGTCCAAACATTTTTAGTGCCTTTCTTGGTTTTATTGATTGCATTGCCAATTGGCTTTTTGGTGATTGGACCTGTGATCAGTATGTTGACGGATCTTTTAAGCTCAGGATTTGAAGCATTGATGGACTTCTCTCCAGCGATTTATGGTTTGTTATTAGGCTTCTTCTGGCAAGTCTTGGTTATTTTCGGCTTGCATTGGTCAGTTGTGCCACTACACATTATGCAAGTGACACAGCTCGGCTACAGTCAAATTTTGGTAGCATCATTTGGTGCCAGCTTTGCCCAAACAGCGGTAGTGATGGCTATGTACTTTAAACTTAAAGACAAAAAACTAAAAGCTCTATGTCCACCAGCCATTATCTCAGGACTTTTTGGTGTAACAGAACCAGCAATTTATGGGATCACGTTACCGAAAAAAATGCCGTTTTTCTTCTCAATGATTGGTGGGGCGGTCGCAGGTGCCTTCTTAATGATCAATGGCACAACGAGCTATACCTCTGGTGGTTTAGGCGTCTTTGGAATCTTTAACTATATCACTCCAGAAGGCGATGCCAGTGGCATGTGGTTCTCGGTCATCGGGATCTTGATCGCTGCAGCGATTGGTTTTGGTTTGACGATGGCTTTCTGGAAAGATGATGCGGTGGAAGAAGAAATCGCAGAAGGACAACCAGCGATGACTGTTCGGAAAGAAGTAATCACTTCCCCTGTTGAAGGAACGATCGCACCACTAAGCAGTGCAAAAGATGAAGCCTTCGCACAAGGGATTCTAGGAAAAGGCATCTTGATCCATCCCTCAAAAGGCGAAGTTGTGGCTCCTTTTGACGGAACAGTAATGACCTTGTTCCCAACCAAACATGCCATTGGGTTGATCTCTGAGAACGGCTTAGAGCTTTTGATCCATATTGGTTTAGATACTGTTCAATTAAACGGTGAATACTTTGAAGCCCATGTGAAGCAAGGAGACACGGTGACTCGCGGACAAAAATTGATCACCTTTGATAAGGATGCATTGATCAAAGCTGGATTTAATATTGAGACCCCAGTGTTAGTCACCAACTCCGCCGATTATTTGGATATCATCGAGTCAGACAAACGTGAGGTAGGCTGTTCCGATGATTTGATCACGGCTTTAGTTTAGCCAAAAACTTTCTAACAAGTTCTACGTAAGGTTAAAAGCGATCGCCCATGTGAAGCGATCGCTTTTTGTCAGTCATTTAATTGGGAAACAGTGAGTCTTTATAATGAAGATTTTTATCGTAGGTTGGCTCAGCGATTATCGTCGATGATGTAGGGCGCTTGTCATAAGCCATGCCAATATCGATCAAATGCTGCAAGTTTTTTTCATAATGCTCCGAAAAGACGACTGCGTACAACAAATCCAGCAAGTAGCAAACGGACGTATTGATCGTAAAGTTGGCGATCTTTGAGTAGAGCCGTTCTCTTGTCGTGATATTCAAAACACAATTACTTAATTTCGCCAAGGAGTTCTCCCCGATACTCGTCATGCCAATGATGGAAACCTGCCGCTCGGCAAGGATCTTACCGATTTCTTTGACCATTTTGTTTTCACCGGTGTAAGAAATCAAGATCGCGGTCGTATCGGAGGTACAGTTAGATGCCTCGTAAGCACTCTCGCCGAAGGTGTCGCAGACGTGAATGTTTTTTCCTAAACGCCGCATCTTCAAAACAAAGTCTTGAGAAATCAAGGTATTGGCATTACTGGCGAAGATCTTGATATGGTTGGCGTTGAGCAACGATTGTTTCGCTTTTTGTAATTCATCATGATGGATCAAGGAAAGCGTATCTTCAATCGTTGTTTGTTCAAGCTTTGCCAACTTTTTGGCGATGGTCATAATGCCGTCATGGGAGGAAAAAGGGAAGTTCGCATCTACATCAGTAAAATGGCTGCTCATATAAGTTTGCTCTTCCACAAAGGCCGTTTTTAAGTCGAGCCAACCATTGAAGCCTAATTTTTTGGCAATCCGAATAAAAGTAGAAGGATGAACGTAGGTCTTTTCTGACAATTCCTTAATGGTTTGATCCGCCATCGCAGTCGGGTTGGCTAATAAATAATCGATCAACGATCGTTCCGCTGGTGCTAGTTTGATTTGGCGCATTTTTTCTTGTAACAACATGGTATATATGCTCCTTTTTACATTTTTTTATGATTATTTGTAAATGGTTTTTGCAAAAATTCGTTTTTATTCAGTACCTAGCGAATCGTTTACATCCTAATTATTCCTTATTTGATGCTCTTTGTAAATCTTTTTTACAAAACATCTGCAAGAAGAAGCGAGATTTGCAAACGCTTTTTCTAAATATGCTATTTACATTGAATCAAATGTTTTTATGAATGATAATAAGAATGTAAATAAAATAGCAAAGGAGCAATACAATGACAAAAGGAATCAAAATTGCAACCATTGGTGGCGGCAGCAGCTATACCCCGGAATTAATGGAAGGCTTTATCAAACGCTATGAAGAATTGCCGATTCGTGAGATTTGGCTAGTAGATATCGAAGCAGGAAAAGAAAAATTAGCAATCGTTGGTGCGATGGCACAACGGATGTGGGATGCGTCACCCTACGATGTAAAAATCCACATGACATTGGATCGAGAAGAAGCGCTAAAAGATGCTGATTTCGTTACGACCCAATTTCGAGTAGGGTTGCTGAATGCCCGCATTAAAGATGAACGAATTCCTGCTTATTATGGCATGATTGGTCAAGAAACCAACGGCCCTGGCGGAATGTTCAAAGCGTTCCGTACGGTTCCAATCATTCTTGAAATTGTTGAAGACATGAAACGTTTATGTCCGGATGCTTGGTTGATCAATTTTGCGAATCCAAGCGGCATGGTGACTGAAGCAATCGTGCGTTACGGAAAATGGGACAAAGTGATCGGGTTGTGTAATGTGCCAGTCATGGCAACCATGATTGAGCCAGCCTTGATCGGTAAAGAACCGGACGAATTGATCTACAAATTTGCAGGATTGAATCACTTCCATTGGCACAAAGTTGCTGATTCACACGGCAACGATGTAACGATGGATATTATTGATAAAATGTATGAAGAAGACAATGGCTTACCGAAGAATATCTTTGATATTCCATTTTACAAAGAACAGCTAGAACAAATGAAGATGATCCCTTGCGGGTATCATCGTTACTACTATCGTCAAGAAGAAATGCTGAATCATGCGATCGAAGAATACAAGACTGTTGGGACCCGTGCACAGCAAGTGAAACAAACCGAAGCCGAATTGTTTGAGTTGTACAAAGACCCTGAATTGGATCATAAACCTGAACAGCTGCAAAAACGTGGTGGTGCGTATTACTCAGATGCAGCGTGTGAAACGATTGCTTCCATTTATGCCAATAAAAATACCCAAATCGTTGTTTCAACAAAAAATGAAGGCGCCGTTCCAGATCTTCCTGCCGATTGCGTAGTTGAAGTAACAGCTTACGTTGGCGGACAAGGTGCTAGAAATGTTGCCTTTGGTGAGTTACCGACAGCTGAAAAAGGTTGGTTACAGGTAATGAAAGCAATGGAATTATTAACGATCGAAGCAGCTGTGACTGGGGATTACAATATCGCATTACAAGCCTTCACCATCAACCCATTGGTTCCATCAGGTGATACGGCAAAACGTGTCATGGACGAACTGTTTATTGCCCACAAAGATCACTTGCCTAAATTTAAGGAAACGATCGCACGTCTTGAAAAAGAGGGCGTAGAAGTACAAGATGAAGTAGCCCGCGAACTTGATCGCGAACTAGTTAAATAAAGAGAAAGTAGGAAAGAAACATGGCATTTAGAAAAGACTTTTTATGGGGCGGCGCAACAGCTGCCAATCAATGTGAAGGAGGCTACCAAGAAGGCGGACGCGGCTTGGCAAACGTTGACGTGGTACCGATCGGCAAAGATCGTTTTCCAGTCATTACTGGTCAAATGAAAATGTTCGATTTTGATGACGAACATTTCTACCCAGCAAAAGAAGCGATCGATATGTATCATCGCTACAAAGAAGACATCGCGCTATTTGGCGAAATGGGCTTTAAAACCTACCGTTTGTCGATCGCTTGGAGTCGGATTTTCCCTAAAGGTGATGAAACAGAACCAAATGAAGACGGCTTGAAGTTCTATGAAGATCTTTTCAAAGAATGCCACAAATATGGGATCGAACCATTAGTAACGATCACTCACTTTGATTGCCCAATGCATTTAGTTGAAAAATACGGAGCATGGCGTTCTCGTGAATTAGTCGGATTCTATGAAAACTTGTGTAACGTGATTTTCAACCGCTACAAAGGATTAGTAAAATACTGGTTGACCTTCAACGAAATCAACATGATTCTACATGCGCCATTTATGGGAGCGGGACTTTATTTTGAAGAAGGCGATAACGTTGAGCAAGTGAAATATCAAGCGGCTCACCACGAGTTGTTGGCATCCGCAATCGCAACGAAAATCGCTCACGAAGTTGATCCTGAAAACAAAGTAGGTTGTATGCTGGCTGCTGGCGCGTACTATCCATATACAAGCAAACCAGAAGATGTCTGGGAATCACGCAAAGCAGATCGCGAAAACTATTTCTTTATTGATGTTCAATCACGTGGGGAATATCCACAATATGCGCTGAAAGAAATGGAACGCAATGGGATCGAAATCAAAATGGAAGAAGGCGACCTTGAGCTGTTGAAAGCTCACACCGTAGACTTTATTTCTTTCTCTTACTATTCTTCACGCGTATCAACAACGGACGCTGAATTGTTAGAACAAACGGCTGGCAATATTTTTGCCTCTGTGAAAAACCCATACTTGGAAGCAAGTGAGTGGGGTTGGCAAATTGATCCACTTGGTTTGCGGATTACAATGAATGACATTTATGACCGTTACCAAAAACCATTGTTTATCGTTGAAAATGGTCTAGGCGCTGTGGATACACCAGATGCAGATGGCTATGTGGAAGATGATTACCGCATCCAATATTTGGCAGAGCATATCCAAGCAATGAAAGATGCGGTTGAACAAGATGGTGTCGACTTATTGGGTTACACGACTTGGGGTTGTATCGATTTAGTTTCAGCTGGAACAGGTGAAATGAAAAAACGCTATGGTTTCATTTATGTGGACCGTGATAATGAAGGAAACGGCACCTTGAAACGAACCAAGAAAAAATCATTTGATTGGTACAAACAAGTGATTGCTTCAAATGGTGAAGATTTATCGAATAACTAATCAAAAGAAGCTGCAGTTGATCCCGTTGAGAAATCAAAGGGGATCCACTGCATTTTTTTTAAAGTCTTTTTGAAATCTTTGTAACGAATGGTTTCTTTAAGAAGAAATAGACATTCAGATATTTTGACAAGCGCCAATGTGATTGTTGTATAATGTGTATGTTGCAGCAATCACAAAAAGGTGACCTTAAGGATGACATGTTTTGTCCTCAAAATCGCCTTTCTCTGTTTTTTAAAGAACTTTTTCAATTTCTGGAATCATTTTTTGAGGATTTGTCTGGGGAGCAAAACGCTCAACGACTTTACCTTGGCGATCCACCAAGAATTTCGTGAAATTCCATTTAATGGCTTTTCCTAGCGTGCCAGGTGCTTCTTCTTCCAAATAGCGAAACAAGGGATCCGCGTCTTTTCCATTGATCACTGTTAACTTGTGCATCGGAAAGTCGACACCATAGGTGGTTCGGCAAGCGGCTGCGGCTTCTTCGGCTGACCCGACTTCTTGTTTGAACTGATCAGAAGGAAACCCTAAAACGACCAATCCTTGGTCTTTATAAGTTTCATAAAGACCTTGTAGTTCTTTGAACTGCGGGCTCAAACCACACTTCGTAGCTGTATTGACGATCACTAGCGGTTGACCTTCGTATTTTGCTAGCGAATAAGTTTCGCCATTTTCCAATGTTGCTTGGTAGTCATAGATTGACATAGCAAACGCTCCTTTTAATGTAAATCGTAGTCGATAGCTTCTGAGACAAGTATAGAGCAAAGTCTTCAAAAAAACCAAGCAAACTTCTTGGCGCATTTTATTTTTTATGGAAAACAAAAAAGTCCAGCAGTCACCGAGACCGCTGGACTTTAATTATGCTTCTGGCAATACTTCGGGTTCTGTTTCTTGTGGATGAACGACAGATTTAGTTTTCCATACACCGGAGTGCCAACGATAAATCATTAAGACGCTGCGCAATGCTTCGTCAATGGCATAAGCGATCCAAACGCCGATCAAGCCGAATTTAAAGACGATCGCCAGTGAATAGGAAAACGGTAAACTGATGACCCATAGAACAACTAGACTACAGATCAATGGGAACTTCACATCGCCACTTGCATTTAAAGAACCCACAAGGATCATATTGACTGCACGCGCCGTTTCTAAAACGATCTCTACCAAAAAGACACCTTTGGCAATCTCGATCACTTCCGCGTTGGTGGTAAAGATTCCCATGATTGGCTCAATAAACAAGTAAGTCAATAAACAGATCGTTACCGACGCAATGATCCCGATCACCATTGTGCGCATGCCTCGCTGATGCGCGCGATCGTATTCTCCAGCACCGACATTGCGGCCAATCATGATTTGATTCCCTTGACTCAATGCGGAGGCAATCAAATAAACAAATTGGGTGATAGCTGTTACGTAAGATTTTGCAATCAAGACGCTGGCACCAAGTTGAGCCACGATCATCGTCACTACGACTTGCGCTCCCTGATAGGAAAGAGACTCGCCAGAAGAAGGCAATCCGTAAGTCAAAATGTTTTTCATCACACCCCAAGAGACATTCGAGAAACGGGCAGATAAAACAGAAAAATTCACATGCTTCTTCAGCAACATTGCGGCAATTATTAAACCGATCGAATTACCAAAGACGCTAGAAAATGCCAATCCGGTTACACCGAAATTCGGTAAACCAAAGGGGCTATATAAGACAAAGTAATTCCCAATGACGGCTAGGATACTAGCAAACATCGGCACCAATAACGCAGGTTTTGTGAAACTGTGGCTACGCATGACAGCAATTATGACCGCCGTGATCGATGAAAGGAACAGACTTCCTCCATACACTTGTAAGTATCCATGACCTAAAGCAACTAATTCAGCATCCAATCCCATGAAACGAAGGAGATAGGTTGAGCCGAAAAGGAACATTAAGCTGATCAAAATCCCGATGAACAATGAGCCAAAGAGAGCGGTATTGATGACTTTCGGTATCTGGTCGCGTTTTTTCGCACCAATCAATTGTGCGATAATGATCTGAGTACCCACGGTGATGAAACCGTAAATAAAGACCGTTAAATTCAATAGTTGATTGGCAGCACTGACGGCCGCTACTGCTGGCTCGGAGTAATGAGAAATCATCCAAACGTTGACATTCCCAATAACGACCCGCAAAAATAGCTCAACAAAAATCGGCCAGCTGAGGAAAAGCAGTTCACGGTCTGATTTTCCTAAAAGTTTTTTCTTATTCAATTGTAAGGACTCCTTATTTTCTATATAATAGACGTATCGTGAAAATTTTACAAAAATTGAAAAGAAAGTCAATGTAATTTTCAAAAGTAAAAGCAGGAATATCTTATTATTTTTTGTAAGCAGATGAGTTGAAAGAATTTGCTTTTGAAAGTAAAGTATGGGTAGTCCAAATTGGAGGGAAATATATGTATGATGTAATTATCATCGGCGCAGGCCCTGCGGGGATGACAGCAGCGCTTTATGCGTCAAGATCGAATTTATCAGTACTAATGATTGAACGAGGCGCACCTGGCGGTCAAATGAACAATACGGCTGAAGTTGAAAACTACCCAGGATACGAATCAATCTTAGGCCCTGAATTAGCATTTAAAATGTATGAAGGTGCCATTAAATTTGGTGTTGAAAATGCCTATGGGATCGTTCAGAGCATCACGGATCAAGGTGAATTCAAAGAAGTTGCCACCGAAGACAAAACTTATCAAGGGAAAACAATCATCATTGCCACAGGATGCGTACATAGAAAGTTAGGCGTCAAAGGCGAAGAAGAATTCGCGGGACGCGGTGTTTCATACTGTGCGGTTTGTGACGGTGCCTTTTTCCGTAACAAACGCTTGATTGTTGTTGGCGGAGGCGACTCGGCAGTCGAAGAAGCTATCTACTTAACACAATTTGCTTCCGAAGTAACGATCGTTCACCGTCGTGACGAATTACGAGCACAAAAAATCATTCAAGACCGCGCATTTGCCAACGAGAAAATCTCTTTTATTTGGGATTCTGTTGTTGAAGAAATCAAAGGCAATGAGATGGTCGTGACTGGCGTGCAAATCAGAAACGTAAAAACGGATGAAGTGACAGAAGAAGCTGCTGGCGGTGTCTTTATCTATGTTGGTTTAGATCCGTTGACAGAACCATTCAAAGCCAGCGGTATCACGAATGATGCTGGCTGGATTTTAACCAATGAGCAGATGGAAACTTCAATTCCTGGTGTTTACGCGGTTGGCGATGTTCGTGAAAAAGGCTTGCGTCAAATCACGACGGCAGTCGGCGATGGCAGTATTGCTGGTCAACAAGTGTTTGATTTTATTGAAACACAAAAGGATGCTCAATTAACGAAATAGTTTAATGGAATCAGCTGTTATTTTTAAAGTGTCAATCACTTTTGATAGCAGCTGTTTTTATTTTTCGTTTGGTTATTCTTTGAGAAATCTGTAAGTAGTGTTATACTAATTTTAGAGCATTTTAACGGAAAAAGGAGAGGTTATTTTATGGCATGGGAACAAACATTTAATCAATGGAAAAACAGTGAACACTTAGATCCACAATTAAAAGAACAATTGACCGCATTAGAAGCAGATCCTGCGATGTTAGAAGACGCTTTTTATATGCCTTTGGAATTTGGGACTGCCGGTATGCGAGGAATTTTAGGACCTGGTATCAATCGGATGAACATTTATACGATTCGTCAAGCAACCGAAGGATTGGCTCGCTTTATGGATACACAAGATCCTGAAACAAGACGTCGTGGCGTAGCGATCGCCTATGATTCCCGTCATTTTTCACCTGAGTTCGCGATGGAAGCGGCAAAAACATTGGCAAAACACGATATTCCAGCCTTCGTCTTTGAAAGCTTACGTCCGACGCCAGAATTATCTTTTGCTGTGCGTTACTTAAAAACCTTTACTGGAATCATGATCACAGCTTCTCACAATCCAGCCGAATACAATGGCTACAAAGTATATGGGGAAGATGGTGGACAAATGCCACCAGCAGATGCGGATGCATTGACAAAATTCGTTCGGGAAATTGAAAATCCGTTAGAGATCCCTGTATTAAGTGAAGAAGAAGCCAAAAACAGCGGCTTGATCTCTATTATTGGCGAAGAAATCGATACTGCCTATCTGAAAGAGATCAAAGAAGTCACGATCGATCAAGAATTGATCGATACGGTGGGCAAAGATTTGAAACTTGTCTATACACCACTTCACGGAACAGGGCGGATGCTTGGGGAGAAAGCGTTGAAACAAGCTGGTTTCCAACAATTCATTATTGAACCTTCTCAAGCGGTTGCCGATCCAAATTTCAGTACAGTGAAATCACCGAATCCAGAAGAGCACTCTGCCTTTGAATATGCGATTGCTTTAGGAGAAAAAGAAGGTGCTGACCTGTTGATCGCAACAGATCCAGATGCCGATCGCTTAGGAGCTGCAGTAAGAATGCCAGATGGCAATTACCAAGTGTTGACTGGAAACCAATTAGGCGCATTGATGATCCGTTATATTCTAGAAGCTCATAAAACAGCAGGAACCTTGCCTGAAAATGCAGCAGTCTTAAAATCGATCGTTTCTAGTGAATTGCCAACAGCGATCGCCAAATCTTACAATGTGGATATGATCAATGTTTTGACCGGCTTTAAGTTCATCGCCGAAAAAATCCAACAATTTGAAAAAGATCATTCGCAAACCTTCATGTTTGGTTTTGAAGAAAGTTATGGTTACTTAGTGAAACCATTTGTACGGGACAAGGACGCGATCCAAGCGCTCGTTTTATTAGCAGAAGTGGCGGCTTTTTACAAACAATCAGACAAAACCCTTTATGATGGTCTGCAAGATATTTTTGAAGAGTACGGTTATTATGCAGAAAAAACGATTTCTGTAACGATGAGCGGCATGGAAGGGGCAACTAAGATTGCTGCCTTGATGAAGACTTTCCGTGAAAAAGCACCTTCTGTCTTTGCAGGAACCCCTGTCGTACAAACAGAAGACTTTAAACTGTTGACTCGTGTGGGCTTAGATGGTCACCAACAAAAAATGACCACACCGCCTTCTGATGTTTTGAAATACACCTTGGAAGATGAAAGCTGGATTGCGGTTCGTCCTTCTGGGACCGAACCGAAAATCAAGTTTTATATTGGTGTAAAAGGCGAAACGGCAGAAGCAGCAGAACAAAAAATTGCTGATCTGCAAGCAGCGATTGAAGAAATCACAGGTGAATAAAGTCATCTGCTGCCTTCATAATCAAAAAATTGCAATTTGACTGAATGATCCGAGTGGTAGAAAAAGAAGCATTTGTTTCCCCAACGAACAGTTGTTGAGGGACCTAAGCTTCTAAAGGGAATTTTCTGACACTTGGATCTATTCTTGTCTTTTATCTAATTACTTCTCCTTGTTTGGCGGCCGCTGATTGACAAGCCGTCTATCAAGGGCTAAAATGCAAAAGGAAATAAGAGAGGATGTGGCGCGATGACTCCGCCTAAATTAGAGGAAATTCAGCAAGTAACGCAGATTTTTAAGATGCTTAGTGATCCGACCAGATTAAAAATTTTGTTGTCCCTTCAAGAGGGTGAACGCAATGTCACTTCAATCGCGGAACAAGTACATATGGAACAATCAGCAGTCTCTCATCAGTTGAAACTATTGAAAGATAATCGGATCGTAAAGTCGGAAAGACAAGGAAAAACCATCCTTTATAGTCTTGATGACAAACATGTTGTGGATATTTTGCAAAAAACATTCGAACATATCCATCACCGTTAAAACTAGGGCGAGAATTTCTCAAAAGTCCTAGTTTTTTCTTATTGTTTTTGGTATGCTAGTGGAAATATTAAAATTAGATGAACGGTTTTTAATAACGTTTTCAGTTAGGGGGCATTATGGGTAAGCAATTGAACATTGGATTATTAGGAATGGGTGTTGTCGGCAGCGGGGTATGCCAAGTGCTGGCAGAGCAAAAAGAAGCCATTCTAGCACGCACAGGAGTCAGTGTGCAAATCACGAAAGCATTAGCTTCGCCTTATGAGGATAAGTCTGCGTTAGCAGCTAAGTATGGGTTTGCTTTGACGAATGAGGCAAATGAGTTGTTTGAAGATGAGACCATCGACGTAATTGTGGAATTGATCGGGAAGATCGATCCGGCAAAAGCGTTTATTTCAGCTGCTTTAGAAAATAAAAAGCATGTTGTGACGGCAAATAAAGATTTGATTGCCACCCATGGACCTGAACTGCTGGCAATTGCTGAAAAAGCCGGTGTTTCTCTTTATTATGAAGCCAGTGTGGGGGGAGGAATTCCGATTTTGCGCACATTGAGCACCCACTATCTACCTGATACCATCACAGGAATTTTTGGCATCGTCAATGGGACGACCAATTATATGCTGACGAAAATGACGGAAGATGGCATGACCTATGAAGATGCGTTGTCACAAGCTCAAGTAAAAGGTTTTGCCGAATCAGATCCTACCAATGATGTTGACGGTATCGATGCGGCTTATAAAATGGTGATCCTGACCAAATTTGCTTTTGGGAAAACGATCCATGTTGCTGATGTTGCAACAAAAGGTATTCGCGGATTAGCTGTAGAAGATATTAAGCAGGCACAAGCTTTTGGCTATGAAGTGAAATTGATTGGCGCAGCTCAAAAGACTGATGACGGTTCCCTTACTGTATCGGTTGGGCCGGTGTTAGTGCCAAAAAACCACGCCTTGGCGACGATCCAAAATGAGTTCAATGGTATTTTTATCAAAAGCGACGGAATTGATCAGTCGATGGTTTATGGACCAGGGGCTGGATCGCGTCCGACAGCCACTAGTGTGGTTGCTGATTTGACGGTATTGGCTAAAAACAAAACATTCGGGATCGTTGAACCTTTTTTAACCTTTGAAAAAGAAACAGCATTGGCTTCGGTACAAGAAGTTCC
>OAVP01000228.1_pt1 | contig 43286 bp, 42 predicted proteins | sample 1495311 | NCBI WGS metagenome assembly OAVP01 (sample SAMEA2580102, study PRJEB22360) | human gut metagenome | biome: human gut; feature: human-associated habitat; material: faeces | place: Denmark | collected 2008/2010
TACAGTTTCATTTAAATTATATAAAAGAAAAAAAAGAAAGCCTACCAAGCAATTTAGTCATCGTTACCCTAAAAAATAGATGTCCGTAGAAAATCACGGACATCTTTGTGGTTATTCATTTTTCCGAAACTCATTCGGCGAAACCTGATGGTATTGTTTGAACTTTTTGTAGAAATAATCAACATTGCTGTAGCCCACCAATTCAGCAACTTCGTAGACCATTAGATTGGAATGACGTAAGATTTCCACCGCTTTTTCCATTCGTACTTCATCCAAGAACGCCAAATAATTTTTACCGGTTTCTTTGCGAAACTTCTTGCCTAGATAGGCACTATTGTAATTGAAACGTTCCCCGATTTTTTTCAAGGTCAAATCTTCTTGATAATGCTTTTTCGTGTATTGGATCAATTCTGCAATGATATCGATTTGGTTCAAACTGCTGGCGACTGTTGCTTGCAAGTCTGCTAGTTTTGCGGTGATGACCTCTTGCAGCATCGGAAACGTTTGGGCGAGAAAAATCTGCTGATGCACTTCGTCTGTCGACCATTCGATCGCTAAGGCTACTTTTTCACTGATTTGATGCTGCAGCCATTCGATGTCGCCATTGATTTGCCATTTGATCTCTTCTTCCAATGCCAATGAATGATAAAAGGTTTGATAATAGCGGAATAACGGCTGTTCCAACGGATCGTTTGCCAAAATCGCTTTTACTAATTCTTCACGCAAATCGCTTCGTTCTTCTGCTTCTTGGGTCGTATCCAAAACATGGTGAGAAATGACTTGATTGGGAAATAAGAAAATCAATTTACTCAATGTCTGGATGTCGATCATCAATGGCTTCACGTTCTCTTGCGCCGCAAACCAGCGGGAGATCAAGATCTCTTGATGAGCCATTTTTTTGCGGCACCACGCATCGATCGCCTCGTCGGGAAAGCGTTCCTCGTTTAACAAAACCAAATACCGATGATGCCGATGGATCAAGGTGATGACTTGCGCCACTTGCTCCTGTAATTTCTCAACCAGCTTTTGGGCATCTGCCTCCTCGGAAAGTCGCAATAGCTTGATGGCTTGTGCGTCTTTGATCCCCGTTCGATCCCCGCCAAACAATTTCTCCATCAACTGACTCTTCTGATTTTTCTGCTGATCGGTCTTGGCTTTTTGATCGATTTTCGTCAAAATACCGATCAGCTCTTCTTCATCAACTGGTTTCAGCAAATAGGTCACAGCGCCCAGTTGCAAAGCTTGCTTGGCATAGTCAAAATCTGAGTAGCCGGACAAAATAATGGCAAAAAACAAAAGACCTTCCTCCGATGCTGCTTGCACCATCTCAAGACCATTTTTTCCCGGCATACGGATATCAGCGATCACAACGTCTGGCTTCAATTCGCGGATCATTGCCAAGCCAGCTTCGCCGTTTTCCGCCGACCCGACGATTTGATACCCCAGACGTTCCCAATCGATGATCAGAGGCAGTCCATTTCGGATCGATGCTTCATCATCAACGATCAACACTTTACGCATTTTCCAACCTCCATTTTCAGCTACTCCTTCGTTACATCATGTTTCCCTTGTCAAACTTGCCCCGTTGGTGCGAATCACCTCTTGATACCAATAAAAACTATCTTTCGGGATGCGCGCCAACTGACGTTCGTTTTGATTGTCGCGATCGACATAAACAAACCCATAGCGTTTTTGGTATCCATTCAACCAACTTAGTAGATCTGTAAAGGACCAAGCACAATAGCCGATCAGCTCAACCCCATCCGTGATGGCCTTTTGCAGTTCCACCAGATGTTCTTGCAAATAGGTAATGCGGTATGGATCATGGATCTGTTTGTCTTCTGTCAATTGATCGATAGCGCCTAACCCATTTTCAGTAATAAAAATCGGCAAGTCATAATTGGCTTGGATGCGCCGCAAGGCTACGCGGAAACCAACGGGATCGATCTCCCAGCCCCAATCTGTTTTTTTCAAGTGAGGATTTTCTGCTGACACAAACATGGTTTCTTCTGGTGAGAACTCGCCAGCTGCCGCTTGCATCAAATACGGATCGACTTTAGAAAATTCTTTCTTTTCAGCTGACTGCTTTTGCAAATTGTTTTGTTGGGCCGTTCCACCGTGATAGTAATTGATCCCTAAGAAATCAGGTTTTGCCTGTTTTAATAGTGCTTGATCTTCTGGAGTGACTTCAGGAGCCAGACCGACTTTGGCTAATTGCTTGTAGACAAATTTCGGGTATTCGCCTTTGCAATAGACATCTAAAAACCACGCGTTGTTGAAGGCTTCGCCATTTTCTGCAGCCAGCACATCTTCTGGGTCACAGCTAAACGGATACATCGGACCATAGCCAAAACTTGGACCAATCTTGCCCTGTGGAACCAGCTCATGGAACAAATTAATTGCCTTTGCATTGGCAAGGTTGATGATATGATTGGCTGCATACATCCGTTTTAAGTCCTTCAAGCCCGGTGGATGTGCCGCCCAACGGTACCCAAGAGAAGTGAAGACATTTTGTTCATTCATGGTGACCCAATAGGTGACTTTCTTTCCTAAGCGTTCAAAAAGGATTCGGCAATACCGTTCAAATGCCGCTGCTGTTTCTCGTCCCTCCCATCCTTGGTATTTGTCTTGCAAAGCCTGAGGAAGATCCCAATGATACAGCGTCAAAATCGGTTCTACTCCTTGCCGAAGCAATTCGTCCACCAGCTTTTCGTAAAACGCCACACCAGCTTCATTGACCGCACCTTCGCCATCAGGCACGATTCGCGACCACGCCACGCTGAAGCGATAGGCTTTCAAGCCCATTTGCTTCATCAAGGCAACATCTTCTTTGTATCGATGGTAGTGATCGATCGCCACTTTGCCGTTGGTTTCCTCAAAGGTATTGCCGGGAATTTGGGCATAGGTATCCCAAATCGACGGACCTTTGCCGTCTTCTGCCCATGCACCTTCAATTTGATAGGCCGCCGAAGCCGCCCCCCATAAGAAGTTTTCTGGGAAAGGATCTAAGTTTGTGTGAAACATCAAGTTGCCTCCTTCAATTCCTAAACCGAGTTAAATCGGTTACATTTTATCGTATCATAATTTGGTTGATTCGTAACAATTGCCAAAAGATATTTTTTAGGTGAAAAAACTGTCGCTCCTCAGAACGACAGTCGTTTCTTATTAAAACAGGTAATCATTCAAACGAGATTTCACATATTCAATGTGGCTGGATTCTAATTCGATTTGATCATGCGCCAATGCGTAATCTGTCAGTGTTTCTAAGTTTTCCTCATCAGCAACGATCTTCGCTCCGATGCCTTCTTGGAAAGAGGCGTACCGTTTTTCCTTCAACTCGTCTAAGAAGCGGTCTCCTTTCAGTTTCGCTGCTGCTTTCAACGCTCGGGCATACGTATCCATACCAGCGATGTGAGCTAACAACAGATCTTCCATTTCAAATGACGAACGACGGACTTTAGAATCGAAGTTGATTCCTCCCGGTGCGATACCGCCGTTTTCTAAGACTTCGTATAAAGCGAGTGTCGAGTCAAAAACGTTGGTTGGAAATTCATCCGTATCCCATCCTAACAGCATATCTCCTTGGTTGGCATCCAGTGAGCCTAATGCGTTATAGCTACGGGCAACGGCGATTTCATGTTCAAAGGTATGGCCAGCTAATGTTGCATGATTGGCTTCTAGGTTTAATTTGAAATCTCCTTCTAAGCCGTAGTGCTGAATGAAGGCCATCGTTGTCGCTGCATCAAAATCATATTGGTGCTTCGATGGTTCTTTTGGTTTCGGCTCTAATAAGAACTGCGGTTTATGACCGATTTTTTCGCCATAAGCGATCGCCATTTTGAATAGACGGGCGATGTTGTCTTGTTCAAATTTCATGTCTGTATTCAACAAGGTTTCATAGCCTTCACGGCCGCCCCAGAAGACATAGTTTTCACCGCCTAATTTTTTCGAGATATCTAAGCCTTTTTTAACTTGGGCTGCTGCATACGCGTAAACTTCCGCATTATTGGTGGAAGCAGCGCCGTTGTTGAAACGAGGGTGTGAGAACATATTTGCTGTATTCCATAATAGTTTGATCCCCGTTTGTTCCATTTTTTCTTTGATCAAATCGGTGATTTCGTCTAAGTTTTGGAAAAATTCTTCTAACGTTTCTCCCGCAGGTGCCACGTCAACATCATGGAAACAGAAGAACTCTGCCCCTAATTTTTCGCAAATCTCAAAGAAGGCTTCTACTCGATTTTTCGCCGTTTCCATTTCGGTGTCACCAATCCACGTCCGTTTGTTGACGGGTGCGCCGAAAGGATCAGAGCCGTCTTGCGTCATCGTATGCCAATAGGCGATTGCAAAACGTAGATGATCTTTCATTTTCTTGCCTAAAACAACTTCTTCGGCATCGTAGTGGCGAAATGCAAACATATTGTCTGTTTTAGGACCTTCGTAGCGGATTTTTTCGATTTCTGGGAAATAAGTCATTGTTGTTGCCTCCATTTTATGTTTTTTAGTGTAATAAACTAACTTACTTGGTTCCAATCATTTAGAACCAAAAACGATTCCTCGCTTTAATCAAGCAGATTTTCTGCTGCCATTATGCTATTCGATTTACGCCAACGCATGGCAGATAGGCGCGGTTTGCTGATAGACGGTCCGGTAGATCGCATAGATTTCTTGGTATTTGGCGACATTTTCAGGAATCGGTGCAATTGCCTTGCTGTATTTGACAAAGGCGTTAACACAAGCGGCCGCATCTGGATAAATGCCGCTGCCGATTGCTGCCAGCATTGCTGCGCCCATACCTGGACCTTGTTCAGTAGATAAAGTCAGCATTTCTGCATTAAAAATATCGGCTTGCATTTGCAGCCATTCGGCATTTTTCGCACCGCCCCCCACAGAAACGATCTGGGTGAATTTCCGCTGTGCTCGTTCTTCCATGATCATTTGGGAATCTTTCAGAGAGAAGGTGATCCCTTCTAAGACGGCACGACTGAAATGCTTTTCGCGATGCCGTGTGTCAATGCCAATAAAACTTCCCCTGATTTGACTGTCGGTATGTGGTGTGCGTTCACCCACGATATAAGGCGTAAACAGCAGGCCTTCTGCCCCCGGTTTTACCTCACTGATCGCTGAAAGCAATTCCTGAAACGATTGGTTTGGGGCAAACGTATCACGATACCAGCTTAAGGAATTTCCAGCGGCTAACGTGACCCCCATTGAATACAACTTGTCTTTGATCGCATGACGGAAAAGGTGTAGATCGCCTTGATAATCAACCTCTTGCGCTTCTTCAAAGGATAAGAACACACCGCTAGTGCCAATCGACACCATGCCGACACCTTCGGCGATGATCCCGGACCCTAGTGCAGCACAGGCATTGTCTGCGCCACCTGCATAGATCGTCACCTCTTGTTCAAAGCCAAAGGCTTCTTGCAGTTCTTTTCGCATTTGCCCTACAGGCGCTGCTGATTCAAAAAGCGGCGGCAGTAAATCCGATGCGATTGCGAATTTTTCTAGAATGGCTTCAGACCAGCACTTTTTTTCGATATCCAGCAGTAACGTACCCGCCGCATCAGAATAATCCATCGAATAGTTACCAGTCAGCCAAAAAGCCAAGTAGTCTTTTGGCAGCATCATGTGACGAACTTGTTGCCAATGTTCAGGCTCGTGTTCTTGGACCCATAAAATTTTGGGTAAGGTGAACCCTTCCAAAGCAACATTCTTGGTGATTGCTTTTATTTCCTCTCCAAAGGATGCCATGATCGCTTGACATTGTTTGGTGGTTCGAACGTCATTCCATAATATTGCCGGGCGAATGACTCGGTTTTCTTCATCCAATAAAACAAGACTATGCATTTGCCCGGAAAAGCTGATGCCGATCAATTCCTTCTGCAGCTTTGGAAGCTGCTGGATCAAGGTTTTGATTACCTTATCTGCCGCCTCTTGCCAATGCACCGGCTCTTGCTCACTGAACCCCGGTCTAGGGGATGACAATGGATAGTCAACACTTGCTGTTCCTTGGAGTTCCCCGGTTTGATCAAAAACTAAGCCTTTTAACGCACTTGTTCCTAGATCCAACCCTAAAAAATAAGCCATCTCTTCTCTCCTTCCTCTGTTTGAAGCAGTTAACCATTGCCTCTCAATCGGTTAATTAGCATTCAAAACTAACTAATTGGATAGTAAACGATTCTCGTATTTATGTCAAGCGCTTTCAATGATTCTTTCTTTGATTTTCGTTCTCAAACTGCTGCTCCTACATTCTTCCTCTTTTCTTTATTCTTCAGCTTGCACAATATTAATTTGCACGGTAAACTAACACTAATCACATCTATGAAGAGGAGAACACATGATTATCAATAAAATGGGCATACGCGAACAAAATGAAGCGGCTGTATTGAAGACGATCATTGACAATGAAAATGTGTCACGTGCGGAAGTGTCAAATTTGACCCATCTCAATAAAGCGTCTGTTTCTCAAATAACCAAAAAACTGATCGACACGGACTTCGTTCGCGAAGTCGGCATTGGGGATTCCACTTCGATCGGTGGTCGCAAACCGATTCAATTGCAATTCAATCACCGCAGCAGCTTAGCTGTTACCTTTGACATCGGCTATAACTATGTTCGTGGAATGCTTTCTTATATCAATGGCGAGATGATCGCCTCCGCCGACCATTCCCATGAATTGATCACCAAAGAAAATGTACTAGCGACGATCGATTCCATGATGAAAGAATTTTGGCCGCAAATGCCGCAAACCACTCATGGATTAGTAGGAATCTGTTTGGCGATCCACGGCATCGTTCACAATCAGACGATCACCTTTGCCCCCTACTACGACTTGGAACACTTTGATTTGATCGCCCCTTTGAGCCAAAAATACAATACGGCGGTCTATATAGAGAACGAAGCCAATCTGACGGCTTTAGGCGAGTACTGTTTTTCTTCTGATTCCACGAATTTACTAAGCGTCAGCGTCCATAGCGGGATCGGTGTCGGAATCATCGTTGATGGGCAGCTGCAAACCGGTACTCACGGCATGGCGGGGGAAGTTGGCCATTCTACGCTCTTTCCTCACGGCAACTTGTGTCCTTGCGGCAATCGAGGTTGCTTAGAGCAATATGCCTCGAACAAAGTCTTGTTTGATACCTATAGCCACTATACAAAAACTGCGTTCGTTAATTCGGATACCTTCGCACAAGCCTACCATGCCGGAGAAAAATCAGCAGTCGAATTGGCGCAACAAAATGTTGAGTTTCTTAGTATTGGGCTGAATAATGTCATCACTTTTTCTGATCCCGAAGAAGTCTATATCAACAGCTCGATCTATCGCAAAATTCCTGATTTATTGCTGGCGCTGCAGCAAAAATTGACCAGCCAGTTCACCAAAAACACGAAGATCAAAAACAGTCGATTAGGCGATCAAGCCCCGCTGTTTGGCGGCAACGTTTTAGTGGCAAAACATTTCTTAAATATCAACGATTTGCGCTTTGCGGCACTTGATCTCTCCCGTGCGATCCGTTAAATGAATGCTGGACTGAAAACTCAGTCCAGCGTTTTCTTTTGGTAAAAGGGTCTCGCTATCCTTTGATTCCGCCAGCCGTCACACCGCCCACGATGTATTTCGATAGAAACAGGTAAATCAGCAGTAAAGGAATAATACTTAATGAGATCCCTAGATACATACTGCCAAATTCAGTACGGTAAACATCAGTTTTCAACAATTGGACCAGCATCGGCAACGTATACTTTTCCGTATCGTTGATCAAGATCAAGGGCATCAAGAAATTATTCCACGAGGTCACGAACGAGAAAATCGCCATGGTAGCTAAGCCCGGTTTCATCAAAGGCAACATGATGCGATGGAAAATTTTGATTTCGCCGGCTCCGTCTAAACGAGCAGAATCTGCCAAATCAGGATGATAGATCGTTTCTAAGTATTGCTTTAAGAAAAAAACGGTCGCGGGTGATGCAATCGCTGGTAAAATCAATGGCAGAAAATTATTTAAGAGTCCTAAGCGATTCATAAATTGATAAAAACCGATCATGCTGATTTGCTGAGGAATCATGATCAGCCCAAGAATGACAGCAAACAGGACTTTCTTGCCACGAAATTCATAGGCGATCACGCCATAAGCCGTCAGCGCCGAAAAATACACATTGAGAACGGTAGCACCAGCAGCAATCAGGAAACTATTTTTAAACCCATTGAAAACATTGAAGCCTCTGCCCATTAAGACGGACCAGTTGTATTGGAGATTACCGCCGGGCCACAAGGACAGCCCTTGCTGGATCTGTTCCGCTGAACGGGTTGCATTGACTAAGACGACCCAAAACGGCAGTATACTTAGGATGGTCAGCAACACCAAAAAGACATAGATCAACAATCGTTTTGCTCGATAGCTATTTTCCATTTATTTTCGCCCCACTTTGCTGTTTTCTTTGAAAAATTGAAACAATAACGTGCTTAATACGATTGAAAGTACCAATAATAGTACCGACGCGGTTGCGGCAACGTTGAAATTCCGACTCCCGGTAAAGGCCTGGTTGTAGATGAACATCGTGATCGTTAAGACACTATTGTTGGGATTACCGTTTGTCAGCAAAAAAGGAATGTCGAACATTTGCAAGCCGCCTATCAAGGACGTCACCAATGTATAAAGCAAGATTGGTTTTAACAAAGGCAGCGTGATCTTGCGAAAAATTTGACCATCATTGGCTCCATCGACCATTGCTGATTCAAAAAGAGCATCATCAATGCTCAAAATGCCCGAAACCAAAACGATCGTTGTCTGACCATACCACATCCAAAATTGGATGAAGGAAACGATCAGCCGAGTGCCCGTTTCACTACGGAAAAAGTCATAGGGCTGGTCCAAAACACCGAAATGCTGCAAGACTAGGTTGATCGGACCTAACGGAAAACTGAACAAAACAAAAAATAAGATTGCTACTGAAGCCGCAGTAATGATGTTGGGTAAGTAAAAAGCGACTTTGAAGAAGCCTTTCCCTCGCAAGCGCAGCTTGATATTGGTAAACCATGCCGCCAACAACAAAGCCAAGCCAATTTGAGGGACAAAGTTTACGCCCCACAAAATAAAAGTATTGCTGATCGATTTTAAAAATAACGGGTTGCGAAAAATCGCAAAATAGTTATCCAGTCCGACAAGATTGGCAGCTGGATTCCACCCTTTTAGATCTGTAAAGCTCAGGTAAATCGTATAGAGAATTGGATAAAGCTGAAAAACCAAGAATGCTAGAAAAAATGGTGCGATAAATAATAGCCCATAGCGATGATACTGTTCAAATCTTCTCTTATTCTGCATCGTAATCCCCCTGATATTTTTTTCTTCTACTGCCAACTTCTGCCTGTAAAGACAAGCCCTTTAAGCAGCGCATAGTACCTAGAAAAGGTTGAAACCGACCCCGTCTTCGGTGCCGGTTTCAACAACACCTAATCTACTTGAACATCTGGATAAGCATTGACGACCGCATCTTTAAAGTTTTGGATCGCCGTTTCCTGATCCACTTCGCCTTTTGAATATGGTGTCAAACAACTATCCGTAAAGAGGGTTTCAATCGTCTGGTCATACTCGGTCAGAATTTTCGCGTTGATGTCTTGAACCATATCGGCAAATTCTGCATAGTGGTTTTGTCCGCCTAAAAATTCCTCTTCATATTCGCCTTTAATTTCTTCAACGACTCGCTCATTCGATACAAAATCACCGGTATCTTCGGCCCATTGTTTTAAAAATGCTTGATCTGTGGTCAAGTAAGCCACCAATTGCGCAGCTTCTTCTTGCATCTCAGAATTTGCCGTAGCACCGATCCATGTGCCGCCCCAGAACCACGACGACGGTCCTTGGATCATGCGCCAGTCCCCTTCTGTTGAGCTGGAGTTATCGGCAGCTGTCGCATTTGGTTTTAACCAATAGTGCAGCCCCCATGTCGGCAAACTATAACCGAATACATTGTCGCCATTCATTCCAGCAAACCAAGCTTCTGATTGTCCTTCTGTATCTTGTGTCAGGCCTTCTTCTACAAATTTTCGTGATACATCCAACAAGTCATACAAACTGTCGTCGATCACTAATTTGCCGTCTTCAACCCAGCCATGTTCGCGTTGTCCATAAAAAGGCTTCGCCAAATCTTGGACACTAGAGATCATATAGGTGGTTCCACCACTTTTTTCTTTGACTGCTTTGGCTTGCTCATAGAACTTGTCATAGTCTGACAATGCCGCTTGCGCAGCCGCTGGATCATCGATTCCTAGCAGCTCTTCTGCCATCGATGCTCGGTAATAAAACCCGCCAGGAGCAGCTTGCCAAGCCAAGGCATGAAGAACCCCGTCTTTTGAAGTTCCTACGTCTTTGACATATTGATACGTATCTGCCGCGGCTTCATCAAGTCCCAGTGAACCAAGGTCTGCCATCATCCCTGATTCCACATATTTTTTGACAAAGGCAGATTCTAAAGCAATCACATCTGGTGCATCTTTGGAACCGAGAATCGGATCGAGCTTGGTCTCGAATTGGTCAGAAGGAATCTCCACGATCCGAATGTCATAGGCCAAATCGTCATGCGCCGGCAAATAGTAATCATTGATCATCGTTGATAATTCTGAAGTAAAGGTCCAAACCACGAGTTCATCCTTGCCACTGCTTCCCGTTGCGCTGTTATCCGAGCCACTGTTTCCTGAACCATTCCCGCAGCCACTAAGCATAAAAGCAGATGTGATCCCACCCAAAAAAAAAAAACCCCCCTCCCCCCGCCACTGACGCTGTTTGTAAGACCCGTTTCCAATTTTTCATCATTCTTCCTCCTCGATTTTTTGATAGTCAAATGAATCAAAATCAGCCGCCAAACGATTGCCGGTCGTATCGATCGCAAACATCCCTACAAAAGCCCCTGTAAAGAACCCACCGTAATGTTCTGCTACATAGTCGTCAGACAATTGCAAGCTGTCAAATAGCTGATCGATGACCTGCCACTCTTTTTGATCAAAGGAGTACGCGTATTGATAGTGGGCATAATTAACGATCGTTTTGAAGTAGACTGTTTGTACATCGGCTGGTATCACAACTTCTGGTGCTTTTTGACTCTTCAGTTGGCCCTTTTCGCTTGCCAATACAGTGATGATTCTGCCTTTCGTCTCATCATGAGTGATGTAGATCGCCGACCAGTTTTGTGTATTGTAGTAATTCGTCATGCCTGTCAACTGTAGAAACGAGGTCGGTGAAAATTCGACGGCAGTCGTTGCTTCGAAACGAAAATCGCTCCATCTTCTTGCCACCAGTGCTTGATGGAACAAGGAATTGAACGACTCTCGCCCATACAAGCGCAAGTACCCTGGTCGTGCGGTCAAACTACCTATTTCCTCAGAAAAAGGAATCCGCAAGGTTTGAAACACTGGTGCCAACGACGCCTCTTCAAAATCATCAAAGCCTGATTCTGTTTCCCACGGATGTTCGGGCAGCTGTGGCTGTGGGACTTCCTCTTTTGGAAAGTTTCCGCCTGTGATATACGGCCAATCATTTTCCCAATAAACAGACTGGATCGCTGTTTCCCGTCCGAGCGGGCAATAGCCGCGATTTTCTAAGAGGGGCGTTTCTGGATACTTCAGCGCTCGCCCTGTTAAGTGAACAAAATACCATTCATCGGTCTGCGTTTTCACAAATGAACCATGGCCAGCTTTTTGTAGCAGGATCTCTGGCTGTCCCCAGGAACTGATCAGAGGGTTTTGAGGATGAACTTCATAAGGCCCTTCGATGTGCGTTCCACGAGCGATGGTACTTGCATGTTCAAACTTGGTGCCACCTTCTGCCGTCAATAAATAATAATAGCCGTTTACTTTATACATAACCGGTGCTTCAGTCAATTTGCGCTCTGTTCCTTTGAAGATAATTTTGGGCTGCCCCACCAATTTCTTGGCTTGCCAATCAAACTCTTGGAGAGCGATCCCATAAAAGGAATGGTTTGTCGGGCGATAATCCCATACCATGTTCAGAAAATATTTTTTGCCGTCGTCGTCATGAAATAACGAGGGATCGAAACCAGAAGAGTTCATATAGATTGGTTCTGACCAATCCCCATCAATGGTTTCACAGGTGATCAAATAATTGTTCACATCTTTCCAGCTATTGGATTGTGTTTTGACATCTGAATAAATCAACCAAAAACGACCATCACTGTAACTTAAGTTTGGCGCCCAAACGCCCCCAGAATCAGGATTTCCCAGCATATTCAACTGACTGACACGATTGACTGGTGTACTGATCAAGCGCCAGTTCTTCAAATCCTTTGAATGGAAGATGCGCACACCTGGAAACCATTCAAAGGTCGACGTAGCAATGTAATAATCTTCTCCTGCACGACAAATACTCGGGTCTGGATGAAAGCCTGTTAGTATCGGATTGGTAATCAAAAAAATTTCCTCCTCTTTCCCTTTTTGGCATTTTGTGATTCAACTGAGAGTCAGTAGGAATGAACTTCTTTCAGTTAGTAAGTTTTCTTTACTAATATACCTAACTAAAAAAAGAAACTTGTTACTGCAGTCCATTTTAAAAATATTCACTAATCATTGTTCTATTTACTTTCTTCAGCTGAACTGTCATAATTATAAAATGAAATCGCTATCATTCACAGGACGATTTCCACACATCGATAGACAAAAAATGGAGGAAAGATTGCGTGACCATTTTAGAAGAATATCATTTTGGCGAATACCTAGGCGTTTCCAGTTACCATCCCTACTCGCTTAATTACATGGAACATTTTCATCGTTCCTTTGAATTGCTTTTTTGTAGTGACGGCGAAGCGGTTGTCAAAATCGAAGAAAGTCCCTATGTCCTTACAACTGGCCAAGTGTTATTAGTCATGCCTTACCAGACCCATGCCATCGAAACCCCTAAGGAATCACAACTGCATATTCTGGTTTTTTCGCCGGAGTTTATTCCAGATTTTTATGCCAAAACCAAAGATTTCGCTTTGTCAGATCCCGTTATCACCATTGATCCGTCTGTCGCAAATCAGCTGTATTATCCTTTATTTGAAACGGATTCCCTCTATTTACGAAAATCGGCACTGTATCAAGTCCTTTACCTTTTTGAGCACCAAACGACTTTACTACCAGCCAAAAACCAAGAGGATATCCTGATCCAGCTGCTTGCCTATATCGAGTCACACTTTAAAGAAGAGCTGACGCTCGAAAAACTAAGCAGCAGTATCGGTTATAGTAGCGTCTACGTTTCCAGAATGATCACTGAGAAATTGAAAAGCACCTTTCCTCGGCTTTTGAATCAAGCAAGAATTCGCCATGCCTCTTTTTTGCTGACTCATAGTCTCTTGCCGATTACGGAAGTAGCAGAACAGGCTGGCTTTCAAAATGTGCGAACCTTCAATCGAAATTTCAAAGCTTTGACCTCACTGACTCCGAAAGAATACCGCTTAACACACAATGCTCATTTTTCATTGCTGAAGGAATAGCAAAACAAAAAAGCAGCTTCACTTACCTATAAAGTGAGCTGCTACAATCTTACTCGTTATTCTAGTCAGCCTTTTGCCACGTTCCCAGAAAGTAGTGAAAAACGTTCAAACGCTCCCCTTCTTCATAGAGAAATGAGCAGGAAAAAACCAATTGCCAAAATGAACCTTTGTTGTTTTACCGATTCCGCAACGCTATGCCTGATTTACAGCACCGTATGTTCTTGCTTAATGCCGTTTGCTTTATCGAAGCTTCTTGGAATAACGATCAAGCCCAAGAAAAATGATTCACGACTAGCCAGTCTCTGACTTCCGTCAGATCAGAAAAAGTTTTCACCTGTGCAGCTACTTCTTGCTCAAGTTTTGGCTGTTTAAGCAAAGGATATTTCCCATTTTTCTTGACTGGCAAAATACTCAAATCATCCGCAATCAGAAAAGCTGGGATCTTGGCTTGTTTTGCGGCTCTTATGCCGGCTAGAGAATCTTCTAATACCAAGGCTGCTTCAGGCTTTACGCCTAATTGTTGGCATGCTGTCAGAAAGATTTCTGGATCAGGTTTGCCCTTTCGCACTTGATCCCCAGAAACCACCGTATCAAACCAATCTGGCATCTGTTCCATTTCAAAATACGCCTTGATTTTTTCTTTCGACGAAGAGGACGCCACGGCTATCAAGCAATCTTGTTTTTTTAATGCTTCCAATAGTTCAAGAAGGCCGGGCTTTTTGAACACCCGTTTTTCTTCAGCTAAAATCACTTCTTTCTGACGATTCATCGCTTCTCGCCACCGATCCGTTGGTACCGTACTGCCATAAAGTTCCTGCATCCCTTTACGAATATCTGCTTCCGTTCTGCCAGTCAGGTAATAATAAACATCTTGGCAAACTTCAAAATCATACTCCTCCGCGGCTCTTAAATAGGCGCGGTAAGCTAACCGACCTGTTTCAAACATCAAACCGTCCATATCAAAAATCACCAGTTTTATCTTCTCCATCCTATGGCCTCCTTTGCTTTTCTACGAATAAAAAAGCAATGGTACCAAAATCCTTTGGCACCCATTGCTTCATCTTGTTTATTTACAGCTGACTGCTCAACTTAGCAATGATTTTACATGCGCCAAATGGCTGTCAGCCTTTTCCCGCCCTTCTTTTACTAGCGCTTCTGACAGAATGAAGGAGCCGCCAACCGCTAATACTTGCGGATCAGATAAATAGTCTTGAACATTTTCGAGAGTGATTCCGCCAGTTGGGACAAATCGAATATCATAAAACGGACCACTGAGGGCTTTGATTGCCGGCAAGCCCCCGTAGATATCCGCAGGGAAAAATTTCACAACTGATAAGCCATAATCCATTGCCCGTTGAATGTCATTTGGCGTAGCTGTCCCTGGAAACACTGGAATGTTTTCGGCAAGACAAAATTCCACCACATCAGGTACAAGAGCAGGGGAAACAATAAAGCGCGCCCCTTTCTCAACCGCTGCTTTCGCTTGTTCTAAGGTGCGGACCGTGCCTGCGCCTACGATCAATTTGCCCGATTGAGAGAGTTTTTCAATCGCTTCTAAAGCAAGGGCACTGCGGAAGGTCACTTCAATAAAATACAGTTCATGCTCAATCAGCAGTGATTCTACTACTGGCAAATAGGTAAGGTCTGTTGCCGTGTAAAGAGGCAACACCCTTGTTTTTGCCAATTGTTCATAGAGTGTCATACGCTCTCTCCTCCCTTCGTTCCCCTCGATTGCATTTGCTCTTTCAAGACGGCTTCATGAAGCCCTTGAAGATAACTGATCCCAATCGCGCGATCATACAGACCATAGCCTGGCATCGCCACTTCCCCCCAGATCGTCCGCCCGTGATCAGGACGGATGACACCATCAAAACCGACCTCAACCAAGGCTTTCATAATGGCATACATATCTAACGATCCTTCAGTGGAAAGATGGGCAGATTCTTTAAATTTGCGTTCCCCCATAAACAACACATTTCGAAAATGAACAAAGTTGATGCGGCCTTTTAAGCCATGAACGATCTCCACCATGTCGTTTTCTGGATCGGCACCTAACGAACCGGTGCACAACGTTACCCCATTATAAGGCGAATCCACGATGGCCATGATTTTTTTCAAGTCCTCTAAATTTTTGGTGATCCGTGGCAAACCAAAAATTTCCCAAGGTGGATCGTCCGGATGGATCGCCATTTTCACATCTACTTCTTCACACACAGGAATGATCCGCTTTAAGAAATAGCTTAAGTTATCAAAGAGGATCTCTTGAGTGACCCCTTCATAAGTTGCCATCAAACGCTGGAACTTTTTCAGTCGTTCTTCTTCCCAGCCTGGCAATTTAAAGCCTTTTGATTGGCTATGGATCAGCGTATACATCTCACTAGGTTCCATATCATCCACAACGGCTTGATCATAGAGCAAAGAGAAGCTGCCATCCTCGTTTTGATAAAATAGATTTGTTTTGGCCCAGCCGAAGATCGGTTTGAAGCTATAGCAGATCATATGTACATCACAAGCTGCTAAATTCCGAATTGTTTGAATATATTGATCGATGTAGTGATCCCGTTCCTCTGTTCCGGCTTTGATCGCATCGTGGATCGCCACACTCTCAATCCCTAATAGTGAAAGATGCTCTTTTTCAATTGATGCTTTTAGTGCGTTGATTTCGGAAATCTCCCAGACATCTCCAGGCATTTTATTTAGAAGTGTTCCTACAATGCCGTGCATTCCTGGAATTTGTCGAATATTCGTTAACGGGATCGTATCCCCTTCCCCGTACCATCGAAACCCCCATTGCATTTGCTGTCATCCTTTCGTTTTTAAAAATCATCGTCCTCATCAGTCTCTTCGCTACTATCACCTGCTGAAGAATTGTGCCAAAGCGCTACACTGTTTTCTCCTTGCTGGATCACTGCTGCCACCGCCTGTTCAATCGGTGTCGCCAAAAATTGGTGATTGATTGCTTCTAATACCATCGGTAGATTCACTCCGCCGATCACATACGTCTTTTCCTGAAGCGATTCTTCTAATTGATTGATCGTTACAACCGACTGATTGTAGGGACTGGCACTCAATAGATCAGCAAACACCAAGACACCGTCCCCTTGATCTGTTTCATGAATCGCTTCATGGATTTTGTTTCCCAGAAGTTGAATATCCTCTCCGTGGTTCAAATTAACGACCGCAATATTTTCGACACTGCCCATGATCACCTCTGCAGCATCTTTAAAACCAGTACTCAGCTGTCCGTGAGTTGCCAATACGATTCCTAACAAATGTTATTCCTCCTTTTTCGCTTCCTAACCAAATAACGCAAGAACTTTTTGCATATTCCTCAGATTCAGCTCTTTTTGCTTTAATTGTTTTCTAGGCAGCACATACGTCTGATCCTGCTGCTTTTCTGCACAAAACAGATAGTTGATGCTGCCCATTGCTTCACTACTGTGTTCGATCGCCAACTGCTGCAGTTGCCCTTCATTGAATTGCTTGCCGATAGCTCGAATCGGAGCATCGGCACCAATAGAATCTAAATAATAAATCTTCGCATTCGGCCTTACTGAATCACGTAACACTTCCAACCCGCGTTCTCCGTAACTTCCGTCATCAAGAAATGCGAAGGCCGTCGCTGTTTGACTGTTTTGACTGATCAAGGACAGCAGCGCTAAGATAGAGGAGGTATTGCGGGTTAGATTTTGCTGAAATCCTGCCCCGCGGCTTACGCGATTTAATAGCAGAAAATAAATACCGACCCCTGAAGCAAAAAGCGCTGTTTGCCAAGACAATAAGGGAAATCTCCCTGAGGCAAAGTGGATATAAAGCCAAGTCCCCAACAACCCTAAAAGAATCATCACTGCTGAAGCAGTCAGAATAAATTGATTTGTTTTACGGCCTTGCTCCTGCCGATCAAAAAAATGGTAATCGCCGAAATGCTCTGGCGGTGTATCATAATACGTGCAGATGATCCGTTTTGCTTTAGTCAGATCACCAACATACAAATTGCGTGAGGCGTTTTTTTTCGTGTGATCATACTCGATCACCTGAAGGTCTTTGCGAAATGGAATGATATCCGCGATGAGTGCCTTCAAAATCTTTGTTTGCTTTTATCCGTTGATCGCGACCGATAGACATACCGATAACGAAACAGCCAATCACGAAATGCTTCTGTTTGATTCATGGCGGATTCTCCTATTCACAATTTACTGACAAGGAAGGAGGAACTCTATTTTTATAAGACCCTCCGCCTTCCTCTTCAACAGATGACGAACTCGCTCAATGATTACAAATTGAACTGCTTCAACACATCTTTAAGTGTTGATTTCGGTGCAGAAGGCGTTGCCTGAAAATAGATTGATTCCACACCATATTCTTCATTCATTTCTTTGAGTTTTTGCGCATCAGCTTGATTTAAATAAACAGATTTTGTTACCAAGAGATCCTTCTCGGGATCTTTTTGGGCAATACCGCCTATGTTCAATTCTTTCATCGGCACGCCGTGTTTGACTAAGTCGTACATCACGCTGACGGTTTTAGCGATCAAAATACAGTTGTAATCTTTGAAGTTGTATTCATCCCAGTAAAACTTGGCTTTTTCTGGTGTAACGACGATCGTTTTTTGCCCTGTTCGGCTACCGGCATTTTTGTATAGTTCCCGCATGAACTTATCCTTAGCTACTACCTCATCCACTACAAAGATCGAGTTGACTCCGCTTTTTTGCGACAAGGTCATCATGACCTGCCCATGGATCAATCGTTCATCTACTCGTGCTAAATTTACTACACCCATTTTTGACACTTCCTTTTCTTATAAAATACCGACACCGGCTAAAATAATCAGAATCAAAGTCAGCCATAGCAATGCTTGCGTGACTTTTAATCCTTTCTTTGTATAGAACCAGTAGACGCCCATTACAACTGCTAACGGCAAGATCCCTGGTACAATCTGATCAAGGATATCTTGGATAATAAATTCTCGTCCAGAAATATCAAACTGCAGCGAAGAACTGACTTTGACATAGTTTCCAGCCAGAACCCCCATCATAAACAAACCGAGAACCGACAGTGTTTCAATGGCAGTTTGAACACCTGTACTCTGCATCAAGCCAGTTGCGTTGCGTCCCATTGAGAACGCTTGGCGGGCAAAAAACATTCCTAGAGAAACTTGATACAGTGCAAAGCAAATGAACGGAAACAACGCACCTAGCGGACTTCCTTGCTGTGCCCAAGGGACGGCAATCGCAATAAAGATATATTGAACGGTTCCTGAGTCGATGGCATCCCCGATTCCTGCTAAAGCACCCATCAAACCAGCTTTCGTGTTGTACATTAGATCATCCTGCATCAAGATCTCTTTTTTCTCATGCTCTTCCTCGGCCCGCTGTTGTTCCATTGATGACATCAGTCCAGTAATAACACCGCCACCCCAACTTAGCTGGGTATTGAAAAACAACAGTTGGCGTTTGTAGGCAGCTTTCAGTGCCTCATCGTCTTTGTAAAGTTTGCGCAAAATCGGCATCATGGCGTATAAAAGCGATGGTGATAAATACCGTTCAAACGAATGCGGGATCTCATTGGCGAAATGCCATCTTAGGTATGCTTTTGTGACATCTTTCTTCGTGATTTCTTCCGGTGCGCCTTGCGCTTTTTGAATTATTTCGGTCATTACTGCTCCTCCTTATCGATTAGAACCCGTCATCATAGTCATCGTCATCATCAAAGGATGGTGATGCTGTATTCGTTTCTGGGGCTGGGGCCAATTTTCCTTTTTGTGACTGAACAAAAATCAACGCGATCAAAATACCAAAAATCGCATAGGTGACCATGGTAATTTCTAGCGAACTGAAAACTACACTCATGAAATAGGCCAAGAAGAAAAAGACCATATAATCTTTTCGACCGATCACATAGACGGTAGTTGCAATCCCGATCGCTGCCAATCCGCCGCCGACTACTTCTAAAATATGGATAACGACTGTCCCCTCAAGAGCATTGATGACATCAGCAATCAGTGGAGCGCCTAAATAAAGTGCAATAAATACCAGCGGAACAAATAAAATAAATGAAGCCAGCGTTGGGTATAAAATAATTGAACGAGTCATTGCTTTGTCATTAAGATCTTCCACTGCTTTATCCGTATATTTTCCTAAGAAGGTATTGATAAAGAAACGGAACTGATACAAATAACTCCCTAGCAAACCAACAGGTACGGCAACAGCAATCGCTGCTTCTGGTTGCAGATTTCCTAGCAAAGCTACCGGTACGGCAATCGCCGCTGCAATCGAAGGTTCCGCCGGCATGGATCCGCCGGGAGAAAATACCCCCATGTAAATCATTTGTAAAGCGGCAGTGACGATCATGGCTTGAGGCACATTTCCCATCACCAGTCCGACAACTAATCCCGTCATCAACGGTGAAAAACGTAAAGTCAGTGTGGCGCCTCCGCCGAGCCAACGAGACATGACTGCTGCAACCCATAGCGCAATCAGTAAACTTTGTGTAACACTTAATGTATCCATTTTTCCTCCTCCTAAACTTCTTTCAAATAGTTTTCTAAATCAAGAACAGCTTCTTTCAAGCGTTCTTTGGTGATTAAGACTGGAATCAAGTGTACTTTTTCTTTTGAATCTATGAACTGCACCAACTGATCAATGACTTGTGCATCTTCAGGAAAAATACCCATTTGATGTAAACTCATTGGTAAGTGCAATTCTTGATAAAAGGGGATCAACTGATCGATGACCGTCCATTTTTCTTCAAGGGCTAATTGATAAAACATCCCATAGGCAACCTTTTCCCCGTGAAGAAAACGATGACTTTCAGGCAGATATTTACTGATGGCATCATGCATCGCATGCGCCGCTGCATTGCGGGCATATTTATCGCCTAGCCCGCCTACCATTCCAGCAACTGCAATAACGATCTCCGACAAGTGACAAAAGGCGTCTGTCACTTCCTGCCGCTTCATATCTTCAATCGCTTGTTTCGATTGTGTCAAAATAGCTGTTTCGCATAATTTTGCTGTATAGCCTGCCAGTTGCAAGAAAGGCTCATTTTTCAAATGTGGTTGGGCTAAGATTGCTTCCGATTCAATCCACTTTGCCAACGTATCTGCTAAACCGGCGATAAAGTAGGAGACTGGTGCATCGATCACTAACGTCGGATCGGTAATCAAAAAAGCAGCCTGTCTTAAATAGTGTTCCGACTTCCCTTCAGATTCTCCCGACTCTTTATACATGACAGACAAGGGTGTCCATGGTGCACAATTACTGGCCAATGTTGGGATCAGTCCAAAGGGTCGATTGACTACATGTGCTGCATATCCCACTAAGTCGGCTAACTTCCCGCCACCAACCCCCAGAATAAAATCGATCGCCAGTTCTTCAACAAGATCAGCAATCAGTCCAGCGCCATAATAGCTACATTCTCCTGTGTAGCGATGATAAAAAATTTCCAAATGCGCATCTTCTAAAAAGGGTAATTTTGGTTTCGCTTTTTCCCATGAAACCGTTCCATGTACGAGCAGCAGTCGTTTTACTTTGTACTCTTTTAATACTTCCGGCACATAGTCGATCGCGCATTCATGGTAACGATAAACTTGCGGTCCAACCTTTACTTTTAAATCCGTTAGCACGAGCTTCACTCTCCTTTATACAGCCAAAAACCGACTTTCCGCTTGAACAGCACGGTCTGGCAGCAGTCCCTTAACGATTCGTTCAATATCCGTTACACATTTGTTTCCCATCTCTTCTAAGCATTCCATAGTATAAGCTGATGTATGCGGTGTCATAACTACATTTTCAAAAGCTAAATACGGATGATCTTTATGACCAGGCTCTTCCTCTAAGACATCGGTGGCAAGACCAGCGATTTTCCCACTTTTTAATCCGCTTACAATTGCCTCTTCATTCAAAAGCGCGCCACGGGCACTATTGGAGAGATACACTTGATCTTTCATTTTTGAAATTTCTTCAAAGGAAATCATATGATAATTTTCCTCCGTCAAGTTAGCACATAGACAAATAATATCTGATTTTGCTAGCAGCTCGTCTAGATCGACTTTTTTTCCACCATAGCTTTGAATATGCAAAGCTGACTTGTATGGATCGTATGCCAAAACCTCGCAGCGGAAACCATTTCTCAATATTTCTACTACACAACTTCCAGTATTGCCGACACCAATCACGCCTACTGTCTTGTTAAATAGTGCGCGTCCGACAAAGTTCGCTCGTTTTTCCCATTGATCTTCGCGAACTTTTGTATTCGATTCAACTGTACAGCGCAGAAGCGCCAATAGATTGGTCACATTATTTTCTGCTACTGCATCACGCTCGACCAAAGCTGGAATGATCGAAACAATCGTTTGGTGGTCCTTCGCTGCTTCTAAATCAATATTGTTATAGCCGATCCCGTGGCGTGTGATCAGTAGCAATTCATCTTTATACTCAAAAAACTCTTTGGTAAAAAATGGGGTAACACTTGCTATAATGATGTTGTATCCCTTAAGCTTTTCTGCCAATTCTTTCCCGTTGATTTCGCTATCGAACGTGAAAGGACTGACAGTTCCGATTGCTTTCAACCGCTCGATATGTTGCGGAAAGATTTTTCCAAAGCTGCTGGAATTCACTATAGCGATCTTAAACTGTTCCATATTCTTCCTCCTTACTCTTTTGCAACAATCTCATGACCACCAAAACCATTCCTTAGCGCAGAGACGACTTTTGCTGAGAAACTGTCTTCTTCTTGGGACAAATTTCTCATAAACAAACTCATAGCGATCGTCGGTACAGCAACATTCATCTCCAAAGCCGTTTCCACTGTCCACCTAGCTTCACCAGAAGCTGCAACAACCCCGCGATATTCCTCCAACTTGGGGCTCTCATTAAATTGGGCCGCTGCGATTTCCATCAGCCAGCTGCGAATAACCGATCCATGATTCCATACCTCTGCGACGGAAGCCAAATCAAAGTCATAGGCACTTTGTTCAATCAATTGAAAGCCTTCACCGATCGCTTGCATCATTCCGTATTCGATACCGTTATGGACCATCTTTAGAAAATGACCGCTTCCTGATTCCCCTGCGTAAAGGTAGCCTCCTAAAACAGCCACATCTGCAAACAAAGATTCCACCTCTAAAAAAGCGATCTCATTCCCGCCAATCATCAAACATGCATCTTTTCTAGCTCCGGAAACCCCACCAGAAGTCCCACAATCAAAGTAATGCACCTCTTTTTCTTTAAACCAGGCTGCTCGGCGAATCGAATCTTTGTAATTAGAATTTCCGCCTTCAATCACGATATCTTTCGCTGATACAAGGGTCCATAGTTCTTCAAGAACCCCCTCAGTCACCGTTCCCGCAGGAAGCATCAACCATAAAATCCGTCGGCCGCTAAAGGAATTCGTCAAATCAGCTAGCGTTTGATAGAGTGTGATTCCAGCTTCTTGCGCTGTTTTCTGCGCATGTACCGAAAGATCCAGCCCTTTTACTTGATAACCTTGATCTTTTAAATTGAGGGCCAAGTTCAATCCCATTTTTCCAAGTCCGATAATTCCTACCTCCATGACAGCGCCTCCATTTCATACTTTCATTATACAAAAAAATATTTTTTTGTAAACAACAAAAATAAAAATAATTTTTATTTGCTTTTTCTCTTTAAAAGAGGTAACGTAACAATACAAAGATGATAATGTTCATATAAAGGAGGTAACCGTCTTTGACTGTTTCGATTCGACTGCAAATAAAAACGCTTTATAAAGACTTAAGTCTCAAAGAACAAGCGATTGCCGACTACATTTTGGAAAATCCTAGTAAAGTAAGCCACAGTTCAATCAGTGATTTATCCAATGAATTAGGCATCGCTGATTCGACCTTTTTTCAATTCACAAAAAAACTCGGTTACAACGGATTTAAAGACTTCAAAATGGCAATGCTGATGCAGGAAAATGATTTTTCTGCCATTTCGATCCATGAAAATATCCAGAAGTCTGATAATGAATTGACTATGGCTCAAAAAGTATTTGATTCTAATATGACCACACTGACTGATACCAAAAATCTTTTAAAAGAAGAAGATTTAAAGATTGCTGCTGCAATAATCAATCAATCTAAACGACTTTTTTTCTTCGGCGTTGGTGGTTCAGAAATCGTGGCAACTGATGCCTATCACAAATTTTTGCGCTCGCCGATCACTGTTTTCCACAGCAGTGATTATCACATCCAACTGATGGAGGCTTCATTGTTGACGCCAGATGATTGCGGTATTTTTATCTCTCATACTGGAAAATCAAGAGAAACCATTGAACTAGCTCAAGTTGCCAAAAACAATGGTTCCAAAATTATCGTCATTACTAGCCATGCTGCTTCTCCTTTAGCCAAACTCGGCGACGTGGTTTTCATCTCTATTTCCGAAGAAACTGAGTTTCGCTCAGAGGCATTGGCATCCAGAATCGCTCAACTGAGCATCATGGATTCCCTCTATGTCATCTTAATGTTTATTAATCGAGACAAAGCGCAACAATCGATTGCCAAAATTCGGCGCTCCATTTCAAAAATCAAAGAACCCTGAGAAGGGAAGAAAAAAACTTAACATTTTTCTGTGTTTCGCTAAATCTTTTGTGAATCACGGTTGATATGCAAAAAAACTTGTGTGTTTTTTCCTGTCCTCTTCTTTGGTTTCTTAACAACTTTTTCAGTTCTGAAATTCAACTGCGGTGAGCCTGCCAAAAATCTTGTCCCTTACTCTTGCTGATATTCGCAAAAAAACCACATCACAAAGCTATCCGCTCTGTAATGTGGTTTTTTAAGACTATTTTTTGGGGTAAATCAATAACGACTAGACACAATCTCTGCTCCAAAGGGCATCAACGCTAAGCGCGCCATTTTCAATGATTGCGCCGCAAATGGAATGCCGATGATCGTGATGGCTAGAAGGACTGCGCTAGCTAAATGTCCTAAAGCCAGTGGTATACCAGAAAAAATCAACCATAAAATATTGAGAATCACGGACACGCCACCGCCACGGTAAACGATGTCTTTCCCAAATGGTGCTAATGACAAAGTCGCAAACTTAAAACATTGCAGACCAATGGGAATGCCGATGATGGTAATACACCATAAACACCCAGCCAAAAACCATGAGATCGCACCGATCAAGCCGCCAAAGACAAACCAAATCACGTTGCCTAAAAAATTCATCTGATTGCCCTCCTTCTTTTTTAATAAAGACTGCTCCTGTTTTAGCAAAGAAAGCAGAGGACATCGTTAGCACTCAGATGTGCACTAGCGTCCCTGCTCCTTCCCCTGCGCTCTTCTCTTTTTTCTTAATACAAGCGAAATACGTTATTTTGTAAAATGCTTATTGTCCAGAATCAACCGTTGATTCGCTGCTGTTATTTGATTCATTTGAGTCATTGCCGAAGACACCGGTGATCGAAGACCAGATGCCGCTAAAGAAGCTCTTGATATTTTCCCAAAGGCCCTTAGAGGTTTCTTCGATTTGCTTGCGAGCTTCTGACAGATCCAATTCTTTGATGAAGTCATCGAAGATATTGTTGTCTCGCATGTCGCTCATCAAAGAGGTCAATTCAGAAATTTGATTTTCCGTAACGATTCCTTCCAGTCCGTTGTCCTTCAAGGCTTTTTCTACTGTCTCTTGAATATCTGCTTGAGTCAATTCCGTACCATCTGCAGTTTGAGCAGCCAAATCGGTTTTCGCTTGTTCTTGCGCTGCATTCAAAGCTTCATCGGAATAGCCTTCTTTATCTTTATTCTCTTCGGTGATCGTAGAAAGCACATCCATCTCATCTTGAGCTACGGCTACTCGATTCTGATTGATGACACCGCCTGATTCTTCAACGATTTTGTATACCCCAGCTAAAGCTCCGGAACCGTCGATCGGTACGGCAGAAGCGACCGTTAGCTTCGCATCAGTGATTCCTGCCGTCAGCGCTGCATTTTGGTACTGGGCTGCAGTGATGCGGGTAATGTTATCTGGTGTCGCGATATCGACAGTGATTCCTGCCCCGCTTTCTAAAGTCTGCATTCTGACCGAGCTATAGACCGCCCAATCTGCAGTAAAGCCGCCATCGGGAATGTATTTCATCAAGTCAGCACCGTTTGTCGTATAAATCGGTGTTTCGCCTTGGATGCCTAAGCGCTCAAGTGTGTAGTCTTCTTGTGCTTTCGTCAAGGCATTTCCGATCGCCACAGCATTGACTTGCAAACGATCTGAACTGCTGTCAGAGGTACTTGTTTGACTGTCGGTAGTGGCTGTCGTTGCGGTAGAACTGCTTGTTGCAGTGGAACTGCTCGTCGTTGAATTGGTTTCGTCAGCAAAAACTTGTGGTGCTGCTAATAAAACTTGGCTAGATACCAAGAGAGTCGCTAAAATCATCGCTGGTTTTCGAGTCTGTTTTTTCATCACTATATCCTCCAAGTGTTGATCTCTTTTTCAGGGATTTTCCCCTCTTACTGCTGTTATTGTACTATAGGTTTTCTTGCAAAGCCTACGTCTAGGGTCTGAAATGAAGAAAAACTTAGAACTCTGCTGCTATTTAAAAAAGGCGTAATTTGGTATTATCCTTGGCGCAGCAATGCTTTAGGCGCTTTTCTTTTCATCAACTGTTTTTTTAGCAAACCCAACAGCATAGGATTTGAAATGACTGCCCACTTTCCTCAAGCCGAGAAAGGCTCCCGTTAAAACTATCGTATAAAAGAACAACGGAAACCCTCCTAGTGAAAAAAAGACTTTCCCGGATTCCAGAAACAGCGGGTGACTCAGAAAGATCAATCGACTAGCCTCAGCTGTCTGTTTTTCTTGCCAAGTCCGCTTTTGTGGTTGCTGCTTGATCAGCCAAGCAAGGAAAAAAAGAGTCGTCGGCACAAAGAACAGCATGAAATTCTTATCGTCCCCCTGATTGAGATACACCAGTCGACCTTCAATGCCTAATAAGCAAAGAGAGACCGCGAATTTTCTGCCAAGATGCTTCGTGAAAAAAGGACGTTTCTGGTGTTCACCTAAACAAAACCCGCACAGCAAAAAAAGAAACCCATAAAAAAGACCGTTTCTCGTTGTAAAAAATAGGGTCCGATAATTTTGATAAAATACCAATAAAGGTCCACTTAAATAACTGCTGTACGTTTCAAGACAGCCAATCAAATACAAACTGATCGCCAGTAAAAACTGCCACCGATAGCCAAGAAAACGGGTTTTCCTTACTAACCACATGCCAAAGAGCAACGCTGGAAAATACCAAAGATGGTGCCAGACCCCTACTGTTAAAAAGCCAGCAGCCAAACCGATGACCCGTAATGGATCGGCAAGATTTTGCTGTCCTAAATAAAACCAACCTAAGGGAAGATACACGATCGACCAACGCAAATAAAGCTTGAGTTGTCGTTTGCACCATTGCTGCCATGAACAGGTGCTCTTTTGAAAAAAATAGCCATTCAGCAGGAGAAAAAAAGGAACCGCCAAACGACATAAGAGACTCTTTAACAAAAAATGAAGCCCGTTGTTTTCTGCCAGTCGACCACAGTGAACGAGAATCACCAGCAAGGAAGCGAAGAATTGGGTATAGCCAATTGGAACCATAGGTTGTTTTGTCTTCATTCGATCGTTTCTCCTTTCTCCGTCAAATTTGATCAAACATACTTCACTCTACTGGCCCTTTCTTTTTATGACCAGCACTGAAAGCTTCCAGGATAGAAAGACAGTGCAACAAGTAGAAACATTGATAAATAAAGGATGTTACCCTTTGTTGCATCACTAATTTCAAAGATCCTCGTTCGCATAGAAAAGAGTTTGCTATAATATGAGAAGAATGATGGAGGCAAAACAGACACATGGATATTGGGAAAATTATTAAAGAAGAACGCACCAAACGAAATCTCACGCAAGAACAATTGGCGCAGGAATTTTTTGTCACTCGGCAACTGATTTCAAAATGGGAAAATGGCAAGAGCTATCCTGATCTAGATCAAATAGTCAAGCTGAGCAACTATTTTGAATTGACCTTGGACTATTTATTAAAAGAAGATCAGCAGATGGTCCAAGAACTTAATTTGACCACCCACCGCAAACGAATTGGCCTCGTATTGATCGCCCTTTTGACTGTTCTCAGTATTAGCTTAAGTACGATTTTGCTGGCAGGATTTTGGATCGATCCAGTCTTTTTCACAAAAGAAGACCTAACGATCACTTCTATTAAAAAGTACCACTTGCCTGCCACTGAGATAACGAATCAGGAAACCGGACAAGTGATTCAGCTGCCTGAAGATACGGAATACTTGATCACTTATACGATCGATCGGCCACTGGTAAAAACGAGCCGTCTGTCGGGTTATAAAGAATACAGCAGCGAAAATGCCAGCCAATTAATGGTTTCGGGTTATCACGGTTTTCATTTTGGCACGCAAACAAGCAAAATCGTCATTCGCAGCAATCGCGAAGACAATTTAGCTGCACCAGAATTAAATGCAAACAAGGATCTTTATCTTCGTAATATGAATAAAGCGCGCGCCTATCAAAAATCTGCAGCAGGTGACGCATTTTCTATCGAAGACGAAGGCGATCTCCTCTTTACTGCAGAAGAACTGGAACAATTACCCTTTGAACAAGGACAACTGCCAGAGTAAACAAAAACCACCGAATCGTTTTGATCGGTGGTTTTTTGCTGACTTCTTAACCTAACAAGATCATTGCGATCGCCGCCAAGGCATTATTGAGAAAATGCATGGCGATGGCTGTTTCTAAGCGCTTGGTTTTTACATAAATCAACGCCATGATCAGCCCCATAGCACCGTAGATCAAAAACTCGACCAGATTGGTGACGGAATGGATGATACTAAAAACGGCTACACTTGAAATGATCCCGACTATCGGGTATTTCTTGAATAAAAGGCCGATAAACCCACCACGGAAAACGATTTCTTCCATGATTGGCGCCGCCACAGCGATCAATAGGAAGATCAAAAGCGGATTTTCGCCTGTAAACAGTTCCCCTAACAATGCATCATTCGCGGTCGCCTCTTGATCGGATATATGCTGCAGATACATGGTACCACCAACAGCAACGACTCGACCTAAAACAAAACCACCGATGATCCATAGCCAGTTGCGCTTCGTTGACCACCCAAAGTCAAAGGTGGCAAGTCCTAGCTTCCGAGCCAAATACATCAGTAGGCCAATGTTTGCCAAAAGCAAGGCAATCAACCCGTAGCTCATCATCGCAGGAATCCTCGGCTCTCCTGCTTCCAAATAATAGATTTTTACCACACTGAATACGGTCATCCCTACTTGACTTAGTAAGAATAAGCCAATCAAAATAAATAAGTTCTTTACTGCTTTCATGCTCTCCTCCATTGTTTGCTCATTGCATTTTGCAGGATTGGGTTACGACAAATCATGACACAGTCCATCACTTGGTTCCCCATATATCCAGAAACTGCTTAGCCGCTATCGGCTTGTTTCTAATGATACTGAGTTTCCTCAGTATTTACAACAAATAAAAAATAAAAACAGTTATTTTGCGTATTTTATCCAACAAACCACGTTTTTTCTTTCGCTGCCCTCAAAAAAATATAAGTAGTGTTTGAAAAAAGCGCTCTCTTATGCTACACTGTTCCTACTTTTGTTTGGCTGACGAACCGCTGCCCCAACCATGTTCGTTTGGACCAACTCGTTGCGAGTATTCGATTTCGAATGCTCTTTTTGTCGCGTTTGTCAAAAGAAAGTGAGTGAATCCAAATGATCCAAGTAGAACACCTCAGCAAGACCTTCCAAGTGTCCAAGCGAAAAAGCGGCTTTCGCCAAGCAGCCAAAGCATTTCTTTCTCGTGAAACCACCACCGTCCATGCGTTGCAAGACATCAGCTTTACCATCAATGAAGGCGAAATGGTTGGCTACATCGGGCCTAATGGTGCTGGAAAAAGTACCACCATAAAAATCATGTGCGGGATTTTGACCCCTGATCAAGGCATTTGTCACATCAATGGTCGTACGCCTTGGCAAGAACGTATTCAACATGTCAAAGACATCGGCGTCGTCTTCGGGCAGCGCAGTCAACTCTGGTGGGATGTCCCCGTCAATGACAGCTTTGATTTGATCCGTGATATCTACAAAGTCGACGCTGCTAGTTATCAGCGCAACCTAGAAGAATTAGTCACCTTACTAGATTTAGGTGAGATCTTAAAAACCCCTGCTCGGTCCTTGAGTCTCGGTCAGCGTATGCGCTGTGAGATCGCCGCCTCCTTACTCCATGACCCCAAAATCTTATTTCTTGATGAACCCACCATCGGTTTAGATGCTGTATCAAAGATTGCCGTGCGTCAGTTTATTAAAAAAAGAAACCAAGAAAAAGGCACCACAGTCATCCTGACGACCCACGATATGCAAGATATCGAGGCGCTGACACAGCGAATTCTGTTGATCGGCAAAGGACAAATTTTGCTGGATGGTCGCCTCGATGAACTAAAGCATCGTTTTTCTGATGTCAAAACGCTGGAGATCGACTATCAAGGGAATGAACCTCATCTGCCAGAAAACGTCCAGCTGCTTCAAAAAGACGTTGGTCGCCTTGTTCTGAAACTTAATCCCAAAGAAGTGTCGGTCGCTCAGCTGCTCAGTCTGCTCAGCAATCAAGTCGAGATCACCGATTTGGCCGTTGCCAGTATCACCGCCGAAGAAATGGTCGCTAAGCTGTATCAGGAGTATCAAATATGAGGAAGTATCAGGCATTTTTCCGCATTCGCTTTATCAATACCTTGCAATACCGCTCGGCGGCAATTGCCGGGATGGCTACGCAACTAGCTTGGGGCTTGATGGAAATTCTGGCATTCCACGCCTTTTACCAAGCAGATCCTAGTGCCTTTCCCATGACCTTTCAACAAACCGTCTCCTATGTTTGGCTCCAGCAAGCCTTTTTGTCTTTATTTATGTTGTGGTTCTTTGAGGCAGAAATTTTCAATACCATCACCACAGGGACGATCGCCTACGAACTTGTGCGGCCGATGGATCTATACAACCGCTGGTTTTGCCAATCGGCTGCCAATCGCTTAGCAAAAGCGCTCTTGCGTTGCGGACCGATTTTTGTGATTGCCTTTTTACTGCCAGCACCTTATCGCTTGATTCTGCCAGCAAACATCGTTGCCCTGTTCTTGTTTCTTTTGTCTATGGCGCTGAGTTTAGGTGTAGTGATCGCTATGTCGCAGCTGGTCTATATCTCGACTTTTTACACATTATCCTCCATCGGGGTGCGGATCGTCATCAGCTCCATCGGTGAATTTTTAGCTGGCGGGGTCATTCCTCTGCCTTTCTTTCCACAGCCTTTTCGCCAATTCGTGGAACTATTGCCTTTTGCTTCCATGCAAAACGTCCCGCTGCGAATTTACAACGGGGATCTGACTGGCTTTGCGCTTGTTTCAGCATTGCTCTTACAAGCGTTTTGGCTCGTACTTTTGATCGCGATCGGAAAAATTTGGCTGCAGCAGGCACTCAAACGTGTCGTTGTGCAAGGAGGTTAAGGAATATGGTTTATTGGCATTATTTTTGTATTCATCTCAAAAGTCAGATGCAGTATAAGGTTTCCTTTGTGTTAACTGCTTTGGGACAATTTCTAGGTTCCTTTACCGCTTTTTTAGGCATTTGGTTTATGTTTGCCCGGTTTCATCAAGTGGATGGCTTTACCTTTGAGGAAGTCCTGCTTTCCTTTGCGACGGTTTTGTTTGCCTTTTCGATTGCGGAATGCTTCTTTCGCGGGTTCGATCTTTTTCCACAAATGATCAGTAATGGCGAGTTCGATCGGGCACTCGTGCGTCCTCGATCCTTGATCTTTCAAGTCTTAGCTTCCAAAATGGAGTTCTCTCGTCTCGGTCGTTTTATTCAAGCCTTGCTGTTGTTTGCGTATGCGATTCCCAATAGTGGAATTGCTTGGCATTTTGGAAATGTCCTGACTCTTTTTCTAATGATCGTCTGCGGCGCCCTCTTTTTCGCCCTATTGTTCTTAGTGTATGCCGCCATTTCCTTCTTTACGATCCAAGGACTTGAATTTATGAATATTTTTACCGATGGTGCCCGAGAATTTGGTCGCTACCCATTTAGTATCTACGGAAAACACGTCTTGCGTTTGTTGACCTACGTCGTGCCGATGGCTTGGTTTCAGTATTATCCATTCTTGTATGTCATTGGTCGCATAACTAATCCTTGGTGGATCTTATCGCCGTTGGTTTGTCTGCTCTTTGCCTTTCCCGCCTTCTTCTTTTGGCGAGTAGGTTTGAAGAACTATATTTCTACGGGTTCGTAAATAAAAAGGAGCGCCTCTCTTTGAAACTAAGAGAATGCGCTCCTTTTTTATTCGGTTATTTCAAGTGAAAAACAGCTTCTCCTTGCTGAATATCGCCGTCAGTTCGCAGGCACTTCCCGCCTTGTTCCTCCATGAAGACAACGATCACCATGGTCTCTTTGCCCATTTCCTCAACTGCTGCTACATCCATTTCTGCCAGCAGCTCACCTGTCGTGACTGACTGGTTTTCTTGGACCGCGATCGTGAAGGGCTCCCCTGCTAACGCCACTGTTTCAATTCCCATGTGGATCAAAAGGGAACGGCCATCCACCAACTCAACGGTTAAGGCATGCTGTGTTGGAAAAATCGTTCGAACCGTCCCGGCTGCTGGTGCATAGATTTTTCCGTGATGATGAGAAACGGCAAATCCATTTCCCATCATTTTAGACGAAAATACCTCATCTGGTACTTCTTCGATCGGTAGCAGTCGGCCTGTTGCCGGTGCACAAATTTCTATTTTTCTTTTAAAAAGCATCCGTAATTCCTCCTTAGATTGCCGACAGTGTTCTCTGACAGCTAGAATAGATAAGAAAAGCTACGAAGGGCAATAAACCAAAGATAAAGATGGCAGTATCGAGGGACAGCACCTGCGAAAGGAAGCCGCCAGCTAATGGCGAAAGAAACGATGCCGCACCAATGTACACACTGATCGATATCAGTTGTCCAGAAGAAAAAACAGCTGGCGGTGTAATAGCACTGATAATCATTCGACTGCCGATGGTAAATGCCGGTACAGTGAAAAACTGCAGAAAACTGGCTGCCAAAAGTAAGAATGGGCTACTAGCAAGCCAATAGACAAAAAATTGTAAGGTTAAAAATATGCCTGCAATCAAAATCAAGCGCTCATTTTTCCATTTAGCAATCATGCGATTCAGCAAAAGGTACGCTGGAATTTCACAAAAGGATTGGATCGACCATTTCAGACCAACAAATTCACTGCCTCTTTCCATTGTAATCAGCTTGTCGATAACGACCGTATTGTTCGCAACGATCGTCAAGTACAAGAGAAAGAACAGTCCCGTATAAACCAAAAAGCGTCGGTCTTTGCATAACAGAAGAATGTCTGCCAGCGAGACACCGCTGTTTGTTGCTGTTCCTTGCTTTTGCGGTAAGGCGTTTTTCTCTGGGATCGTTCGTGAAAATGTATAATTGATAAGCAAAAAGAGGAGCAGCGGCAAACTAAACCAGCGATAATTATTGGAAAATAAAAAGAATGGCACGCAGACACTCATCATACTCCACCCTAAAGAGCCGTTTGCTTTGATTGAAGCAATTCTTTTTGAAGTACTGGACTCCGATAATACCCAGTTATCGAGCACCGTTGCTGTTGTATTGGCTAATCCACCCGCAATAGCCAATACCAGAAAATGGATCAGCCAGTGGTCTTTTCCTAACCAATAAAAACTAATGGAGAAGAAAACCAGAAAGATCATCAGAAGCAGCGAAATACGTTTTAATCGTTTGCTCTTGTCCGAATAATAGCCGATCACTAACTGAAAAAGAATTGTCGTGATGCTGTAGGAGGCTAAAAACCAGCCTCTTTCAAGCGCATCATAGCCTTGCTCAGTTAAAAAAGGAACGATTTGTGTCATCAAAATCGCCATCGTTGCATATTGAACAAAATAGATTACTTGAAATTTGTGTTTGATTTCCATTCTTTGTTTATGATCGGCTGAAGGAAATTCCTTCAGCCGATCCCTTTCCTTTTTACCTGCTGGACCTATTTAAGTTCTGGCCAATATGGTTCGTTCGCCACAATCATTTCATCTAATATTTCTTTGGCGACTTTCGCACTTGGTACAGTTTTGTTCATAGTAAAGGACTGCCACAATTTTTGGTAAGACTCTTGTTCCCAAGCATCAACTGCCAATTTTTCAGATGCGATCTGCTGCTCCATCAATCCCTTTTGGAATGTTGGAATATCACCGATCGACAAGACTTCGTAGCCATCTTTTCCAACTAGACAAGGCAGTTCCACCATTGCATCATGGGCAAAGTTGGCAATTGCGCCGTTGTTTTCAACAATAAGAATCATGCGTTCTTTCGTATTAAAGGTTAGTGCGCAAGCAAGGTCTGTAATAAAGGAAGCATGTTCGTTTGAGGCAAATGTTGTATCAACTGCTGTGTTGTTTGCAACGATTCGTCGGCATTCATCAAACACATACTTCTCTCGTCCGTCAATGATCTCATTGGCACGGGTATACTCTTTGTCCGCATGAGCCACCGTTTCATCAGCCATCAAATAATATTTCAGATAGGTATTCGATAAAAATTCTGGTTCAATTTCGTGCAGATCTTTAGCCGCCCACATCGTTTCCAGCCAACTGCTTTCTTTATGCTGGCCTTTTTGTGTTTGTTCGGTGTAGCCGTACTTTTGAACATGCGCACTGATTTGTGGCATCAAGTCATTGCCGTCATGGTCTTTGATGCTGGTCCACCAGCCAAAATGATTCAAGCCGAAATAGCTCGTCTCAAATTCTTTCCGATCCTTCAACCCAATCACTCGCGCCATGATATCTTCCAAACAAACTGGCATATCACAAATATTGATGATTCTTGAATTTGGTCGGAATCTTCTGGTCGCTTCGGCAACGACTGCTGCTGGGTTGGAATAGTTCAAAAGCCAGGCATCTGGCGAGTATTTTTCCATGTAGTCGACTAGTTCTAAGATCGGTCCAATCGAGCGCAGGCCATAAGCTAAACCACCAGGTCCGCAGGTCTCTTGTCCGACAACATTATGCCTGAAAGGAATTTTCTCATCTTGTTCCCGCATAGCATATTTTCCGACACGAAGCTGTGCCATTACGATATCGACATCCGTAAAAGCTTCCTTTGGATCGGTTGAATATTCGAACTGTACTTCTGGCGCTCGCTCAGCAATAATGATCGCACAAGCTTTTGCTACGGTTTCTTGTCGCTTTTCATCGTTGTCATAAAATTTGATTTTTCTAACTGGAAAGCGCTCTTGACTTTCTAATAACATCATAACTAGCGATGGTGTATAGGTACTTCCGCCACCTGCAATTAAAATTGAACTTTTTTTCTTACTCATGGTACTTGTTCCTCCTTGTGATTCTGTTTTATTCGGCCATTAGTTCTTCGAATGATTCTCTAACCGTTGGTACCGTTAATCCTACAATGATTTGAATGCCGCCATTTCCAGGGTTGACCAATCCTGAGGCACCTGCTTCTTGAAACTGCGTACTATCTGCAACTTTGTCGGCATCCTTAACAGTCAAACGCAGCCGTGTCGCACAATTCGTTACATCAATGACATTGTCTTTCCCACCTACCAAGTGCATATAGGCCTGTGCTTGCCGCACATGTTTTGGTAATTTTTCATCTTGCTTTTTGTTGTCATAATCTGCTTTTGTATACAACTGCATTGCTGCAGTATCATCCTCACGTCCAGGCGTTTTTAAGTTGAACTTCTTGATCATAAAGGAGAACACAAAATACCAGATAGCGGTAAAAATCAGCCCGATAATGATTTGGGTAATATAAGTTGAACTGTGAAATTTCCACAAGGGCAGCCAATTTAGACCTAACCAGTTGATCAATCCGCCGCCAAAGTCCCCGACTACCCCGAAAGCATAGGAGATTGTGGCGATCGAAGCATCCAGTAAAGCATGAACGAACCATAATGCTGGTGCAACAAACAAGAAAGTAAACTCGATTGGTTCAGTGATTCCGGTCAAAATAGCCGTCAATGCTGCCGGTGCAATCAATGCGATCACTTTTTTCTTTTTATCAGGCCGAGCCGCTTGGATCATCGCTAAACTCAGACCTGCCGTTCCAAAGACTTTCGACATTCCTGATAGTGAGAAACCACCAAACGGATAGAGTTCTTTCAGCGAAAATGCAGTAGTTTGGAACTCGCCAATGTGGGAGGCCCAATAAACGGCCATTCCCCCTTCGACAACCGCACTGTCATAGGCAAACGGGGCATAAACAAAGTGATGCAAGCCTGTTGGAATCAGTATTTTTTGCAAGAACTGATAAATAAAGACACCGAAGTTTCCTGATTCAATGAAAAAGCCTTGCATACTTCTCATTCCCTCTTGGATAACTGGCCAGACAAAACACATGAGTACTGCCAAAGGAACCATGGCAAAAAAGGAAATCATGGTTACAAAGACTGAGCCACTGAAATTCGACAGCATTTCTGGCAATTCTTTTTCATAAAAGCGATTGTGGAGATAGACAACGATTCCCGAAATCAGCAAGCCGCCCATCATGCCGGTATCTAAGGTGATGATTCCCGCAATCGATGTCAACCCAGAACCAGCAGTTGCCCCTTGAGCTAAATCCACCGCAAATGATTCTGGCCACAAAGTTAAAATTGCATTTACAAAATAATTAAAAGCGATATAAGTAACGAGTGCTTCCATCGTAGCGCGGGCGGCGTATTTTTTAGCTAGACTGATCGGCAGCCCTACTACAAATAAAAGTGGCAATTGGAAGAAGGGTGTCCAGCCTCCTGCTGCAATCACATTCCAAAATTTGAACCAGAGGGTATCCGGTGCTGCGATGTCCCCCATGATCGTTTGATTCGAAAACAGCAGAGAAAAGCCGATAACGATCCCAAAAAAGGAAAACAGCATGACCGGTGCCAGCATCGCTCCGCCGAACCTTTGTATTTTTTTCATCATAGTTTTTCGTCCTTCACGTTTTTTAGTTAAGCGCTTTACTGATTCTCATTTTACTATTAAAATGATGCTATGAAACCCTTTTCCGTTGTTTAAAAGTTTCTCACATTTGAAAGGTTTTTTTCACATAAAATGTGAATTGTCACACAGAATCAATTGAGAGATAAAATGAGGAGATAGCCTATGCTGCAAGACCGTATCACTACCTACCAGTCAAGATTAACCGAGAATGACTTTTTGATCTGGTCCTACATCACAACTCACAAAAAGCACTGCTTGGCGATGTCCATCAATGATTTAGCCAAGGAGTGCATCGTTTCTAGGACGACGATCATGCGCTTTTGTCAAAAAATCGGCTTTGATGGCTTTTCAGAATTCAAATACCATTTAAAGAACGAGGTACAACAAGAAAATGCCCTACTCTCTGAGATTGAAGGAGAAATTCTCGACAATCATATTCAAACGATTGAAAATTTAAAAAAGAAAGATTTTACAGCATTGTGTAAGATGATGGCTCATGCCAAACGAATCTTTGTCTATGGTTCAGGGGACATTCAAAACCTTGTTTCCAATTATATGAAACTCTTATTTTTGCCTAATGGACTACTTGTTTACGATTTTGGTGCGATCTCAGTCAATGAACAATTTTATCGTATCATCGAGCCAGATGATTTAGTGATTTTGATTACTTTAAATGGTGAGTCACCCACCGTTGTCAAACTAGCAAAGCAACTGAAACAGCGGAATATCAACACTATAGGGATCACGAAGCTGAGAAACTCAACGGTTTCTAAACTTTGTTCTGAAACGATTTTCTTTTTAAATCCAGAGATCCAACCAACCGAAAATGCGATCGCTCCCTTTGAAACGACCGCAACACTTTTCTTTGTGATCGAGTACTTATTGCTAAAATATGACGCTTGGCAAAAACAAGCCGCAACCGTCTCAGAGCCATAAAAGTTCTCCTGATTTTCCTTAATTCATTTAACTTACAGTATTTTGAAAGACGCTTGAATAAGCCATTTTCAGCCAATTTCTGCTAGGAAAAGCCGGCAATCTCTGGTAAGATAAATAAAAACGTAAAAGAGGACCAGTTATGGAATATTTAGCGATTTTACTTGTTTTCTTTCTATTGAATGTAGTGATACTTGTACTTGGATTGAAGAAGAAACGAATCATGCTGCTTTTTCTGTCACTCTCTGGTTTATTGTTGGTTTGCTTGATTGCCATTTCTTACGTTTTCTTCTATTCAAATACACTTTAAGTCGTCAAAAACACGGGAAGCTGGCTACGAACCTACCGAAACAAACGAGGCTGTTTTAGTCATTACACCCGACGTATAGGACACATTTGTTAAAATTAATTTGAGAAAAAAAATGACTGTGACATAAGTCGCGAAAAAAGCGTAATGAATAACGGATATCCGTTCATTCATTACGCTTTTCTCTTGTTTTTTTTCATGACGAATAATTAAAAGAGCTATACTCACCGCACGTTTCGCAGATATAGTAATAATTGCGCTTCTTCTTATTGTAGAGTTTCAACTTCTTCCCATTTTTACAACTCTTGCATTCTTCTAATTCAGTCAAGGTTTTATAATAAAATAACTCACTGATCATTTCTGGATAAAAATGCGCAAGTAGCTCAATCAGTTTTTTTCTGTCAATTAACAGTAAATTATCACCGGCTATTTCTAATGCTTGATCTGTAAAAAAATGTGTTGTGATAAAAAGCCCATTGGGAAACCCTTTGTCTGGAAAAATCCCTTTAAATGCGGCAACGAGTGGCTTACTGATCCGCTCCGTTGTCTTTTGCGGATTCCAAGCTTTACATTGGACCGCAATTGCCTTTTTATTATTAGAAAAAGCATACACATCAATACCACCATCTTTGTAACCATCGATGTTTTGGACGGTATATCCCATCTTTTGTAAAATACATTCAGCAATATAATTCAAATCCTCTGATTTACAGGTTTCTAATTGAGCCACAATCTTTTTCAATTTTTTCGAGTATGTACGTTCATTATGGTTGCTTAGTTCTGGGAAATTAATGACTTCCTTCTTTTTCTTAAATGAAAACATGTCTCTTCCTTTCTTGATTGTTTTGGATGTGATTAGTTAAAGCATAGCTAGTGAGTGGTCTTTAATTATGTAGAATAGAAACTGGTTCTTAAAGAGAGAACTATCTACTTTTCTCAATAAAAATCGTGTGAACTCGATAAAATAAGTCAAAAATAAGAAACTTATAACGGAATATTATTAATTTAATGATAATTTTATTCAAGATAAATGTCAATTGAAGTTTGAATATTCAATAATAATCGACGATTAAATCAAACCACTCTTGATCATTGCTCCATTTCGAAAATTACTAGATAGGATTCGTTACAGTGCTAATTTCCACATTCTTGCCTACAGATTTATTGATTCCTTTTACTTTGTTTGTAACAGATTCTGAATGGTTTCTTTCGGTTTAGCAGTTGAGTGTCTATTACCTATAAAAACAAAAAAGGTTTCCCTCGTAAAAGGGAAACCTCAGAAATGTTATCGAAACAACATTTACATTTATTTGTCTTATTCTGCAGCGTTGTTGTCTTTGAGACCGTATTTCATATCCTTAAATTATTTAATAAGGTCTAGTATTTCTCAAATAGCTTAGATTCAGCTTTTTTAGTATTGCAACATACTCTATAAATTCTCTTGATTTCTTTTCGGGGTAGTCAAGGGGTAGTCAATCCGCCAGCATGAAACGAAACAACATACATAGTTATCAATGCCTTTACTAGGCTTTTTTATTTTATTAATTTTTACTGTTCGCTTTACAACAAGAACGTTCGTTCGTATAATTCTTGCAAGGAGTGATTGATATGCAAATACCACTTGCGCACCAACGGACATATGCATTAGAAAGATACTACTATGAATTTATCGAAAGAATGGGTCCTGCACACTTACTGTACGATCAGTTTGTTCGGACGATGGAGAATTTCGGCAAGCCCTACTTTACCGTGCCATCAAGCTATAGTGGTTACCCAGAAGAATTAGCCTATGTTTTTATAAAAGACGGTGACAATTATCTTTTTGATCATATTAGAACGCAAGACGAGATTCTCCGAAAATACGATCCTAGCATAAAATATAAGCCCGGCGGTAACTGATATGAATGTAATCAGCCAATACGAGCAAGGCTACCTATCTCTTTCTGAGTTTATAAATGAATTTCCGAATTCGATTTCTGAATCTCAGGAAGCTTTATACGGCTCAAAATGTGTCGAGTTTTACGTTGCTATCGCATTAGGTAAAACGGATTGTCACTATTATGTACAAGCTTACGGAGGCGATTGTTATGAAAACGATGAAAGGCTATGTATCGAAGATACGTGTGTTGAAGATGAGCAAGACCCCTTTGGTGCGGTTCTCTTTGGATAATGAGAATTGCTTGATTGCAGCGCATAGTTTGAACTTCTTGGCCGATGTTGATGAGAACATGCAGGTTGTAGTTGCTGGAGAGTTTAACGATCGTAAGCAGTTTGTTGTTAAGAAGTATTCAGTGATTGGCAAAACGAAGATTATGATTGAATTCGAAGCAATGAAAAAAGCCCCCTACTCTAATTGAGTAAGGAGTTTCTCTATTGTGTCATGAATTTACAATTATAATATGCTGAAAAACATAAAAGTATTTTAGACGATATTCTAAACAAGAATATCTATTAAATAATAACCATGATAAAATATAGAAATCGAGGAGTACTAGGCACACTTCCCCAAGTATTACCGCCTAATACTCCTCGTAGAGTATTGCACGCACCCACTAATCTATAGGATAAACTTGGTTAATGCAAGCAAAACGAATATGATCTATGGACAAGCCCGCTTTAGCGGGCTGTTTGTTTACCATGGAAGCTTGTTATTGTTCAATGCTCTTTGTAACGCTTTGACCATATTAGATACAGGGCTGATAACTCCATCAACTGTGGTCTTCAAGGCTCTTTGCATAGCTTTAATCATTTCTGTACCGCACAACCCATCGATCGCACCTTTGTATAAACCTTTCGCTTTCAACCTTTTCTGCCATTTACGAATCAACGTTGATCCTTTTAGCGTATTATCGAATTGCGCCGCATAAAGGTTCTTGTTGCACGCCTGCCGGTATTGGTGACTGATTTCATCATCTGGCGTAATCCCCTCATATTTCATTGCTTTATTGGCAGTGCTTGGTCCAAACATACCGTCTTCTGAGATTTTATTGGTGTTTGGTTTTACAGACGGTGTACTAGGTTTGACTGTTGAATTTGATGATCCAGAATTATTGTTTGATGTGCTGTCTCCGTTGTAATATTTTTTGATTTGATCCACGAAATATTGTTTGATAGCTGCTACACCTTTTCCATGCAAATCCCACGCTCTGTGAGGACACGATGTAGAACTCAACTCACGATGTAACGGAAACACGGCTGAAGCGGGATTCAAACCGTATTTTTTACATAACTCGGCAGCTAACTTAAATGCTTTTTGCTCATTTGCAAGATACGTGGATTCATTCCCCATGGATTGACATACTTCAATCCCCAAGTAATTCGCATTGCCTTTGCTGTTACCTGTATGCCAAGCCTTGTTGCTATCCTTCTCAGCTTGGTATGTTCCATCGCTAGCAACATAGTAATGAGCAAATCCTAAAGAAGGAGTATGGCTTTCTAGCCAGTTTTTATAAAATGCAGCAGTCGCACCTTGGCTTCCGGCATCATTATGCAAAACGATTGCTGTCGGGTTTGATCCACGAGCACCCGCAATTCCTGAATAACTTACTACCATTTACTCCACCTCCACTAATTTGTGATTTGGCAATGACAACATTTGACCTTCTAGTTCAATCTTGGTAAAGATTTTATTCGATCTTAAAACTTTGTATTTTCCTGTTAAGTAAAAGAAATCACCAACTTGAAATCCGTCAAATTCTTTAGGTAGTCCATCCGAGGTAACCTCTTTAAAACCATTTTCTTCGTATCGATCGACCGTTTCTGTTTCCCCTTTTTCGAAGGGATCTAACTGGACATATTCTTCTCCAACTTCTTTGACTTGTAACTTTCCGAGTACAGTTACATATGAGCCTTCTTTAAACATTATTCTTCCTCCTTCAGATATAGAAAAGGAGCAGCCAATGGCTAAACCTTCTTTTCTGTGAACTCTTGACCATCGCCATAATCAGTTGAATTGTAATTATTGCTAGATACACCAAGTACTACACCAGCAAATGCGGTGACCAATGAGATCAGCCCCACAATTTTCGTTGCGTCAAAACCATATAAAGTTGCGATTCCAGCAATCAAGACTGCTAATGCTGGCGACCATTGTGTAATCACCGTTTTTGCAAAATCATATTGTTTATTAGTTAATTTCATGATATTTCCTCCTAATGTTCATCAATTTCTTTTTGCTGCAAAATACCTTCATCACGTACACTTAAATTAGATACCTTGGCACGCAATGTATCACCTGTTCCATTTCCACCTAGATTCTTATAGGCTTCAAATAGATAATCAAAGTTGTTCAACTCCCCAACAGTGATATACCCACGCTTGATGTATTCATCAGCTTTGTTCCATATTTGATTATGGAGTGAAGCCTTCTCAGCCTTGACGATTTTCTGGCTTCTAATTTCAGCCATTGCCTGATATTCCTCTACATTTTTTAGGCGTTTGTCTTGGTCGGTATTCGCCGTTTCTAAGGCTGTGATTGTTTGCTCCCTAAGCTCATTCTCTGCCCTTTTAGCTTTAACTAGCTTAGTGACCCATGTACCGACCCGCCAAAGAGTAGCCAACAGTCCACTGCCAAATGCCGCTGCCCAAAAGCTGTTAATTTCCAAAAACTCTTTCATTCTAATTTCCCCCAACTGAACATATGCCACCTGCTTTCATATAAATAAAAAACAATCAACTATGAAGTTGATTGTTTTAGGTATTATTGTTTTTTTAGACTGGTTCCCTTGACCGCTGCATAAATAAATCTATTTCCGTAAGTAAATATAATGTACAATACGCATACAAAAAATATCATCCTGAATAATGTAAGCGGATTGTATAAAAACCACCTAGGTATTGTACTTATAACAATTACCGCCGTTAAGCTATACAGATCAGAATTTTTGGTGCAAATTTTTCTAAAAATGAAACAGACAACCAAGGCGGCCATGATAACACCAAACCATCCAAACCAAAAATAGAAGTGTGTAGGAAACAGCCCCCCTCCTACATTAATAAAATAGTTTTCACTGACGTATTTAGTGACATTTCCTGAATTATTATTTCCTCCTCCAAATATAGAAACAACAAAGTTGAAAAAAGATATAATTCTTTCTCTAAATGGTATATTGATCAGTTCTGTGGATGCCACATGTGTCGCGGATGCATAATAAGCATAAACAGGTGTATCAAATACAAGAAGGCGATCTTTGAGGGACAGCAATACATGCCATATACTAAAACCATATAAGCTAAAACTTGTTCTGTAGGCACCTATTAGAGAGTTAACAAAAACGCCCCCTATTGTAAGAAGAAGAGCAGTCTTCTTATTTAATGCATCATAAAAAATTGTAGAAATAGCTAGAATAATTATTTGTAATGAGGTAATTCTTCCTCCATAATAATAATCCTGGAAAATATAAATAGCCATAATCAAGACTAGAATCATTTTCCTAAAAAACTTATCTCCGGACGAGAAGTATCCAAATAAAAAAAGAAGTATAGAATACTCATACATTGGGGAGATATTAACTGTATATTGATTAGAGAAAGTCCTATCGATTCCATATATACCAATATATACTAAAATT
>OAVP01000236.1_pt1 | contig 42088 bp, 56 predicted proteins | sample 1495311 | NCBI WGS metagenome assembly OAVP01 (sample SAMEA2580102, study PRJEB22360) | human gut metagenome | biome: human gut; feature: human-associated habitat; material: faeces | place: Denmark | collected 2008/2010
GTGGCCGAGCGTTGTGGTGCTTGCCTCCGGCCCCGGCAGGGGGGGGAGCCATATCCCATACGGTGCGCCAGGCGGCGTCCGCGTCCACGTAGTTGTTGTAGCTCATCGGCTTGCCGCCGAGCTGCTCGGCGTGGGCGAAACCGGTCTGGTTGAGCGGGTCAATGTAGAGGGCGGCCTGCTGGTGGGAGTTCTCGCCGTAGCGCAGGGTGTGGGCGCGGTCCCAGGTGCGGGTGAATCGTGCCGGGAACTTGGCGGAATCGATTTCAGTGTCCTGATCGTCCTTGTCCACTTCGGCGGTGTCCAGCGAAGCCGGCTTCGGCCAGTGCTTGGCGGTCCATTCGTTGATGGTGGCGTCATAGGCGGCGGTGTGGGCGAATGCCTTGGCGGCAAGCCACTTGCGCTCGTCGAGGGAGAAGCCGGTGCCGTCGGCCACACGCTCGGCGACCAAGGCGTAATCGGCCGGATCGGTGACGATGGCCACGGTGGCGTGGTTCTTGGCCGCGCCACGCACCATGGAGGGGCCGCCGATATCGATCTTCTCGATGGTGTCGGCTTCGTTGGCACCGGAGCGAACGGTGTCGGCGAACGGGTACAGGTTGACGACCACCAGATCAAACGGCTTGATGCCGAAGCCGTCAAGCTGCTTGGCGTGTTCGGGGTTGGTCATATCAGCCAGAATGCCGGCGTGAATGTACGGATGCAGCGTCTTGACGCGGCCGTCGAGGCATTCGGGGAATCCGGTGACATCGGACACCTCGGTTACCTTGACGCCCAGCTCGGCGAGCTTCCTGGCGGTCGAACCGGTGGAAACGACTTCGGTGCCGGCCTTCACGAACGCTTCCGCGAGTACTTCGATGCCTTCCTTATGAAAGACCGAGACCAGTGCCCGACGGATCGGTCGGTTCGTGTTTGTCATCCTGTTCCTCCTTGGATTCTTGTGGTTGTGACGCCAGGGACCGCGCCTGACGGACGGTGACGGTCTTCGGGGTCGCGGCGGTGGTGCGGGAATCATTGATCCTCCCAACCAACCAGCCTATCGAAAAAACGAGCGCTGTGCCAATCAGCGCGAGTAGCCATGCCGCGGTAAATCCCAATGCGGTCGAATGACCGACGACTCTGGTGGAGGCCATGACGTCGACGCCAATGTGAGCGAGACGATGATCGCCAAGCGATCCATTGGACAGAGCGAACAGCAATGTGGATGCCAGTGAGATCAGCATCGCGCTCAGGCAGAATGCCCCGGCGGAGTAGATCAGCGAAACCAGTACTGGGCCGCGGGTGGACGCATTCCGTATATTCAACGGTCTGCAGGCGAATCCTTGCGGCAGGAATACAGCCAGCAGGCCCACGAGCGCAGCGATGGCGAGAGGCGCGTTCAAGGCAACGGTACGCCATAGTTCGCTGCTGACCGGTTCGGGCAGAATACCGAATACCGGTATTGCAGGAAGCTCTTTGGATTGGCCGAGCCATAACGTGAAACTGGCCAAATCACCGATGGCGAATCCGCCGCCGAAGAGCCAGGAAACAGCCCAGAGCATGACGTTGGGTAGCCAGATCAGCATGGCGACGGTGGTGAGAATTCGTGAACCGGTTTCCATCCCGGACAATCCGAACAACGATACGACAGCGGCATGGTTGCGTACCGCCCATACGATGACGGTAATCAATCCAATTGCCAGGTATATGCCCAGTATCGCGACGGCCAAGGCGACGCCGATTTTCAGGCAGTGGCGTATGTCCGCCGGCACCTGCTTGCGAGTCCAGTCCCTGAATGCTCGCATCTTGGCTGATTCCGGTACGGCTGCGCATAGGAAACCGATCGAGAATACGATGGCTGCTTTCAGCAACACAAGCCACTGGTCATCGACAAGACCTAGGTGTACGGATTGCCGGAATACCTCGTTCAACCCGAGCCAAACAACCAATCCGGCAACATACGCATGCGGCCCGTATGCTTTGATTCGCATGGTGAGTGCATTGATCAGCCATATCAGCAGTATAGCCAACATCAATGGCGTGATGGTGAGGGTGAACGAATCGGTTCTAAAGCCCGATCCCTCACTCAGAAGCACAACGGCCTGTGTCAGCGAGGTTGTGCCGACGGTGAGATTGTCGGCGCCCTCTTCCATGGAGACGACCAATAACATCAGCGCTGTATAGCAGCCTAATGCAATGGCATAGATGGCCATGGATGCGAGGGCGACTATGGCTCCCCGCACCCATTGGCGAATCACGGCTTTCATCACGATTGGTCGGAACCGATCAGTCGATGTCGGCCTTGGCGAGTATGTCGCGCATGATTTCGGCGGCCTGTCCCGGGGTCTTGCCCACGGGGATACCCGCCGCTTCGAGCGCGTTCTTCTTGTCCTGGGCGGTGCCCTTGCCGCCGGAGACGATGGCGCCGGCGTGGCCCATCTGCTTGCCTTCGGGGGCGGTGAAACCGGCGATGTAGGCGACGACCGGCTTGGTCATGTGCTCCTTGGCCCATGCGGCGGCGTCCTGTTCGGCGAAGCCGCCGATTTCGCCGATCATCATAACAGCCTTGGTGTCGGGGTCGGCTTCGAATGCCTGCAGGGCTTCCAGCAGCGTCGTGCCGACGATCGGATCGCCGCCGGCCCCGAGGCACGCGGTGAACCCGATGTCGGACAGCTCGCCCATGAGCTGGTAGGTGAGGGTGCCGGACTTGGAAACCAATCCAAGCGGACCGCGCCCGACGATGCCGTCGGGGATGATGCCCAGGTTGACGCCTGGGTTGCCGAGGGTGATGAGGCCGGGGCAATTCGGTCCGATGATGCGCACGCCCCTGGTGAGCGCAAGTTCGACGAAATACGAGGAATCGGCCACTGGAATGCCTTCGGTGATGACCACGATGAGTTCGATGCCGGCTTCGACCGCTTCGACCACGGCGGACTTGGCGAACTTCGGCGGCACGAACACCACGCTGGCCTTGGCGCCGGTGGCTTCACGGGCGTCGGCGCAGGTGGCGAACACGGGGATATCGGCGTCGGTGCCACCTTGGGCACCGGGGAAGGTGACGTGCATCCCGGCCTTGCGCGGATTCACGCCGCCGACGATATTGGTGCCGGCCTTGAGCATGCGCGCCGTATGGGTCATGCCCTGATGGCCGGTCATGCCCTGGACGATGACCGGAGCGCCGTCTTCGATGAACAGCATCAGAGAACCTCCTTGGACTGAATCGCCTCACCGGCGAGCTGCGCGGCCTTGGCCGCCGCGTCTTCCATGGTTTCGGACACATGGATATTCGGTTTGTTCGCGGAGGCGAGGATATGCAGACCCTCGGCCGCCGCGTTGCCGTCGAAGCGCACGACGATGGGTTTGGAACCGCCGAGCTTGGCGACGGCTTCGAGAATGCCGTTGGCGACCTCCACGCAGGAAGTAATGCCGCCGTATACGTTGATGAATACGGATTCGACCTGCGGGTCGGACAGGACGATCTGCAGGCTCTCGGCCATGACCGCGGCGGAGGCGCCGCCGCCGATGTCCAGGAAGTTGGCGGGTTTGACATTGCTGCCCTGCTCCTCGCCGGCACCGGAGACGGCGTCCAGGGAACTCATGACGAGTCCGGCACCGTTGCCGATCACGCCGACCTCGCCGTGCAGATGCACGTAATGCAGTCCGTGCTCACGGGCGCGCTGCTCGAAGGGGTCGGGGACGACGGAATCCACGAATCGCTCCCAGCCACCATGCCGGAAGGCGGCGTTGTCGTCCAGGGAAATCTTGGCGTCCAAGGCGCTCAGCTGCTTGGTGGACTCGTCGTTCGGGTCGCCGATCTTGGCCAGAGGGTTGATCTCCACGAGTGTGGCGTCGTTGTCTTTGAAGACGCGCCACATCTTCAGCAGAATCTGCGCGGCCTGATCGACGTCGGCATGGTAGAAGCCGATGCTACGGGCCATCTCGGTGGCCGCGGCCAGATCGAAATCGCCGAGCGCGTCGATGTGCAGGCGTTTGACGGATTCCGGATGCTCCTTGGCGATCTCCTCCACCTCGGTGCCGCCGTTGGCGGTGGCCAGCACATCGAAGTCGCGAGAGGTGCGATCCACGGAGATGGACACATAGTACTCATGCAGGATGTTCTTGGCTTCGGCCACGAGCACGCCGGAGACCTTGTGACCGTGTATGGTCATCGGAAGAATGGACTCGGATTCGACAATGGCCTCGTCGCGGTTGTGGGCGATCTTGACGCCGCCAGCCTGACCGCGATGGCCGATCTTGACCTGTGCCTTGATCACGCATGGATAGCCGATTGTGTCCGCCGCTTCCGCGACTTCATGGGAGTTCTGGGCGAAGATGGCGCTCGGGGTGGGAATGTCCTGTTCCTCGAGCAGCTGACGCGCCTGATATTCGTAAAGATCCATCGATCCTTCCCTGACTATGTAATTGGTCCGTCATGTAACTGTACACAGTACATGACGGACCTTAAAAACCGAATGTATGTTGGGTGAGACGAACGCTCAGGCCGGCATCGCCATCAGCGAGCTGACGGGCTTGCCGCCAAGCTTGTCGATGCCGTCGAGGCCTTCGAGCCGCATCACGAAACCATAGCCCGCCACGGTGCCTCCCGCCTTGTCGATAAGATCGGTGGCGGCCTTGGCGGTGCCGCCCGTGGCGATGAGGTCATCGACGATAAGTACCCGCTCCCCCGCCTGCACGGCATCCGTCTCGATTTCGACGCGCGCCGAGCCGTATTCGAGATCATAGGATTCGCCGATGGTCTCGGGCGGCAGCTTGCCGGCCTTGCGTACGGCGATGAACCCCTTGCCCATGCGGGCGGCCAGAGCCGGGCCGAACAGGAATCCGCGCGACTCGAGGCCGGCGATGGAATCGAATTCGCTCGCGGGCACCGGCAGGGCCGCCTCAAGCGCCTCGAGCAGGATTCTCAGGCCCTTGGGATCGGCGAACACCGGAATGAAATCACGGAAGATGATGCCTTCCTTGGGGAACCCGGGTATGGAACGCACCAACGACACCAGATATTCGGCGTCCTGCCGTCCCACCTTGTCCAATGCGTCGATGGTGATGTCCGACTGTGCCATAATATTCACCCTCCTGTACTGATGTGCTGCGACGCCGCCAAATCGTACGGCCTACTTCGTGGCGGTCCCGTCTGCGGCGGCCGGGGAGTCGACGTCCTCGGCCGCATCGTTCTCTCCGGACATGATGGACGCCTCGATCGGGGTCTGCCCGGACTCCTCGGCGGTCGGAGTCCCGGCATCCTGGTCGGGAAGCGGATCGCCGTTCTCGTCGACCTCGGCATCGGACACGTAGGCCGGGCGGATGTATTCGCGGGCGATGGCGTTGAAACCGAAACGCAGCTTGGATCCCTCGGAGTCGATGACGATCTCCTCGTACTGCTCATCGACCTCGACGACCTTGCCGATCACCTGACCGATGGTGATGACCTCGGTGCCGGGCTGCAGGTTGCGACGGAAGTCCTGTTTCTCCTGCTGCTGCTGCTTGGCCTTCTTGGACTGCCACCACATCATGCCGCCGAAAACGACGATGATCATGATAAGCATAATGGACTGTTCCACGGAAAACTCCTTCAGATGAACGGCATTGACGAAATGTCGCCAAGTGTGCAAACAGGAAAAGTCTAGAAGGGCTTGCTGACATCATCCCTTGGCGTAATCCCCAGGTGTCGCCAGGCCTTCTCAGTGGCCACGCGGCCTTTCGGGGTGCGGATCAGGAAACCCTCACGCACGAGATACGGCTCGCATACGGTTTCCACGGTCTCCGACTCCTCGCCCACCATGGCCGCAAGGTTGTTCAGTCCCACGGGCCCACCATTGAAATTACGCACGATGGCGTCGAGTACGGCGATGTCCAGGCGGTCAAGACCCTCCGAATCGATCTGGTATAAGGCCAAGGCCTCCTTGACGTCATCCGACCGCACCTCGATCAGGTCATGCACGATCGCCCAATCGCGCACACGGCGCAGCAGACGATTGGCGATGCGCGGCGTGCCGCGCGAACGCAACGCGAGTTCCCGAGCCGAGCCGTCGCCAAGATTCACGCCCAGCACATTGGCCGAACGTTCGATGAGCTTCTGCAGCTCGTCGTGCGGGTAGAAGTCAAGATGTGCGGTGAAACCGAAGCGTGCGCGCAACGGACTCGGCAACATGCCCTCGCGCGTGGTGGCGCCGATGACGGTGAACCGCGGCAGGGTCAACGGAATGGAGCTGGCGCCCGGACCCTTGCCGACCATCACGTCGACGCGGAAATCCTCCATCGCGATGTACAGCAACTCCTCGGCGGCGCGCGGCAGGCGGTGGATCTCGTCGATGAACAACACCTCACCGGTATCAAGCGAACTGAGAATCGAGGCGAGATCGCCGGCGTGTTGGACCGCAGGCCCGGAAGTGACGCGAATCGGCACTTCGAGCTCGTTGGCCACGATCATGGCCAACGTGGTCTTGCCCAAACCGGGTGGGCCGGCGAGCAGGATATGATCGGGCGGCACGTCCCGCTTACGCGCGGCGTCGAGGAACAGCTGAAGCTGGGCTTTGAGCCGGGGCTGGCCGATGAATCCCCCGAGGACATGCGGGCGCAATTCCTCATCGCTGACCGGCTCGTTGCCGATCGGCGATGAGGAGACCATGCGTAACGACTCCTCGTTGGCACCGGTGTTGGAGGCGCCGTAATCCGTCGTCTCGTTCATCAGCGCCCCCTATCCATACGGGCCAAGGCGAGCCGCAGCACACGCGGCGCATCGTCGGAGGCCAGCGGCATGGGAACATCGTTCTCTGCGCAGGCTTCGGTGACGGCCCGCTGAGCGTCCTGCTGACGCCAGCCAAGTGAAATCAGTCCTTCGACAACCTGTTCCGTACCGGTATCCACCGGAGACTTGGATATTGCCGCCTGAGCGGAAGCACCCTCGATCTGACTCAAATCAATAGAGCCCTTAAGCTCGAGGATGATTTTCTGTGCGCCCTTCTTGCCCAGCCCCGGAGCCTTGGCCAGCGCGGTGGCGTCGTTGTCGGCGATGGCGTGGGCCAGCTGACTCGGCGTCAGTGTGGAGAGTAACGATTGGGCCACTTTAGGTCCAATGCCGGAGACCTTGATGAGTTGCAGAAAGGTTTTCTTGGCGTCCCGATCCAGGAATCCATGCAGGGTAATGGCATCCTGAGAGAGGTTCATATAGGTGAAGACGCGGGTGTCTTGCCCGGCGTGCAGACGGCTCAGGTCGGTGGCGGACATGCGCACTTCGTAGCCCACTCCCCCAACATCAATCAATGCGGTATCGGTTTCGACCGATTCAACCCGCCCGGTCAGCATGCCGATCATACAGGTACTCCTTCAGGACTCCAGGATTCAAGACTCGAACAACTGTTCGAAAGTATACTACATGCCTCGGTCGTGGTTGATGCGGCGGCGCGTGGATTTCTGTGCGGCCTCAGCCCACTGGCGTTGCGCGGCGGTCAGATGTTGTTCGCGTTCGCCGCCCTGCAATGCGCCTGCCGGGCGCAGCGCATGGCAAATGGCCAAAGCCAAGGCATCGGCGGCATCGGCGGGAGTCGGCATTTTGGTGAGGTTCAAAATACGTGTCACCATACGCTCCACCTGAATCTTCTGCGCCTGCCCGTTACCGGTGATAGCCAGCTTGGCTTCGGTAGGCGTATGCAACGCCACGGGAATATTGCGTTGCGCGGCGGCGAGCATGGCGAGGCCGGCGGCCTGTGCGGTACCGAGTACGGTGTTGCGGTTGGATTGTGCGAACACTCGTTCGATGGATACGGCATCGGGTGCGAAGCGATCCATTTTCTCGGACAGGCCGTTGTAGATGGCCAGTAGACGCAGATCCTGGGTGATATCCGGTGAGGACCGCACCACGTCCACGTGAATAAACGAAAGCCGGCGGTGCTCGCCGGCTTCGATCACGCCGACCCCGCAGCGTGTAAGCCCGGGGTCGACGCCAAGGATAATCACGAGGATTACTCCTCGTCGAGCTGGGCCATCACCTCGTCGGAGGCGGTCCAGTTGGAGTAGATGTTCTGCACATCGTCGAGATCATCGAGGTTGTCGATGAGCTTGGACACCTTGCGGGCGTCTTCGAGGCTCAGCTCGACCTCGTTCTTCGGCTGCATGACCTGATCAGCGGAATCGTAATCGAAGCCGGCGTCCTGCAGGGCCTTGCGCACGGTGAACAGGTCGGACGGACCGGTCACGACGGTGAACACCTCGCCATCGTCGGTAACGTCCTCGGCACCGGCTTCGGCTGCGGTCTCGAACAGCTTGTCGAAGTCCACGCCTTCGGACGGAACCACGATCTGGCCCTTGCGCTCAAAGTTGAAGGACACGGAGCCGGAGGTAGCCAGGGAGCCGTTGCCCTTGGTCAGGGTGGAACGCACTTCGGCGGCCGCACGGTTGCGGTTGTCGGTCAGGCACTCGATGATGAGGCCCACGCCAGCGGGAGCGTAGCCCTCGTAGACGATGTCTTCGTAGTTGGCGGCACCGTCTTCAGCACCGGCACCACGCTTGACGGCGCGGGCGATGTTGTCGGCCGGCATGGAGGCCTTCTTGGCCTTGTAGATGGCGTCGTACAGGGACGGGTTGCCGTCTGGGTCGCCACCGCCGAGGCGGGCGGCGATTTCGATGTTCTTGATGAGCTTGGCGAAGAGCTTGCCGCGCTTGGCGTCGATGGCGGCCTTCTTGTGCTTGGTGGTCGCCCACTTGGAATGACCTGACATAATGCTCCTAGCAATTATTGAAACGGATGATGTCAAACGAAACGATTGTAGGCCGTTAATCAGACATACCCGTGATGTTCCGATGATTGTCTTGTTATGCGTACCGATAAGACCGGTCACGCGGGGTGCCGCACCTGTGTTAGGCAAGCGGCAGATGATACTGCGGAGCCAGCTGTTCGAATGCCTGGGCATACGCATCCCGCTGATCGGACAGCAGAATCGGCATGGTGCGCGTTTGGGCGACGATGGGCATGAAGTTCGCGTCGCCGTTCCAGCGCGGCACCACATGCTGATGCAGATGGGCCGCGACCCCCGCGCCCGCTACCTCGCCCTGATTGATGCCGATATTGTATCCGTCCGGATGGGAGACGGTCTCCATCACCTTCATGGCGAGGGTGGTGGCCTTCTCGAACTCGAACAATTCGGCGTCGTCAAGTTCGGTGATGAATCCGACGTGACGGTACGGGCAAATCATGAGATGCCCGACGTTATACGGGTAGAGGTTCATGATGGCGAACACGTGCGTGCCGCGCCAGGCGATGAGGCCGTCTGCGTCGGACTTCTTCGGTCCGGCGCAGAACGGACATTCCTTCGACTTGGGTTTGGTCGGACGATCCTCGCTGTTACGCAGCACATAGGTCATGCGCTGCGGGGTCCACAGTCGTTCGACCGTGTCTTCCTGAGGCGGGAAGTCCGCCGGATCATCGACACGCACGTCAGCCATCATGTATTCCTTTACTCAGTTACAGCGGCGTTGAAGTCGTCGGCGGAGTTCACCTGGACGCGCTTGGCGATCACGGCGAGGATCTGCTCGCGAGCCTTGTCCACCGGTACGCCGTTGAGCTGGCTGCCGTCGCGGAAGCGGAAGCTCACCGCGTTGTTGTTCATGTCTTCCTCACCGACGATGAGGATGAACGGCACTTTGGACTTGGAGGCGTTGCGAATCTTCTTGCCGAAGCGGTCATCGGAGTAGTCGATCTCGCAACGGACCATCTCATCCTCGAGGGACTTGACGAAACCGGCCAGATGCGGGGCGAACTCGTCGGCAACCGGCACGCCGAGCACCTGCACGGGGGCCAGCCACGCCGGGAAGGCGCCAGCGTAGTGCTCGAGCAGCACGGCGAAGAAGCGTTCGATGGAGCCGAACAGGGCGCGGTGAATCATCACCGGACGCTGATGGGTGCCGTCCTTCGCGATGTACTCAAGCTGGAAACGCTCGGGCAGGTTGAAGTCGAGCTGGATGGTCGAGACCTGCCAAGTACGGCCGATGGCGTCACGGGCCTGCACGGAGATCTTCGGGCCGTAGAAGGCGGCCCCGCCCGGATCGGCCACGAGGTCGAGGTGGGATGCCTCGGCGACCTCACGCAGGGTACGGGTGGCCTCCTCCCAGATCTCGTCGGAGCCGACGTACTTATCCGGATCCTTGGTGGAGAGCTCCAAGTAGAAGTCGGACAGACCGAAGTCCTTGAGCAGGTTCAGTACGAAGGTCAGCAGGCTGGTCAGCTCGTCCTTCATCTGCTCGCGGGTGCAGTAGATGTGGGAATCGTCCTGAGTCAAGCCACGCACACGGGTCAGGCCATGGACCTCGCCGGACTTCTCGTAGCGGTACACGGTGCCGAACTCGAAGAGGCGCAGCGGCAGCTCACGGTAGGAGCGCTGGCGCGACTTGAAGATCAGGTTGTGCATCGGGCAGTTCATCGGCTTGAGGTAGTAGTCGAAGCCGGGCTTGGTCACGTTGCCGTCCGCGTCGTACTCCTCATCGAGGTGCATGGCCGGGTACATGCCGTCCTTGTACCAGTGCAGGTGACCGGAAGTCTCGTACAGACCGCCCTTGGTGATATGCGGGGTCTGCACGAAGCTGTAGTGGTGCTTGCGGTGCATTTCGCGGGAGTAGTCCTCCATCGCGTTGATGACGGCGGCGCCCTTGGGATGGAACACAGCCAGACCGGGGCCAATCTCGTCCGGGAAGGAGAACAGGTCCATCTCGGCACCGAGCTTGCGGTGGTCGCGCTTGGCGGCTTCCTCCAGACGGGTCTGATAGGCCTTGAGATCGTCCTTGGTGGCCCATGCGGTGCCGTAGATGCGCTGCATGGTCGGGTTCTTCTCGCTGCCACGCCAGTAGGCAGCGGCTGAACGCTCAATCTTGAAAGCCTTGATGTAGCGGGTATTCGGTAGGTGCGGGCCGCGGCACAGGTCCTTCCAGACCACATTGCCGTCACGGTCGACGTTGTCGTAGAAGCTGAGTTCCTTCTCGGAAATCTCGGTGGCGGCGGCCGGGTCGAGGTGTGCTTCCTTGTCTTCGATCAGCTCGATCTTGAAGGGCTGGTCGGCCTCTTCCTTCAGGGCCTCTTCCTCGGTCACGGACCGGCGGCGGAAGGACTGGGAGGACTTGATGATGCGCTGCATGCGCTTCTCGATGTCCTTGAGGTCTTCCGGGGTGAAGGGCTTGTCAACCTGGAAATCGTAGTAGAAGCCGTCCTTGATCACCGGGCCGACGCCGAGCTTGGCGTTCGGATAGACCTCCTGCACGGCCTGGGCCATGACGTGGGTGGCCGAGTGACGCATGATCGCGAGGCCGTCTTCGGAATCGAGCGTGATGGGCTCTACGGTGTCGCCGTCGGCAAGCGGCGTGTACAGGTCACGGTTTTCGCCGTTGATCTTGACCGCGATGATGTTCTTGTCTTCCGCGAACAGTTCTACGCCGGTGGTGGTTGCTTCCACCTCCTTCGCTTCGCCGTTGACTGTTATGGAGATGGTAGCTTGCGCCATGATTTGTCCTTTGCTATCGGGGTCCGCGGTACTAATGTGCAGGCCTGGACTGGGTAATCAACGTAGGCCACGATAGGTTGGGTGTACGACATTTGGCAAAGCCTGAACAAATACGAAAAAACCTCGCCGGAGCGAGGTTTTGGTGGAGCGGACAACGGGACTCGAACCCGCGGTCTCAACCTTGGCAAGGTTGCGCTTTACCAACTAAGCTATGTCCGCAAAGGAATCCGCCGTGAGAAGCGGAATCCAGTGGGCGATGTAGGAATCGAACCTACGACCCCTTCGGTGTGAACGAAGTGCGCTAGCCGCTGCGCCAATCGCCCGAAATCAATCGGTATTCAGTTATGCGAGCCGAATTGCTTCGGTCTGCGTGGGCGATACAAGATTCGAACTTGTGACCCCTTCCGTGTCAGGGAAGTGCGCTACCACTGCGCCAACCGCCCGGGTCATATTTCATCCCATTGAATTGCTTCGCTGGTCTGAGAGGTGGGTACGAGAGTCGAACTCGTCTATACGGCTTTGCAGGCCGCTGCCTAACCGCTTGGCTAACCCACCGTAAGGTCTGTCAACTCACGGACCTAGAGCGGACAACGGGACTCGAACCCGCGGTCTCAACCTTGGCAAGGTTGCGCTTTACCAACTAAGCTATGTCCGCGTGTGTTTCCTTGGCGAGGTCTCCCTGCCGAGGCACGAGTGTTTACTATACACACATGCGTGTAGTTCGTCCAGCTGCGGCGTGTCGCCTGTAATTGCATACTCTCGCTTATGGCTAAAGCGTGCGCTTCGGGCAATGAACTCCAGTTACTCTAGAGGTATGAGTGAAGCAGCGAAGGACACCGGCGCAGTATTGATCGCCGCATTCGAGGGATGGAATGATGCCTGTCAGGCGGCGACGAACGTGGTGCGCCATCTGGTCAAGCGATATGAGTCCCGCGAGATTCGTCATATCCGTTGTGATGATTTCTATGACTACCAGGTTGCCCGTCCTATGCTGTGCCATGTTTCGGGACGCACCAATCTTATCTGGCCGCAGACCACGTTCTACGACATCACGTTGGACGCAGGCAAGCATATCTATGCGCAGATCGCCCCTGAACCGAACTATCGGTGGAAGGAATACTGTAGCCAGAGTCTGGCCATCGCCGATGAGCTGGATGTCAATCGAATCATTACGTTAGGTTCGATGTTCTCCGATTGCCCGCATACTCGGCCGTTGCCCATCGCCGTCAGCGACGGAGACTGTCAGTGCGAAGGAGACCGGTCGTATAACGGCCCGGTGGGCATTCCTACTGTTCTGGATGTGGCCGCCGCGCAGCAAGGCTTTGCTCATTCCTCAATGTGGGTGTCCATCCCCCAATATTTGGGCAGCGACGAATGTTCTGCCGGCACTATGCGATTGCTGGATGCGTTGGGCAAGCAGATCGGCTTCACCTTCGATACGGCAGATCTGAAGCAGAAAGCCGAACAGTGGAAGGCTCAGGCATCGATACTGGTTCGTTGTAATGACCAGCTTCATGATTATGTGGAGCATTTGGAGCACGACTACGACTTGCAGCAGAAAGCCGAGGCGGAGGCTTCTTTGGGAGCGCCCCAGGCCGAACAACTGGTCAAAGAAGCGGAAGCATTTCTGCGCCAGATGGGTAATTAGCCCATATATAATGGTGCTCCCGCCGGCGGGAGCACCATTATATTGAGTCGCCTCTATTGATCTGTCTTATGCCGCAGCCGCCACGGAGGGATCGATGGCCGGCAGCACGCCCACAATCAGCAGCAAGGCGACGACCACGGCCAGACCGATGCGGTAGATGGCGAAGGCCTTGTAGGAGAAGGTCGAGACGAACTTCAGGAAGCCGATGATCACGATATAGCCGAGTACGAAGCTGATGACCATGGCCACGAGGGTCGGCCCCCATCCGGGGAACATCGCATCGGTTTTGTAGTTCTTCACGGCCTTGACGGTTTCCAGCAGCCCCGAGCCGAACACCGCGGGAATGGCCATCAGGAAGCTCAGGCGCACGGCGGCTTCGCGGGTGTATCCCAGTGCACGTCCAACGGTGATGGTGCCGCCGGAGCGGGACACGCCCGGAATCAGTGCCATGGACTGGCCCAGACCGAAGAGGAACGCATCACGGTACGTCATATCGTCCATGGTCTTGTTCTGCCGGGCCTTGGCGTCCACCACCCACAGCAGCACGCCGAACACCAGCAGCACGGTCACCGTGATCCACAGGTTGCGCAACGAGGTTTCGATGACGTCCTGCAGCGTGAAGCCGAGGATGACGATCGGAATGGAACCGACGATGATGTTCCAGCCGAGTGTGGCGTATTCGTCGCCGCGCCCCATACGGGCTTTCCAATCCTTGCCGTTCCTGCCGAACAGGCAGCCGAACCAATGGGTGAGGATGTTGATGATGTCATGGCGGAAGTAGAGGATCACCGCCAGTTCGGTGCCGATCTGGATGATGGCGGTAAACGCCGCACCGGGATCAGAGCCCAGCATCAAATCGCCGAAAATACGGATATGCGCGCTGGAGGATACCGGGAGATATTCGGTCAGCGCCTGAACGATGCCGAGAATGATCGCTTGGAAAAAATTCATAACCCCTCGTGATTTCTGAGTATTTGATGTGCTATGACGATGAACACCCTACCCAAGGGGGTGTAGAACAACGCTAAGAATCGGTAACATCCACGGCTTCTACAATGAAAGTGGATATAGTACGTAAGCGACGAAGGGAGCATTATGGCCACGTATCGCAAAAGCAGGGCATTCGCACCGGAAGGATTCTTCGAATGCGAGGGCCGAGGACTCGAATGGTTGGGAGCGGCTCATGCGCAGGGCGGCCCGCGCGTGGTGCAGGTATACGGCTGGGGCAAGGATTATCTGGATATCGAACGTGTGGGTAGCGCGTCCCCCACGCCTCAGGCGGCACGAGCTTTTGGTGCGGCTCTGGCCCATATGCATGATACTGGTGCCGAATATTTCGGGTCTGCGCCTGACGGATATAACGGCACATGCTACTTCGGACCATTGCAGGACCCAGTGAAAATGGATACCGGCGAGTGGACCGACCCGATCAGCTATTTCGCTGATGGACGGCTGCGCCCGATGGTCAACCTTGGTGTGAGGCGTGGCGAGCTGGATAAGCGCGATGTTGAGCTGACTGAGCGCGTGATTGAAGCGCTGCCGGATCTGATGGGCCGCGCCGCAGCCGACAAGCCGGCGCGCATCCACGGCGATCTGTGGAGCGGCAATGTGATGTGGACCGCCGATTCCGGGCAGTCCGAGGCTGTGCTCATCGATCCGGCGGCACATGGCGGTCATCGCGAGGAGGATCTGTCTATGTTGCACCTGTTCGGCATGAGCTATCTGAGCGAAATCACCGAGGGCTACCAGTCCGTACATCCGCTGAAGGCCGGATGGCAGGAGCGTATCACGCTCTGGCAGCTCTACCCCATCGCCGGCCATTGCGTCTTCTTCGGCGGCGGCTACGTCAACGAATACCGCTCCATGTGCCGTTCCCTGCTGAAGTGACAGACTTGGCTCCCCTCTCTGAGGGGAGCCAAGAACGCATCCACTCTCAGCTCAGTGCGTCTTTTAAAAAACTTGCTGAAGAAGCACCATTCACGGGAATGGCGTGATTCCAACGTTTCTGAGGGTTTCATACGGGCTCCAAAATGTTTTTGCCCACATTTTGCCCACATTTTTCCATGCTTGTCTCCACCTGCACCGCAGCATCGAGCATACGGGCAACATCCATCAAATCGGAATCAAACAAATCGGCGTACACATCCAACGTCATCGAGGCGTTCTTATGTCCGAGCATCCGCTGCAGCGCCTTGACGTTCGCCCCGGCGTGCACGGCCAGCGATGCCGCGGTATGGCGCAAGTCATGCGGTGTGGGCCATTCCTCCTTCGGCCAGCCCAGGCGCACCAGCGCGTGATGCCACCAGCCGGTCGTCTTCGCCGTGCTCTGCTTCATGATCGGGCCGCCCCGCAGATCACGGAACACTCTTTCGTCCGGTTCGCGTTCCCCGCATATCGGTTTCAGCGCTTCCATGACGATGAGAGGCATGGGCACGTCGCGTTCCTCGCTGTTCTTCGGAGTGCCCTCGACCCATCGGGCCCCGACGTACACGAGGTTGCCGCCCACATGCAGCACTCCCCGACCGAAGTCCAGGTCACGGGCCTTCAACGCCGCCGCCTCGCCCCAGCGCAACCCGCAGAAGCCCAATGTCAGCACGAGCGCCCGCCGCTCCTTCCCCAGATGCTTTCCCCTGGAGCATTCGTCGGCGAATGCGAGCAGCCGGGATATGGTCAGGTACACGCGACGGCTCTTGCACCTCGGCAGCTTGGGGAGTTCAACGTTTTCACAGGGGTTGTCGAGTATGAGCCTGTCCCGGACGGCCATGCGGCAGATGCCGAGCATGGTCTGGTACGGGCGTCTCACGGATGGAGCGCCGGCGCTCGCGATGATGTCGCTGATCCACGCCTGGACCTCGGCGCGGGTGATGGCGCCGATCCGACGATCGGCCCAACGCTCCTCGCAGTAGAGCCGCCATGCTTCCGTGGCGTTGACCCGTGTGGTTTCCTTCCAAAACGGCCATTTCTCCTTCAGCCATTGCTCGTAGAGGTCTCCAACACGTCGTTTGCCGTCCTCCGGGTCAACATAGCTGTTGGTGGCCTTGGCGATGGTGACGTGCTCGGCCGCCCAGTTCTCCGCGTCGATCTTGCGGCGGAAACCCCTCTTGTCGGTTTGCGCGCCGCCGGGTTTCCGGTAGCGGACGCGCCAGCGGTTTTCGCCCTTTGAGGTCCTGTATCTGGTGACGTTCGCCATCAGTCCACCTCCATGCTGTCCACTTGGAATCTCAGGGTTGGTCGGATAGTATGCGAATTAAAGGAAAGGTATGGTCGATGGATAATGAGCAACAATCCAATCCTGAAGGGCATGACGAGGGGCGCGCAAATAGTAGTGACCCGCAAGGTGGAGCGGAGGTCGTTCACGCCGGCGACAGCAGTACAGCTCCAGACGAAAGCCTGGGAAATGGTGGGCGACAGCCTGCGCAGAGCGATGGACAAGGAATCGACCTCAACGCGATAGCGATTGCGGCACGCTCTGGCCCACTGCCTTCCGTCGAAGAATACGCAGGTTATGAGAGGGTACTTCCCGGTGCCGCTGATCGCATACTGGCCATGGCCGAAAAATCGTTGGACGTCGAGATATCGGACAGAAAAGCAGCAACAGCAATGGAGGCCGCTGACCATAAGGCCGAAAACCTCAGTATGCTCATTACTTCCGTTGCCTTTTCGTTCCTGCCTTGGATGGCCTTTGGAGCCGCTATAGTTTGCGCGGCCTTTGGAAACAATGTCGGTACGTTCATTGGAAGCATAGTTGGCGTCTTTTCCGCTGGTCCTCAGCTTATTGACGCCGTAAAACGTAAACGCAAATAGCATTTCGGGTATGCTTCGCCCCGTGTAGGATAAGGGGTGAAGCGTCCTCCTTTCCAATAAGCAAGCTGGTCGATGTTTCAACCGCCCTGTTGACGCTGCAACGCCGACAGGGCATTTTTTATTGTTTGGTGGTTTTGACGGTGATGGTGGTTCCGAGCGCGGTGGTCTCCCAGCTCACGCCGTCGGCCTCGCTGTAGGTGAAGTCCTTGGTGGCGTCCTGCGAGGCGAGCAGGGATTGAGCCATGGTCTCGGTGTCGCCCTGGCTGGTCCACTTCCAGTCGCCGGCCTCGGTCGGGGCCTGATAGGTGCCCTTCCAGTAGAGGCTCTTGGCGTCGGTGCCAATCCAGTTGACCTCGATGGTGTCGCCGCTGATGGTGGCCTCCATGTACGAGTTCGGGTCGTTGGAGTTGGTTTGCTTCCACGTGCCGGTCAGGTCGGCCGGCTGGGGCTTGGGCTCCTCCTTCTTGGTCTCGGTCTTTGACGTGCCGTCCGTTTTGGCCGGCGCGTCGGATGTGGTGTTTTCCCCGCAGGCGGTCAGTCCGGCGAGCAACAGTGCCGCTGCCAGCAGTGCGATTGTCTTTTTCATGGTTTTCTTCTTTCTTAGTGGATTATCTCGCTGAGGATTTGTCTGTAGTCTTCGATGACTTGGACGGTGACGTTGAGCTCGCTGGCCATTTGGTGGGGTTGCCGCCGTACATGCGTTCCGCCAGCGCGTACTCTGCCGGGTCGATGAGCAGCAGGGCGGTCCGCCGCCGGCAACGCCGTTCGATCCGACTGCCCTCGCACCCTTTCGACGTGTCGTCGTCATGCGCCCAGTGGACGAGCTCGTGCACCAGCGTGCAGCGTTTGCGCGTGTAGGTGATGCGCCGGTCGATCAGGATCGTGTCCGCTCCCTGCGATAGAGCCCGTCCAGCCTGCGGGGCAGGAGGGCGCTGGCCACGGTCAGACCGGGCGCGAATCCGTACAACGCCATACGCATCTGCCCGTAGCTCAACGAAGAGCTTATCAGCAGTCGGGCGCTCATCATCTTTCTCGCTTCCTCTCAAGGAACATGTCCAAAAACGGGATCTCTCAGCTTATCTTGTCCAAGGCGTGTATCGCCTTGGCGGCAAGATCATTCTGGGCGGGATTCTCCGTGAATTCCTGATATCTCTCCTTGCTCTTCTCGACCATGTCTGAGAAGTACAGGAATCGCGCATTGAAGATGCGAACGCGATCGTTCGCGGCCTTTACAGGCATTATTTCGTCTTTTATGTCGCTGTACACGTGCTTGACAATGATTATCACATTGACTCTTGCGTCAATTCCTGAATCGTTCGTGTACGCATGCGAGCCAGAACCAGCCCGCGCGTCAGCTTGCTGCAACAGCCGCGTCATTGCCCGAGCATATTTCTCAATTTGCAGCGTCAGTTCGCTTATCTTCACCTTCCTTCCGTATCGTTTGAACTCGACGATGACTTGTCGTCCGCCTCCGTCCAGGTATTTGATGTCGAGCCGGTCGTCGGCGGCGTCGTCGCTGAAATCCAGATTGAATTGTTCCTTCGCTATCCTTTTGAAGGACTGTTCCTTGACGAGGTCTTCCGTCGCACGCTCCCATGACGGATCCAAAAGCCATGGGTTTTCCGCGATGAAATCCCTAGTCCTGTTTTCGAGTTCATTGTGGTCCAACAGATCTTCCAGCTTGCCGATGACGGAAAGCCTCGTCCTGATTATTTGGCCATACTCCAGTTCCTCAAATCTGGCATACGAGGACAGTATGGTGAATAGCTGCGCCTCACTCATCGTGTCAACGTCTTTGAGCTTGTCTATCTCATCGTTCTGCTGCAGTTTGTAGAAGGCGGCGATTGACGACTGATACAGGGAATTGCGGTCGTCGTCATTCAGGCCGTCAATGCTGGATATTCGCGAAATCATCTTCTGTGCGGGTCTCCTGCGGTCCGACGGAAGCGAGGTAATCCATTCCCTGACCTCAGGAACGCTCTCATAAAGGGCTTTGGTGGTTGTATCGCTCCTCAATTCCGACCACTTGTCCGATGCCGCGTTGAATATGTCCTTCATCTTCGCATTGAACGCGCGGACCCGCTCATCGTCCTCGACTAGTCTCTGCCTGTCCGACGTGGCAATGTCCTCCTGATCATCCTGGTCCAGGAAGTCGGCTTGGATCTGACCGGTGACATAGCTTGCGAAATGCTTGTCAAAATCGAGGTGATCCAATAGTCCCTCTTGGATCGGCCTCTTTCTCGCGAGAACTATGATGTTCTTCATGCTCTCGTCGTCGGCTTCGAACACCCTGTCGGCGGGCTTGGCAACGCTTCCTATCCATCCGGAGATACGCCAGTCATCATGCCCCGGGATACTTGTGTCTTTGATGCGGTTTTCGGCTTCGGCGGACACCTGCACTCCGTCCGGCAGTTCGTAATCCCCCAGATACCATATGTACTGCAGTTTCTGGAGATCGCCGCGATCCTCGTACGTGACCGGCTCACCGTTGATTTCTATGACGAATCTTCCCTGATCCTCGGGCAGGTTCGCAAGGCCGAGGACGTCGAAACGCCTCGCCAGCCTCCGGCGCAGGGCCCGTTCGGTAATGGATACCCGTTTCACCCTCAGATCGGAAAGAACAATTTTCGTCCCGTTGGCACGGTCGCCGAATTCCGCGGCGGCGTCGGCCAGCGGTTCCGGGTGGTACTCCCTTCCTGCGGGATCGGTGTTGCGGATACTCTTCTCCATTTCCTTCGCGTCGATGGTGAACCCGTGAGACGGGCCATCCTGTTTTCTCGAGGAAACGACCATCTTGTCCGCGAGGGAGAACGCGGACAGTTTGCCAATGCCCTTCCGTCCCATGTAGGGACGCTTGAATCTGGGCGAAGCCATGCCTTCCACGACTCTTTTCCGGTATCCCACTGTCAGGAACCGTGAGTTGAGTTCCCCGTCGGTCATGCCGCACCCGTTGTCCAAGATCGAGATGGAATTATTCGGATCGAACTGGATCTCAACGCGGGTGGCGTCTGCATCCCATGCGTTGGCGACGAACTCCGACAGCACTGCTGCCGCGTTCGAATACAGGTTCCTGCCCAGGGAATCCACCGTGGCGATGTCGACGGTCAGCGTGTATTTATCATTCATTATCCTGATTCCTCTTTTCCTTTTCCACTGCGACGATCTGGCGTGCGATTGCCTTGCCGAACACGGGAGGCACCGCGTTGCCGATAAGCCGCCCGACGTTGGTGAACGTGATGGGCTCTCCCGGCTTCGTGAACATGAACGAGTCCGGGAATCCCTGCAGGCGTGACGCCTCGCGGAGAGTCAGCGTCCTGTCCTGCTCGGGGTGGGTGAATCGCCCGGTGCCGGGATTGTAGGACTGCGTAGTGATGGTCGGTGAGGGTTTGTCCCATTCCATACGTCCATAAAACGATTTGAACGTGGACCCGGTCGTTTTTTTCTGGCATTCCAGCAGAAGCTCTTCCGGCCAGTCCTTCCATGTGCCTCCCGGCTCGGAGGCTTGTATCCGCCGGAGGTTCAATGGAGTGAGATTACGGGCGAAATGCAGCCGGTCGTCCGGATCATGCTCTCCGGCGGACAATGGCGGGAGATCCTGAATCGCATCGGAGACGGTTCTGTATGAGTCCTTGTCGACTGTCGGGGATGGGATAGGGACGTCTGTTCCCCGTCCGGCGAGCAGCACAAGCCTTCTGCGCCGTTGAGGCAGACCGTAGTCGGGGCCGAATAGCACGGAATGGGCGACCTGATATCCCGTTTCCCGAAGGATCGACACGAATTCCTCGAAGACCTCGGATTTCTGGAGTCTGGGCACGTTTTCCATGGTGACGTAGTCTGGGGTCGTTTCCCTGACAAGACGCCCGAACTCCAGAAGCAACGGCCATGACTGTTCCTGCGACGTGTCCACTCCACGCCGTTGCGACGAGAATGGCTGACATGGCGCACATCCGGCAAGCAGACGGACACTGGAACGGCCCCACAGTCGCTTCAATTCATCGCCCGTGACCTCACGAACGCTTTCCCGCACGAATTTGGCCTTGATGTTCTCCTCATATGGGTAGGCGCAGGAAGCCGCGTTGTCTATCCCCGCAACGACACGCACGCCGCCCTGTTTCAGACCGAGCGACAATCCTCCCGTGCCGCAAAACAGGTCAATGGCCGATATCACAGTTCTTGTCCTCATGAATCCCCACTATAAACAGAATCAAAGAGATCAATCACCCATTTACGCGGGTTCGTCCCCATCACCATCGAATTTATGCTCATCTTCTAGGGCAACGATGTCCATGTCTCCTCGATGGAGTTTCTTGAGTGTTTCGGCCACTCGAGCCTGCTCATCATCAACAACAAAGCGCTCGCCAGCGGGTTTCTTTGTTGATGCGGTTTGTTGTTCGAGTTCCATACGTCTTGCCTCGGTGATGATCTCGCGCAGGGTTTGCACCGGGTCGGCGTTGCAGACCTCGCAAATCAGCAAAAACTCTGACAGGCGCACCGGTGCTTTATTGCCCATTTTTATATCCCGAATACGGCTATAAGTTACTTCACCTTGGGTAAGGTTTTCCATTTCGCGGTACGAAGCGCCCAATTCATCCAGCAAACCAGACAATACGTCTCTTGCCGCGTAGTCGAAAATATCCCATTCAATCTTTGTTGCCATGTGCAAATGTTATCACCTGACAGCAGCTAGAAACGCCGCATAAGAATTGTTGTCACATGACAACACGCCGAAGCGTTTGACTTTATTTGTTGGCAGGTGCCAATATACAAACCATGATTGCATCAGCCAACAACGCAGCTGCTTCGGCCGTGAAGAGCCTCCGAGTAAAAGCCTTGCTCGATGAGGTGCCGAAGACGCATATCGCCTCCAAGGTCGGCCTCAACCGGATGACCGTAGGCAAACACCTCAAGTCGGACGACATGTCCCTAAGCGAGTTCATCAAAACCGCCTTCGCTCTTAACGCGAATCCGGCTCAGGTTCTCGCCGAGGCCATCGAATCCACCCAGGCAAAAGAAAAGGCATCCGCCGCCACGGATGCCGAGATCAAATGAAAGAAGGTTCAAATGAACAACACCATTCTAACCGACAACAAGGAAATCGAAACCCTCGACCTTCCCTCATGGTGGAGCGACGACTTCCCCTGCGTGGCAACCTTGCTCAAGACCGGGTTCAAGGGGCACCGTCAGCTGTTCGCAGCTGACGTGGATGTTCTTCCCGGTGTCGGCTTCGCGTTCTACGAAGTCCAATGGCTCAGCAAAGACGGGTCTTCCTCCGATGGACCCCTTACGACAATCGTTCCATTCAACAACATCGAAAGCATTGAACAGGTAGAAACCGTGGAAGCAGAGGACGGTGGTCTCAAATGAGCAACGCATTGCAGACCCTTCGTTTCGAAGATACGGAGGTCACCGCACTGGACTGCAACACCGACGAGCCGGTGTTCGTCGCCAGCCCCATCGCGAAGAAACTCGCATACGAGAGCGCGAAGGACATGTTGCGCAATCTTGACTCCGATGAAAAGGGTAAGCACATTGTGCCCACCCTTGGAGGAGAACAAGAAATGAGCGTCATCACGCTGCCCGGCCTGATCCACGCCTTGAACAATCGCCGCCCCGGCGCAGTCAAGGACGAGGCCACGCGCAACATGGTCATCCGGTTCCAGCGTTGGGTGAACCACGAACTAGTGCCGACCGTAATGCGCACCGGCAGATACGAGGTGCAGCGTCCGCAACACCTGCTTGAGGCGGCTCACCATGAGCGCATGATGCAAGTCGAACTGTTGAAGGCTTCGCAGGGCATCGTCCACCCGGATTTCCTCGAAGCGAAGACGCGCATCGTGATCGCACGGGAATTGGGGGAACTACCTGAGCTCGACCCGAAGACCCGTCCCCTGTACACACAGGACTATCTACGGGAGAAGAATCTGAGCGCCAAGCAGCTGCGATCGAAGAGTGGCACATTCGGCAAGAAGCTCAAGGCCGCATATCGAGAGCGAAACGATCGAGACCCACAACGCGCTGATCTGACACTGCCGAACGGTCACATCATTCAGGTCTACGCCTACACGGAAGAAGATCGCCCCTTGTTTGACCGGGCATGGGATGAGCTCAGTCAGAAAGCGGGTGCGTGATGGCCGGCGCTCTCCCTGAGAAAAATCTTCGTCTATCTCTCACCCACCCTATCGTGTCGGACTCTTACAGACATTCCTTCCCCATGGAATTGGTATGTGATCCGAACGATGAGGCCGACCTGTTCCTGACGGTGTTCAAAGCGAAGGTTCCTATGTTCGACTTGTGGTTCGACCTGACGTATTCCACGTTCGACGGGGTGACCGGTTCGTTCTATCCCGATTGGAGCGAATGGACGTTCGGTGACCTGAAGAAAGCGAAGGACGTATTGCACTCCTATCTGGATTCCATCGATGTTCTCCGCGTTTTTTTGCGGACTACCTGCGGGTATTCGAGTGGGCGTCGACCGTGGACTGGCGCGGCCTGCTCGCCAAGAAGCGTGGTGAATCATGTCCAAGCAGATAGAAGCACAGGACGGTTGGCCCATTGGCAAGGTGGCGGAATTCCTGAATCTTTCGAAGAGCACTCTTTACATCTGGTCTTGCTACGACCGGTGGGGCGGGAAATACCCGCCGGCCCCGAAGCGTATCGGCCGTCGGCTGGTGTGGGATCCACGCGAGGTCATCGACTACCGGAACAACAGGTGCGCCATCACCCGCAAGGAACTGGTCTACGGCAAATAAAGGTTTCCCGGCCCCAATGCCGGGAGAAAAAAGAAATAAGCGGTGCCAGCGTCGCACTGCCAAGGTTCACGCCGGCACCAACATCACCAATCACATTGAAAGGAAGACAAGTGATGTCAAACAACAAGATTAGCGGTATCCACGCCATCGGCGTCGAGGTTCCGGAGGACATGTCGCTGAAGGAGCTCATGGAGCAGCTCCTGAATGATACGGAGGTCGAATTGGAGAAGGATTTGGACGGGGAGACCCGCAAGCCCGAACCACAGTCCGAGGCGGACAAGTGGCAGCGGTATGCGGACATGCTGGGCGACCTGTTCGATATGGCGCATCAGATCGGCTATGACGCCTACATGCAGGGCGACCTGAAGATCATGCGCAAGGTGTTGCAGGTCGAATCCGACGTGGTGGATCTGGCCGGCATCGTGACCACGGAGAAGTCGAGGGCCGTGAAATGAGCATCGAAGCGTTACGCAAAAAGCGGCGCATGCGCCGACCCCGGCCGAGGTTAACGGACGGGCAGAAATCGGCCGTGCTGCTGGCTCTCACGTTCTGCGAGGGTTGGCTGGTCGGTTTCGCCGGCACGCACAGCCGCATCCCAAGTCCGGTGGGTACGCCGCAGTGGATGATAACCGGCTCGCTCGCATTGGCGGTCATCCTGCCGCTCATGTTCGTGGGAATCCTGTTGAAGTGGGGCGGCGATGGAACAGCCAAGTGAGTTCACGCTCTGCCTGCCGGGCGACCCGGTGCCGAAGGGGCGTCCCCGCGTCTACAACGGGCACGCGATGACACCGAAACGCACCGTCAGGGCGGAGGAACGCCTGTTCGCCGAATTCAGGCTCAAATACCCGCAGGCGAAACCATACCAGTGCCCGGTCAGGTTGGAGGCCGAATTCTGGATGAGCCATCGCGGCCGTCCGGATCTCGACAACCTTTTGAAGCTGGTTCTGGACTCCCTGAACGGCGTCGCCTACGTGGACGACGCGCAGGTCGTCGAATCCCATGCCACCAAGCGCATGCCCGACCTATGGGTGTACGGAGCCAAAGGCAAATACCGGAAACGCAAGAGCGGCGACCCATACACGTACTGCGGGCACGAATACGAACCACATCTCTATATCCGAATCAAGCCGCTCCCGGGATGGGAGCCGAACAAGCAAGGAGAACAATCATGAGCAAGCCGATCAACGAACCCCGTCTGGCGCAGCAGGCGCTGATAGCGGACGAGGATCTGAGTTTCGAACTGGCGGCTTTGGTGCCGCCGGCGAACGGCATCACGAACGCGGCCAGCACGTTCATCGACCGGGCGACCAAACTGTTGCTGTCCGACAAGATCATGCTCACCAACGAGCAGCATACGGCCGTCGTGACGGCCATCGCCGTCGCCCAACTGACCGTCAAGGAAGGCGCGGCCATATCGAAGCTGCTGCGCAACCCGGACGCTTCGGCGGACATCATAGCCGGACTGCGACTCACCTCCAAGGACAAGCAGGATGCCCGATAAACGTCTTTGGATGCCGCGTTGCAGGACGTGCGGCCCATTGGGGCCGATAGCCGGCCTGTCCGACGCGATCAGCGCCTGCACCCGGCACGCGAACCAGTACCCGAACCATCAGACGGCGTGGTACCCCACCTACGCCCAGGTCACCGTGAAAGGAAAACCAAATGACTGCGAATGACAACAACGTGTTGACTCCGGATTTCAAGGAAATCGAAACCAAAAACCCCGACGAGGGCCTGCGACAGGGCCTGTTCGAGGCGCAGGCGGCGCGCATCGTCGAACTGCAGGCCGAGATCGCCAGCCGACAGGAGGAAATCGACAATCTCAAATCCCTGATTCTCGACTCGCATCCTGTCGGCACCTACCTGGCCGGCAATCTGAAGGTGCAGGTCAAGCCGGGCGCGCGCCGCATCAACGCCGGCACGTTCGAAAAAGCCTACCCGGCCACCAAGTATCCCGGAGCCTACCAGTTGCGGCCGCGGCCGCTCAGCCAGTTGGAGAAGCTGCTGTCGGCGGACGCGGTGGCCGATTACGCGATGAGCGGCAAGCCTATGGTGGTGGTCTCATGAGCGCGGAACTGTCCAGCCTGGGCATCGCCCAGATCGTGGAAAGCGTTATCGCCGACTACGACCTGCGTGACGAGGACGGCAACGAGCTGACCGACGACCTGTACGTCATCCGTTCCGAGCAGCTCGACGAGCTGGGCCTCACCGTCGCCAGACGCATCCACAAGGCCATACACGAACTGGAGACGCAAGGCAAGACCGGCTTCCCCGTGCATTCGATGGCCTTCGGCAGCATGCCGGTAACCATCGCGGAGGACGGCGACCGCACCTACACGCTGCGCTTCGAATCGGACGAGGCGGTGGCCATTATACGGCTCAGCCAGACCGCACTGGGCGACATCAAGAAACAGATCGACGACCTTCTCAAGGAAGTGAAGAACCATGAGCATGAATGACGCCATTCTCGCCGTCGCACAAGCCCAACAGCAGGGTGACGCGATACCCGTCGACGTGCCGCCCATGACGCAGTCGGCACCCGGCATGGGCAAGCCGCCAGTCACGCCGAAAACACGGGTGGACACGATGGAGGAACCCAGGTTATGGCCGGAGATCCGCCAGCTCATCGAGGACGACATCCAGAACGCTCCACGCGAACTGCAACGTGAGATAGGCCCATCCGAACTGGGAACGGACTGCGTGCACTGTCTCGCAGCCAAACTGGCGGGCTGGCCGGAGCGACGCTCCCCGGGCTGGCTGCCGTTCATCGGCACATGCGTGCACGCGCATTTCGAGACCATGTTCCGAGAGCTGAACGGGGAGCCGGCGGCCCAGTTCCCGTACACGAGCGAGGACAACGTGCACTGTCTCGCGGAACGGTGGCGCCCGGAGTACCGGGTCACCGTAGGCCGATTGCAGGGCCTCCACGGCGGCTACGACGTCACCGGATCGATCGACCTCTGGGATCGCAAAACCCATAGCACCATCGATTGGAAGATCGTCGGCAACACCACTGTCACGAAGGTCAAGGCGCACGGCCCCAGCCAGCAGTATCGGGTGCAGGCCTCGCTCTACGGCATGGGACTGCAGAACGAGGGCGAGCGGGTGGAACGCAACTGCATCTACTTCCTGCCCCGCAACAAGACCTCGTTGGGTGACGCATTGCCATGGGAGACCAGGTTCGACGCGAAGCCCGGCAAATGGGCGTTGGCCCGAGCCCAACTGCTCGTCAACCTCATGGACATCATCGAACAGGCGGACGGCGCGGAGGTGCGCGACAGCTGGATAAAGCAACTGCCCGCGGCTGGCCCCGACAAGTGCTTCTCATGCAAGGGCCGCGTGTGGCCGGACATGAGCGCGCTCCCCGAGTTCGACGAGAAGCCGTGGCCGGACGTGCCCGACAAATGGCTCCAACTCATCCCCCTAATCGAATCCGAATACCAGTTCACCGAATAACGAAAGGAAACACAATGTTCGGTCAACAACCACAGCAACAGTACGGCTATCCCCAGCAGGGATATCCGCAACAGCAGGCTTACAGCCAGCAGCAGTATGGCGGCTATCAGCCGGCTCCGATGGCTCCGAAGATGAGCGCGGAGCAGATGCTCAACCAGATCGACTCGCAGTCCGGCAAGTCCGCGTTCACGAAGGACGGCATGCCGGGCACGAGGGTGACCGGCATCATCGAGAACGTGACCGCGAACCAGGTGCGTGACTTCCAGACCAAGCAGCCGGCGTTCTGGAACGACGGCTCGCCTCGCCTGCAGGTATTGGTCACCATCGACACCGGCATCATCGACCCGAACGTGGAGGATGATGACGGACGCCGCACCGTCTATATCAAGGGGTGGGGCGTGCAGCGCCGCGCATGGCTGCAGGCATTGCGCAACGCCGGTTTGAAGAAGGCCGGTGAGGTCAAACCGGGCGACCGGTTCACGGCCACGTTCACCGGCTACGGGCCGCAGGGCAATCTGCCACAGCCGCCGAAACTGTTCGAATACGTGATCGAACACCAGTCGCCGGCCGATCTCGCCATGGGCCAGCCCCAGCAGCCCGCACAGCAGCCCTTCCAGCAGCAGCCCCAGCAAAGTTACCCGCAGCAGCAGTACGCCGCACAGCAGGCGGCACAGGCCCCGAATCAGGGGTATCAGCCGGCCCCAACCGACCCGTGGAACCCGCCCGCACAGCAGGGCCAGCAGCAATCTGTTCAGCCTGTGCAGCTCGGCCAGCAGCAGGTGGATCCGATGAAGGTCAACCAGTTGAAGGCGTTGGGCAAGCCGCCGCAGGAGATCGCCGCCTTGTTGGGCGTGCCGGTCGAAGCGGTGACGGCCGTCACCGACCAGGCGCAGCCGCAGAACCACGGCGGCTCGGAACAGCAATTGGAAACCGGTGAATTCTGATGGACGAACTGCTGAAACACCTGCAGAACCAGTAGCTCGAGCTGATGAAAGACATGGATTCCCTCGCCTCCGATCAGGACGGTTTCCGTGACGTCGACTCGGAAAGCCTCCAGCTCATGAGCGTGAGACTCGTGCTCCTGGGCTGGCACAAGAGCAAGGATTCCGACAAGGACTGAGTCCAGTCCCGACCGCCGTAGCCGTATCCAAGCGGCCGGCACGCATGCAAAGGCGTGCACGGCACCACACATATTCACATCACATCAAAGGAGTTTCAAGGATGACCGACATCTACGGATACGCGGCAGCCGCGCCACTGTACCGTGCGGCGGGCTGGATGCAGGTCATCCCCCTGCCGGAAGGCCGCAAGACCCCACCACCCAGCGGTTTCACTGGACGCAGCCGCAAACCCGTCACCGACGAGCAGGTGCGGTTCTGGTCGCAGTCGGATCCGACTGCGAACACGGGCATCGTCATCCCCGAAGGCGTATTGGTTCTGGACATCGACGCCGAACAAGGGCACCAGGTCAAGGCAGACGGGGCGAAAGGCATCAGCGAACTCAGCCAGGAGCTGGGAGCATTGCCGGCCACGTGGAGCAGCACGTCGCACGGCATCGATTCGCCGGCACGCCACCTGTTCTACAAGGTGCCCGAAGGGCTCGCGTGGAAGGGCGGTGCAATCGAGGGCGTCGACATCCTGCAGCCCGGCCACAGGTACAGCGTGGTCTGGCCGTCGATTCACCCTTCCGGCGAGATGTACTGCTGGTACACTCCCAGCGGCTCGACCACCAGCCAGATCCCCCATATCAGCGATCTGGCTACCCTGCCGTGGAAGTGGGTGGACTACCTGCGCAAACCGGAGCATACGACGCCGAAACCAGCCTTCAATACCCTGATTTCACACGAAACCGGCACATACGACACCCGTATGTGCAAAGCCATCAACACATTTTTGAACAAAACGCTGTCAAACCCGGCCAGCAAAGGCAGTCGCCACGACACCACGTTGCAGGCCGTATGGGCATTGGTGAACTTCGCGCAGGAAGGCCATCGCGGCGCGCTCGACGCCATCAACCAGCTCAAACCACGGTTCATCGCCGAGATAGCACCCGACCGTCCGGGCAAGGAGCGTGAGGCGGCACGCGAATGGGCGGCGATACTCTCCGGCGCGATGGAGAAGGTCAACGGCATACAGTCGCACGCGGACCCGTGCGAACAGTCGAAAATCGAACGCATGCTGCCCGGCGAGTTCAACGAACTCACCCAAAACACGATTGCGAATCAAATGGGGGGAAAGTCACCCACAGCAGGTTCAAAACGTTGGAACGACGCCGGTTCAAAACGGTTCTGCACCCGCATCTCAGGTTCAAAACGGTTCAATGGAAAGTTACGAGGCAAACAAAAACGCCTCCTCCAGCTGGCGGTTCGAAGACCTCGCCCAGTTGGCATCCGGCATTGAACTGCCTCCCACCCCCACCGTGTTCCAGCGCGAGGACGGGCAAGGATTGTTCTACCGTGGCGCGGTCAACGACCTGCACGGTGAACCCGGCTGCGGCAAAAGCATGATAGCCCAGATCGCCACCGCGCAGGAATTGAAGAACAACCGTGACGTCATCTACATCGACTACGAGGATTCCGCACGCAATGTGGTCAAACGCCTCCTGCTGCTCGGCGTGACAGGCGAACAGATAATCAGCCACCTACACTACGTGCGACCAAGCGCCAAACCATCCAGCCCCACCAGTCTCGACGGGTGGCGCGAAACCCTCGACTACGCGGACACGGCCACGCTCACCATCATCGACGGCGTCACCAGCTGCCTCGCCTACGCAGGAGTCGACAGCAACAGCGGCGACGACATCGCCGCCTGGTACAACACCATGCCCCGACTCATCAGCGCATGCGGGCCAGCAGTCGTATTGATAGACCACGTCGTCAAGTCCAAAGACAATCGCGGCCGCTACGCCGGCGGCAGCATGCAGAAACTCGCCCTCATCGACGGCATCAGCTACAGCGTGGACATGACCAAACCCGTCGGCAAAGGAGTGAAAGGCACCATCGTCATCAAAAGCGGCAAAGACCGAATCAGCGAGATCGAAGAGCATTGCGCCGTCAACTGGAGCAGCGACGGCAGCCACCTGCGCGAAGCCGCGCGAATCGAAATCAACTCCACGGATCCGAAACTCATGCGCGTGAATATAGCCAGACCAAACATGATGCCCAGCGAGGAGACCGCGCGTCAACGTGGCCTCGAACGGCCAACGGGACTCATGGAGAAAATCAGCCGAATCATCGAGAACGCACCCGAGGAGCCGAACCAGACCGAAATCATCGAACTATTGAAGGATGACGGGTCAAGCGCGCGAAAGACCACCGTGCTCACCGCCATCAACCGGCTGCTCGAAGGCGAATGGATCAGCAGCCGCTCCGGACGCAACAACCGGAACATCTACGCCAGCGTCAGACCATACCGGCAGATGAACGACCCCAAATCGGACGCTTTCGTGGACCGGATGAGCAGGGAGGAGGCGAACGAATTGGACAAGGAAAACCATCTCGAAATCTAGTTGTTCCCGTTGTTCCCAGTTGTTCCAAGTTGTTCCCGGAACAACCGGCATAAGCCAGCTAGCTGTTCCCGTAGAAATAATTGCGCCCCGTGGCGCAATTCTACCGGGAACAACTGGATGCACCCCTCGGGAACAGTCGAAAACCCTTGCAGTTGTTCCCGACACGCCGTAACCAACAGAAAGGAAAAACACCATGGGAAACACCCACTCACCCATATGGAAAGAACCCTGCGCGAACTGCGGACTCAGCAGGCGGATCTGCCTCAGCCACCCACAACCTTGCTGCCAACACTGCACCCACTGAAAGCGAGAAATCATGAAGAAAATCAGAATCATGCTTGACCAGGGCGACGGCACCACAGTCACCCTCGGCAGCATCGAAAGCGAAGGACAGTCAGCCCTGTACAGATGCCATCCCCGCATGCTCGCCGACAAGTCGGTGCGGGAACCCGTATTGGACGCCTTGGGCAGATGGGCCCTGCGTCTCATGAGCGACGTGGAGGAATCATGAGTCAACGATGCGACCCGCACGGGCCCGGCTGCTACTACCGTTGCCCGACTTGCGGGCAATGGTGGCGCTACGACCCGCGAACCGAATGCTGGGAATCAATCAGCACGATCGAAATGTCCTTCCTCCTGCACCATGTGTGGAGGCAGGAACACAAACACAGGAAGGCGACTCATGGCCGAACCGATTGACCTCACCCAACAGGCCCTCGACGCATTGGCCTCATCGGGGCTGGGCAACGACAGTCCGGCCGAGGCGTTCGTCATCGGCTATCGGAACGGATGGCAGCAAGCCGTCGACCTGTGCATACGAATCGAAACGGCACTCAACGACGAAACGGAGGAAACAAATGAGCATCATCAGCAGTGAAATCGAGGCACAGAAGCAGCGTGACCCGTCGTACATCGACAGTGACCTGCAATGGGCGTGGGGACGAGGATACAAGGCCGGAGCGTCACGCGAAATCACCGAAGAGGAGATTGCCGCCGCCATGGCCGAAACCCGAAAGTTCATCACGCTCCCCGGCGCGTGGATGGAGAACATCATCAGAATCGCGTTCGACGCGGCAAGAAGAAAGGCAATGGAGGAGTGAGCAGGCCACGCGCCCGTGAACGCAAACCAGCATGGCTTCGCGCGTTCATCCCGAAATCCAGCCCGCTCGTGGTCACGGTCTGCGAGGGGTGTGGCCTGTATGTGATTCAGGACAGGGAGAGCGTGTGGGAGTCGTGGGACTGCGGACTTGTGGAGGGTGATGACCTGACGGTGGCGATAATCCTCGGCCGGCCGTTGACGCGGGTTGTCTGGCTGCCATCAGTCGGCTATCCGTTGCTGCGCAGCGTGAGCGGGAGTGCGGGCATCAGGCCTGACGGCCAATACCTCGCTGGTCACATGTGCCGCTTGGCAAGAGTGAGCGTCAAGCCGTTCAAGCCGCCGAAAAGAGACCGTCCGCCGGGCAAGCCGTGGGGCGGACGCAACCTCACGAAAAGGGAGCTCGATGAATTCAAACGCATCTGGGACATGCCGTATTCGCGGCTCAAATATGAGAAAGCCCCAACCGTGGTCGGCCAGGGCGATGAGAAGCAAGCATTATTCTAGCCGACCAGCCGGAAGGGGCTTAGCATGAACTGCCAGAACTGCAAGACGATAACCGAAGAGGGGTATTCACTGTGCGCAGCATGCGAGCTGCGTTTCGCCGGCACGCTCCTGCGATTGGCGCATGATGTCACGCCATTGCATGACAGCCTCGACGCGACATTGCATCCGGGCGGGCATTCGCCCGTGCGAATCCAGACGGCCACTCCCCCGACTCCTATCAGGCTTGACGTGCTCGACCTGATCGACATGCTCGACGCCACGGCCCGCGAACTATGGCATCGTCTTGACGGAATCGATGCCTTGGACTGGCGCAAAGACAAACGCAACGAGGATCTGATGGCCACGCTCATCGCATGCGCAGGCCACCCCAGGCTCGCCACGTTCGCGGACGCGGGCTTCTACATGCACGTCGTTGACGGCATCGCACGCAAAGTCGATGCTGCGCTGGACCCGCCGGAGCAACGCCGCGAGATAGGAACCTGCGAACTATGCGAGACCATGCTCACCGCTGGGGCAGCAGACCAGTGGGTGACATGCCCGGTCTGCGGGAGGGAACAGCGAGCGCAGACGGTTAAACTGCGTAGGCTCAAGACGTTGTGTTGGGATGATTCCAGGCGCGGGTCTGCGGCTGAGATAGCCAAGGTGTTCACGGACGCGGGAATCACCGTCAAAAGGCATACGCTCACCGTGTGGAAATCCCGAGGCAAGCTTGATGTCACGCCCCAAGGCATTTCATACAGCAGCGTCTACCGGCTCGTCATCAGTGGCGGACTTGACAAAGAGCTGACTGTGACCGCATAATGTCAGTGGATTAGTATCGAAAAACCCAGCTCATGTGGCTGGGTTTTCGCGTATCTATGCTTTGTTTTTGCGTGGTCTCCCCCCTCCGACACCACGTCCCGGACGTTGAGCGTTCCATTCATCGATGGTCTCAGGCAACCAGCCGCGCGTGCGCCCTATCGTGGCGTCGGGTTCGGGGAGTTTGAGGTTGAGCAGGCCGCCGCTGGTGATGCCGAGGCGTTCGGCGACCTGTTTGACGCCGAGGTATTCAGTCGTCATTGTTGCCTTCCTTGCCGTTGATGATTCCGGCCGCAAGGCCCATGATTCCGGCCGCGAGACCGAAGCTGCCAGATACTATCGGGCTGTCGGATAGCGCGCCGCCCAAGGCCATGGCTCCGAACGTCAGGGCCACGATTCCGAAAATCAGTGATGTTCTCATGATGTGTTTCCGATGAGATAGGATTGGCGGGGAGGTTCCGGCTAGTAGGGTTAGCCGGAACCTGTTTTACTTCTTGTGCTTCGGTCTTCGTCTGATTGCGATGATTATGGCTATCGCGGCGAGGACGTTGGCGATGATGCCGTTGATGACATCGAACCAATCCTTTGGATTCATCGGACCTCCTTTCTGCTGACATATCTATAGTAACACAATAACTATAGATATGCAAGCCGGGGACACACGACACGCAGGACCAGGCAAACAACAAATGGCACTACGCAGATGCTCATACACCCACTGCCCACAGCTCATACCCGCAGGCAAACGCTACTGCGCCGAACACGGCAGGGCCCACGAGAGGGAGAGGGGCACCGCCACCCAACGGGGGTATGGCGCCCCACACAAGCGGCTCCGCGCCCGATGGCAAGCGGCCATCGACAACGGGGCCGCGCCACTCTGCCCCCGCTGCCACCTGCCCGTTACCCGCGGCCAAGCATGGGACCTCGGGCATAACGACCGGCGCGACGGATACAACGGACCCGAACACGCGAGCTGCAACCGCAAAGCGGGAGCAGCCAACAGCAACCGCATGCGCGAACACTGGAACAAACAGGAACCAACACCCCCGCCGGAAAACTAACGGCGACGGGGTGGGGATGGAACCCCGCCGAACCCCGCCAAGACCGCCGGTGAGGGGACTCGCAAGTTTTTGCGTTTCAAACATTTCAGACAGAGATTGGCCCGAGACAAGGACCGACCCTCCCCGAACCGCAGCCAAGAGGTTTGGGAGGCGGCGAACCGTAGATACTACGCGGAACAGGACAGATGAGGGCGGCCCGCGACCGTCTGTTTACGCTCCAACAGGAGCCGAACGAGCGGGACGTAGCGAGGAATATGGGCGTGACGCCGATGCCTCCACGTCGAAAGAAGAGGTGATTGGCCATGCCCAGCGGTGGTGCCCGCGCGAGGGCGGGTAGAATGCCCGACCCATCGTCCGAATCGTTCCAGCAGCGTGCCGCTGGCTTGTTCGCGCTCCCTGCGAATGGTTATAAGCGGCCTCACCCGAAGTTCCCTCTGCCCTCGTACATCGTCTGGTTCACATTCAAGGACGATGACGGCTTCCATCGCGAGCCCGACGACGCGGCCTCGGCGCAGTGGAACGAGCGCGAGCGTGACGTGTGGAACGAATTGTGGCGCTACCCGCAGGGGTATGCGTGGAGCCGCCCGCAGTACAAGTACCTGCAGCACATGGTGGCCCTGTACGTGCGTCAGTACGTGCTGTGCGAGTCGTCGGACGCGAAGGCCGCCGACCGGACGACCCTGTGCCGCTACGCGGATTCCATCGGGCTCACCCCTCAGGGGCTGCGGCTGAACGGTTGGCGCATCGTGGCCGACGAGAAGCCGCAGGCGCGCAGGAGAAGCGCGAAGATAGTCGATTTCCCTGATCCGCGCGACGAATGGCAGTCGATGCAGGAATAAGCGAGGTGTCGTATGGCGGAACGTAAGCAGCCTCCAGCCTCGCTGGGCTTCCTGATGGCCGCATGGACTCGCGCCCACTGCGTGGTGCCTTCCGGATACGACTTGAACAAGCCGTTCAGCCTCGTGGGCTGGCAGTTGGCGAACGCGGTGGACTTCTACACCGTCAAGGCCGGTACGCGGTTCAATGCGTCGCGCCCGTTGCAGGGCGGCGCGTTCCAATGGCGTCGCGGCCAGATCGTCGGCGGCCAGAAGCTTGGTAAGTCGCCGTTCGGCGCTGCCGTGGCCTGTTTCGAGGCGGTCGGCCCGTGCGTATTCTGCGGTTGGGCCGAAGGCGGCGAGGAGTTCCACTGCGAGGACTGGGGCTGCGGCTGCGGTTTCGCCTACGACTACCGTCCGGGAGAGCCGATGGGCATGCCCCGGCGCACCGCCCTGGTGCAGCTGCTCGCCAACAGCGAGGAGCAGACCGCGAACGTGTACCGGCCTTTGCAGACCATGGTGCGCAACGGCCATCTGGACGACCTGATGAAGGTGCGCGAGGGCTTCATCCGCCTGCCCAACGGCGGGCGCATCGACCCCGTGACCGCCTCCGCCCGCTCGAAGCTGGGCAATCCCGTGAACTTCGCTCTGTGCGACGAGTCCGGCGTGTACACGAAGCGCTCCGGCATGTTCGAGGTCGCCGACACCGTGCTCCGTGGCGTCACCGGCATGGACGGGCGCATGCTGGAGCTCACGAACCCGTGGGACCCCATGGACGCGAGCTTCGGGCAGGCAACCTACGAGTCGCCGGCGACGGACATCATGAAGTTCTTCCCCCGGCATGATCCGAAACTCGATTTCACCGACAAGGATGATCGGCGGAAGATTCTCGAGTTCGTGTACAGGGGTTCGCCGTGGGTGAACCTGGACGCGATCGAGGCGACATGCGAGGAGCTGTTGCCGCGTGACCCGGCGCAGGCGCGCCGTTTCTTCGGCTGCGAGCTCGTGCAGGGCCTCGGCTCCTACATGCCCGAAGCCCTCTACGATGACGGCATCGACGAGCGCCCGTATCCGGCCGACGATACCGAGATATGCCTCGGCTTCGACGGTTCCCAGTCCGGCGACTGGTCGGCGATTCGCGCCGAGACCGTGGATGGATACCGGTTCACGCCGACCTATGGCGTGGACAGGCGGCCGACGTATTGGAATCCGGTCGAATGGGAGGGGCGTATCCCACGCAGCGAGGTCGATGCCGCCGTTTCCGACCTGTTCAATCATTTCAAGGTCAAGCGATTCTACTGCGACCCTCATTTGTGGGAGTCGCTTATCGATGATTGGAGTGTTCGTTTCGGCGAGGATGTGGTGGTGCAGTGGCCAACGAACCGCACCGGCCGCATGTACGATGCGCTCACCCGTTTCATGACCGACACCACCGACGGCACCACCACCCACAGTGACGACCCGGTCGCGAAACTGCACATGATGGCGGCGCGCAAGGTCGCCAAGCCCGGCGACAAGTACGTGCTCGGCAAGCCGAGCGAGAACCAGAAAATCGACATAACCATGGCCGACATCCTCGCGCACGAGGCGGCGTCCGACATGAGGGCGCTCAACTGGGGTAACGATTCGAACAGGATCGTCGTGTTCCGATGGTGAAAAAGGAGGGATGACTGATGGCTTTTCTTTCCGGCCGGCTTTACGGGACCGCCCAGAGCATGGACTTGATCCTTGAGACCAGCCAATCCCGTTACGATACGCTGAACCGTTATTATGACGGCGCTCAGCATCTCAAGCAGCTCGGGCTGGCGATTCCCCCGGAACTGAAAAGGTTCACGGTGATAGTGAACTGGCCGCGCGTCGTGGCGGACAGCCGCGTCGACCGTCTCGACATGAAAGGCTTCCGCGTCGGCGACGATGAGAGGCTGGCCGAGGCCGCATGGCAGTTGTGGCAGCGGTTCGGCATGGTCGAGGACCAGAGCTCCTATCTTGATTTCGAACTGTTCGGCCGCAGCTTCAAGGTCGTGTCCAAGGACGACGACTGGGGCGTGGAGATTCGCAGCGTCAGCCCGGAGGACATCATCACCCTGCGCAGCCCGGTGACCGGCGACGTGTATATCGCCTACCAGCGCATCCGCGACGAATACGACATGACCGTGCGCCGCATCGTATGGACGCGCAAACGCACCATTTACATGGACGCGGCGTGGCGAGTGGAGAATGAAGTCGCGAACGACATCGGCATCGTGCCGGTCGTTCCCGCTTTCCGAAACTGGCGCACCCGCGAACCGGCCTACATGCCGTGGCCACGCCTGCAGGGCGTCTCCTGCATCAGCGACGTCATCGACCTGACCGACTCGTGCGCACGTGACCTGACCAACGCCCAATTGGCGCAGGAGACACACGCGGTGCCCCAGCGCGGCGTGCTCGGTGCCACCAAGGGCGATTTCGTGGACGAGAACGGCACCCAGCTGCCCGCCTGGGAGGCGTATTTCGGCCGCGTGTGGGCGTTGCATAACGCGAACGCGAAAACATTCGAATTCTCCAGCGCCCAGATGACGAACTTCACAGCGATGGTGGACATGTACGCGCGCCTGTGTGCCGGTTCGTCCGGCCTGCCGCCGAACTACTTCGGCCTGGCCGCCGACGACGCGGCAAGCGCCGACGCGATACGTTCCCGCGAGGCGAAGCTCGTCAAAAGCATCGAACGCGACCAGCGCGCGCTCGGCGCGCAGGCCAAGGAGACCGCTCGCATCGCCATCGCGATGATGATGGGAGTGGAGACCGCAAAACGGTTCGACCAGTGCGAGGCTCTGTGGCATGACCCCGGCACCCCGACCGTCGCCCAGCGTGCCGACGCGGTGACGAAGCTCTACTCGGTGCAGGACCCCGCCGGCCGTCCGCTGCTGCCGCGCGAGATGGCGTGGGAGGAATTGGGTTGGAGCCCCGACAAGATCAAACGCGCCACGAGCCTGCTCCGCCGGGAGGAAGAGGAGTCGTTGGCCGCGTATCTGAAACCGGAGGTGCCCGATGCCGAAAACGATGGCGGGTCAGGTGATGCCACGTCAGGCGGTGACGCAGGCGCGGCATCTGCGAAGCCGCAGCAATAGGACCATTCGCGAGGTCGTCTCCCTGTGGCGACGCCATGCGAGCCCCGATTTCGATGATGCGTTCTACCGCATGGGGCCGGCCCTGTTCCGGCTGCTGGACAATGCGCAGCTGGAGACCGCTCGGGAAACCTTGGAGGCGACTCCGGCGATCATGGAATCGTTCGACGGCTACCTGCAGCCGGCTGCCTACGTGGTCGAACCCGAACGATTCGTCGGAGTGAACGGCGACGGCATGGACACGAGGGACACCATGTGGGGTGCCGTCGTGCGCGGCAAGCAGCTCATCGAACGGGGGGCCTCGATTTCGGTCGCGTTGCATGGCATCGAATACATGCTCGTGATGCGTTCTCGCACCATGATCGCCGACACGCAGAGGGCCGTAGCCGCCGTGTCCGCGCGAAGCCGCAACCCCTATGCGGGCTACGTGCGCTGCTTAACCCCGCCGAGCTGCGGGAGATGCGTGGTGCTGGCGGGCAAACCGTCCGGCGGCGTCGCGTTCCAACGCCACCCGAACTGCGATTGCACCGCCTGCTATGCGGGCGACCTGCCGAAAGGCTGCTATGCGGACGCGAACAGCTACCTTGACTCGTTGTCCGACGAGGAGCTCGCCCACACGCTGGGCAGCAGGGCGAACGCGCGCGCATGGAAGGACGGCGCTGACGTGAGCCAGCTCGTCAACGCCTACCGGCACAAGGGCGACGTGCGAACCGCGCAGGTCTATGACCGCCGGATCAAATACACGATCGAGGGCACGACGAAGCGCGGCTGGGCGAACTGGGCGATGCGCAACGCCGACTACGCGAGGGAAGCAAAACGCGGAGGCCGCTACACGCGATTGGACCGCCCCCGTCTCATGCCCGAAACCATCTACCAGATAGCCGGCGACGACCCCGACAAGGCGTATCGCATGCTCAAAAACTACGGCTGGATACTCCGATAACCAAGATTTCGCCCGCACGCCCATGGCTGCGGTCTTTTTTATAACCACCTACCAGCAACTGGAGGAACCATCATGGCAGAAGCAGCAACAACCGGCACCGCCCCCGCAGGGGACGCTAACGGCGAAAGCCAGTCCGCATCACAGCAGGCGTTGGACATGCTGTCCGGCGACACCTCAACGGGCACCGGTGAAAACACCGACAACGCACCCAAGGCCGACCCTACCGACACGGACCCGGAAGCAAAGCCAGACAGTGAAGCGGTACAATCCCCCGAAACCGACGATTCCGGCACCGAGCCGGAACCTGAAGACCTGGGGGACGCCGGCAAGCGAGCCATCGACCGCATGAAAACGGAACGCAATACCGCGATCCGCGCACAGAAAAAGGCCGAGGCCGCGTTGGCCGAACGCGACAAGACCATCGCCGAACAGGCGCAGACCATCAAACAGCTGAAGGTCGAGAAACTCGCGTCCGGCAAACTACGGGAACCCGCCCTGGCACTCAAGCTCCTCGCCGACCTCAACGGCAGCGAGGACGACAAGACCATCACCAAGGCGATTGACAAGCTCATCTCCGAGCACCCGTATCTCGCTCCCGACCATGAGACGGACAGCCAGCAGACCGACCCGGACGGGTTGGCGGAGCTGCTGCCCGGCGAAGCACTCAAACCAGCCGACCGCAATCAGGTGAACGCCGCCCAGTTCGGCGGAATCCTCAGCAAGCTGGGAATCAGCATCTAACCAATATCGAACCAAGGAGGTTCCCAAAATGGCAGGCATCGACCTGAATCGCACCAGCACGGGCGTCAAACTGACCCCGGAGCAGTCCGATGAAATCTGGCAGGACGCCACCAAGTCCAGCGTGGTCATGCAGCTCGCCCGCCGCGTCTCCCTTCCGGGCTCCGGCATCAGTTTTGACACCCTCGGCGAGGCCGCACCAGCGAAGTGGGTCGGCGAGACCGATGAGAAGCCGGTCATCAACCCGACCGTCGGCTCCCGAATCCTCAAGCCGTACAAGATGGCGCGAATCATCACCGTGTCCACCGAGTTCGCCCGCGACAAGGCGACACTGTGGAACGCGATCAAGGCGCAGGCAGCCGAATCCGTCGCCAAGACCGTCGACATGACGTTCCTCACCGGCGCCATCGCGGCACCCTCCACCGACGGCATGGACACGCTCGCCGACGCGCAGGCCGTCTCCCTCGGTAAGAGCGCCTACGCGGACTTTATGAAGGTGTACGAGAAGATCTCCGTCAATGGAGGCAACCTGAACGGCTGGGCCATGAGCCCGGAGGGCCAGGCCAAGATTCTCGGCGCCACCGACGCGAACGGCCGCCCGCTCATCACCCCCGACGTGTCCTCCACGACCATCGGCAACGTGCTCGGCGCTCCCGTCCACAAGTCCCCGTGGGGCCACAAGGCGGCAGTTTCCGGCGGCTCCGCCGCCCCGGAAATCCTCGGCGTGGCCGGCGACTGGACTCAGGCCCTGTTCGGCGTCGTGGGCGGCATCACCATCAAGGCATCCGACATCGCCACCGTCAAGGTCGGCGAAGAGATGGTGTCCCTGTGGCAGCGCAACATGCTCGGCTTCCTGGCCGAGTTCGAGTGCGGCTTCATCGTGAAGAACAAGACCCGTTTCGTTAAAATCACCGCCTGACGGTAGGCCGCTCATGTCTACGACATTCGCAAAGGCGCTTTCCGGCGTCCAGGTGACCCTCGCGGCGGACGCCGGCGCTACGGCCATCGTGACCGCGCTCAAAGCCGCCGGCATCGCCAAGTAACCGAGTCAGGAGGGCCGCGATATGGTCACATCGGTGCAGGATGTCGCCGCCCAACTGGGACGGCCCATCACCGACGAGCTTGAGGTCAAGCAGATCGAGGCATGGATAGCGGGCGCGGAAATCGTCATCCGCAAACGCTATCCGAACCTCGACCAGCTCATAGCCGACGTGCGTATCGACCAGAAAACCGTGGACTATGTGGAGGCCATCGCCGTTGCGCGCTATGCGCGCAACCCCGAGGGTGCCACATCCTCGAGTTCGATGATCGACGACTATCAGCAGTCGTTCGGCACGAGGAACGCGGTGGCGACCATCGGTCTGCTGGATGACGAGTGGGCGCTGCTCGCCCCCTCTGATTCCGGTTCGACAGGCGCGTTCACCATCACGCCAACCGGTTGGAGGGATGATGCCCGACCTGGCTCATGTTTTGGCGGCTGGTAGACGCCGGGCCGAAAGCCTCATGCTCGACCGGTGCCGTGTCGCCCACAAAGGCGGCACGGTCACCGATCCGGTGACCGGCGTTCCGGCTCCGACGGAAAACGTCGTGTATGAGGGCAAGTGCAAGGTGCAGACCTCGGGTGGTTTGGTCGCCGAGAACACGGAGGGCGGCATCGTCGAAGCGTTGGGTGCCGTCACCCCCGTATGGTCGATGTACGTGCATTTCCCCTATGGCACCACTGGGCTGCTGCCTGGTGACGTGTGCGAGATCACCGAAGCCAATGACCCGAATCTCAAGGGCAGGAGGCTCCGGTTGCTGAACATGCAGTCCGAGAAGTCGCATGCGACCGCATGCCGGTGGAACGTGAAGGAGGTGGGCAACAGCAATGAGTGACGCGACAATCGACGCTTCGGAGCTGACCGCTTTCGGCCGCAGGGTCGCCGCAGCGCACGCCATGGCTTCGGTCAAGGTTGCGCAGGCGGTGAAGAAGGGCGCGCAGAACGTCAAGGAAGTCATCATCTCCGACCTGCAGACCTCACGGAACTACGCGATCAGCTGTATCGGCATCGGCTACGAGATGGGTAGCACCGGCACCACCGTGTACGCGGACGTGAGCCCGCGCGAAGGCGGGGCCAGCGACTTGGACAACATCGCGTTCTTCGGCACCGCGAAAGGCGGCGGAACCCATGACTTCTACGAAGCTGCGGAGACGGAGCTGCCCACGCTCGCCGAATACGTGGCCGATGCCGCCGACGACATGCTGATGGGAGCCATCGGATTATGAGCGTCATGGACTTGACCAATGCGGTTCTCGATCTGCTGCCCTCCATGGCGTCCGTCGTGAAGGTCTACCGGCAGGGGGAGGCGCCGGGGGCGGGGGAGGCGCCGCGGGCGGCGGTCAG
>OAVP01000252.1_pt1 | contig 40247 bp, 30 predicted proteins | sample 1495311 | NCBI WGS metagenome assembly OAVP01 (sample SAMEA2580102, study PRJEB22360) | human gut metagenome | biome: human gut; feature: human-associated habitat; material: faeces | place: Denmark | collected 2008/2010
TCGATGAGCACCCAAAAGGGGCCCCCCCCGGCGCCGCCGACATCGTGGCCGAGACGGTGGCCGAAGACCCCGAGAACGTCGCCGACCTGCGCGCCTTTACGCAAAACACCGCCGACATCGTCGTCGAGGCCACCGACCCCGCGGAGAAAACTCCCTACGAGCCCTACTACAACTTTGACGAGCCGCTACGCCGTATTCCCAACCACCGCGTGCTGGCCATCGACCGCGGCGAGCGCGAGGGCAAGCTCCGCGTGCGCGTGAACGTCGACGGCGCCGCCGCCACGGCACGCCTCGGCAGCCGTTGGCCCCGACGCCAGGGCGTGTTTGCTCCCATCTTCGATGCCGCCATCGCCGACGGCTACAAGCGCCTCATGGCCCCCTCGCTGGAGCGCGAGGCCCGCGCCAAACTCACCGTTCGTGCCCAGGCCGAGGCCATCAACGTCTTTGCCAAGAATCTCGAGGGCCTGCTCTCGGCACGCCCCGTGCGCGGCGCCCGCGTGCTCGCGCTCGATCCGGGCTACCGCACCGGCTGCAAGGTCGCCGTCATGGACGAGACCGGCAAGCTGCTCGACCACGGCGTGGTCTACCCCACCAAGCCGCGCCACGACGTCGCCGGCACCAAGCGCGAGCTCGCCCGCCTCGTCAAGAAGGACGGCGTCAACACCATCGTCATCGGCAACGGCACCGCCAGCCGCGAGACCGAGGAAGTCGTCTCGGAGTTCATTGCCGAGCAGGCGCCTGGGCTGCGATACACCATCGTTAACGAAGCCGGCGCATCGGTGTACTCCGCCTCCGAGCTCGCCAGCCAGGAATATCCCGACCTGGACGTCACCGTGCGTGGCGCCATGAGCCTGGGCCGTCGCCTGCAAGACCCGCTGGCAGAGCTCGTCAAGATTCCGCCCCAGTCTATCGGCGTTGGCCAGTACCAGCACGACCTTGACCAGGCCGAGCTTTCGCGCACCCTGGGCCACGTGGTGGAGGACGTCGTTAACCGCGTGGGCGTCGACGTCAACACCGCGAGCGCGAGCCTGCTGGGATACGTATCGGGCATCACGCCGAGCGTGGCCAAGAACATCGTGGCCTACCGCGAGGAAAACGGCGCCTTTACCGATCGCCGTCAGCTTAAGAAGGTCCCTAAACTGGGACCCAAGGCATACCTCAACGCCGCCGGTTTCCTGCGCATCAGCGGCGGCAAGAACCCGCTCGACGCGACAAGCGTCCACCCCGAAAGCTACGAGGTGGCCACGGCCGTCCTGGAGCGCGCCGGCGTTAAAGCAAGCGAGCTCAGCCGCGGCGGCGTGCCCGACATCGAGCGCCGCCTGGGCAGCATCTCGGCGCTGGCAAGCGACCTGGACTGCGGCACCCTAACGCTCATCGACATCGTTAACGAGCTCAAGAAGCCCGGCCGCGACCCGCGCGACGACGCGCCCGAGGTGGTCTTTAGCCGCTCGGCGCTTTCCATCGACGACCTAGAGCCCGGCATGGAACTCAAGGGCACGGTGCGCAACGTTGTGGACTTTGGCGCCTTCGTCGACGTGGGAGTGCACCAGGACGGCCTCGTGCATATCTCCAAGCTGGCCAACCGCTTTGTCAAGCACCCGAGCGACGTGGTGCGCGTCGGTGACACGGTCAAGGTGTGGGTCGAGAAGGTCGATCGCAACCGCAAGAAGATCTCGCTCACCATGGTACAGGGGAAGTAAACCGCCAAAGTAAGGGTACCCCCTGCAGCGACGTGCAAAATCGCGAGTATTCTGCAATTTCCGCCGTTCCGGATGCCCCTCAGAGACGAAAAAACAAAAAACAGCCCCCGTTTTAGCGTCGTCAGAGCCAAAACGGGGGCCGTTCCATGCTTCGGTTAACTGATAAAGACCTTTACCTTGCTGAATACTCTCAATTTTGCACGGCGCAGGCGGGGGTACCTTTGCCCACGGCAGGATATGGAAGCCAAGCGCCAACTTGCTGGCAAGCTCGTGCCGGCAGCCCCGGCTTTCCTTTGCCTAGCGCGACCCCCGCGAAGCGCGTGAGCGATAGGGAAAGGAAAGCCGGGGCGAGCAGCCCGCGGCGTAGTCAGTGTTCGCGCTACGGCAGGATATGGAAACCGAGCGCCGCGATATCCTTGGCAAAGCCGCGGACGGTGTCGAGCGAGACCTCGTACGGGTCGCGACCAATGTTCTTGCGCTTGGCCAGGATGCTGTTGGGTACCGTGATAATCTGGCAACCGCATCCTTCCGCCTGGTAAATGTTGATGAGCTCGCGCGTGGACGCCCACAGGACCTCGCAGTTGGGCTTGGCGGCGGCCTTCTTGACCGACTCCGTCATAAACGGAATGGGGTCGACGCCGGTATCGGCGATGCGGCCGGCAAAGAGCGAAATGATGGACGGCGTCTCGGCGTCAACGGCCTCGACCATCTCGTCGACCTGCTTAGGCGTAAAGACGGTGGTGACGTTGACCTTGATGCCGTCGGCCGAAAGCTTGCGGACCAGCTCGGCGGTGGACTCGCCCTTGGTGGTCACGCACGGAATCTTGACGTAGACGTTCTCGGCCCAGGTAGCGATCTCGCGGGCCTCGACCTCCATGGTCTCGACTTCATCGGCAAAGACCTCAAACGAGACGGACACATCGGTGATGTGGGCCAGGACCTCCTTGGCAAACGCGCGGTAATCCGTCACGCCGCCCTTCTTCATAAGGGACGGGTTGGTCGTGAAACCCTGAACGTTGCCGTTCTCGTACATGTCGAGCATGCCCTCGAGGTTTGCACCGTCAGCGAACACCTTGATTGCCATCTGCCTGATTCCTTTCGTTTGCACATGGGCGTTGCACTGCTAAAAACTTTACCTATGTTTATCAAGGCGTGAGCTGCGGGTTTTTATCTTCTCGGCGAACGGTATAAACACCTCAGTGTTTGGATTGATAAATCGATTGAGCATGCAAAAGCAAAGAGTCGCAGTTTGGGCAAACGTCAGAATGCGGGATTCATTAGATGAGGCCGAAATGCTGCATCGCTGTGACGGTGCCGTCGTGTACCACATCGTCGGTCACGTAGTCGGCGACCGCCTTGACCTCGGGCATGGCGTTGCCCATGGCCACGGCCGTCTCGACGGCGACGAGCATGCCCAGGTCGTTGCCCGAATCGCCAAAGCCAAAGGTGCATGCGTTGCCAGTGCGGCCCAGATACTCCAGCGCTCGCGCCACGCCCACGCCCTTGTCGATGCCTTTGGGGCTCAGCTCGCGATTCTGGCCACCGGTGTTGCACAGCTCAAACTCGCGATCGATAAAGCCATCATCGTTGGCTACGCGAGCCAAGTCGCACGCGTTAATGCACACCTTGCCTACGAGCAAGCGGCCATCGACGCGCATCTGATCAACGTCATGCACCACACCGGCGCCTAGCAGAAATGACTGTTCAACACCAACTGGCTCAAGTGAATAGGTGGCACCGTTCGTCTCGAACAGGGCCTCGCCGCCCGCCACAGTAATGCGACGCGCGAGCTCCACGATAACGTCCTCGTCAAAGCAATCCTCGTGCACCACGCGGCCCTCGACCTCGAGCGTGGCGCCTGCCATGGCAACGATACCCGCCGGGTTCAGTGCACGCAAGCCATCGGCAATCAGCCACAAGGGGCGACCCGTGCAGATAAATGCCTGGTGACCCGCATTGCGCAGGCGACCAAATGCATCGACAACAGCCTTCGACGGATGGACCGCATTGAAGTCCTTATCGGTCATATCGTCGGGATCGAACGACGTCAGCGTGCCGTCCACGTCAAAAAAGAGCACAGCGGATTCGGAGCACGCATCAATCATATGGGTTCCTTTCGAGAATAAGGGCAAACGAAACATCCATCATATAATGGAGCGACGCAACCAGAGAGGTCACCCATGGAATTTTACGCAAGCTGCCCCGAGGGCTTTGAGTCAGCACTCGCCGATGAGCTTAAACGCCTCGGGCTTTCGCATGTCCGCCGCCTGAAAGGCCGCGCTACATTTGAGGGCGAGCTCGAAGAAGGCTACCGCGCCTGTCTGTGGTCGCGCCTAGCGAGCCGCGTGTTCGTGGTGCTCGGGCGCTTTGAGGCGCAGAATGCCGATGAACTGTACGACAGCGTTTACGACATCGCCTGGGAGACCATCATCCGACCCGGTGCCACCATCGCCATCACTGCCCGCGGCGTGACCGAGCAGCTGCGCAACACGCGCTTCTCGGCCCTGCGCGCCAAGGACGCATTGTGCGACCGCCTGGCCGAGACCACGGGACGTCGTGCCGACGTCGATGCCGCCGACCCCGATGTTCACCTACTGCTTTCACTGCGCCAGCGCCGCGCGAGCATAAGCCAGGACCTTTCGGGCGACCCGCTGTTCAAGCGCCTGCCGCCCGCGGCGACCCGTGCCGGCGAGGGTTCGCACGTGTTGCGCCCCGACTACGCCGCCCTGGTGCTGGCGCAGGTCGGCTGGACCGCACTGTGCGAGCGCGAGTTGACGGCCGACGATTACGAGAATGAAGCCCTTCCCACGCTAATCGATGCCTCGTGCGCCGGCGGCGGCCTGTTGCTGGAAGCCGTGAACATTCTGGCCGACCGCGCCCCGGGCGCCGCACGCGAGCGCTGGGGCTTTGAGGGCTGGCAGCTGCATGACGCTGCTCTGTGGGAGCAGCTGCGTGCCGAGGCGCGCGAGCGCGAGACGGCGGCACGCGAGCGCCAGGCGCGCATCGTTGCTGTGGATGTTGACCCCGCCGCCCGCAAGACCGCTGAGCGCATGGTTAAGTGTGCCGGCTACAAGCGCTTTGTCGATTTTTGCGCCGCCAAGTCCGCAACCGTACTGGACCACACGGGCGCCGTCGCCGGTGCCGCCGTGGTCGCGGATACGACCGAGACACCGCTTTCGCTCATGCACGACGCCATGACGCTGGTCGGCGAGCTACGCCGCGCGCCCGAGCTCGCTTCGGCGCCGGTCGCCGCGCTCACCCGCGACGGATTGTTGGCCCGTGCGCTCCACGCCGAGCCCGAGCGCTCCATTGCCGTCATGCCCAATAACGAGGAGGCGGCTATTGAGGTTTGGCCCTCGCTCGACCACGCCGCCGCAGCGTTTGAGGCTGCGACCAGTGAGGATGCCGAGGAACAGTCCGCGAACGCCGAAGACGAAGCCGCCAACACCCCCATGTCCGAGCCTGCCGCCACGCTCGACCTGGGCGACGGCAAGCCGCTGCCCGTGCTCATCCCCGAGTCGGAGCAGTTCGCCAACCGCCTGCGCAAGAATGCCCGCCTGCGTCGCAAGTGGGCCAAGCGCGAGGGCGTTACCTGCTACCGTGTCTACGACGCCGACCTGCCCGATTACTCCGCCGCCATCGATCTGTACGAGGGCTGCCCGCAGACGCCGGGCCGCTGGCTCGTCATCGCCGAATACGCCGCGCCCAAGACCATCGACCCCGCACTGGCCCAGGCCCGTATGCTCGACATTCTAGCCATCGCGCCGCGCATCCTGGATGTTCCGGCCGAGCACGTGCACGCCAAGGCCCGCATGCGTTCGCGCGGCGGCTCGCAGTACGGCAAGCAGGGCGCCGGCAAGGGCGGCTCGGGCGAGCGTGCCAATATTGCACGCCGTCGCCTGCCGCTCATCGAGGAAGGCGGCCTTACCTTTGCCGTCAACTTTGATGACTACCTGGACGTCGGCATCTTCCTGGATCATCGCGTCACGCGCAACCTGGTGCGCGAGCACGCCAAACAGGCGCGCCGCTTCCTCAACTTGTTCGCCTATACCGGTACCGCCACCTGCTACGCGGCCGACGGCGGCGTCGAGGAGACCGTGACGGTCGACCTCTCGAACACCTACCTGGACTGGGCTGAGCGCAACATGCGCCAGAACGGCTTTGTTGGCCCACAGCATCACTTTGTGCGCGACGACGTGCTCGCCTGGATTCGCGACCAGCGTCAGACGCGCAACCGCTGGGACCTGATCTTTGTCGACCCGCCCACGTTCTCGAACTCGTCCAAGATGGGCCGCCGAACCTGGGATGTCCAGCGTGACCATGTTGAGCTTTTGGCCGGCGTGTCGCGCCTGCTCACGCAGGGTGGCCATGCCATCTTTAGCTGCAACTTGCGCGGCTTCCGTCCCGAGACGCGCAAGCTCGCACGCGCGGGCGTGGTGCTACAGGACATTACGGCACAGACCATCCCCGAGGACTTCGCGCGCAACCAGAAGGTGCACCACTGCTATATCGCACGCCGCCTGCCCATTGAGGACGCCATGGCCGAGGTCGGCTTTAGCGCCGAGGAGATTGCCGAGCGAACCGAGGAGCTGCGCAACCCCGAAGCCCGCAAACCCCGTGCGGTAGTACCCGCGCACGCGCAGACCGGCAACGGCAAGTCCAACTTTGCCGGCAAACCCTCCCCTGCCGGCAAGTCCAAAAAGAAGAAGTTCTACGCCAGCAAGCCCAAGGGCAAATAACAAAGTTGCGGTGGAATACGGACTGTTTTGCCTGGAATTAGGCAAATTTAGACCGTATTTCACCGCAACTCATATTGGGATGATGGTTGGCGATCTAGCCTTGAGTGACCAGTCGATAGCCGATACCCACGTGTGTTTGGATATAGCGCGGATGCGCGGGGTCGGACTCGATCTTCTTACGCAACGTGCCCATAAAGACACGCAGGCTCGCCAAGTCGCTCTTAGTTGCCGTGCCCCAAATCTCGTGTAGGATAAACTGGTGCGTCAGCACCTTGTCGGCGTTGTGTGCCAGCAGGCACAAGAGCTTGTACTCGATCGGCGTCAGATGCAGCTCCTCGCCATCCATCGTGGCAATGCCGGCATCAAAGTCAATATGCAGCTCACCGGTATCGAACGAGCCCTCGGAGACAACGCCGCCCGTCTGCGCATACGAGAGGCGTCTGAGCGTCGTGCGAATGCGCGCGAGCAGTTCCTCGACCGAAAACGGCTTGGTCAGATAGTCGTCGGCGCCGGCATCGAGCGCGCGGATTTTGTCCGCATCCTCGCTGCGCGCCGAGACCACAATAATCGGCATGCCCGACCATGCGCGCACCGACTCCACCACCTTGACGCCGTCCATATCGGGCAGGCCCAGATCGAGCAGCACAATGCTCGGCGCCTGCGATGAGGCGGCGACGATGGCGGCATGGGCGGTCTCCACAGCCATATGACGCAAGCCGTGCGCCTCGAGCGCGGCAACAATAAGATTGCGAACGGCGGGGTCGTCCTCAACGACCAAGATGAGCGGCTTTACGGCAGAGTTCGGCACAGCGCTACTCCTTATCAAACGAAATGTCGGCGGCGGGAAGTTCAATCGTAAAGACCGAGCCGTGCGGATCCGCCGCGGCAACCTCTATGCTACCGCCATGCGCCAACGCAATGGAACGGCAGAGCGAAAGACCCAGGCCAACGCTGCGGTGGCTGTCGGCCAGGCCATGGTTGGCGGTATAAAACGACTCAAAGATCCGCTCGCGGTCCTCGGGTGCGATGCCCGGACCATCATCGGCCACCGAGCACGCCACGCGTCCATCGTCGACGCTAATCGAAATCATGATATGCGAGCCCGCGGGCGTATAGGTGATGGCGTTGTTCACCAGATTGACCACCAGCTGCACCATCAGGCGCGCATCGACGTTGACGAGCGCCGGCTCGTCGCACGCCACCACCTTAAGGTCATGCTCGCGCACGGCAGGATTTACGTGGCGCAGCGCCTCCTCGACGATATCGTCCATGATCTCAAACGTGGTCGACAGGCGCATACCGCCGCCCTCGAGCTTGGTGATGGCGAGCAGATTCTCGACGGTGGCGTTGAGCCACAGCGCATCCGAGCGAATGGATAGAAGCAGGCCGCGGCGCGTCTGGGCATCGAGCACCGCGGTGCCGGTCGAGCCCTGGTCGAGTAGCACATCGGCATTGCCCGAAATACTGGTGAGCGGCGTGCGCAGGTCGTGCGAGATGGAGCGCAGCAGGTTGGCGCGCAGCTGTTCGTTTTTGGCGAGCACCGCCGCCTCCTCGCGGGCCTCCATGGCGCGGGCGCGGTCGAGCGCCAGCTCGCCTTCGCTCACGATGGCATCGGCCAGCATCCGCTCCTCGTGCGTCAGCACGTCGGGTGCGGCAACGATAGCCAGCACGCCCACCACCGAGGCGGGGTCGCCCGAGCGCACGAAGCCGTCGCCCGTGCGAACCGTCAGGTAGATGCCATAAAACGCTGAGCCGCCATAGGTGGCATCAAGCGGCGTTCCCACATAGGCGGACGCCGAGAGCCGCGGCGGCATCTGCGGCGCCAGTTCGTGCACCGGCGCGGCATCGCCCACGGCCGTGTATGTCGCACGCGGCAGTAGGTCATCGCCCTCGGCGTCGGCGCTGTACCACACGACCGGACAGCCCGAAAGACGCGCCAGCTGCGTTGCCATGGCATGGACAATCTGCTGCTGATCGGCGCACCGTTGCAGCATGCGGTTGGTCTCGAGCACCATATGCGTGCGACGGTCGCTGGCGGCAGCCTGTGCCAAGGCGCGGCGCAGGGCCAACGCAATCGAGCTCGACACAAGCGAGACCACAAACATGATGAAGAACATGCCGGGATAGACGCGGTCGATAAACGACAGCGAGTAGCGCGGATCGACAAACAAGAAGTTGTAGAGCGCCGCGGCGGCAGCCGAGCTCAACAGGCAATACAGGCGGCTCCAGGTGAAAAAGGCACACAGCTGCACGGCAAGCACATAGACGATCATGATGCTCGGCGCGAGACCCGGATGGTCGAGCAGCGCGCCCGCAATCGTCGCCGCGACCAGCAGCCCCACCGATACGCAGGCGTCATACAAAGGGCTGCGACGCGTCAGCGTTGTGCGCCGCCACCAAAAGTTATCGGCAATATCGCCGTCCGCACGGACGTCCATCAGCGCCCCGCCCCTCTCTCAAAAACAAAAACCACCACAAAGGGGACAGGCACCTTTGTGGTGGTTTTCCCTCGTGGTGGTTCTAAGTGTAAAGCCTTCTACGACCGGCAGCCGCTAGACAAACAGCACGTGCGCGAGCAGGGCACACACGCACGTCGCTCCAAATACCAGTGCCACGATCGAAATTACGCGATCGGCCATATCCATGTTGGCACGGTTCGTCAAAAACCGATCTTCGGCGGCGTCAGCGCGTGCCTCACGTACCAGCTCGGCAACCACCTCGCGGCCATCAAGCATCCTTGCATCCATGTTTGCCTCCCCGGTCTCAATCTTGTCCATCGAAAACCAACTCCGTGCAACCCGTCGGCGCCTACGGCCGCTCGTTGGGGGCCAGGCGCTGCATCTTGTTCACGGCCTTGAACTTGGTGAACAGCGGCACGTACTCAAAGCTCACGTTGGAGTTCTCCAGGCCATACCAACGCGCAGGCGTGCCGGCGGCGCGGCGGATGATGTACTTGAGCGTGATGGCCGTACGCTCGCGCGGCTCCACATCGCTTTCAGGCGCCAGAAGTTTACGAATCAGGACGAACTTGAACGTACCGATATTGCCCGGATCCTTGTAGACCGAGTAGTCATGCGTCTGCGCCGGCAGCTCGCCGGTGGCGGCCAGGTCCTGAACGATCTGGCGCAGGTAGGCATTGACACGCTGGTTGATCTTGTAGCCCAGGTACAGATGCACTCGGAACACGTAGTCGGTGCCGAACGTCTCGACCGAATAGGCAAAGGTATGCGGCTCGTCCATGGTCTCGACATTCACGAACCACCAGGCGCGAGCGCGATTGGGATGCTTGTCCAAGATCGAGTAGACGATATCGCGGTCGATGTAATCGGTATGGGTGTCCTTGGTCAGGTACACGATGTTGTCGCTCAGGCGCTCATAGCGGTCGTCATCGCGCAGGCGCTTGAGCTGCGGCAGATAGCTGCGCAGCGGCAGCAGCGTAAACTGGCGCCGCTCAACCGCCGTGCCGTTGTACCAGCACACCATAACGCCCATGATGAGCATGGCCATCAGAATGGTGAAATAGCCACCGTGGAAAAATTTGGTAAGCGAGCTCACAAAGAAGAAGCCCTCGAGCATGAGGAAGAACGCAACGAAGATATACGGGGCGACCTTAAGGCCGCGATCAACATGCAAATAGAAGAAGAGCAACAGCGTCGTGCACATCATGGTCAGGGTAATCGCCAAGCCGTAGGCGGCCTCCATGTGCGCCGAGCTCTGGAACAGCAGCACCACGATGACGCAGCCCACAAGCATGACGTTGTTGACCATGGGAATATAGAGCTGGCCCTTGGTCTCGGCAGGATAGAAGACCTGCATGTGCGGCATGAGGTCCAGGCGACTGGCCTCGGACACCAGCGAGAATGCGCCGGTGATGAGCGCCTGCGAGGCAATGATGGCCGCGACGGTGGAAAGGCCGACAGCAAAGGGACGCAGGCCCGGGGTGAGCATCTGGTAGAAGGGATTGAGGTCGGCGATACCCATGAGCTCCGGGTTGCCGGCGTTGTTCATGAGCCACGCGCCCTGGCCCATGTAGGACAGCAGCAGGCAGCACTTAACGAACGGCCAGGTGGCGTAGATATTGCCGCGACCCACATGGCCCATGTCGGAATAGAGCGCCTCGGCACCGGTGGTGGCAAGGAAGCAGCTGCCCAAGATCATGATGCCCGCATGGTTGTTGGGGCTCAACAAAAAGCCGATGCCGCGCAGCGGGTTGAGGCACAGCAGCACCGCGGGGTGCTGGAAGACAAAGAACAGACCCGTACCGCCCAGGAACAGAAACCACAGCGTCATGATGGGGCCAAAGGCACGGCCGATCTTGGCCGTGCCGATGCGCTGCACCAAGAAGAGCACAATGATGATGGCAAGCGTGATGGCCACGACGCGGCCCTGGTCGTCACCAAGCACGGCATGGACCGCCGGGATGGTGCGAAGGCCCTCGATAGCCGTGGTAACGGTAACGGCAGGCGTCAGGATGCCGTCGGCGAGGAGCGCCGCCCCGCCCAGCATGGCGGGGATGATAAGCCACTTGCCGCAGCGCTTGACTAGGCTGTACAGGGCAAAGATACCGCCCTCGCCATGGTTATCGGCACGCAGCGAGATCAGCACGTACTTGATGGTCGTCAGCAGCGTGACCGTCCACACGACAAGGGAGAGCGCGCCGAGCACGAACTCCTCCGTGACGCTTCCGATGCCGCCGTTGCCGGCAACGAGCGCCTTGGTTACATACATAGGGCTGGTGCCGATATCGCCGTACACCACGCCCAGCGTGACGAGCATCGCCGAGATGCTCACAGGAATCGCAGCGTGCGAGGCTGCCTCCTTGGCCTTTTGTTCCATAAGCCGGTTTCCTCCCAACTTTAATGTTCGAAGGGATTATAGGTAATCGGCCCATGTTTTAATGCACTGTTTTCCCAGCTAGATAAACATTTATACAGTCTTTAGGCTACCGCGGCGATATGGAATGTGACAAAGGGACTGTCCCTTTGTCACATCTGCTACTTGCCGAGCCAGTTTTTGAACCACCACTCCATAGAGCGGCTCATCTCGGCCATAAAGGGACTCGTGTGCTTGCGGGTATAGATGTCCACGACGCGCTCCCCCACCTCGCGGGCATGCGGGCGAAACATCGCATCCATCTCGGCCACCTGTGCATCCATGGTCGCGGCATCCGCGCGGCAGTAGCGCTCCTCGTGCACCAGGTTCACCACGGAATGCGCAATCGCCGGGCGCTCTTTGCGAGGTGTGCCGATGATGAGCATCGACAGCGGCATAGTATAGGGCGGCAGATCGAGCAGCTCGGCCACTTCCTCGGCATTCTCGACGATATCACCGATGTAGCAGCTCCCCAGCCCCAGGGCCTCGGCGGCAACCACGGCGTTTTGAGCAGCGATCACGGCGTCCTGGGCCGCGATGGCAAAGTCGCCCAAACCCGGCGCGCGGCGGGGCGCCTTGCCCGTGCGCTCGACAAACTCGGGCTCAAAGCAGCCCACGTGCTCAAACAGATCGATCCACTTGGCATAATCGACCACAAATATAAGTGCCCAGGGCGCCTTGGCGATCATGGGCTGGTGGTCGCACAGGTCAGCCAGACGGTCCAGCGTAGCCTGCTCGCGAATGCTCACGATGGAATACATCATCATGGCGCCCGCCGACGGCGCGCGACTCGCTGCATGCAGAATCGCTGCCCGCTGCTCATCGGTCACCGCCACGGGACGGTCGCCGTCATCACGCGCGAAGGCACGCGTAGACGAGCGATGCTCCAAGATGTCCAGCACCGCATTGCCCGTAGTCTCGACCGGATAGCCGCCCGCGTCCATGCCAGCGCCCACGTCGCCCGCACTCGTCATACAAACCTGCTCGCTCATAACCTCATCCCCGCCATTTCTTTAAGAAGCCTTTGCGTTTCCGTGTAATTCCCGTCCATTATCGCGCAGGTCGCCGCTACATTGCGCCGCACCGCCACACGCGCGCGTTAATATGGCTGGTTGTTGTGCGCAGCCACCAATTGCAGCGCATATCTTGGTAACAATCGGGTAAACCCCCGCTTTCGTAGGTTTTTAGTTTGTGAGGAGTCTCAGCATGTTTGCAGCCGCCATCTCGCTCATCGGTCTTGCGGCGACCGTCTACCTTGTGTTGCGCGAGGCCAAAGCCATTCGCGCGCAGTCGGGCACCGTCGCCAAGAGCGCTCTTGGATGGAGCGTCGCCTTTGGCCTGTTTCAGCTCTTTTTGACCGTCTGGGGCGCTATCGGCCTCGTCGCCCAAAACGAGCCGCTCGCCTTTGTGATGCTCATCCTGGCCAACGCCATCCTCACCGGCTGCGCCTGGACCAGCATCGCCCGCGACCGCATCGCCCCGCGCGTCTTTGCGTTCGCCGGGCCCGACGCCCCCGCCCCCACCGGCAAGCTCGCCCGCCTGCGCGGCGCCTTTGTGGGCAAACCGCTCGTCACCGCCGTCCTGTGCCTGCTGCTCGCCGGCGTCTTTGCGCTGCTGGGCATGGAAGTCTCGTCCAACCACGACTTTACCTGGGTCTACCCCCTGTGCATCCTGCTCGAGTGGGCCATCATCACCACGCTCATGGTCGGCCTGTTCTTCCTATTCCAGCGCCACGGCGCAGCTCCCGCCGTCCTGGCCTTTGCCCTCTTTGTCCTGGGCATTGCCGAGTTTTTCGTCATCACGTTTAAATCCATGCCCATCCAGCCGGGCGACCTTTCGGCCATCTCCACCGCCGCCGCAGTCGCCGGCAACGGTTACACCTTCTCGATCTCGCTGTTCTGCGTGCTGTCCATGGGCTTTACCGCCGTCGCGATGCTGCTGTGCGAGTACGCCGGCTTGGTCGCGCCGCATCGCCAGAAGGGCGCCGCCGACGCCAAGCGCATGCTACTCACCAACCTACTCGTCGCCGTGCTGTGCCTGGGCGGCGTGACCGCGCACGTCACCCTTATCGACTACTACAACACCCTCGGCATCACCGTCTACACCTGGCGCCCGCTCGAGAGCTACTGGCGCGAGGGCTACCTGCCTGCCTTTATTAGTGCGGCACAGTCCATCAAGCCGCCCAAACCCGCCGACTATTCTGTCGATGACGCCAAGGCCACGCTCAAAAAGTATGCCAAGGCCTACGACAAATCCGATGCCGCCAAGAGCGACGAGCGCGCCGCCGCAAAGGAGCAATTCGACAGCGAGAAGCCCACGGTCATCGCCATCATGAACGAGACCTTCTCGGATCTGTCGATCTACCAGAACATGCGCGCCGGCTACGAGGGTCCGCAGTACTATAAGAGTCTGTCCAACTGCCTCAGCCGCGGCAAGCTCTACGTGAGCGCCTACGGCGGCGGCACGGCCAATACCGAGTTTGAGTTTATGACCGGCAACTCCATGGCCAACCTGGGCTCGGGCGTGTACCCCTACACCATCTACAACATGGAAACGACCGGGAACCTGGCAGAGCAGTTCAAGTCGCTCGGATATTCCACCACGGCCATGCACCCCAACCACGCGACCAACTGGAACCGCGAGAACGTCTACAAGGACTTTGGCTTTGACCAGTTCCTGTCTATCAACGACTTCCAGGGCGCCGATACCCTGCGCGGCATGGTGACCGACCAGGCTACCTACGACAAGATTCTTGAGCTGCTCGACCAGAACGCCGATCCGCAGTTTATCTTCGACGTGACCATGCAGAACCACTCGGGCTACGACACGGGCCTGCTGCCGGTCGACAAGCAGATGCACCTGAACATCGACACGACCGACCTGGACGCCAAGACCGTCGAGGACGGCACGCTCTCCGATGTCGACGAGTATGTCTCGTGCATCGAGCAGTCCGACCAGGCGCTTCGCTACTTCCTCAACGCCTTGAGCAAGCTCGACCGCAAGGTGGTCGTGGTGTTCTGGGGCGACCATCAGCCGTTCTTCCCGTCCGAGTTCAATGACAAGTGGTTTACCGGCGAGGACGACGCCACCCACCAGGAGCGCTTGTGGCAGACCGACTACATCATTTGGGCTAACTACGACGTTGCCGGCTGCGACCAGACAAGTGAGACCGACGACCTGTCCACCAACTACCTGTCCACCCAGCTGATGCAACTGATCGGCGCACCGCTGACCGACTACCAGAAAGCGCACATGACGCTGCGCGAGTCGCTGCCCGCCATCAACTCCGTGGGCTACGAGGACGCCAGCCTGCGCTGGGCGCTCTCCTCCAACGTCACCGGCGACGACGCCGTTGCCGCAGCCGCCACCAAGGCACGCGAGGATTACGCCAAGATGCAGTACTACGAGATGTTCCGCGACGGTAAGAACGTGTATACCGAGCACTTCCAGACCGAGGCCAACGAGACCGACCCCAACCTGGCACCGGGCACGACCAAGATCAAGTAACGGGGTCGGGGGCCCGAATCGGCGGCAGGCGGAGGTACGGGAAAAGCCTGCTGCTCAAACAGTCCTGCGCAAGACGGGGGCCACTTTAAGTGGCCCCCTTTGCGTGCGAAACTCGCGACAGACCTTTCCCGTACCTCCGCCTGCCGCCGCCCCTCGCCCGTTGCGGATTGAGTGGGCTGATGAAAAACTGCGCTCGGCTCATGGCAGATGCGTGGCCTGTCATGCATATCGCGGAAAATGCGTCCCATTCCAAAGGCAAATTCTGGGGCGCATTTTCCGGAAGCCCGCCCATCCGGAAACCGTGTCCCACTCTGAATACATCAAGCGAACGCTTGCCACGGTTGCGCCCACGAGTGTCAAGAAAAAAGCCTCGGGAATTTCGAGGCTTTCACATTTGTATTGTTTTGCACGAAACACCACGAACGACGAAGTTAATCGCCCAGCACGGCTTTCTTGGCGGCTGCGGCCATGTTGTCCAGATCTTCCTTGGTGGGATGGTCCTTTGCGGCAAACCAGTTGTCGAGCAGCATCTTATAGCGCGCGTTTTCGGGTTCTTGCTCAAGCATCGCCTCGTAGCGCTGCTTTACGGCAGGCCCCATCTTGCCCTGGCACATCGCCCAGCCCGCAAGCTCGGCATCTTCGGCTAAATTGGACGACACGCGGTCGACAATCTGCTGAAAATAGCTCCGATCGGCACCAAAACCGCAGGTGCCAAACAAAAAGACGCGCTTGCCATGTAGGGCAGACAGCAAAGTCGCCACCGAAGGCGTGCAGGCGCCCTTATCGCACCAAAAGCCCACGAGCACCACATCGGCGGCACAAGCACCCTGTGCCTCGCACATAACCTGCTCTTGGTCTGCACCATCGCTCAACGCGGCGGCGTGAATAAACTCGACACCCGCAGCCTGCAGCGCGCGCTTAATCGCCCCCGAAACCATCCTGGTATTACCGCTCTTGCTGTTGACCACCATAGAGCATGTCATAGTCACGTTGCCTCGTTTCCCCCGAAACTCGAGCCATTAATGCAATTTGTTTGAAGCATATCTTAGTACTAACGACGCAGATGTAAACCACCTGCCGCTAATCGACAGCCCTTACTGGGCAAACTGGCTGCGGTAGAGCTCGGCATAGAAACCGCCCGATGCCAGCAGCTCGTCGTGCGTGCCGCGCTCGATAATCTGGCCGTCGCGCATGACCAGAATGCAGTCGGCGTTGCGGATGGTGCTCAGGCGGTGCGCCACGACAAAGCTTGTGCGACCTGCCATGAGCTCGTCGAATGCCGCCTGCACCTGCAGCTCGGTACGCGTATCGATGCTCGACGTTGCCTCGTCCAGCAGCAAGATCGCCGGGTCGGTGAGCATGACGCGCGCGATGCACAGCAGCTGCTTTTGACCCTGGCTAAACGTGCCGCCGTCCTCGCCGATCACCGTATCGTAGCCGCCTGGCAGCTGCACGATAAACTTGTGCGCATGCGCGCGCTTGGCAGCCTCGATAACCTGCTCGCGCGTGGCATCCGGGCAACCGTAAGCGATGTTTTCCGCCACCGTGCCCTCAAACAGCCAAGTGTCCTGCAGTACCATGCCAAAGGCACGGCGCAGGCTTGCGCGCGTGTAGTCACACGAGGAACGGCCATCGACCGCGATGCGACCGGCATCGATATCGTAAAAACGCAGCAGCAAATTGATGAGCGTTGTCTTGCCACAGCCCGTGGGGCCGACGAGGGCAAAGCGCATGCCGGGCTTGGCATCGATGCAGATATCCTGCAGCAGTTTGCGGTCGGGCACGTAGCTAAAGTCCACATGCTCAAAGGCGACCTCGCCCTGCGGGGCGGCAAGTTCCACGGCATCCGCCGCATCGGGCTCCTGCTCGCGGGCATCGAGCAGCGCAAACATGCGGCGCGCCGAGGCGTACGCGGTCTGGATCTGCGTAATGACGTTGGTGACCTCGTTGAACGGCTTGGTGTACTGGTTGGCATAGGACAGGAAGATCTGCACGCCGCCCACCGTAAGCGCCGCGGGCACGCCCGTGATCACGCCCACGCAGCCGATCACAGCGACCACGGCATAGATGATATTATTGATAAAACGCGTACCGGGGTTGGAGAGCGAACCCGTAAACTGCGCGCGCTCGCCCGCGGTGTAGAGCTCAGTGTTGAGGGCATCGAAGCGCTGCTGAGCGTGCGGGCCGTAGGCAAACGCGTCCACGAGCTTCTGCTCGCCCACGTACTCCTCAATATGACCGCCAAGCCGGCCTTGGATGCGCTGCTGTGCCGTAAAGCTCTTGTTGGAAAGCTTGGCGATGGCGCCGGCTGCAAAAATGGAAAGCGGCGTGACGAGCACCACCACAAGCGTCATGGTCAGGTTAATGGAGAGCATAAACGCAAGCGTGCCCACGATGGTGATAACGCCGGTAAAGAGCTGCGTGAAGCCCTGCAGCAGACCGTCGCCCACCTGATCGACGTCGTTGACCACGCGGCTCATGAGGTCGCCGTGGGCATGGCTGTCGATAAAGCTGAGCGGCATGCGGCTGAGCTTGTCGCTCGCCTCCACGCGCATATCGCGCACCGTTTCGTAGGACAGGCGGTTGACGCAGTAGCCCTGCAGCCACTGGAAGGCCGCAGCACCCACCACGACAATCGCGAGTTTGGTGACAAGCGGCAGCAACGCATCGAAGTCCACCTGGCCCGCCGCAACAATCAGGTCGATGCCCTCGCCGATAAGGATAGGCGTGTAGAGCTGCAAGATAACGGAGATGGCGGCGCTCACAAACGACGCAACAAACGAAATGCGATGCGGACGAACGTAGCCCATCAGGCGGCGAGTCACCGCGCCCACGGGATAGCGCTCAGGATCGCCGGGCTGGCGCGGACCGTCGCCCAGGTCGTTGAGGCTATCGTTGCCGGACACATTGGCCGTCATCGTGGCGACCGAACCGGAAGAAGTATACGGATTCATCTAGCAGCCCTCCTTTGCGCAGACGGATGCGGGGACGGTTGGGGCGGACGCGGGCGCCGCACTCCCCTGACGGCCCTCGAGCTCCTCGCGGCGCAGCTGCGACTGGCAAATCTCGCGATAGAGCTGGCAGCTTGCGTAGAGCTCGTCATGCGTACCCAGGCCCGCGACCGAGCCGTGGTCGAGCACGCAGATCATGTCGGCGTCGCGCACGGTCGGGACGCGCTGGCTTACGATCACCGTCGTGAGTGGCAGCCCGCCCTCGGCGGCACCGCGCACGCCGCGCTCGCGAATGGCATGGCGAAGCGCCGCGTCGGTCTTAAAGTCGAGCGCCGAGGCGGAGTCGTCCATGATCAATATCTGAGGCGAGCCCACCAGGGCGCGCGCGATGGTCAGACGCTGGCGCTGACCGCCGCTAAAGTTCTTGCCGCCCGCCTCGACCGGGGCATCGAGCCCCTGCGGCTTGTTGCGCACGAACTCGCTCGCCTGCGCCATGTCGAGCGCCGCCCAGAGCTCCTCATCGGTTGCCGACTCGTCACGCCAGGTCAGGTTGCTGCGGATGGTGCCACTCACCAGCGACGCGCGCTGCGGTACAGTCGCGACCACATGGCGCAGTTGGTCGAGCGGCCAAGCGCGCACGTCGGAGCCCATCACGCTCACGCTGCCGGTGCTCGCATCGTACAGGCGCGGGATAAGCGAGACGAGCGTGGACTTGCCGCTGCCCGTGCCGCCGATAATGCCGAGTGTTTTGCCCAGCGGGAGTTCCAGCGTCACATCGTTGACAGCATTGGCCGCGCCGGTGCCAAACGAGAAGCTCGCATGACTCAAGCTCAGCGCGGGGACCGGAACAGCGCCACCCGCCAGTTCGCTCGGCTCGGGCAGCGCGACCGGCTCGTTGTCCTCGTCAGTGATGCTCGGCACGCAATTGAGCACCTCGTTGATGCGCGACGCGCTGGCGCTCGCCTTGGTAAAGACCACGACCAGGTTGGCGACGTACACGATGGAGGTGAGCGTCTGCGTCATGTAGTTGACGAACGCCATAACCTGGCCCTGCGTAAGCTCACCCACGTTGACCTGGATGCCGCCCACCCACAGGATGGCGCACACGCCCAGGTTCATCACCAAAAACGTGACGGGGTTGAGAATCGACGAAAGCTTGCCCACCACGACGGCGGTATTGGCCTGGTCGTCGGCGGCTTGGGCAAAGCGCTCGCGCTCGTGGCCCTCGCGCACAAAGGCGCGAACCACGCGGGCGCCCGAAAGGCCCTCGCGGCAGATAAGCGCGATGCGGTCGAGCTTTGCCTGCAGCTGCTTGTAGTACGGGATGCAGCGCGCCATGACAAACCAAAACACCAGGCCGATAGCGGGCGTGCAGATCAAAAAGATGATGCCGAGCTTAAGGTCGATGGCAAGGGCCGCGCACATGGAGCCCACCGCCAAGAAGGGCCAGCGGATGAGCATGCGCACGCCCAGCGCCACGGCAAGCTGCACCTGGTTGACATCGTTGGTGATGCGGGTGATAAGCGACGGCGTGCCAAAGCGGTCGAGTTCGGCATAGCTCAGTTTGTTGATGTGCTCGTAGAGCGCGCCGCGGATATCGGTACCCATGCCCTGCGAGGTGAGCGCCGCCATCTTTTGGCAGACGAGCGTAAACGAGATGCCGATCACGGCCATGACGGCGAGCACCATGCCGTAGTGGACGACAGCGTTCACATCGCGTGCGCCGATGCCCTTATCGATCATCTGGGCAATCACCAGCGGCGTCAGCAGGTCAAAAATCACTTCGATCAGCTTGCACACTGGGCCGATCACCATATACCGGCGAAACTTGCCACCAAAACGCCCGAGCAGCTCAATCATAAAAAGGCGCTCCCTATCATCATTCACACTCATTTCGAATCATGATAGTACGGTGAGCCCAAAAGACGAGTAAACAACTCGCCATTTCTAATGGGATTCGGTTTCCAAAGAAGCGGAGAGGCACGCGCACGCCCGATCAATGGCGGGCAAACCGCCTGATATTCTTACATTAGTGCTACCAAGTGAGTCACCGACCCTTGAAATGAGGTGCCGAGATGAACGACATTCTCGCAAGAAGAGCAAGACGAGCAACTGTGGGCATCGCACTTTCCGCGGCACTTGTCGCGGGAATCGCCCCCGCAACGGCGATCGCGGCAGAAACTAGCGCCCCCACCGGTGCGGCCGTTTCGCAGACGAGCGCCGCCAACGGCAATTCGGGCGCCCCGCAGACAGAAGACGCGGCCGCCGCAAAAGAAAAAGCGTATGCAGCCATGCAGGAAGCGCTCAAAAACCTCGAGACCGCAAAAGACGCCGCAAGTCCCGAGAAAATTGCGAGATTCAATGATGACATTGCCCGTTTTCAAGAGCTCCGCGACAAGATGGCGGCGCAAGCCGCCGAAGAGAGGGAACTCCTTCCCACCATGCAAGCGGACATCGATGCAGCCCAAGCCAAATACGACGAGGCCATCAACCGGGTAAGCGAGCTCCAGGCAGAATTAGATAAGGCACTTGAAGCACTCGGCGACGAGGAGCCCAGCATAACTATTAAAGAGCATATTAAGCAGTTGCGCAGTGAAATCGTAACGGCAAAAGCGCAAGAAGACTCTTGCAAAACGGAGCTCCGCGAGCGCTGCGACGGCCTCAAAAGGCAGGAAAGACGAGTTAATGACTGTGAACGTGCTGCAGAGAAGTATAAAGCCCATACCGACCAGTTCATAGCCTGGCGAGATGCGCTCCTCGACAATTTGAAAAAAGCGCAAACGGCCTATGACGACGCCTGCAAGGCATACGAAGAGGCGAAAGCCGCGGCAGACAAGGCCACCTCGCCCGAGATAACGCAACCGACCGAGACGACGCCTCCCTCCAACTCGGCGCAACCGGCCGAGGCGACACAGCCCACCGGCTCGTCCGCGACCGGCAAAAATACCCCGCCGAGCTCCACCAAGCAGGCGAACTCGAGCAGCGGCAAGCAAGCAGATACGACCGCCGGCAAGCTCGCGAACACGGGCGACGCAGCGCCGAGCGCAATCGCACTCGCAGGAATCGCCACCGCAGGCCTCGGAATAACCGCCACAGCCACACGCCGCATCAAGAACTCAAAATAGCTGCCAGCGGTTATTGTCTCCGCCAATCCACAAGCCCAGAAACAAAAAGAGGCCCGTTTCCCCCACCCAGGGAAACGGGCCTCTTTACTTGTAAAAACAAATGGTAATGCCACTGTCTCTTGAAGCACATCGCCACCGCGCTCCAAACAACGCCAACGAGCAGCATTCCTTAAGGGATAGATTTAATTAGGCTAACGCGCCTTTACGGGTGATTTTTGGACGAAATGATCCCGGTGCCGGCGGGCTGTTTGGTAGTCGAGCGATCCCGCAGGCAAAGCCGAGGACCAGCGAGACACCAAACAGCCCGCCGGCACCGGGACCGCATCGCGGCACCAAAAAAGCGCCCGTGCGCTCGATGGATTCGGATGCCCGACAGAGGCTCCTTATGGCTGCTTCCTTCCGGACCTGACCAGATTCGGAACATGTCGTCATCCGAACCCATCGAACGCGCTAGGCGCTCGGTATATCTTACCTGCTCCCGCCCGCCAGAGCAAGGTAGCTAATTTGGGACGGGGCTTTTTTGACTACTTTTTGACTGGTGGGGCATCAGGGTGGCGAAAGTAGTCAAGGAAGCCCCGTCCTAAATAGACTGATCTGGTGCTGTGCCACGAAAAGGGCCCATCTACTACGTTTAGGTCGCAGGGGCCGACCATAGCCGACTTTTTCGAAAATCGGCAAGCTTTCTACCTGCGGTTTTATTTTTACAAATTCCGGGATGGTCGAGGGTGGTCGGCTTAACGTAGTAGATGGCCGCATTTCGTGGCAAACGGTCCGACCCAAGACCCAAGGCAGCCAACCTCGAATGGCCATTCTCGAAGTTGCGGTGGAATACGGACTGAATTGGCCCCTTAAAGGCAAAAACACTCCGTATTCCACCGCAACTTATAGGGAGATAGGCCTTAGAGGCGAGCGAGGTCATAGGCTTGTGCGGCTGACTCGCCGGCGCAGATGAGGTTGGTTGTGGCTTCTTGCGAATCGAGTGCCCGCTCCAGGTCCATGGGCTTGCGGCAGATCGGCAAAACCAAGTCAATACCCTGCCCATATACCGCATCCAGGTTGACAGCGCGACCGCCCACGACGGCGACCACCGGCTTGCCATATCGCTTGGCGCGGCGAGCCACACCCACCGGTGCCTTACCGGCGGCGGATTTGCTCATCCATATTGCCCTCACCCGTTATGACCAGGTCGGCATCGCGCACGCGCTCGTCAAACCCCACGAGATCGAGCACCGTCTCCACACCCGAGCGCAGCTTCGCCCCGAGCGCCAGCAGCGCCGCGCCCAAGCCACCGGCAGCGCCCGCGCCGGGCACGCCGAGCACCGAGCCAAATGTCCGTGCGCCCTCGGGTGTGCGCAACAAACCCTGGGCTCGAGCTCCGGCAATCGCAGCGTCGAGCAAGCGACCGTAGCCGACCATCCAGCTGTCGTACCTGCGCAGTACCTCGGCATCATCCGCCGGCAGACCCTTCTGTCCGCCGAACACCGCAAGCGCGCCGCGACGCCCTACGAGCGGATTCTCGACATCCGAAAGCACAACGATACGAGCGCCATCCAAAGCCTGCAGCGCGGGCGCCAAATCAACGCTCGCCACCCGCTCAAGGCCAGCAAGACCGGGGGCGACATCGCAGCCCTGATCATCGACCACACGCGCGCCCAACGCCTGCAGCATGCCGGCGCCACCGTCGTTGGTGGCACTGCCGCCCAGACCAATATAGATAGTCTTTGCCCCAGCACGAACCGCACGGAGCATGAGCTCGCCCACGCCATAGGTTGTAGCAGCCAGCGCCGCCGACTCCGTGCAAGGTGAGTACCCAATGCCCGCGGCTTCGGCCATCTCAATAACAGCCGACTCGCGCTCGCCGTCCACTAACATCCGGGCAGGCACACGCTCGCCAAAGGGGCCTGCTACCTCGCAGGTCACAAGCTCGCCACCGCAGGCGGCAACGGCATCGAGCGTTCCCTCGCCACCATCTGCCAGCGGCAATGCGCACACCTCGGCATCGGGCCAAACGCGGCGCACGCCTTCGGCAACCGCCGCCTCCGCCTGCGCGCTCGAAACGCTGCCCTTAAAGGAGTCGATCGCCAACAGCACACGGCGAGGTCGGCGGCACGCAGGATCAAAGTCAACCGCCATGCCAGCATCCTCACCGGCACCTGCAAGCGCTGCGGCGTGAGCGGCGTGTGCTTCAAGATCGGCCCCACAACCGCAATCAGCGCCGCCCGCTCCGCGCAGACCGCCAAAATAGCTACTCAGCAGCTCGCGGCATTCATCCGCCAGGACCCCAGCCGTCACGTTAAACCGATGATTCAGGCGCGAATCGGCATTCAGGTCATACAGCGAACCCAGTGCGCCGGCCTTGGCATCAGCCGCGCCATACACGCAGCGTCCGACGCGCGCGTTGACCATAAGGCCCGCACACATGCAGCAGGGCTCGAGCGTCACGTAGACCGTGCAATCGGAAAGGCGCCAGCGACCGAGCGACCGAGCGGCAGCGCACAAGGCCGCAAACTCGGCATGAGCCGAAGGATCCTGATCGAGCTCGCGCCGATTGTGCGCCCTCGCGACGATCTCGCCGTCGCGCACCACTACGGCTCCGATGGGCACCTCGCCCACCGCCGCGGCGACTCGCGCCTCCGCCAGCGCCTCGCGCATGAACTTCTCGTCGATTTCGGTGATCGTCATCGTTCGCCTTCCCTGTTGCAAATTCAAAACGATGCTATCATTACGACTCACGGAGAGATGGCAGAGCGGTTGAATGCGGCGGTCTTGAAAACCGTTGAGCGCGAGAGCGTTCCGGGGGTTCGAATCCCCCTCTCTCCGCCACCTTAGTGATCCACCGGTGTCATGGTCCGCTCAAACAGCGCATCGACCACATCGGCTATCTCAGGTCGACGCTCAAGATTGTGGCCCGATTCCCACCATATCGTGAAAAGTCGAATAATACCGCCGGCGACAAACTCAGACGTCGTCTCGAGTGACACGGGGGCCAGGGCATCCTCGGCAAGCACGTTCATCACACGCTCGCGGATGGAGCGGGCAATGCGGTCGCAAATAACGTTGGTCAACATGCCCGACATGCTGCTTGCCAAAATGTTATCCATGAGCTGCTCGTGCGCCAGAATCAAATCCATGGCATCGTCCAAAATCGCGTGCCGAAGCGCGCGCACGTCCTCGGCAGACACTGCGCCGGCCTCATCGGGCTGTTTTTGCGGCAAGCCCGACATGAGCTCATCGATATAAAAGGCGAAGTAATCGTTCTTGTCGCGAAAGTGCTTGTAGAACGTCGTGCGGCGAATCATGGCGCGGTCGCACAGCATGGCAACCGTCAGGTCCTCAAAACGATGCTCCTCGAGAAGCTCGGTGAAGGCATCGAACAGGGCGCGGTAGGTTTTCTTAATGCGAAGGTCCACTGGTATCGCCATCCTCAGGGCAAAGACAACACTCGTCAATCTGTCGCATATCTTACACCTGTACCTCGCGCGCTTTGTCCCGGTGCCAACCCCGCCGAAAACACAACGCTTACCGGAAAGTTCGGCACGGCAAAACGTTGCGGGTATACTAGTAGCGTTATACCAACGGCAGCTGGCGCATGCCGCCGCGGCCTTTCGAAACGGAGACATCATGATTACCGTCATCATCGGCATCGTTGTTGTCATTGTGATTGTCTGCGCCATCGCCGGCATCTACAACAACATGGTCACCAAGCGCAATCGCATCGATAACGCCTGGCAGAACATCGACACGCAGCTGCAGCGCCGCAACGACCTGATCCCCAACCTGGTGGAGACCGTCAAGGGCTACGCCAAGCACGAGCAGGACACGCTCGCCGCCGTGGTCAGCGCGCGCAACACCGCCGTGAGCGCCACCACCCCTGAGGCCAAGATGGAAGCCGACAACGTGCTGACCGGTGCGCTGCGCCAGCTCTTTGCCGTAGCTGAGGCCTACCCCGACCTTAAGGCAAACACCAACTTTACGCAGCTTCAGGCATCGCTCGAGGATACCGAGAACAAGATTAGCTATGCACGCCAAAGCTACAACGACTGCGTGCTCAGCTACAACAACGCCATCCAGACGTTCCCGGCTGTTATCTTTGCCGGCATCTTCCAGTTTAAGGAGCGTCAGGGCTTCGAGGCCGCCGAGGCAACCCGCCAGGCACCGACCGTCAAGTTCTAACAATCACGGCCGAGTCTTAAGCCAGTTCATCAACCCTTTGGGGCCCAAGGCACAAACCTTGGGCCCTTTTCGTATCCATGCACAACGCGCGGCCAATAGGCCGCGCACCATCTTTATTCAGATTAATCATTGCCTATACGACAGCGCCAAGGTGACACAGGCCCGAGGGCGACCTTCCTTTCCGGCGCACTCCGAAGGACGAAAGAACCTCCGCCGCACGAAGTGCACAGCGGAGGTTCTTTCATGTCCGAGGACGCGCCGGAAAGGAAGGTCGCCCTCGGGCCGGACAGCTAAGACAGCTTACGCGACGGTGTAAACCCAGTCGTGCTTATCCTCGACAGCACCAGACTGGATGCCGGTCAGGGTCTCGCGAAGCTTCTTCATCACAGGGCCGATCTCGGTGTAGCCAGCCGGGAAGGTCACGGTCTCGTCGGCGCCGTAAACCTTGTTGTCGATCTCGCCAACCGGAGAGATGACGGCAGCGGTGCCGCACAGACCGCACTCGACAAAGGTACCGGCCTTGACCTCGGCCCACTCGACGGGACGCTGGTCGACGGTCATGCCCAGGTCCTGAGCAACCTGAACGAGCGAACGGCGGGTGATGGAGGGCAGGATGGAGTCGGTGTGCGACTGCGGAACGACGAGGGTGCCATCCTCCTTCACGAACAGGACGTTAGCGCCACCGGTCTCCTCGACATAGGTGCGGGACTCGGAGTCGAGATACAGGTTCTCGGCATAGCCCTCGCGATGGGCCTCCATCGTGGGCTTGAGGGACATGGCGTAGTTGAGCCCGGCCTTGATGTTGCCGGTGCCGTGCGGTGCGGCGCGGTCGTACTCGGAAACGCGCAGCTTGACGGGCTTAAGGCCACCCTTAAAGTACGGACCGACCGGGGTCACGAGAATGCGGAACGTGTACTCAGGAGCGGGAGCCACGCCAATCACGTCACCGGAGCCGATCATAAACGGACGCACGTACAGGGTCGCGCCGGAACCGAAGGGCGGAACCCAGGCGGCGTTGGCAGAAACGACCCGCTTGACGGCCTCAACGAACTTGTCCTTGGGGAACGGGGGCATCTCGAGGCGCTGCGCAGAGTTGTACATACGCTCGGCGTTCATGTCGGGACGGAAGCAGACGATGCTGCCATCCTCGGCGGTGTAGGCCTTCAGGCCCTCAAAGACCTCCTGGCAGTAATGGAAGATGCCACCGCACTCGGAGACATGCAGGGTATGGTCGGTGGTCAGGCCGCCCTCGTCCCACTCGCCATCCTTCCAATGGGCCTCGTAGCTGTAATCGGTCTTCATGTAGCCAAAGCCGAGGCTACCCCAATCGATATCCTTCTTCTCGACAGTCATATGTCGCTCCTTACATACACAGTTGCATACTCGCGAACCCGCACGCAAGGACCGAGGCCGACCGCGTCGCAACGTCGCACGCCCGGAGCGTAGAGCCGGACGGGACACGCGAACGGCATCAAAGCCGATGGCACGTCGATTCGCATGCACGAGATTGTACTCCGCACGCGCGTCGGATAAAACGTTTTTCTTTAACTAACTAAAGTATTTTCATTTGGCCGAAGCAAAAAGGCCCGCCACCGTAAGCGGTGACGGGCCTCAACGACACGATTTGCGTGACGACTCGAGCTAGGCGTTCTATTTGCCCAGCTTAGCCTTAACCAGACCGACCACGGTCGGGATGATCGACACGGCGACGATGCCGATAATCAGCAGCTCAAAGTGCTCCTGCACAAAGGGAATGCCACCAAAGAAGTAGCCCAGCAGCGTAAAGAGCGTCGACCAGGTAATGCCGCCCAGCACGTTAAAGATGACAAAGTTGCGCCAGTGCATGCCGCCCATGCCGGCAATAAAGGGCACAAAGGTGCGGATAAACGGAAAGAAGCGGCCCAGGAAGATGGCCAGGTGACCCCACTTGTCCAAGAAATCCTCGGACTTCTTGATGCGCTCGGGCGTCATGGCCTTAACCTTGCCCGAGGCGATGATCTTTTTGCCAAAGAAGTGACCGATCATAAAATTGCACTGATCGCCCAGGATGGCTGCGGCCCATGTGGTGGCCAGAAGCGCCACGATGTTAAAGCCGCCGTTGTGGGCAAAGAAGCCCGAGGCAAACAGCAGCGAATCGCCGGGAAGGAATGGGAAGAATACCACGCCCGTCTCGATAAAGATGATCAGGAACACACAGCCGTAAGCCATGAGCGGGCCGGCGGCGATCCAGCTGGCGATCGCAGTGCGCGGGTCCTTAAGCAGCTCGGCAATGAAATTGATGAAACCCATGAAGTAAAACCTCTCAGTTGTGGGCGCGGACACGTCCAAGTTAACTAGTATACGGTTGCGACGCGACCATGCACACGACCGCACAAAAGCATGACTCCATTACCAGCAAGTATGCATAACTGACACCTGTCACGCAAAGCCGTGAAAGATTGCTCTTCCTAATCCCTAGCGAATCGCTATACTTTATTGAATCGCATTGCCATGGCGCTAAGGGAGGGCGGCCGGTGAGCTTTATCAATACCATTCGCGAGGACATCAAGACCGTCCAGGCGCAGGACCCCGCCGCGCAAAACGGTCTGGTCATTTTCCTTTCGTACCCCGGCCTGCATGCCAAGTGGAACCACGTGCCCGAACACTGGCTCTGGGAGCATGGCCATCGCTCGCTCGCCCGCGTGCTCTCGCAGCTCACCCGTCATATCACCGGCGTCGAGATTCATCCCGCCGCACAGATCGGCAAGCACTTCTTTATCGACCATGCCATGGGCGTCGTCATCGGCGAGACCACCGTCGTGGGCGACAACTGCGTGCTCTACCAGGGCGTTACACTCGGCGGTACCGGCAACGAGACCGGCAAGCGCCACCCCACTCTGGGTAACAACGTCACCGTGGGCACAGGCGCCAAGGTGCTCGGCAACATTCGCATCGGCAACAACGTCAAAATCGGCGGCAACTCGGTTGTCGTCAAGGACGTGCCCGACAACTGCACCGTCGTGGGCGTGCCGGGACGCATCATCAAGCGCAACGGCTGCCGCGTGTTCGAGGAGAGCTTCGATGCCAAGCAGCATCGCGAGTACATGCCCGATGACGCCGCCGAGCAGAGTGCCCTCAACCGCCAGGGCATCACCGAGAATGCCCGCCGCGTCAAGGAACTCGAGCGAGAGGTTGCCGAGCTCAAAGCCCTCGTCTCCAAGCTCGTGGACGAGCGCTAGGAACGCAAGCGGCACAAAACGGCATCGGCATCAACGCAAGAAGGCGCGCCAGGGAATTCATCCCCGGCGCGCCTTTCTTTTTGATGTGACATGCGGGACCGTCCCTTTGTCACATTATGCGAACTGACTCAGATAGAGGTCGGCATAGGCACCCTCGGCAGCCAGCAGTTCCCTATGCGTGCCCTGCTCGATAATGTTGCCATGGTCCATGACCAAGATCAGGTCGGCATCAACGATCGTCGACAGACGGTGCGCGATCACAAAGCTCGTACGCCCGCGCATGAGCGCGTCCATGGCGCGGCCGATGGCAAACTCGGTGCGCGTGTCCACGCTTGAGGTCGCCTCGTCCAGGATGAGAATCGCCGGGTTGTTGAGCAGCACGCGCGCAATGGTCAGCAGCTGGCGCTGGCCCTGACTAATGCTCTCGGCATCGTTGGCCACGCGCGTGTCATAACCCTGCGGCATGGTGCGCACAAAGAAGTCGACCTGCGCGGCGCGAGCGGCCGCCACGATCTCCTCGCGCGTTGCCTCGGGGCACCCGTAGGCGATGTTTTCGGCAATCGTGCCATCAAATAGCCAGGCGTCCTGCAGCACCATGCCAAACTGCTGACGTAGCTCACCGCGGTTCATGAGGCGCGTATCCACACCGTCGAGCGTAATGCGGCCGCCGTCGATCTCGTAAAAGCGCATGAGCAGGTTGATGAGCGTGGTCTTACCCGCGCCCGTGGTTCCCACCACGGCGATCTTCTGACCCGGCTCGGCGGTAAACGACACGTCGCGCATAAGCGGCTTGTCGGGCGAATAGCCAAAGCGCACATGCTCAAAAGTGACGCGACCCTCAACGCGACCCGGCAGCTTGTCGGCCTCGTCCGGCAGCGGATCGGCCTCCATCTCGGGCTCATCGAGCAGGTCGAACACGCGCTCCGCACTCGCCAGCGCGCTCTGCAGCGAGTTGAAAGTGAACGACAGCTGCGTCATGGGTTCGGACGCCTCGTAGATAAACTGGAAGAACGCCTGGAACACGCCGACGGTCATGTGACCGGCGACCAGCATGCTGCAGCCCACGAGCGCAATCACGATCTGCGCCAGGCGACCAGTAAAGCGAACCGCAGGTCCGACGGCGTTGATCATAAAGTCGGCCTTGGTGCTCACGCGGGCCAGCTCGCCCGAGGCCTCGTGCACCTCGGCAGAGCTCTGGTGCTCGCGATTGAATGCGCGAATCACCAAACGGCCCGAATAGCCCTCCTCGACCGCGCTCGTGATTTTGGACACCCATTCCTGACGCTCGCCCGTCACATCATGCGTACGGCGCGAAACCACCTTGGTCACCAGCAGCGATACCGCCGTAAAGCCCAAAAAGACCAACGTGAGCTTGACGCTATAGACGAACATCATGATGATGGCACCCGTCACGGTACCGACCGATACCAGCAGCTGCAGCAATCCGCGCTGCATACTCTCGGACATCTTGTCCAAGTCGTTGGTCGCGCGGCTGACCACTTCGCCGGGACGATGCGCGTCAAAGTAGGCGAGCGGCAGGCGGCTGAGCTTTTGCGCGATGCGGTTGCGCAGGCGCAGATTGAGACGCTCAGCGACGCTCGACATCAAAAAGCTCTGGAGCGCATAGAACGAGGCGGCGGCAGTCCAGATCATAAAGTAGACGAAAATGGTCTTGCCGCAGTTCTCCCAGGTGATGCTGAAAGTGGTGTCGTTGGCAAACGCCACCTGAATGTGGCCCCACAGCTCATCGATCACGCGGGCGCTATATGCCGGCGCGGCAGTGTTAAAGATGACATAGAACACAATGCTCGCGAACACGATATAGAAGCGCCAATGGTCGCCGGCAGCCTCGCTCCACAGGCGGCGCACCGTCGCCCAGGTATCGCGGGGTTTCTCGTCCTCGTCTTCGTCGTCCACGTCGCGCATGCGCTCTGCCTCGGCGCGGGCACGCTCGTCCTCGGCGCGCTCGTTTTCCTCGTACAGCGCTTGGCGGCGAGCCTCACGCTCGGCCACGGCCTTGGCAACGTCATCCAGCTCGGTCGGCGCGACAGCCTGCTCGACCGCTTCCTCGGCAGCGTCCGCAGCGGCGGCATCGATAGCGTCGCTGCGCTTCTTGAGCTCCTCGGTCATGCTACTCACCTCCCTTCATCTGCGATTCCGCGATGGCGCGGTACACCTCGCAGGTTTCCATAAGTTCCTCGTGCGTGCCCAAGCCCACGACCTCGCCGTCCTTGAGCACGACAATCTGGTCGGCGTGCAGAATCGTCGAGATGCGCTGCGCGATGATAAGCACCGCGGCGTCGCGCGTCTCGTCCTGCAGCGCATGGCGCAGGGCCGCATCAGTCTTAAAGTCCAGAGCAGAAAAACTGTCGTCGAAGATATACAGGTCGGCGCGCTTCATGAGCGCGCGAGCAATGGCCAGGCGCTGGCGCTGACCACCCGAGAAGTTCGTACCGCCCTGGGCAACCGGGGTATCGAGCCCCTGCGGCTGATCGAGCACAAAGGTGCTCTGGGCAACCTGCAGCGCATGAAGCATGTCCGCCTCGGTCGCGTCCTCGTTGCCAAAGCGCAGATTGCTTGCCACGGTGCCCGAGAACAGCCACGCCTTCTGTGGCACATAGGCAATGCGCCCGCGAATCTCACCTTGCGAAAGCTCGCGCAGATCGATGCCGTCCAAGCGAATGGCGCCCTTGGTGGCATCGTGGAAGCGCAGCAGAAGCTTTGCCACCGTCGACTTGCCCGAGCCCGTCGAGCCCACAATCGCGGTCGTCTGACCACGACGACAGGCAAAGCTCAGGTCGCGCAGGGTGTCCTCGTCGGCATCGTCAAAGCGAAACGACATGTGGTCGAACACGGCAACAGCATCCGCATCGTCCTCGGAGGCAGGCGCCCCGTCACCCAGCGTACGCTCGCCGTCCACGATGCTCGGCTCAATCTCCAGCACTTGCCGTGCACGGCTTAGGCATGCCGCGGCGCGTGGCAGCGTTAGCACCACCATCTGCGCCATCATCACAAAGAACAGAATCAGAAGCGCGTACTCCAGCACCGCCGAGATGCTCGCGATCTGCATGGCGTGGGCGCCCACGCGGTTGCCGCCAACCCACAGCACCGCTACCTCGGCGATATTCATCAAAAAGAAGCTTGAGCTGTCGAGGCGCACAAACAGGTGGTTGACTTTGATGGCGTTGGTGGCGTAGTCGCTGAACACCTCGTCCAGGCGCCGCTCCTCGTGACGCTCCTTGTTAAACGCACGGATGACGCGCACGCCCACGATGTTTTCGCGCAGCACCACGTTCATGCGGTCGATAAAGCTCTGCAAGCGCATAAAGATCGGAGCCGCGTTGGCAACCGTAAAGACCGCCGCCACCAGCACAATCGCAACGACTACGCCCAGAAGCGTGCCCATGGCAGGATCGATAAACCAGGCGAAGATGATGCCCGCCACAGCCAAAAACGGCACGGGCAGCACCAGCTGAATCGTCTGCAGAATCGCCTGCTGAATCACGTTAATGTCGTTGAGCGAGCGCGTGATCATCGATCCGGTGCCAAAGCGCTCAAAATCGCTGGCCGCTAGCTCGAGCGATTTGTCGTACACGGCATTGCGGATATCGCAGGCCACGTTGGCGGCCAGGCGCGCCGAAAGATAGCAGCCCAGCACCGTGCCGCCGCTAGCCATGCTGGTCGCGATAAACATGTATAGGCCGTTGCGTAAAATGTAGTCGACATCGCCCGTGGTAATTCCGGTGTTGACCATGTTCGCCAGCATCGTGGGAACCAACAGCGTACCGACGTTATCCACCAGCAGCGCCAGCAGCGTCACTGCGACAAGCCTGCGATAGGGCTTCATAAACTTCATTAAGAGTCGCACGACTCCCCCTCACCTTGATTCTCGGCTTGGCTCTCGACAGCGATATGCTGCTTAAAAGCATCGCACTCATCGCCGAGCGCATGGGAAAATTTTCCGATTAGGCGCATAATCTCGCGTTGTTCACACGGCTCAAGCGCGCCAAAGGCTCGCTGCTCGGCCTTGAGTGCCGGCAGCGCATAGCGCTCGGCAAACCGCATGCCCGCTTCGGTCAAACGCACAACCTTGTTCTTACGGCTGCCTTCGGCAAACTCCAACGTTGCGAAGCCCCGCGCCGTCAAGGTTTTAATTGCCGAGTTGATGGTCTGTTTGCTATAGAACCATTCGCTTGTCAGACGACTCACAGCGATGCTACCGCCCGCCGTGCTGGTATCGACGAGCATCCAGTAAGCACAGTCCGAAAGGCCGCAGGCGCGCGAGAACTCCGAATAGATATGGTCGAGTCCATTGAGCAACCGATCGAAGTCGACCAGCGTAACCGCACTATTCATCTATCCCACCATTCGATTGTCCGAATTTTGACCAATTTTGTGTCTCTAGATTAGTCCGAGTTTTGACTATCGTCAACAGGCTCTCCGCAAATACCTGAACTTTTATGGCCTATCGGCAGAAAAAGGCCGCCGGCGCGGGGGCGGCGCCAGCGGTCACGTGAAAATCGGGTTTTATTGCCTGTTAGGCGGCGACGGCCTCATAGACCGTAGCGCCCGAGAAGCTGTCATGCAGGCTCTTGCCGGCAATCCACGGCAGCTCGACGACCTCGCAGACCGTGTTGACCAGCTCGGAGCAGTCAGTAAAGTGGCCCTTGTCGTTGAGGGCCTCGCAATCCTGAACACGCCAATAGCCATCGGTGTGCGTGATGTAGTACTCGTGATCGTTGATCGACACGAAAGCGCGCGTCTTGGAACGCAGCAGCTTCAGAAATCCTTCGAAGTCGGTCTCGACGACATCTCCAGCCTGGAACATGATGTTACCTCCTGGCCCGGCGCCACCACGGCGCATTGATAAACGTTGGTACTCCTTTAGTAAAACCTTTATCAGAGGTTATGCGTTCGTCATTTAGGCAAGTGGTAAAAAACCGCAGGGTAGACGGGATAAAACGTTTAACCATCCCATTTGTTTGTCACATTCTGAAGGTACTTTTATGCAAACCCACTTTCCCAATTGGAATCTATCCTTTTGGCCGGGCAATTGACCGTCTATCGTTTGAGCCCGACGGGTATGAACGTGGCATCTGCAACGCCACCGCAAGGAGACACCATGGAGACTATCGAAGCACTCATTCACCGCCGCAGCTGCCGCAACTACAGCGATCGTCCCGTCGAGGCCGAAAAGCTTGCACGTATTATCGAAGCCGGCCAATATGCACCGAGCGGCATGGGCCGCCAGCCGGTGACGTTTGTCGCCGTCACCGACCCCGAGACCGTCGAGCGTCTCTCGCAGCTCAACGCCCAGATCATGGGCAGCAACAGCGACCCCTTCTATGGCGCCAAGACCGTTGTGGTGGTGCTGGTTGACCGCAGCGTGCCCACACATCTGGAAGACGGCTCGCTCGCCATGGGCAACTTGCTCAACGCCGCCTATGCACTGGGTGTCGATTCGTGCTGGATTCACCGCGCGCATGAGGTCTTTGACTCGCCCGAGGGCCTGGAGCTGCTGGCCAGCTGGGGCCTGCCCGCCGACGGCAGCCTGCGCGGCGTCGGTCACTGCATTCTGGGCTATGCCGAAGACGCGCTTCCCGAGCCCAAACCCCGCCGCGACAACGTCGTCTACGTAAGGTAACCCAGGAGCGCCATAGGGGTAGCTAATTTGGGACGGGGCTATTTTAGCCACCCCACTCGCAACTTATATTGACATCGCCGTTGTCGTCGTTTCGTTCGTGTGGGTCGTTTCGGCGCCGTCGCCCTGTTCGCCGTCGTCCTTTTGAGCGTCGGCGATGGTGGAGGCCGCCGCAACGATACCGCGCTGGGGCGCGACGCCCGTCTGGGTCTGAGCGCCCTCGACAACTTCTGTGCCTGCATGCGCGAGCTCGGGCGATTTAAACACTGCGTCCAAGTTGGCGCCACCACCGGCGTAGCCAAGCGCTGCGAGCGCGATGACGATCACTGCAACGACGACCGCGATCGGAACATAACGATGCCAACCAGCCGGATTGAGTCCGCTGCGACGAGCCGCCCCGCGGCTGATGTAACCGAGCGTTCCGTCGTGCTTGAGCTTTGAGCCCACCACGCACTTGCGGCCCCACAACGAGGACTCTGCTTGCATGGCCAAGCGAGCGCTTGCCGAAGGATATCCGTATTTAGCGCGCTTGAACGAGCCATCAAACCCCGAGGCGTGTTTGCCCCACGTCACCGATGTTGTGCGTCGGTTGACCGGCGCGGCGCTCCGCCTTCTGCGGCTCGGTTTTGAAGTCTCAGCCATATGCCCTCGCACGCCGTAACCAAATCGAAACAATAACGCTTTGGACTGTAGCACACGCGTCGCGCGCGGTCACGGGCGCCTCGCTCAACGGTCATCGTCCTTCAGCAAGCGCCACAGCGTTGTTCGGCTTATACCCAACACCTCCGCCGCACGGGTTCGGTTGCCGTGGAGATGGTCTACAACCAGATGCGCGATATCTCGCTCGGTATCGGCCAGCGATCGCAGGATATACAGGTCGCTTTCGAGTGTCGGGGCGCCAAAGGTTGCGGTCTTAATCACGTCCTCTTGGGCGAGCACTTCCTCCGCCACAGCGCGGTCCACCGTGCCCGCCCCCACCAATATATACAGTCGTTCCGAGACCTCGCGGAGCTGCAGATAATTGCGCGGCCAGCGGTAAGCATCGAGCGCCTTCGTCGCCGCGGCAGACAGCGTGGGCGCTGCCGTCCCAAATGCATCAGCGAGATATTCCAAATAGCACGCAACCTTCGTCGACGCGGCTCCCTGCTCGACGATTGCCGGCGCCACGCTCACCGCGCAGGCGAAGCGCTCGGTCACAAAGGCGGCTTGATCACTTTCGCTGCCACCCGGCATGTCATTTGCCGTCAACACCACATGGCAGCGCGTCGCCAACGCGGTGTCGGCCATCGTGGAAACGAGCTCGCGAAGGCGCTGGGGCCCAACCGCATTCCAGCCCGCAATGCAAAGTGTCAGCCCCGTTTGGAACAACGGCGATTCGACGCTTTTGAGCACGTGGCGCCAACCGCGATCGGTAAGCTCATCGAGCGCAACGGAAACAAAGGGTTGATCGGCAAAAGGACCGTCCAGATAGAGGCGCTTGGCGATCTCGACCTGACCCGCTCCCAGCTCGCCCTCGAGCATAAGGGGCACACCGCGCGCGTAGCTCTCGGCAACCGGCGCAGCCACCGAGGCCGCCCCCTCAACGATGCCGTACGCGCTCGATTCGTAGCGGGCCTCAACTTCGTCGGCGTTAAGCCACTCGATGCCCGCATGCGCGGCGGCGCCGCGCACCTCGCGGACCACGACGACCCAAAGGCACCCGCCCTCTTTGTCGGTGGGGCGAACGGTCAGGCTCAGGCGCGTACCCGCACGCCCCATAACCAGACGCACGCCGTCTCCTATACGGTCGAGGCGCTCAGCGACAAAAGTCACCACATCCCGCTCAAGCGCCGCGTCATTCATGGTCGAGATCGCGACGTCCCCACGCGCATCAATTGCCAATGCCGAGGCCCCGGCAGCAGCCAGGGCCTCGGTCAAGATGTTCAGCTTGGCATCGCTATCCATGATTTGCCCCTGTCCGCAGCGACATGCAACCGCCGACGGTCCCACGACCGAGTGTTTCAAAATTGAACGATATTGCTCACCAAACACTATAGGGCAGAAAGCGCCGTCCTGCGAGTATAGGTGTTGCCCCGCATCGCCATCCTGGCGGGGCGATAAGAGCTCTTCGGGACTTATAAACCTGCGGACAAGCCATACCCGCAAGAGCTCCTATCGCTCCACCGTGAGAATGCGCGCACCAGCACGCAGCACGCAAATCAGTTGCCTCTTTACCAGATTCCCAGCACGTGCTGCATCCCCAAACTTATGCACGCAATGCCAATCCAGCAGCAAAAGCCCAACGCGATGGGCTTGCCGCCCTTTTTGACCAGCTCGACGATATCGGTATTAAAGCCAATAGCCACCATGGCCATCACGATAAAAAACTTCGACAGCTCCTTGATGGGCGCCGTGATGGACACGGGAAGCTGAAGCACCGTGGTGATTACGCTCGCCAGCACAAAGAACAGCACAAACATGGGAAACGCGCGTTTAAGCGAGAACGTGCTTTTGGCGTCGCCCCCGGCCTTGCGCGCCAGATGCATCTGCCAGCACGCAAGGACCAACGTGATGGGGATAATGGCCAACGTCCTGGTGAGCTTGACCACCGTGGCGCTCTCGAGCACGTTGGCGCCGGGATGCATGCTGTCCCAAGCGCTCGCCGCAGCCGTTACGGACGAGGTGTCGTTGATGGCGGTGCCGGCAAACAGGCCAAAGCCCTCGTTGGTCAGTCCGAGCATGCCTCCGAGCGTCGGAAACACGAGCGCCGCGATAACGTTAAATAGGAAGATGACCGAAATAGCCTGGGCAATCTCACGATCGTCGGCATCGATGACGGGCGCGGTCGCGGCGATGGCCGAACCGCCGCAAATCGACGAACCCACACCCACAAGCGTCGCGATCTTGCCCGGCACGTTCATGACGCGGCAGAGCACAAAGGCGATGACAAGCGAGATCGAGATCGTCGCCACGATAATCGGCAGCGACTGGGCGCCCTTGGACAGAATCTGGGAGAGGTTCATGCCAAAGCCAAGCAGGATAACCGCGTACTGCAAGACTTTTTTAGACGTATAGGTGACACCGGCGGCGAGCTGTTCGCGGCGATTCTTGGGAAAGACGAGCGCCAGAACCATACCAAAGAGGATGGCAAATACTGGCCCACCGACCACCTCAATCTGTTTGCCGAGCAGCGTTGCGGGGATAGCGATGATCAGGCAGAACAAGACGCCCTTCCAGCGCTCGCGTACGGTATTCGCCAGTTGCATATAGGATTCCTTCTTTCTATTTCACGTTTGCGACGGCTTTTTATACGGCAACATTGGGCATAGCCTTGCGCAAATACAGACTAAGATGCCGCAATAGTTCTCGGGCGACAGCCGAATTGCCCACCGCGGAGAGCTGATTCGCGGCATAATAAACAACTGACATATGAGTGTGAAAGAGTGGTTGCGAGGCACTATGGAAGAATCGATGCGCGTCGGCGAGCAAGAAACAAGCCTACAGGACCAGTCCTACCACACCATTCGACGCAAAATCGTCTATCTGGACTATAAGCCGGGCGAAAAGCTCGGCGTCAAACAGCTTTGCGACGACCTAGATATGGGGCGCACGCCCGTGCGCGAGGCTTTGGTTCGCTTGGCGCAGGAAGGCTTGGTGCGCACCGTGCCCCAAAGCGGTACCTATGTTTCGCCCATCAACCTCACCCTTGCCGAAAGCGCCTGTTACATCCGCGAACATCTGGAAAAGCAGGTGATCGTGGAGTGCTGTGCGCGCGCCACGTCGGCCGGCGTCGAGCAGCTCGACCGCGCCATCGCGCTGCAGGAAAAGGCCATGGCCGAAGAGGATCGCATCGGCTTCTTTTTGAGCGACAACCTCATGCATCACATGATTTTTAGCATCGCATGCCGCAGCACCGTGTGGTCGTGGCTCGAGGAGACCAATGCCGACCTGGAGCGCTTCCGCTGGCTGCGCGCTGCCACGCAGGTTCTCGACAATCAGGACATCGTGAACGAGCACAAGCAGATTCGCCGCGCTATCGCCGGTCGCGACCCCATCGAAGCGAGCTTTTTGGTCAGCAAGCACCTGCACATGATGTTCCGCAACCAAACCGAAGTTCTGGACCAGTTCCCCGAGTACTTCGAGACCAGCAAGCTCCGCTAACCTGCCAAAAAGGGACAGGTTTATTTTGGCAGGTTTTATCTGGGCAAATGCAACAAGGCCCGGCTCCGTCTTGATGCGGAGCCGGGCCTTGGTCGTTAGGACGGCGGAACCAACTACTCTACCGTGACGCTCTTGGCCAGGTTACGGGGCTGGTCGACGTCGCAGCCGCGCAGAATGGCGACCTCGCGGGCGAGCAGCTGCAACGGAACGCTCGCTGTGATGGGGCTGAACACGTCGCGGACTGCCGGCACGCGGATGATGCAGTCGGCAATCTTGTTGATCTCCTCGTCGCCCTCGGTGGCAACGACGATGACCTTGGCGCCGCGCGCCTTGCACTCCATGAGGTTCGACACGGTCTTGTCGTAGGTGGCACTCTTGGTGGCCACAGCGATGACAGGGAAGCCCGGGTCGATCAGGGCAATGGGGCCGTGCTTCATCTCGCCGGCGGCGTAGGCCTCGGCATGCAGGTAGCTGACCTCTTTGAGCTTGAGTGCGCCCTCGTAGGAAATAGCGGCACCCATGCCACGACCCACGAACAGCGCCGACTGCGCGTCCTTGCACAGCAGGGCGGCCTCATGCACGGCCTCGGTCTGGGTATCCAAAATCCACTGGATCTGCTCGGCCGTATCGGAAAGCTCGCGGAACAGCATGCGCGCCTGCTTGGTGGTCAGACGGTACTTAACCTGCGCCAACAGCAAAGCCAGTAGCGTAAGGCTCACGACCTGGCCGATGAAGCTCTTGGTCGAGGCGACCGCGATCTCCTTGTTGGCCTTGGTGTAGATGACGCCGTCGCTCTCACGCGCCACGGGGCTGCCCACCACGTTGGTGATGCCGAAGACCTTGGCACCCTTGATGCGCGCATCGCGAATGGCGGCAAGGGTATCGGCCGTTTCGCCCGACTGGGACACGGCAACGACAAGCGTCGTCGGCGTAATGATGGGGTTGCGATAACGGAACTCGCTGGCCGCCTCCACCTCGGTGGGGATGCGAGCCCAGCCCTCAATGAGATTCTTGGCAATGAGGCCAGCGTGATAGCTGGTGCCGCAAGCGATCACGTAGACGCGGTCGATGTCGTTGAGTTCCTCGAGCGAAAGGCCCAGCTCGTCGATGTCGAGCTCGCCGGCCGGCGTCATACGACCAACCAGCGTGTCGCGCACGACGCGCGGCTGCTCGTGAATCTCCTTGAGCATAAAGTCGGGATAACCGCCCTTTTCTGCCATGTCCAGGTCCCAGTCGATGTGGGTGACCTTGGGCTCGATAACGTTGCCGGCCTCGTCGGTGTACTCGACGCCTGCGGGCGTGAGCTTAGCAAACTGACCGTCCTCGAGCACCACGACATCGCGGGTGGCGTCGATGAGCGCGATGACATCGGAGGCGACATAGGCGCCGGTTTCGCCCACGCCGACTACGATCGGGGAATCCTTGCGGGCCACGGCGATCACGCCGGGCTCGTCAGCGCACACGGCGGCCAGACCATAGGCACCGACCACGTGGGTGCACGCCTCGCGCACGGAGACCATCAGGTCGTGCGTCTCGGCATAAGCCTCTTCGATCAGATGCGCGAAGACCTCGGTATCGGTCTCGCTCTTAAAGTGGTGGCCGCGGCCCTCCAGCTCTTCGCGCAGCTCGGCGAAGTTCTCGATGATGCCGTTGTGGACGATGGCGATACGACCGTCGCAGCTGGTGTGGGGGTGAGCGTTAACGACGGAGGGCTTGCCGTGGGTGGCCCAACGGGTGTGGCCGATACCGCAGGTAGCGTCGCTGTCGATGTTGGAAAGCTCGCTCTCCAAGCCCGCGACCTTGCCCACGCGGCGGATGACGTCGAGGTGCGCCGTGGCGCCCTCGCCCACCTCGAGCGCGACACCCGAGGAGTCATAGCCGCGATACTCCATACGCTTGAGGCCTGTGACCAGGATGTTCTTTGCAATATCAGAGCCGGTGTAGCCGACAATTCCGCACATAGGATAAATCCCTTCGTCCGCTTGACTGCAAAACGTCCACGCACAGGGGGCGCTGAGACGCATAACGTTCGAGTATTGTACTCACGCAAACGCAAGCTGATATACCAGAAGTGGTATCTCAACTTAGATACCACTCGATGCACATACCCCGCCGCCACGAAGGGGACCTTTGTGGCGGTTTGCGCACCCCTAGAGTCGCAAGGGGGCGTGCAAGATTGTC
>OAVP01000267.1_pt1 | contig 38221 bp, 40 predicted proteins | sample 1495311 | NCBI WGS metagenome assembly OAVP01 (sample SAMEA2580102, study PRJEB22360) | human gut metagenome | biome: human gut; feature: human-associated habitat; material: faeces | place: Denmark | collected 2008/2010
TCCATCGCACATAGCCCCACGGGCCTTTTCCCAGGTGGCTGCCCCAGCCGTAGTCGCCGGCTGCGATGGTGGTGTACGTGTCGTCGATGAGCACGGCCTTGATTCGGGTGGAGCCGAATTCGATGCCCAGACTCGTCTTGCCAGCGCGGATTTTCTCGGCGGTCAGCGCGATGCGATCGTCAAGTCCCTGCTCTTGCGCCATAGTTTCAAACTCCTTGCATCCGAGCGCCTCACAACCACATTGTCGACGGAATGTTAGCGCTCACTGTTAACGCTCACTATTCTAAACAGAAAGTGGCGACTATACAAGTTCGACGTGTCACGCAATCGTCAACGTACTACCGGCAGATCGTCAGCCGATTTTCTTGATATACCGGCATTACGAAATCCGGCAATCGCAGCACATGCGGCAAAAAGAGATACGAGAATCACAAGAAATACAAAAATCGCAGGAAATATTCAGCGACGGCTGGCGGTGCCCAAAGAAGTGCGGCCGATCACCTTCGCGGGAATCAGGCCGACGCCATGCTGCGACGAGGCGAACGAATTCTCATCGCCCTCCCCCAGCAAAAACAGCGTCTCACGCATGGCGGCAACGCCAAGCTGTTCAAAATCCGGGCGAACCGTGGACAGCGGCGGGTACATGTTGTCCATGGCGGGCATGTCGTCGAAACCGACCAAGCTCACATCCTGCGGAATACGCATGCCATGTTCATGCAGCGCACGAGACACACCAACCGCCTGGCTGTCGTTCGCACACACCATGCACGTCGGCAGATTTCCGCCGGTACGACCGATGTTTTCGAGAATATGGTTCATCTTGCCATACGCTTCGGTCGATTCCCAGGTTTCGCATTGCACGGTGACGGAACTCACCGCATTGGCCGCACACAGCTTATTCCACGCCATCAAACGCGTGGCGGCGTCACGCCATTCCTTCGGACCTGCGAAATAAAGCACGGAACGATGCCCATGCTCGACCACCAAATGCATCACGTCGGCCATGGCCGACCATTGGTCCACTCCCACTACGGATACTCGGCGACGGTCGGCCGGTTTCATCAAGCGCAAACCATCCTGCACGCTGATGCTGCCGTGCGTGGAGGTGACGATGACGCGCGGCTGCGTGATCTGCGCACGGCAGGCGGCGGAAAACATAACATCCGTCGGCGTGAGGAAAATGAACGCGTCCACGTTCATCTCATCGAACGTTGAGCACAATTCGTCGAATTCCGCCTGCGAGCAGAGCGCCTCGTGCACCATGCTCACCGACATGAACAGTCCATGCTGCCTCGCCATCGCCTCAATCGAGGAAATCGCGGAAATCGGACCATAAAAGCGTTGCCCGCCCGCAACCAAGCCGATGGTGCGGGAGCGATGCGAAGCGAGGGCACGCGCGGAATTGCTGGGACGGTATCCAAGCGCGTCGATGGCTTTCTGTACTTTTTCGCGGGTGGCATCAGACACGTCGGGGGAATGATTGATGACGCGCGACACCGTTTGATGGCTGACACCAGCCATTTTCGCCACTTCGAACATCGAGGGGCGTTTGTTTGCCGCATTGCGCTTGCCTGCCATGCTCCGTCGCCTTCCGCACACTACCGTTGTTACTTTCGACTATTCTACACGCAACTTCGGTTAGCGCTAACAGACGCTATTTTTCAGCCATTTGAGCGAGTCGCGCAGCGAAATTCGGCCAGTCGGTACGCATGGCGGTCAACAGTTTACGATTGGGGACTTCCTCAATCGGCACCCATTCGATTTCCATGCTTTCGTCGTCGTTGGCCTTCGGCTCCACGCGGTGCCCCGGCTTTTCGAAAGCGAACACGGTGGTGTAGGCCCACGGTCCGTGGTCTTCGCAGTATGATCCGACCACGTCGATATCTTCCGGCGTGATGTTGGCTTCCTCGTACGATTCGCGCAGCGCGCCCTCGATCGGGCTTTCACCGTCGGCGGTGGCACCTCCTGGAATGCCCCATGTGCCACCTTCCGCGCTCCACACCGCGCGATGTTGCATGACAACGTGCGTCACTTCGCCGGTCTGTTCGCTTCGGCGGGCCAAGAGCACGCCGGACGCGCCGTTCGTGCCCCAATGCTTGCGGCCGCAATCGCAATCAATCCAACCATCACCCGGCTGATGCACGTTTTCCTTGGGAGGAAGCGGCTTCGCGGCACCGGTTCGCGAATCGTGTTCGACGTTCGGTTCTTGATCGGCTCGCGTCACATTCCACAGATCGGTCCATTCCACGCCGAGCTCGGCGGCCAAACGGCGCGCCAGCGGAAGGCTCAGGCCGATAATGCCGTGCGGATCGCCTTCGATGGAGTCGATGAATGCTCCGCCGAAGCCCTCAAGCGTGAAGGAACCAGCCACTTCCAACGGTTCTCCGGTGGCGATGTACCGTTCGATATCGGTGTCGGAATATTCGCAGAAGTGCAGCGTTGCCCTGCTCGCGCCTCGCGCGATACGCCCGGTGGCGAAGTCGATCAGGCAATGGCCCGTCCACAATTCACCGGTGGCGCCACGCATGGCACGCAGTCGTTCCCGAGCCACCTCAGCGCTATGCGGCTTGCCGTAACATTCGCCGTCAAGCAGGAACATGGAATCGCAGCCAAGAATCAGCGGACCGACTTTCGCACGGGTCAGGCTCGGCTTGCCATCAACGAAATCAGCAATCGATTCGGTGATCGTAGGAATGGTGACTCCCGAAAAATCGCGGGTCTTCACATCGGAGGCGGACTGCACTTCGTCCGCACGCAACGTAACACGATGATGTTCTAAAGATGCGGAATCCCCAGTATTTTCAGCATTATCCGAATGTTCGGAAGATTCGGCAACGGCTTTCAGCGGAAATCCGACCACACGATCGCCGTGCGCCGCCGCAGCGGTGGCGGCAACGTTCCGATACGCCTGATGTACGGCTTCGGCTTTGGCCGTAGCGAGAATCATCACCCGCTGTTCCACGCTCAGATCGCTTACGGCAACGCCCATGGCGGCCGCCTCACGTTCGAGCGCCGCCGGCTCGTCCACGTTCGATACGCGAATCGTGGGGCAAATGCCCGCCGAGAAAAGCACGTCACGGCGAGGCTTGGATTTGGAAGCGAGAATCAGCGGAATGGAGTTGTTCATGCGCGTTCCACCTGCACACCCTTGGTGTCGACGCCCAAATGCAGCACACGCCAATGACCGGAAGCGAGCTCTTCGGAAGCAAGCTGTCCCAGCTGTTCGCGAGCGTCGCCATGATGCAGCACGAGCACGCATGGGCCAGCGCCGGAAACCATGGAAGCAAAACCATGGGAACGCAGCTTTTCGATCAACGTCCACGACGGTTCCATCAAAGGAGCGCGATACGGCTGATGCAGACGATCCTGCGTGGCGGCGAACAGCAACGCGTTGACGTCCTGACGCTGACCAGTCGCCAGCATCGCAGGATTCATGGCGGCCGGCAGCAGGCTCACGCGAGACACATTGTGCACGGCATCCTTGAACGCCAGCTGGCCCGGCAGCGCCTGGCGTGCCTTTTCGGTGGACAGCTCATAATCCGGCACGAACACGGCGGCGGTCAGATCGTCGGCAACGCGATAGTTGATGGTATGGAAGCCCTTATGCAGCGGTTCGCCGCCCGGAATCGGCACGGAACCGACACCTTCGGGGGTTTCCATGTCCCAAGACATGGTGAGCCCGCCGTACACGGCCGGAGCCACGTTGTCCGGATGGCCTTCGATGGCCGCAGCAAGCTCAAACACGGCATCACGGTTGAGTTCGTCGTCCTGCGCGAAGGCGGCCGCGGCTGCGATGCCCGCCACAATGGCCTCTGCGGAAGAGCCCATGCCTCGTGCCTGAGGAATGTTGTTGTGAGCCTGAAGAATGAAGCCCACACGGCCCAGACCAAAGGTCTGGCATGCGCGGCGGAACGTGGAAACCACCAAGTGGGTTTCGTCACGCGGGAGAGTATCGGCGCCTTCGCCTTCGATCATCACCTGAGCCGCAGTGTTCACCGGATCGGCGCTCAGCGTGAATTCAAGTTCGTCGTGGTAGTCCAGAGCAAGTCCGACCGTATCAAAGCCAGAACCAAGATTGGCGCTGGTAGCCGGAACACGCACACGCACTTTACGAGTAACTGGAGTCATATCTCGTCGTCCTTCGTCACATCTTCTTTACAAATGTAGCACCGTATACCCGAAAGGGTACAAGAGTCAAATTCAAGCCCATAATCAGCGGGCGATTGAGTAAACAATCGGCAAGCAATTGCCCAACACAGCAGCCGGAATATGAATAAAGAGACGGCCGCCCAATCGCAACGATTTGAGCAGCCGTCTCATAACTGTTAGTTGAGCACGCGGAGGATGGAAGGCTCGCCAACCACGCAGTCGAGTGCGCACACGTCTTTCACGGTTTCACGCAGGGTAAGCTCGTCGGTCATGTGCGTGACAAGGCGCAGCTGCTGCAGTTCGCCGTCGTAGCCCGGATCCTTCAGCGTGGGCTTGAGATCCTGGTTCACACCATTGATGGACACGCCATGCTCGGCGAACCTGGCCGCAATGGCCGCAAGTACGCCCGGATTGTCGTGAATCACGAAACGCACCGCGAACTCGGCCTTGGAAGCCTCGATCGGAGCCTTCTTCAAATCCTTATACAACGGAATGGTCGGGCCAGTGCAGCCCTGTGCGATGTGACGCGCCTCGGTCACCACATCGCCGACCACTGCGGAAGCGGTCGGAGCGCCGCCAGCGCCACGACCGTAGAACATCAGATCGTCAGCCGCTTCGGCCTTCACAAACACCGCGTTAAAGGAACCATGCACGGAAGCCAGCGGATGCTCGTTGGAAATCAGCGCCGGATACACGCGGGCAGACACACCGGCCTCGCCATTCTCCACCACGGCCAGCAGCTTGATGACCTTGTTTTCGGCGGTTGCGGCAGCAATATCGTCGGCGGTGATCTTGGTGATGCCCTCAACGGACACATCATCGATGGTCACGTTGGTGTGGAAGCCGAGCGTGGCCATGATGGCCGCCTTGTTGGCCGCATCGTAGCCTTCGATGTCCCCGGTCGGATCCGCTTCGGCGTATCCCTTGGCCTGAGCGTCCTTCAGCACGTCGTCGAAATCAAGACCCTTGGTGGTCATTTCGTCGAGAATGTAGTTCGTGGTGCCGTTGACGATGCCGAGCATGCTCGTCACCTTGTCTCCGACGAGGGATTCACGCAGTGGCTTGAGGAACGGAATAGCACCGCCCACGGAAGCCTCGAAGTAGATATCGACGCCCTTGGCTTCGGCGGCGGCATAGATTTCTGGACCATACTTGGCCAACAGCGCCTTGTTGGCGGTAACCACGGAAGCGCCGGATTCGATGGCCGCAAGCACGAACTTGCGGGCCACGCCGGTTCCACCGATCAGTTCGACCACAATGTCAGCATTGGTGGCCACGCTCATGGTGTCGGTGGTCACCACGGACTTGTCGATCCACGGGAACGGGTCGGTTTCCGACGGATCAAGGCAGGCGACGCCGGTCAGTTCGATCGGTCGTCCGATGCGTGCGGCGAGCTCATCCTTCTGCTCCACCAGCAGGCGTGCGGTCTGAGAGCCGACCGTGCCCGCGCCCAACAATCCAACGCGAATCGGCGCAACATCTTCCTGTACCAAGGCATCCTCCCTTGAATGTGAAGTATTGGTGTAACCCTGCCTATTGTACGGTCCCGATATGACGTAAGACCGCGAAATCATACGAAAATGGACGGTTTCCGAGCTTTGCCCCGAAAACCGCCCATACTGCATCCACGCTGCATCCGTAATTTGAGACGAATCGCCATGAACAATACGAAACACGAGCGAAACGCCACGAATCGCTATTCGCTCACATCCCAATCCAGCAGATCATCGACCGTCTGACGGCGAATCATCACATGCGCGTCTTGCTCGGATACGGCAACAACCGCAGGAATCAGCGCCTGATTGTAGTTGCTGGCCATCGTGCGACCGTATGCACCCGTAACAGGCACCGCCAGCACGTCACCACGCTGAATATCGGCAGGAAGACGCACCTCGTTGACGATGATATCGCCCGATTCGCAGTGCATGCCGACCACACGGCACAGCTTGGTTTCGCTGGAACCCTCACGATTGGCGATTCTCGCAGTGTAATCCGATCCATACAATGCCGGACGAATATTGTCGCTCATGCCGCCGTCGACAGACACGTACACGCGTTCCGTAACCGGATTGCCAGCCTTGTCTTTCGCGGTTCCGGCAAGCTGCACCGGCTTGACCGTGCCCACACGATACAGGGTGACGCCGGTCGGGGCGACCGTCCAACGGCCCGGCTCGAACGAGATGACCGGAGCGGGCATGCCGAGCGCACGGTTCACGGTGGTGACCGCATCGGCAAGGCGGGCAAGTTCCGTATCGAGATCCATGGAATCCTCGCCATCGGTGTAGGCCACGGAATAGCCGCCGCCCAAGTCGACCTCCGGCAGGGTGTATGCGTCGGTGGCGTAGAAGGTCTTGCGCAGCAGCATCATGCGCTTCGCGGCCTGGATAAAGGCGTCCGCATCGTGAATGTTCGATCCGATATGCGAATGCACACCGACCAGTTCGAGCACGTCCTGATGGCGGTAGATCTCCTTCAATACGGCGAGCGCGGGGCCATCAGCCACCATGGTCATGGCTTCGGCGAGTTTGCGGTCGCCTTCGGAAACCTTCTCGTGGCTCATGTCATACGGGTATTTGATGTCGTACTGCAGTTGGCGTTCTGCGCTTTCGCCCGGAGTGGCTTCGCTTTCGCCTAGGCGTGCGTTCGACCCTGCGGGGGTCACGTCAGCCAAATCGTCGAGCACGTTCAGCTTGCTTGCATCGGCACCAACCGGCAGCAAGGCGACACCGAACTTCTGGTCCTCATGCGCGGTAGACACGAATTCGTGGCCGCCCGCATGAATGCCGGACGTAACACGCAACATCACGCGAGCGCGCTTGCCGAGACGCTTGGCGATTTCGGCGATGCGGGCCGGCTCGTTCGGCTCGTCCACCACGATTTTGGCGAAGCCTTCGGTAATGGCGAGTTCGATTTCCGCATCGGACTTGTTGTTGCCGTGCAGCACGAGTCGCCGTCCGGGAACGCCCGCGGCGAGCGCGATGCGCATCTCGCCCATGGTGCAGGTGTCGATCAGCATGCCGGATTCGGTGACGATACGGCAGATTTCCTTGGAAAGCAGTGCTTTTCCGGCGAAGCTGACGTGGGTTACGGTGTTGTTGAACGCATTTGCCGCGGATTTGACGAATTTGGCGGCGCGGGCTCGCACGTCATCGGTGTCGATGACGTAGAGCGGCGAACCAAATTCGTTCAGCAGGCTTTCGGCAGTGCGGCCATGGAACGTGATTTCACCTTGCTCGTTCACGTTGGAGCCGGCCGGCCAGATGGGGGTGACTGCCATGGCGATCACATCCTGTCTGGGGCTGCAACGCCAAGCAGGTCAAGGCCTTCGGCGATAACCGTCTTAACGGCGTCATTGAGCTTCAAACGTGCGGCTGCACGAGCCGGTTCCGGAGCCTTGGCGATGCGCAGGGCTTCAGCCTGTTCGCCGCGAGCTTCCGGATCGGTGAGCTCCATAGGCACCACGCGTTCCACGTTGTACCACTTGTGGTAGGTGGCGGCGAGGTCTTCCAAGTAATGGGCTACGCGATGCGGGGCGCGCAGGTCTCCGGCTTCGCGCAGCAGGGCCGGCCACTGGGCGAGCGCGGCAAGCACTTCGCCGTCGGCGGCGGTGTCGAGCAGGCTCACGTCGGCACCCTCGTAGGTGATGCCGGCAGCAGCCGCATTGCGATCCACATTGCAGGAGCGGGCGTGCGCGTACTGCACGTAGTACACCGGATTCTCGTTGGAATGCGAAGCGAGCAGGTTCAGGTCGATGTCGACCGGGGAATTGTAGTCGGTGCGTGCCAACGAATAACGGGAGGCATCCACGCCGATAGCGTCGGTCAGATCGTCGATGGTCACCACATTGCCGGCGCGCTTCGACATGCGCACTGCCTTGCCGTCCTTCAGCACGTTGACGAGCTGGCCGATAAGAATCTGCATGTTTTCGCCAGGTTCGTCGCCGAATGCGGCGCACATGGCCATCATGCGGCCGATATAGCCGTGATGGTCGGCACCCAGCATGTAAATGGCGATGTCTGCCGGATCGTTGTCACGATGACGCTTGTTGCGATAGTAAGCAATATCAGCTGCGAAATACGCGTAGTTGCCGTCGGACTTGATAATCACACGATCCTTGTCGTCACCATGCTTGGTGGATTCGAACCAGGTTGCGCCATCCTTTTCGTAAATGTCGCCGCGTTCACGCAGATCGGCGATCGCCTTGTCGACTTCACCATCGGAATACAAGCTGTTCTCATGGAACCACACGTCGAAATTCACACGGAAATCCTTCATGGATTTGCGGATTTCGTCGAACATCATCGGCACTGCACGCTTGCGGAATTCCTCACGCTGTTCGGAATCGCCCTCACCCAGCGGATTGCCATCGTTGTCAACGCCACCGTCGACGCGCGGCAGGTCGAGAATCGCAATACCGTCGGCATTTGCCTCATCGATGACGCGACGTGCGATCTCATCGATATAAGCGCCCTTGTAACCGTCGATCGGGGTTTCCTCACCGTGGGCGGCCGCGACCAGCGACTTGGCGAAACGGTTGATCTGCTCGCCGTGATCGTTGAAATAGTATTCGCGCACCACCTTGGCGCCGTTCGCCTCAAGCACGCGGGCCATGGAGTCGCCGACCGCGGCCCAACGGGTGCCGCCGATATGGATCGGACCGGTCGGATTGGCGGACACGAATTCAAGATTCAGGGTCTTGCCGGAAAGATGGTCGTTCTTGCCGTAGTTCGCACCCTCGTTAAGCACAGTGTCAACCACGGCTGCGGCGGACGCGGAATCAAGCACAATGTTAATGAAGCCGGGGCCGGCCACTTCCACGGACTTGATGCCATCGGCATTGGCGAGTTCCGCGGCGAACAGTTCGGCGAAATCGTGAGGCTTCATGCCGGCCTTCTTGGCCAGCTGCATGGCCGCGTTCGACGCCCAATCGCCGTGCGCGCGGTCCTTCGGACGCATGACGGCGAATTTGGCCTGCGGAGGGATGAGATCGGTGGTCAGGGTGCCTGCCTTGCCTTCATTCACAAGGTTGTTGGCAATATTGAAAATCAGTTCACTAAGCGCTTCTGGACTCATTCCTCCAAGTCTACCGATTATGCAGACAGAATCAGCCTTGCGTATCGCCCCGCGTATCATCCTGCAGTTCGCCATGCTTCCTGCGCCAAGCCACCGAAGCGTAATAGCCGATATAGCAGATCGCAACGAACGGAATCATATACAGCAATGTGGAACGCTGCGACGAATCGCAAATCACCAAAACCAACGCGCCGATGCACATCACAATCGCAGCAATCGGCACGAACGGGAAACCGGGGGCACGATACTTCAAATCGTCAGCCGAATGCCCTTGATCAAGCCACTGCTTGCGGAAACGCAAGTGGCAGACGGAAACCGACGCCCACACCACCAGTGTGGCCAAGCCGGAAACCGCAACCAACGCCAAATACACCGTCGAAGCGGCAACCACGGAAGACAACAACGCCAACAGCGATCCAGCCATGCTGAACAGCACCGCGAACACGGGCACACCATGGAAATTCGTCTTGCCGAGCACGCGCGGGATCATACCCTCCTGCGCAAGCGACCAGACCATGCGCGAGCACACGTACAAGCCGGAATTCGCAGCGGAAAGCACTGCCGTCAACACCACGAAATTCATCACATCGCCGGCAAACGGCATGCCGATCGACTGGAACACGAGCACAAACGGACTCGTGTCGACGCCTGACCGATGCCACGGAATCAGCGCGGACATCACCGCAATCGAACCGATGAAAAAAATCGCAAGACGCAACACCGTGGTATGCACGGCCTTCGGAATCGCCTGCGCCGGATCCTTCGTCTCCCCCGCCGCGACACCAACAACCTCAGTGCCCGAAAATGCGAACACCACCGTCAGCAGCGTCGAAAAAATCGGCAGCACACCATTGGGGAACCAGCCGTCATTATAGAAATTCTCAAACAGCGGTGCGTGATCGTAACCGGCAATCGGAATCGCACCAAACATGGCAAGCAAGCCGATCACAATGAACACGATAATCGCAAACACCTTAATGGATGCGAACCAGAATTCCGACTCGCCATACAGCCTCACCGACAGAATATTGAGCATGAACACCACCGCAATGAAGGCGGCGGACCAAATCCACGCGGGCGAATCAGGAAACCAACGTTGCATCAGCAGACCGGCTGCCGTGAATTCCGAAGCGAGCGCCACCGCCCAATTCAGCCAATACAGCACGGCGATGGTGAACGCGGTGCCGGGGCCGATGAAACGCTTCGCATACAGGTGAAAGCTGCCCGCATACGGCATGGCCACCGACAGTTCGCCAAGGCTGAGCATCACAAAATACACAAGCATGGATCCGATGCCATACGCGATGATCGCGCCAAGAGGGCCGGCTTGGTGAATCGTGTAGCCGGAGCTGAGGAACAAGCCCGTACCGATCACACCACCTAGCGAAATCATGGTCAGATGGCGGGTTTCCATCTTGCGTTCAAGACCGCCCTGCTTGGCTTCAGCGGATTCAGCGGCGTCAGTGTCTGCAGTGGATGCGTTGACTTGCGATTCGGCCATGCGCGACTGCTCCTTCATATTTGGATGGGCGCGTTCTTGCGTTCTTGCGTTTGCATGCGTTTGCACAATACCCAATCGCATTACTATACGGAAATCGGTGGAATCATGTTGCCTGCCGTTCACTTTTAGCGGCAATCCTGAGATTGCATAAACAAAAACAGGCTCGCATGCAGCGTAAGAAACCGCATACGAGCCTGAAAAAGGATTTTCTGGAGATTTGCAATCAGCGCACTGAAATCAGAGCACAGCGATGGCGTCGATCTCAACGAGAGCGCCCTTCGGAATGTTGTTGCCGCCGAACGCGACGCGGGCCGGCTTCACGGAGCCGATGAAGGTCTGCGCATACACGTCGTCGATCTCGTGGAAGTCTTCGACGTTCTTCATGTAGATGGTGGCGCGGCAGACGTGTTCGATGCCGGTGCCTGCGGCGTCAAGAATATGCTTGATGTTCTTCAGTGCCTGGGCTGCCTGCTCGCCGGCGGTTTCGCCAGCCAGTTCGCCGGTGACTGGGTCGATGCCCAGCTGGCCGGAGACGAACACGAAACCGTTGGCCTTCACGGCCTGGCTGTATGCGCCCAGCGCCGCCGGGGCTTCAGAAGTCGCAACCGCTTCCATCTTCTCGCTCATAATGTTCTCCTTTGAAGAATGTGTTATGCATGTTGCTTGCGTTCAGGCCGCGGCAAACCACGACAACGCAATCTCAAGCAATCACTGTACCCATGGAATCGACACGCATTGTCCCATGTTCCAAATACCGGCTCCCTGCCCCGGCTCTTCACTTGTCTTTGTGGTGGGCTTGATGGGGATCGAACCCACGACCTTCTGTTCCGGAGACAGACGCTCTATCCACTGAGCTACAAACCCGTGCGTCAAACTACTTTACACTGCCTTGAGATGAAAGCGACACTTTTTACGGAAAAACGATCTTCGAATCTCGGATCATTATTGCGAAAACATAGCTACGGCGGGTCTTTCGACAGCACACCCAACCCTAGAGGGGAAATAACGGGCATAGAACGGGGAAGGAACGAGAGATAGCGTGCGCCACAACGAAATTTGTAGCAACATAACACCATTTGAAGCGTCTTTTCCACTAAACTGAAAATATGGTTGAGGATTCAGGCAGAAATATAGGCGATTTCGAATACACGCGCCGTTTTTTCTGCCGTGCCCTGCCGACGCAGTTGGATGATAACGACAGTCCGACGCTGATCATACAAAGTTATTACGTGCATCAGGATAATTACGCGCTGCGCGTGCGATTGAAAACAAAGTCCGTCCGCATTGCCATGACTCCGGACCTCGACCCGCTGGCTGTGCTCGAAAAGTATCGCGACGAATTCCGGCTTGGATCAGTCACCGTGAAAGGGCCGTCCGTGGGAGGCACGCGATATGAGGCGAGCCGCGATTTGGATTCGCGCATCGCAGGGGAGCTCATCAAACGCGGCGGACACGTGACCATCAAAAACCGTTTCACCGACTGGATCGATGAGGACGGCTGGAACATCGACGTGTTCGGAGGCACCAACGCTCCCCTGATCATTGCGGAAGCGGAACGTATCGGGCCGGTCACCAATCTGGTGATCCCGAAATTCTGCACCACCGAAATCACCGACCAATCGCGGTTCAGCAATGAAGGGCTTGCCGCGAATCCATATTCACGATGGAAATCCGAATTCGAAGACGAACTGGAAGCAGACGGACCGCAATTCCTCGACTATTTCGGCACCAACCGTATGGAATAAGTCTTTTTTAAAAAAAAACAACCGTAGGCCGTAAAGAACGATGTAGTTGCGCAGCCTACGGTTGAGCGGTACCTAAACGGTACCTAAAGTCAATAAACGAGTCAGTACATGAGCGTGGCGAGGCGACGGCGGGCGCGCTTCAAACGCTCGTCGGTCGGCTCAGGAATCGTGAAATATTCCAGCAGACGCTTGCGCACCGGTTCAATATCGGCCTTATGGCCGGCCGCAACGAAATCCAGCAAACGATCGAACGCATCCTGAATCTGACCGCCGATCATATCAATGTCAGCGACGGCAAGCTGTGCTTCAACATCATCGGGATTGTCGGCAGCGGCGGCACGCACCTCACGCACGTTCGCATTGGCGGAACGGGCCAACAGCAACGCCTTCGCACGCTCGCGGGCGGCACGCGCATCGTTCGGATCGGCTTCAAGCACCTTCTCGTACGCGGCTGCGGCGCCAGCGTAATCGCCCTGCTGTGCCAGCATATACGCCTCCTGATGCTCCGGAGGCACCTGCTCCTGGGCGCCGGCAGCGGAAGCCGAGTTTGCCGCATCGGAATTCGGATCGCCGGAATACGGCGCGGAACCGGTCACACCGGCCTGCTGCGCGGCTGCGACCAGATTCGGAATCACCGTATCCACGATCTGCTGCATTTCCTCAGCGGACGGCAAGCCCTGCAAAATCGGCATCGGACGGCCGTTGATCAACGCGAACAATGCAGGCGCGCCCTGCACTTGGAACGCCTGCGCGATCGACGAATTCGACGCGATATCGATACGAGACAGCTGAATCTGGCCGTTCAGCTGGTTCACGGCATCGCCCAGCTGGCGTGCCATGTCGAACAGGCGATCATCGGTCGGCACCCACAGCAGCAACAGGATCGGGAACGTGGCCGACGTCTGCACCATGGCCTGGAACGTGTTCTCCGTGGTGTCGATCACATAACCGCCTGCGGCCGGAGCGCCTCCAGCCTGCCCCGGCTCAGCCTTCACCTGATGCTTCAACGCTTCAAGATCGACGGCTCCCGCCAAGGAAACTCCCGGATTAAACGGCCTTTGACCTGCCATGCTTGCCTCCTAGATATCAACAATCAACAACATTAAGCGCCCGGCGTAACACGCATTGCAAACGTTCGCCCCAAGCTTACGCGCATTCGTGCGACTGCCACGATCACAGTGCCTCAACACGAACCGGCTGGCGCTCGGAACCGACTGCAGTGATCTTCGCGTCAGAATTTGCCGGAGGCACGTACAGCGCGACCACATTCACATACGTGGTTTTCATGGTGCTGGTGGCCTGACCGTCGCCAAACAGCGCTTTTTCCGCATCGGAAGCGGGCTGCGACTCACGGCCGGAGCCAGCTGAACGCGTCCATTCGGAATTGATCTGCGCCACCACCAGATCGCCACCATCCGCGGAACGCATAACGCTGATGGCATCGTCAACCGGTGTGAACACCTGCTGCTGCGATCCCTCGTTCAACTCCATGGCCTTCTGCACCTGTTCGGTCAGATCGGCAAGCTTCGTACGCAAATCGTCGTCGGCAAACTTCTGCGCATACTGGCTGGACGCACCATTCTGCAACACGTCGGCATACGCGGCGACCGCATCCTTCGGGGTCATGACCAGACCGGTGTCTTTTTCCGTTCCCTGCTCGCTACCGGTTTTGGAAATCTCAAAACTCGGCATTTTCACGCCCGAAAACAGTCGTGCCACACCCCACAACTTGTAGTTCTGACGTGCGGAATCCTGGCGGAACACCAGCAGACGCTTGGACTGCTGGTCATCCGTGGTGGAAGTGATGGAAAACACCGAACGCGGCCATCCACTGTCCGTGGAAATCACGGCCTGCGCAAGATCAGTTGGAATCGTGGTCTTGCGGTCAAGATTGCCCGTGACCTGCGCCACATGAAGTTCGCTAGTGCGAATCTCAAGTTCCGGCCCCTCCAAAATCGAACCGAGGGCGTCGATATTGCGATCGTTATTGCACTGGTCAAGCGTTTTGAGAATATTCGTACGGATGGTTTTCTCTTGCTTGGCGGTCAGATTCGGCGCATCTTGACGTTGCGTGGTTTTCGGCTGCGGCAGCTGCCCCTCGCATCCGCACATGCCAACGACCATTCCCAATGCGAGTACGGCCGCCGCGATTACGTTGAAACGCTTCTTCATCACTTGGCCTCCTCGTTGTCAGGTTCGTCGGACTTGTCGTTGTCGGATTCGTCGTTTTCGGATGTTTCGTTGGATCCGACCGACTCGGTCGTTACGGCCATTTCGTCAACTTCGTTGGGCACGTTGATTTCATCGGATACCGCGAATTCTACAGATCCCGAGGCCGCTGCGGCCGCACTGCTTTCCTCTTGTGCGAGACGTGCGAAATATGCGGCAAGCTCGTCTTGCGAAATCACGGAAGTCTGTTCGAAATCGTCGTTTTCTTCAACACCATCAGCGGCAGCGTTCTGCTGATCGGCAACGAGATTGCGCGCGCCGGGATCGACAATCGTAGGCTGCGCAACTTCGTTTTGGCTATTTTCCGAACCACTCGCGCGATGCCCAGCATGACGGCGACGCTTACGCTTCGGCCCGCTCTTTTCGCTACGGGCGGCACTCGCTTCGGCGTTCTTCACCCATGCGGCAACCTCGTCATCGTCACCCTGCGTGGAACCGATGCCGTCAACCATGGCAAACGCGCGCTTGTTGCGACGCTTATGCGGAGGCATGGCAAACACGGAAGCCGAAAGCACCGCAAGTATTGCCAGCAATCCGCCGGAAAGATAGAACGGCATGGCGAAATTCAGCATCGAACGACGGTTCCAATCAAGTGTGACCGAACCTCCCTTGCGATTGCCATAATCGATAATCGCAACGGAATCCTCGGCATTATTCGTATTAGCACCCTTGAACTGCATATCAACGGAACCGGCATTGCATTTGACGGTGCGCCACATGTCGGAATCCTGGAAGGCGACCTGGCCTTCGGAATTATCGGCGGTGCCCTGAGCCGTGGTCTTCAGCGTGGACAGGGTGGACCAGTCGGACAGTCCGGTGACGCGCGTGTATTTGGATCCCGCGATCCATCCGGCGATATCGCGGGCGGAACCGATGGCGATGCACACGTTCGCGGATTTGTCGCGCGACTTCGCCGAAATGGTGACGCGATCGTCAACCAATTGCAGCACATTCGGATCGGTGACCACATACTGCGATCCCGTAACCGAGGCGGACGCCGTGACCTGTGCCGAGGGCTTCCAAATCGTCGCGTTCAAGACGCCAAGCACGATGCAAGCAATGGCAAGCAAGCCGAAAATAGGCGTGACAATGCCGCGCATAATCTTGGCGTGTCGCGTGGGACCCGCCTTGGACTGCGGCTTTTCCTGTTCTTCCTGCAATAAAGTCATAGCATTCACTATTCTACATTGCCTCTCTGCAAAAGCCTGAAAAAACTATGAAAATCAATGATTGCCACTAAAGTGGAACCTATGCGCAAATCTACTCTTTTCAAAGCCGTCGCAGCCGCCTGCACAACGATCATGTGCTTGGGTTTCGCGGCATGCGGAAGTTCCGACACGAAGTCTGATTCCTCCTCCGATTCATCTTCGTCTTCTTCCGATTCCTCGTCGAAGATGAATCAGATCGCCGGTGTGACCGCCACAGGTGAGCCCGGTGAGAAGCCGACCGTCTCCTTCAAAACCCCTATGACGGTGGAAGACAACAGCTACGTCGTATTGCAGAAAGGCAATGGCGACCAGATTGAAGACGGCGACCGCATATGCACGCAGGGTATCGCCATCAATGTCAAGGATGGTTCCGAACTCATGAGCACCTGGGAGAAAAACACCCCCGATTGCTCTACGATGGTCACCTCCGACACCAGTCAGATGACTGAGGATTATTACAACATTTTCAAGGATCAGAAGCTTAACGCCACGCTTGCGTTCGGTGTGAACGATTCGAATTCCGCTGGCACCTCCTATTTGATGGTGCTCACGATCGTGTCGAAGTCGAAGGATCTGACGAAGGCAACGGGCACGAAGGTGCTTGACGTTCCTGCCGATCTGCCGAAGGTGACGCTTGCGAAGGATGGCAAGCCGTCGATCGATATGAACGGATACAAGGGTTCCGACACGTTGATCTCGCAGGATTTGATCAGGGGCGAAGGCGCCGAGGTCAAGGATACGCAGACCGTGATCGCGCACTATACCGGATGGCTGCTTGACGGCACACAGTTCGATTCCTCGTGGGATCGCGGTGCTTCGTCGAGCTTCTCGCTTGATGAGGTGATCACCGGTTGGAAGCAGGGCTTGGCAGGGCATACCGTCGGCTCGCAGGTGCTGCTGGTCGTGCCGCCGGACCTTGGCTATGGAGACAAGGATTCCGGCAAGATTCCAGCGAACTCCACGTTGGTCTTCGTAGTCGACATCCTCGCCGCCTACTGATCTACATCACGATTCGCTTATAAAAACTCCCTGCATAACAACAGGGAGTTTTTTATAAGCTAGAAGAGTCGTAGGGAGTCGTCTTCGGCACCTTTCATTTCGTCATAGTCGAGGATCAGGCAGTCGAAGCCGCGGTCCTGAGCGAGCACGCGGGCTTGCGGCGTGATGGTCTGCGCGGCGAAAATGCCACGCACGGGGGCCAACAGCGGGTCTCGGTTCAACAGCTCGCAGTAACGGGTGAGCTGCTCCACGCCATCGATGCCGCCGTTACGTTTGATTTCGATGGCAACATGCTTGCCACTGCCGTCGATGGCCATAATGTCGACCGGTCCGATGGCGGTCGGGTATTCGCGGCGCACCAATGTCGCACCTTCTCCGATGCGTTCGATCTGTTCGGCCAGATACTTCTGCAGATGGTCTTCGACACCGTCTTTGATCAGCCCCGGATCTTCGCCCAAATCGTATGTTTCGTCGGAATAAATATGCTGCAATGTCACTTCGAGCACGTCATTGGATTTATCCGCCGAAGCACGAATGACTTTCTGCGGAACCTCCGTAGTCACGTCGTCGTCGGCATGTTCCGGAGTGATGTCTTTGATGGTGCAGGGCGCCGCCATCCAGTTGAGTGGCTTGTACGAACCAAGTTCGGAGAAAATCAGCAGACTGTTATCGGCTTTGATAAGCAACACACGCTTGGCGAGCGGCAAGGACGCATTCAAACGCCCGGAATATTCGGCAGAGCAATCAGCAACAATAATTCGCACGAGGCACTACCCTACCATGATTGTCGTAAGCCATGAATCCCACGATATGTACAATCCTATTTTTGTTTTGATTAATCTTTTTTGAAAAAAAACAGTCCGTCTGCTGCAACTACAGAATCGCAATCATATGCAATTGCTGCAATCGCAACAGACGGACCGTCAGAAGTATGCTACCGAGTGCTACTCTGCCATCTTGACGTCACGTCCACGCTCAACCGCAACGGTGAGCTTGTTCGAATCGAAGGAGATGAAACCGTCGGTCACTTCGAAGGAGCGACGGCTGCCATCCGGATCCACCACAACGATGGTTCCTTCCTTGATTACGGTCAATACAGGCTCGTGGTTGGGCAGGATGCCCATTCCGCCTTCAAAGGCAGGAATGGTGACGGACTTCGCCGTACCGTGCCACACGGGGTGGTCGGCGGCGACGATGTTCACCTGCATTGTCAATCCGGCCATCACGCACCGTATTCCTTCTGCATGTCGTGCCACTTCTTCTCGAGATCGTCGATGCCGCCGATACCGGAGAATGCCTGCTCCGGAACGTCGTCGTACACGCCGTCGCAAATGCGGGTGAACGCTTCGATGGTCTCATCGGCCGGCACGTAGGAGCCCGGACGACCGGTGAACTTTTCAGCGACGTAGAAGTTCTGGCCGAGGAACTGCTCGATCTTACGAGCGCGGTTCACGGTGGTCTTGTCTTCTTCGCCGAGTTCGTCGATACCGATCAGAGCGATGATGTCCTGCAGCTCCTTGTTACGCTGCAGAATCGCCTTGACGCGGTTCGCGCAATCGTAGTGAGCCTGGCCCACGTAACGCGGATCAAGGATTCGCGAGGTGGAGCTCAGCGGGTCCACTGCCGGATAGATACCCTTGGAAGCGATGTCACGGGAAAGCTCGGTGGTTGCATCCAAGTGGGCGAAGGTCGTTGCAGGAGCCGGGTCGGTGTAATCATCGGCCGGCACATAGATGGCCTGCAGCGAGGTGATGGAGTGACCGCGGGTCGAAGTGATGCGCTCCTGCAGGGCACCCATTTCGTCAGCCAGGTTCGGCTGGTAGCCCACTGCGGACGGCATACGGCCGAGCAGGGTGGACACCTCGGAACCAGCCTGGGTGAAACGGAAGATGTTATCGATGAACAGCAGCACGTCCTGATTTTGCACGTCACGGAAGTACTCTGCCATGGTCAGTGCGGTCAGCGGCACGCGCAGACGGGTACCCGGCTGCTCATCCATCTGGCCGAAGACCAGTGCGGTCTTCTCAAGAACGCCAGCCTCATCCATTTCGCCGATCAGATCGTTACCCTCACGGGTACGCTCGCCGACGCCTGCGAACACGGACACACCGCCGTGGTTCTGGGCGACTCGCTGGATCATTTCCTGAATAAGCACGGTCTTGCCGACGCCTGCGCCACCGAACAGACCGATCTTGCCGCCCTGCACGTACGGGGTCAGCAAATCGATGACCTTGATACCGGTTTCGAACATCTGGGTCTTGGATTCCAGCTGATCGAATGCCGGCGGGTTGCGGTGGATAGGCCAACGCTCGGTGACCGTGATGGTTTCGTCATCCTTCTTGTTGAGGATGTTGCCGGACACGTCGAACACGTGACCCTTGGTGACATCGCCAACAGGAACGGAGATCGGACCGCCGGTGTCGAGCACGGTGGCGCCACGAACGAGGCCGTCGGTCGGCTTCAGCGCCACGGTACGCACGGTAGAGTCGCCAAGGTGCTGTTCGACCTCAAGCGTGATCTTCTTCGTGGTTTCGCCCTCTTCGTTGGCGGTGTTGGTCAGCTCAACGGTAAGTGCGTTGTAAATGTCGGGCAGGTGGCCCACCGGGAATTCGACGTCGATAACCGAACCCTGGATACGCGTGACGCGTCCAGTGGTCGGCTCTGCAGCCGTCTCGGGAGCCGCTGTGGTCTGATTCTCAGCCATATGCGTTCCTACTCTTCCTTCTTATTCAGCGCGTCGGCGCTGCCGATGATTTCGGTAAGTTCCTGGGTAATCGAAGCCTGTCGCGAAGCGTTGAGCTTGCGGGTCAGGTCGTCGATCAGGCTGCGGGCGTTGTCTGTAGCCGTATGCATGGCGTTCTGTCGGCTTGCAGTCTCGGATGCCGCCGCGGTGAGCAGGCATTCATGAATACGGGACTGGATGTACTTCGGCAGAATCGCGTCAAGCACTTCGTCGACGCTCGGCTCGAACGCATAAAGCGGGGTCGCGGCATCGGCATCGGATTCGGGCACAGGGCCGGAGTCCTGCTGTTCCGGAAGCACGAGTTCAACGGGCAGCATACGCAGCACGCGCACCTTCTGAACGACCATATTCACGAATTCGGTGAACACAATGTAAAGTTCGGAAACTCCACCTTCGCTCGCCGGCTTCATGTAGGCGTCCATCAGTGCCTTCGAGATGGACTCTGCGACTTCCACGCCGGGCTGGTCGGTATCGCCTTCCCAAGTACCGGCAACATCACGATTGCGGTACTTGTAGTACGTCACACCGCGACGACCATACACATACAGTTCCGGCTGCTTGCCTGCCGCATCGAGGCGGGCCAGCAGCGATTCCGTTTCGCGGATGATCGAGGAGGTGTACGGACCCGCCATACCACGATCCGAGGTGAGGGCGAGGACAGCCACGCGAGGGTTGTCCTCGTCCTTCTTCACGATCGGATGGTCGATATGGGTGTGGGCCACCAGCGCTTGCACGGCGTCGAAAATCGCATCGGTATACGGCTTCGCGTTCAAGGCGACGTCACGTGCCTTGGCGATATGCGAAGACGCGATCATCTCCTGCGCGTTGAAGATTTTCTCCAACGACGCGGTGGAGGCGATCCTAGATTTCAATGCGAGTTGCGAGCCCATGGATCACTTCTCTCCTGCGACGATCTTTTCCTGCTCGACCGGGGTGGCGTTCTTGACGTTAGGCTTCTTCTCGACCAGCGGCTTGCCCGCGCTGGTCACGAAAGTCTCACGGAACGCTTCCACAGCCTTGTCGAGGGCAGCCTCGGTGTCGGCGGTGAAATCTTCGGTCTCGCGGATGGTCTTGAGAATATCGGTGTTGTGGTCCAGGTAGTCCAGCATGGCCTTCTCGAACGGCAGCACGTCGTTCAGCGGCAGATCATCCATCTTGCCATGGGTGCCGGCCCACACGGAGACGACTTCCTGTTCCATGGAATACGGGGAGAACTGCGGCTGCTTGAGCAGCTCGGTCAAGTGGGAACCACGGTTCAGCTGGGCCTTCGAAGCCGCATCCAGATCGGAAGCGAACATGGCGAAGGATTCCAGGGAACGGTACTGGGCCAAGGAGATCTTCAGCGTGCCGGAGACCTTCTTCAACGCCTTGGTCTGTGCCGCGCCACCAACTCGGGACACGGAGATGCCGACGTCGACAGCCGGACGCTGGTTCGCGTTGAACAGGTCGGACTGCAGGAAGATCTGACCGTCGGTGATGGAGATCACGTTGGTCGGAATGTATGCGGACACGTCGTTTGCCTTGGTTTCGACGATCGGCAGGCCGGTCATCGAACCGCCGCCGAGGTCATCGGAAACCTTGGCGCAGCGTTCGAGCAGACGGGAATGCAGGTAGAACACATCGCCCGGGTATGCCTCACGTCCCGGCGGGCGGCGCAGCAGCAGGGAGATCGAACGGTAGGCTTCAGCCTGCTTCGACAGATCGTCGAAGACGATGAGCACGTGCTTGCCGTTGTACATCCAGTGCTGTCCGATGGCGGAACCGGTGTACGGTGCGATGTACTTGAAACCTGCGGAATCGGAAGCCGGGGAGGCCACGATAGTGGTGTACTCCATGGCGCCGGACTCTTCGAGGGACTGCTTCACCGATGCGATGGTGGAGCCCTTCTGGCCGATAGCCACGTAGATGCAGCGGACCTGCTTCTTCGGATCACCGGATTCCCAATTACGCTTCTGGTTGATGATCGTATCGATTGCGATAGCGGTCTTACCGGTCTGGCGGTCGCCAATGATGAGCTGGCGCTGGCCACGGCCGATAGGCGTCATTGCGTCGATGGCCTTCAGACCGGTGGACATTGGCTCGTCAACCGGATGACGATGCATAACGTCAGGTGCCTGGGCCTCGAGAATACGACGGCCTTCGGTCTTGATCTCGCCAAGACCATCAATCGGGTTGCCTAGCGGGTCCACGACGCGGCCAAGGTAGCCGTCGCCGACGGGCACGGAGAGCACTTCGCCGGTACGACGCACTTCCTGGCCTTCCTCGATACCTGCGAAGTCGCCGAGAATAACCACGCCGATCTCGCGGGCGTCAAGGTTGAACGCCAGGCCAAGCGTGCCGTCTTCGAAGGTCAGCAGCTCATTGGCCATGCAACCAGGCAGTCCCGTCACGTGCGCAATGCCGTCGCCAGCAGTCGCGACATAACCGACTTCCTGAGTCGGGGTATCCGACGGCTTGTACGACTCGACGAACTCATCGAGCGCCTTGCGTATCGTGGTGGGATCAATGGTAAGTTCTGCCATGATCACTCCTTATTGTTGTTTATAAATTCAGTCAAGTCTTGTTTCAGGCTTGTTCACCGTGCGGCGAACCGTCAGGCGGTTGCCTTCACCGTGCGCTGAAGATGCTGCAGCTGTGCGACCACCGTGTTGTCGGTGACCTCGTCGCCCACCTGGATGCGCATGCCACCCATGACGGTCGGATCGACCACCGAGTTGATGTGCACCGGATGACCGGTCTTCGCCGAGTAAATGGCGATGAGCTTTTCCACCTGCTCCTTGCTCAACGGCGTTGCCGTGGTAACAGTGACCATCGATTCGCCCATATGGCGGGAGAATTTGTTGATCAGCCACTGAATGGTCTGCAAGTAGCGGCGATTGCGCAGATTGCAGGTCGCGTGTTCGGCCAGGCGCTTGGTCACCTTGGTGAAATCCGCGTCTCCAATCAGGCTGTACAGCAGCTTGACACGGGCTTCACTGGAAACGGTTGCGTCATACAGCTTGGTACGCACGACCGGAAGGTTGAGCAGTGCGGAATGCAACTCTGCAAGCTCGATGGAGACCTGCAAAGTCGTATTGGTGTAATCCGCGTAGTACATCATGCCATCAACGCCGAAATCCTCAACGGCATTGGCGATATCAGACACGCGGCTCCAACGGCGAGACACCAGATCGGACATGATCTCCATCACGAGCGGATGGGCCTGGTCTCCGATCAGAGTCTTGACTACCGCAACCTTGTCTTCGACTGGGCGCGACGGGTCGGTGAGGGCACGTTCAAGCTGGATATTGTGGTCAAGCGCGCTGGTGATCGTGAACAGTTCGTTCCCGATACGCCATGCGTCCTCACCGCTGTCACGCAGCTTGGGGGCCAGCGAGTCACGCGATACGCGGTCTGCGATACGCGATGCTTCTCCTCGCATTGGTCACCTCCCTTTCTTGAAGGTTTCGATCACTTCTTGTCGCTGTCCAAGTCGGCGATCATCTGGTCGATCATCGACGACTGCACATCGTCATTCTCGAGCTTGCTACCCAGGATCTTGCCGGCCAGTGCCGTTGCCAGCACGCCGACCTCACCCTTGAGGCTCACCAGAGCCTGCTGCTGCTGCGATTCGATGGAACGCTGGGCGGTGGCGGTGATCTGCGCCGCATCGTTTTCGGCACGAGTGCGCGCGTCAGCGATGATATGCGATGCCTCCGTACGTGCGTCGTCACGGATCTTGGATGCCTCGACGCGAGCTTTGCTCAGCTGAGCCTCATACTTCGCCTTGGCTTCATCGGCATCTTTCTGGGCCTGTTCGGCCTTGGCGATGCCACCTTCGATCTTGGCAGCGCGCTCATCGAACACGGCCTGGAACTTCGGCAGGAAGAACTTGTAGAAGAACACGGCGACGATGATCAGAATGACCAACGACCAGAAAATGTCGTAGCTTTTCGGAAGGAACAATTCCATTTCGCTAGCTGCGGTCACCATAGTGTCTTCCTCCTTTCATGTTCGTTTGCGTCTTCGGTGTTACCTTGAATCAAGTCTTACTTGATGAAGGCGAGCACGAAGCCGAGCAGTGCCAGCACCTCGACGAATGCCAGACCCAGGAACATGAGGGTCTGCAGACGGCTGCCGAGCTCAGGCTGGCGAGCGGTGCCTTCGATGGTCTTGCCGATCAGGATGCCCAGACCGATGCCAGGGCCGATGGCGGCGAGGCCGTAGCCAACGACGTTCAGGTTGCCGGCAACCTCAGCGAGGGTAACGATATCCATGATTGTTTCCTTTCTGGTTATTGCTTGACAAGAAGCAACAATTAAAAAGCCGGCGGTCAGTCGATCTCCGGATAGCTCATATTGATGTATGCGGTGGTCAGGATGGCGAAGATGTAAGCCTGCAGGCAAGCGACCAGCGCTTCGAACAGGAACATGAACATGCCAGCCGCGAAGGTGACGACGCCGAATGGCATGAACACCTTGTTCACCACATCAATGAGGAAGTACTGCGTGGCCGAAAGGCACAGCGCAAGAATCAAGTGGCCCGAAACCATGTTGGCGAACAGTCGGATCGTCAACGAGAACGGACGGATAATCAGCAGCTCAAGCAGCTGAATCGGGGACAGCAGAATGTAGATCGGGGCCGGAACACCCTTCGGGAAGATCTCATCCCTCAGGAAGTGGCCGAGGCCCTTTTCACGAATGCCTGCAATCCAGTATTGGCAGAAGCACCACATGGCGAATACCAGCGGCAGCGTAATGGTTGCGCTTGCCGCGATATTGAAGCCTGGGATGATGCCACACAGATTGAAGACCAACAACGTGCAGAACACGGTGGTGATCATCGGCACATAACGCTTGCCGCGCAGCTCGCCCATCACCTGATAGACGATGTTGTCACGGACGAATTCGATCAACCATTCGACTGCTCCCTGCCAACGGCTGGGGATGAGCTTTGCACGGCTTGCCGTAATTCCGAGAACCAGCAACATGATGACGGTCGCAAGGATGCGAACGAGGATGATGCGGTTGATGGCGAACGGCGTGCCCTGAAAAACGAACGGATCGGGAAGGAAGTCATCGACACTGGGCATTTCGGGACCATCAGCGATGGTCAGCATGCCCTTTCCCAATGCACCAATCATTCACGCCTCCTGCTCTTGTGTCAGCTGTTAGTTTAACCCAACAACCGAGTCGAATGTGACGTTCTGGTTACTTAACCAAAGCGTACTTCGAAGTGCGCGTCGACGCGAACGGAGTCCCGTGCGACGCATTCGACTCCGAATGGCTGGATAGGATTATTAGCCCGTGTCTAGACAACATCCACACACTTGGGCTTTTCCATACTCCCATTTGGTTTTACCGGCGTTTCGCAGCAAGCTGTACTAACTAGACACAGCTTTGTGAATCGTCGGATAGCCGACGCAACCAATAGTTTGTTTTACGAAAACAGCATATTGATAAAACGTTTCACCAAGTATATCACATATAACACAGGTGCTGTATATAAAGAAAGAGGGGCCGCATACGCAAGCCCCCACCAGTAAACAGCCGTAAAGTCACGCGCCAATCACGGCCGCACGTCAATCACATCAATATGCGGATCAATCCACAAATCAATCGTGAATCACGCCATAACCGTCACGCACGAACGGCGCAAACGCGTCGACACGCGGCGAACCCGGCTGATGACGAATCGAACGATCCGTGCCAAGACGCTTCTGCGCACGAAGCTGCGGAACCTCGCTCAAATCGTATGGCGTGGTCTGATACACCCAATTCAGCCAATTGCGCCACAGGAGATTGGCATGGGCGCGCCACGCGAACACCGGCTCCAACTGCGGATCATCATGCGGGAAATAGTTTTCGGGGAACGGCACATTCGTCATGCCCTTCTTCATATCACGCTCATACTCCTCGGCCAAGGTGTACTTGCCGTACTCCCAATGGCCAAGCGCGAACACTTCCGAAAAATCACGGGTGGCGATCAGCCCAGGACCGGACTTCGGACCCCACGTGAGCACCTGCAACTCCGGATTGCGCGCGATATCACCCTCGTCCACCCCCGCAAGGCGAGAATGCGGCTGCAGGCAAATCTCATCGAAGCCGTTCGTCAAAAAGCAGTATTCATCCTGCAAATACTGCGGAAACACGCCAAAAATCTTCTCTGGCAAATTCTCTTTACGCACGTTATAGCGATAATTGAGCGCACCCATCGCGCCCCAGCACAAATACATAGTGGAGAACACATGCGCGGAAGCCCAGTCAAGAATCTGCTTGAACTCATCCCAATAATCGACCTGTTCGAAATCAAGATGCTCAACAGGGGCACCCGTCACCACGAAGCCGTCGTAATAGTTGTCTTGGAACGCCTCAATGGTCTCATAGAACTTCACCAGATGGTCGGCGCTCACATGCGTACCCTCGTGCGTGGAGGTCTTCATGAAATCGATCTCCACCTGCAGCGGACTTTTCGAGATCAAACGCAGCAGCTGCGTTTCCGTCTCGATTTTCTTCGGCATGAGATTTAAGATCACCAGCTTGAGCGGACGCACGCGCTGGCGCTCCGCTTCAGGCTTTTCAAGCGCGAAAATACGCTCGGAGTCGAGAATGTCTCTGGCCGGAAGGCCGCTGGGGATCTTGATAGGCATGCTTCTATTATGGTGCGGGCTCGGATATGGCGCACTTCCCTGCCCCCACGATCAGCCGAAACCGTTATAGGAAAAATGAATAACGCGCTATTTGCAACGCGGTTTTGCATGGCCGGACTGATGCGACACGCCGATTTGACATATTTGGAAGTAATCGTAAAGTTAATAGAGCTGTCTTAAAGACAAGCCGACGCGGGGTGGAGCAGCTCGGTAGCTCGCTGGGCTCATAACCCAGAGGTCCATGGTTCAAATCCATGCCCCGCTACCAACGCCTCGGGCTTCACATGAAAGAAGTCCGAGGCTTTTTCTATATCTTCAAGGCTCCATGCCACTCGCCTAGTCATCTTCTGTGAAATCGAAGACCTATCGACGCCAAGAGCGTTCGCCAGATCCTTCTGTTTGACATTGCGAAGAGTCATGGCCACTTTCATATTTCGCGTGACTATATCCTGCAAACTGACAGATTCGGCCTGAGCTGCGACCTTAGGGCTGATTGTTGCTGTTGTCATAGCACATAAGTTTAGCGAAACTAACAAAAAGATAGAACGCGACACGCCGAACGAGCATGTCTAACCATATTCGTGGTTAGATGTGAGTGTGACAAACATTTTAGTAGATTCGCCCACCGTAGGTGAAAAGGTCAAACGTCTTATGGGGCTCAATGGCCTGACACAGGCAGAAGTCGCCGAAACATTGCGCTGCTCACGGTCCACTGTCTCGCAGAAATGCACTGGCCGAATCGCTTTCAGTGCGAATGAGATAAACGAGCTTGCCGAACTCTTGCATGTCAGCGCCGATGTGCTCCTTGGGCGAGCTCCGTTGGAGGTGAAGTGATGGATTGGCATCTTGTTTTGTCTATTACGGCTCTGGTTTGTTCCATTCTGGTTTCGATTTACGCGTCACGGTGATTCAGATGGTTGGTTGCGGTGATTTTCTGGCGTCTTCGGGATTGTGGTGGAACCTTCGGTGTGCGCTCCATGCGCGGAATCGTTCAGCCAGTCTGTGCGATGCCTTCCAGTCCTTTTCCTCCCACCATTTGTCGGCGAGTTCCGAAGTGAAGGGTATTTCTTCGTATCCGCAGCGCCGCAGTCTTGTGGGTGATTTGGTCCAGTGGATGCAGATTCTGGCATCCTCGGGTATGGCATCCGCGCCTTCGGGCGGCCAGATGGCTATTTTCACGTCATCGCCGTCTTCGTTGGATATGCGCGGGACCATCGTCCGTTCTCCGATTTTCCAGTTACCGTTTGAGAGTTTTTCCCATGCATATGCGCGGATTATGCAGTTGTGGCCGAACACGCGGACATCGAAAGCGTCCCCATCGCCGTCGTTGGCAATCATGGCCTTCCTGACTGGCAAGCGGCCGTGTTCGTCAGTCAGTGATGGCGTCGCGTTGGGCAGGCGAGTGACGATGTACGAGTTCATCCATGACGCCTCTGGTCTATGTCGAACCGTTCTACCGAAGGTTATGGCCGTCCAGGCCAGCGAGATGGCGGCGATTATGTCGCTGAAGTCCAGGTGCATATATTCTTCCTTCCTTCGTTCGTTGAGAGGTTTGGTTTGTGCGATTACAAGCCTATCGCGGCGAAGGAAGGAGCCTAACCATCCACCTAGGAATCAAGGAGCTGTGAAATGAGCGTTTTCAATCCGGAATGCACTAGCAATTACTTCCATGTGCAGGACATCGACCCGTCGGAATGCGCTGGCGGCAATCCCTACGCCTTCAAGTGCCGCATCAGGGTGGCCGGAAGCACGTTCGGGTTTGATGGCTTGGACATGGGCGACCTTCAAAGGATGAAGGGCGCGATCAACCAGGCGATGACGCACGCGAGGCGTGCCCGCCGTGAATGGGAAGGAGCCCAGCAATGAGTGTCACAGTCAAGCGAGTGGACGGCAAACGGCATTGCTTCTTCGAGCTGATCGTTGAGACGGAGGACGGCATGACGGTGCGCGTCCCGTTCAACGGCGTCGAGCTCGAGGATCTGGAAAAGCAGATCGCGCGATGCTTCGAGCAGTGAAACGTTTCATCCAGACCGTTCTTCTGATTCTGTTAAGCCCCTTCGTGCTGTTCATGTTGGGGCTGGTGCTCGCGGTCGTCCGTCTTGGTGATTTCCTCACCGACGACGACTGACAAAACCGAACGGCATATGGGGCGTATGGCGTACCCCTGCCACCGCTGAGCCGGGTTAGCGACCGGCAACGCCAGGCGCGTGGCTGCCGCGCCATTTGCGAGACGAAATTCAGCTCCCGACCATCTCAGTCCGTCGGTAAAGGCGGAATCGGGCGACCATTGACGGCTTCGGCCGTGGACTGACTTGGGACCATTCCCGGCGGCTTCGGCCGCTCTTGTTATCGACGGCGCGGCTCCGACCGAAACGTTCTGCAGGACCTTTGGAATCTGTTGCCCGGCTCGGCCGAAAATCTCGGCCGAGCATTTTCATCAGCAGATTCTAGGTCTTGACCTCTCAAGCGCTCACCAACCGAAAGCTACAGAAAGGATTGAGATTGAGCAAGGCAACATTCCCCGACAAACTCAGGACGCAGATGAGGATGGCACTCCCGATGATTGACTCGAACGTCAGGAGTAAGGCCAACACTTCCAGGCAGTCGTTGATGCAAGTGACCGGATTGGACGACAACCAGCTGCAGGCGGCGTTGAGGCTGGCCTATGGTTCCAAGGGCGTGCCGAGTCCCGTCTACCGCTCTCCCACCGCCGGCAAGATGTACGATTCCTCTTCGCTGCTGATGACGTTGGCCAGATGGTGCGGGATGTGGGCTTATGTCATCGAGGATTAAGCCGTCGTTGCACGAGGTGCTGCACTATCCGGAGGAATCGCGCAGGATGCTCATGCAGGGCTTCGCCGACGCGGTGGACCGGATCGCGGCGAACAACCGGCGCACCGACATCGAACTGTTCCAGGTCTGCCGGGCGCTCGGTGAACCGAACGTGCCGACCCTGCTCAGCCTCCGAGACGACGGCCTGCCGGCGTACAAGGCCGGAGCATGGCGCATCGATTGCCGCAGTTTCCGCAAATGGGCCACCAGCTACACGCCATACCGGCCACAGAAAACACACACCACTACATATAAAAAGGAGCAGCTGTTTTGAAACCGCAGATCCGCATATCGCTCGACGTCGAGGACCACGACCGGCCGCAGCCGGGCGACGTGGAGATAGGCCAGAGCATCATCGGCCCGTCCGGCCCCAACATGGTCTGGTTCGACATCTCGGAGGCCGACTGGCCGCTGCTCGCCGCGAAGCTGGAACAGATCGCGCTGCTGCTCAGGGACAAGGCCAGGGCATGACCCGCATCAGCATGCTGACCACCACCGAGGCCGCGACCAGACTGAACGTCAGCAAACGCACGCTGATCCGCTGGCGTCAGTCCATCCCGATCATCGGACCGCCGCCAATCCGCATCGGCAACTCAGTTATGTACGCCGAACAAGACGTGAACTGTTGGATACTCACCCAACGAGAGAAAGGCAAAGCATGAGAAGACAGACCGTAGATCCACGCATCAGAGCGAAGGTCATCGCCACATACGGCAACCGGTGCTGGCTCGGCATGCCGGGCTGCTCCGTCACCGCGACCGAGGACGACCACATCATCCCGTTCAGCCACGGAGGCCAGGACACCGTGGCGAACCTGCGCCGCGCGTGTAAGCACTGCAACGCGATGCGCCAGGACCGTGTGCTGTCCGGTTACGGCGCGACCCTGCACGCGGTCATCGGACCTCCACGCGCGGACTTCGGCATGGCCATGCAGCCGATGCTGCGCCGTGACAGCATCGTGGTGAGCTTCGATAGCCTGCTGCGCGACCTGTGCCCGACGCAATCCAGAGCGAGCGACGGGCTCCGTCTCGCCGCCGCGATGGCATGGGACGGCGCGGCCCGCACACTGGCCAAGAGCTCGGAGCCGTTGGACGTGTGGCTTGTGCGCACGCTGCCACGCTCACGACGCCATCCAGACATGCTGTCCGAATGGATAGCCCTGGATTACGATGTGCATGTCATCGAGACCCCGGCCGATGCGACGTTCGCCAATGACCTTACGCCGCAGGAATACCGGGCCGCGCAGCAGTGGTACTCGCTGCATCTCACGCAGCAGGCGGTGGACGCCCGCATGGCCGCGAGACGGCAGCGGCTGACCGCTCTGGGCCTTCGCCACGACGGACCGGCCGACCGGCCGAGATGGTGAGCCGCTTTTTTAAACGGCCGCCGGCCCGAAGACCCCGCGCCAAGTCTTTTCTCCCCCCAGAACCATGCAAAAAAGTGGAAAAACGTTGGAAAACCAAGGAAAAACAAACATGAATCAAGGAATATTGGAAGGTTTCGAGGAATACACGCATCCCTACGGCATCATCGGCCTTCAGGAGCAGGCGACCCTGAATCTCATCAAAAGCTTCATGGACGGCAAGACGTTGACGCCGGAAGCCACCTACATCTGCAAGTCGATGCTCTCGATCGCCAGGAACATCGACCTCCAGAACAACAAGGGACGCGAAATCAGCCGTAACATGACCTCGCTGCTCACATGGTTCCAGGAACTCAAGTCGATGTATCCGGACCAGCCGCAGCTCGACCCGACGCTGGCCGACTTCATCGCCGACGCGAAGGCCGGACTGTGACCATGCTCATGCGCGGCGGCACGAAACGCGACGAATCACGGCCGACAGACGGCGCGATCGTGGCCAGGACGGCCGAGATGCTCGGCAAGCCGCTGCTGCCATGGCAACGATACGTGGCCGACGTGGCCGGGGAAATCGACCCGGACACCGGCACGTACTTCTACGACCGCGTGGTTTTGAGCACGCCGCGCCAGTGCGGCAAGAGCACGCTGATCGATACCGAGGACACGAGAAACGCGCTGCTCGGACCTGACAGGAAGATCTACTACCTCGCGCAGACCGGCAAGGACGCCGAGAAGCACTTCAAGGACTTCGTGCAGCAGCTCTCAAAATCGAAGCTCGCGCCGTTCGCCCTCAAGCCGCGGCTTTCCAACGGCGGGATGGAGCAACGTTTCGGAAACGGCAGCTTCATCTGCCCACTGGCCGTGACCAAAGTGGCCGGCCATGGCACGCAGATGGACAAGTTCACCATCGATGAGGCGTTCAGCCTGGACGACGAGACCGGCAAACTGATCCTCGACGGCATGGCACCGACCATGAACACAAGACTTCATTTCACCGGCGTCCAGCCGCAGATCTGGATCACCTCGACCGAAGGCACGGCAGATTCCACGTTCCTCAACGGCCTGCTCGACTCCTTCCGCGCCGGAAACGTGCCGACACGCACCTGCTGGTTCGATTTCGGCATCCCCGACGACGCCGACCCCGAGGACTTCCAGACGATCCTGAAATGGCATCCGGCCGCCGGCCTGCTCTGGGACGTCCGGCAATTGCGCGACTTCCGTGAGCAGTTCGCCGGCAACGAGGCCGGTTGGGCGCGCGCCTTCGGCAACCGGCGAGACAACGGCGTGGCCGAGCGCGTCATCCCCGACCAGCTGTGGCAATCGACGTTGGCCACACCAATCACACCGGACCGGATCGACGGCCGACCCGTGGTGATCGCCGCGGCCGTCGATGTGGATGCCACGAACACGTCGATCTCGGCCGCGATTCTCAACCATGACGACACCGTGACCGTGCAATTGCTCGAAGTCCTGGACGGCACCGGCATGGCACCCGCCGAGATCATGAGAATCTGCGGCACCTACCACGCGCCGCTGGTCATGGACGGCAAAGGGCCTAACGCCGACCTGCACGACCGGCTCGTATCCATGACCGATGAAGCCGGCGACCCACTGATTGACTTCATCGCCATGCAATCAGCCGACTATCTCGCGGTCGGCCAGGCATTCGTCAGTGGTTTGCAGAACAAGCTGATACGCCACGCCGCCGATGCCGAGCTCGACGCAAGCGCGGCCAACTGCGCAAGGACGTGGAGCGGCGACGCGTGGCGCGTCACACGGCGTGGCAGCACAGGGCTGACCTCGCCGATTGAATCATGCATGCTGGCCTCGTGGGGCGCGCATCACCTGCCCTCGGACGGCGCGCTGCAAATCTTCTGACGTGTCACCGTTTGTCACCGTTTGTCACCGTTTGTCACCGAATGTCACCGTTTTTTTGGCCGTGACGTAACCGCGGCCATATTCTCGGCGGCATGAACCTTTGGAAACGAATGAAGCTCGCCGGCCGCGTGCTCACGCGTGGCGCGGAAGGCACGGACATGCCGGAAGGCGTCAAGCCGCCGGCACGGCGTTCGGACACCGAACCGCTTCAACTGTCCACGGTGTTCCGTGGCGTGCAGGTGTTGCAGACGGCCATCACCGGGCTCCCGGTCGTGGAGCAGCGAGGCGGCCGTGATCTGCCGGACATGAGCCCGTTGGTATTGCAGCCGGACGTGTCCCGTTCACGACGTGATTTCATCGCCGACATCGTGGCCTCGCTCGTGCTCGACGGCAACGCGTTCACCCGCATCGTGCGCGACTGGCAGAGCGAGATCGTCACATGCGAGGTACTGCCGCCGCAATACGTGACCGTCACGGACGAAAGCGATGACCCCGCGCGGCCTGACCTGCGGTTCTCCTATCTCGGCCGCGACTACACGGCGGAGGACATCGTGCACAGCAAGTTCCTCAACGTGCCCGGACGTCTTCGCGGCCTCGGCCCCATCTCGGCGGCGCGCGAGGAAATCGAGGCCGCACAGCTCGCCCGCGACTACAAGGCGAAGTTCTTCACCGACGGCTCGAACCTCAAGGGCTATCTGCGCACATCAGAGAACATCACACAAGAAGCCGCGCAGCAGGCCAAGGCATCATGGAAGGCGTCGGGCGAGGCCGGCGACATCAAGGTAGTCGGCAAGAGCCTGGAATACGTGCCGCTCTCCCTGAAGCCGGCAGACCTGCAATTTCTGGAGACTCAGAAGTTCGACACCACGCAGATCGCCCGTCTGCTCGGCATCCCGGCAAGCATCATGCTCGCCGCCGTCGATGGCTCGAACCTCACCTACAGCAACATCGAACAGTCGTGGATCGAGTTCGCGGACTACACGCTGGCGGCCTACACCGGCGAGATCGAGGAGATCTTCAACCGTCTGCTGCCGCGCGGCCGAACCGCGAAGTTCGACTGGGACAGCTCGCAGCGCGCGAACATGAGCGACCGATACACGGCTTACAAGACCGCCATCGAGGCCGGTTTCCTCACCGTCGATGACGTGAGGCGCAAGGAAGGGCTGCCGGCACTCGTGAAAGGAGAGGAACAATGAACATCGAGAAACGTGAAATCGCCTGGAAGGGGCTGACGCTCCGCTCGACCGACGACGCCGGGGCATCGACGGTGGAGGGTGTCGCCGTGCCGTTCGGCGACATCATCGATACGTGGGACGGCGCGGAGACCTTCGACCGCGATTGCTCTTTCGATGGGCTTGACGAGGCGAAACTGTGCTTCGAGCACGGCGAGACCATCGGACGGATCACCAACGCGGAAAGCAAGGACGACGGCCTGCACATCACCGCGCGTATCAGCGACACGGCACGCGGCCGCGACGCGATGACCCTGATCCGCGACGGCGTGCTCGACAGCTTCTCGGTCGGCTTCATCCCGATCGAATCGCAGAAGGACCGCGACGGCATCACCCACCGCCGCAAGGTCAGGCTGCTTGAGACCAGCATCGTGAGCTGGCCGGCCTACCAGAACGCGAAAATGACCAAATCAGCGGCACCAGCCGTCGAACACAGGAAGGAAACCATGGAAAACAACAACGAACTGATGGACCTGATCCAGTCCGTCCAGGAGGAACAGCGCGGCATCAAAGCCGAAATCACCAAGATGGGCGCGAAACCAGAGCCGGCGGCCATCGGCGCGGCCTACCGAAGCCACGGCGAATACATGCAGGCACTCGCGCATGGCGACGAACAGGCCATGAGCGTGATGAAGGAATGCCGTGACCTGATCTCGACCAAGGACACCGGCAACACCGCCACCTGGATCGCCGACGACCTCAAACTGATCGAGGAACGCCGCAAAGTCTCCCAGCTCCTGACTCATGACATGCTCCCGGCCACAGGCATGAGCATGGAATACCATGTCGTGACCTCCGACGGCACCGCAGCCGGCAAGCAGACCGAGGAAGGAGCCGATCTTTCCTTCGGAAAAATCAGCTTCGGCACCAAGACGGCCGACATCAACACCTACGGCGGCTACACCACCCTGAGCCGCCAGACCATCGAACGCAGCACCACGCCGATGCTCAACACCGCGATCACCGCATTGCAGAACGCTTACGCGAAGGCCACCGAGAAAGCCGTGCGCGACCACCTGTACGCGGAGATCAAGGCTCAGCGCGACGCGTCCAAGGACGCCAACAAGATCGACGCCCCGCAGCTCGCGAACATGACCATCGACGACTGGGTGTCCCTCATCATCGACGCATCCGAGCTGGCCGACGACCGCAACGTGTCGCTGACACGCCTCGCGGTCTCCAAGGACGTACTCAAGGCGCTGGTGAGGCTCAAGGACACCGGCGACCGTTTCTTCAACCTCAGCGGCGACGGCACCGACACCATCGGCAGCTTCGACCTGACCGGCGTGGCCGGCACGTTCATGCGCGTCCCCGTCGTGCTGCTGCCGAACGCCGACGCAGGACTGGCCAGCTTCATCGACCCCGCCGCCGTGACCGTCTGGGAATCCGGCGGCCCGGCGCAGCTGACCGACGGGAACGTGACCGGCCTGACCAACAGCTACAGCGTCTACGGATACATGGCGGTGGCCACGACCCATGCGGACGGCCTGATTCCGGTGAAGTTCGCCACGGCATGATGATCGCTGACAACATCCTGCTGCAACGGCTCCGCGACGAGGTTGGAGTGCCGGCCGGAGAGGACGAACGGCTCACGGTCAAACTCGCGGCGGCGCGCCGATACGTCGCGCACGCGGTCGGCACCGCCGCCGTCGATGACGATTTGCTGGCCGATTGCATCGTCTCCTGCGCGGCGGACCTGTTCAACATGCGTGACGCGCGCCTGGGCGTGATGGACGTGGGCGATTCGACCGTGGAACCATTCAGGATCTCCACCGACCCGCTCCGCTCGGTCTGGCCGAAACTCCGCGCCGCCGGCGTGCTCACCGGGGGCATGGTGATCGCATGAACATCCAGGAACAACGCGCCGCGCTGATGAACACGCTCACCGACATGCTCGATGGACTGGTCAGCAGCGTCAGCATCGACGCCCAACTGATCCGTCCGACAGCCGGCAAAGTCGCGGTGTTCATCGAACCGCCAACCGTGGAATGGCCATCATGGGGCCCGCCAGAACCGGTCTGGACGTTGGACGTCATCGCCGGCACGCCGGCCACGCAGCCATCGGCCGTCGATGACATCCTCGCCGCGCTCGACCGGCTCGCCGACAAGGGCCTGAACCTGCAGAAGGCCACGCCGGCAAGCTGGAGCCTGGCCGGCGCCGGCACGCTCGCGGCCTACCAGGTCACATTGAACGCTTTGGAAATCGAAGAAACAGAATAGGAAGGAAACAATCATGGCTGGAAAGATCCGCACGCTCGGACCGGGCATCTTCAAGATCACGGACACGTCCGACGGCAGGGACTTCAGCGCCGACCTGACCAAGGCGCAGCTGAACCCGTCGAACAGCAGCGACGACCCGACGACCTACCTGGACGGGTCCGAGGAAACGAACACCACGACCACGTGGACGTTCGAGGGCACCGTGGGCGACGACTTCAGCGAGGACGGTCTGGCCGTCTGGCTCTTCGACCACAAGGGCGAGACGCTGCCGGCCCAGTTCGTACCGAACAAGAACGGCAAGATCCAGTGGACCTTCAACGTCACCATCGCGCCAATCGCCATCGGCGGCGACGTCAAGTCCAAGAACACGAACGATCTGAGTTTCGCCGTCACGAACGTCGCCCACGCGGCCTACTCGGGTGCGTGATGGCTGACAAGGCGCTGATGGTCGTCGGCCAGAGACGCTTCGTGCAGACGATGCGCAAGGCCGGCGCGGACATGGACGACCTGAAGGAAGTGAACCGCGAGGCGGCAGAGATAGCGCTGCCCGCGGTCCGCAACCTCGCGCCGCGCGGCAAGACCGGCAGGTTGGCCGGCAGCCCCCCCGGCGCGGGGCCGCCGCATCGTGACGTCGCCGCCGCCTTCCGCGTCGGCGCGACGAAACGCGCCGGCGTCATCCGCGCGGGACGCAAGGCCGTGCCATACGCCGGCCCCATCAACTACGGCTGGCCGGCACGCCACATCAAGCCAAGGCTCTTCGTCAACAACGGCGTCGCCTCCACCGAGAGCCAATGGCGGCAGGTCTACAAGGACTTCATCGACAAGACATTGAAACAAGTGAAAGGAAAATGACATGGCAACCACACGGATCACCTACACGGACGGCAAGCACGAGCTCGTGCCGATCACGATGCGCGCCACCTGCAAGGCCGAGGCGCACGCCATCGAGGCCGGCTGGGGGCCCATCACCCAGTCCCCCGTCCGTTCCGGTGCCTACGCGGCCTACGCGGCCCTGCGCATGGCCGGCCGCAATCTGCCCGACTTCGAGCATTGGCTGGACACCGTGGCGTCCTTCGACCTCGCGGCCGCGAAGGAGGAAACGGAAGAGGGAAACCCTACGGCCTAGCCGCGTGGCCCAAAGGCTCGCTCGGCCGTCTCTCGTTCCTGCTGGCAAGCCGTTTCGGCGGCACGCCATGGCAATGGAGGAACGAGGCCGACGAACTGGATTGGGGCACCGGACTGGCCGAACTGCTCAAGGAAGCGGAAGAATCGCAGAAGGAGTGAACCGTGGCGCACAGCGCGATCATGAGCGTGCGCATCACCGGCAACGCCGATGATGCCGTCAAGGCGTTCGAGAAGACCACCACGAAGGCCGCCGCTTTCGGCAGCGCCATCGGCGGGCTCGCCGTCAAGGGCGTGACCGCGCTGTGGGACACGGTGAAGGGCTTCGCCAGCGACGTGGTGAACATGTCGGACAGCACCGACAAGTTCATGAACACCATGAGCTTCGCCGGCATCGACACGAAGGCCGTGCAGGCCGCCGCCAAGGAAACCCGCAAATACGCGGACGACACCGTGTACGGGCTCGATGACATCCAGAACACCACCGCGCAGCTGGCCGCCAACGGCATCGGCAACTACATGGAACTGACCGAGGCGGCCGGCAACCTGAACGCAGTGGCCGGCGGCAACGCCGACACGTTCAAAAGCGTCGCGATGATGCTCACGCAGACCGCAGGCGCGGGCAAGCTCACCACCGAGAACTGGAACCAGCTGACCGACGCCATCCCGGGCGCGTCCGGCAAACTCCAGGAGGCCCTGCTGAAGAACGGCGCGTACACGGGCAACTTCCGTGACGCCATGGCCAAGGGCGAGATCACGGCCGACGAGTTCAACCAGGCGCTGCTGGACCTCGGCATGACCGACGTGGCGAAACAGGCCGCGACATCCACCAGCACCATCGAGGGAGCCATGGGCAACCTCGAAGCCGCCGTGGTCGGCGGTCTGACCGACGTGTTCAACCTGTTCAAGCCGGCGGTCACGGGCGGCATCAACGCGGCATCAACTGCCGTGACCAGCCTGGCCACCAACGGCGTGCAGGGATTGCAAACGTTCTTCGGCCAGGTCAAGGACACCGGCGCGTTCACCGCATTGCAGTCCGCCGCGCAGTCAGTCGGCGGCGGCCTGCAATCATTGTGGAACGGCATCATGGCGGTCGTGAACGCGATGACCGGAGGACAGCCGGCGGGAACCGCGTTCGGCAACGTGCTCAACACCGTCGCCACGGCCGCGCAGACGGTCGGCGGCTGGCTGAAGACCGCCGGCGACTGGATCAGTCAGAATCTCGACCTCGTGACCCCTCTCGTGGCCGCGATCGGCGGAGCCGTGGCGGCCGTCACACCCCCCACCCCCCCACGATGGTGG
>OAVP01000281.1_pt1 | contig 36712 bp, 27 predicted proteins | sample 1495311 | NCBI WGS metagenome assembly OAVP01 (sample SAMEA2580102, study PRJEB22360) | human gut metagenome | biome: human gut; feature: human-associated habitat; material: faeces | place: Denmark | collected 2008/2010
TGTCGCATCTTGGTCAGAGGCTGCTTGTAAATTTTCTTTCAGCACTGCCAAACAAGCCTCCGCCGCTGCTTGATTTGTAATATTACCTGTCATCTCCAGTTTTTCTGAAGGTTGGGCATGAACTGGAGCAGAAGAATCGGTTGTTAGAAAATAGAGAAAGAATAGGCTAACAACAGCCAGCAAACTCACGATGATGGTTCGGCGCAGCAAGGATGTTTTCATAATTTCTCACTCCTTCTTTTAAACATCAGAAATTTTCCCCGCACTATAGATTCCATGAAATAAATTGCGACCCACAGAAGTGTTGCCGCTGAAAGAGGTCACCATTGGTAAGGACGGTTGAGTCAATTCTTCCAAAGTATCGAGCTCCCCGTCCAAGAAGGCAGTAAACCGCCAGAGTGTCGTGTCACAGCGCATCAGCAGGGCCCCATAGCGCAGATCGATAATCTCAAAACCGAAAGGTCGATTCCAGTCGAACCAGACTTGACGATGGGCTTCATAAAGGGATTGCAAGGCGGATTTATAGACACTGAGCTCATCGACTGCTTGGCGCAATTCCGTGAAGTCCTTGCTTTTATAGGCACTGGTGATTTGGTCGGTAATACAGGCTTTTTGTGCCAAAACATCAGCCAGCTGCTGATAAAAGGCAAACATCGTTTGTGTGTCCCGTGTTGATTTCACAGCGGCCAACTCTTGAGCCAATGCTTGATAGTGGGATGCTAAAGAAAGATCGGTTAAGTTTTCCTGATACAAACCATACAGCAAGTCTTGGTAGAGCAGTAGCTTGCTGGGGTTTTCTCCGTGAGGATTGTTTTCTGGTACACCTGCAGTTTGATCAAAACGATCAAGCAGCAAGAAATCGCTACTAACTGACTGGTGAAAGAGCTGAAATTTTTTAGTTAATTTCTCTAACGAAAGGTCGTTTCCAAACTGCGCTTCACTGAAATATTGCAAACCTAGTAGCGCAGCAATCAATGGTGTTTCGGCTCCGTCGTCGCCCCAAAGTGTGGCATAAACTTCCTGAACATCGTTTTCTTTGGCGGCTTGCAAGGCATGACGCATGGTGGCAAAACTTTTGCCATAGTTCGGCGCCAAACCGTTCCAAGTCCAGATACCTCCAGCAAAGACGATCGGCTGTTTTAATTCCCGATGTTTCGCAAACATTCGCTGATAAGAGGCATGATCATGGTGGTAATAATCCCAGTAAACCATTTTGACAGCAGGAAGGTCAGCAAACAATTCTGTTGGAAAACACACGTCTGGATCGTAATAATCACCAGTAGGTGCACCGATCCTAAAAAACATATCGCTCCACATCATCGGCTTAAAACCCACTTTTTGACAAAGCGCAGCTACCCGCTGCAGATGTTCGGCCATAATCGAGAAACGGTCTTTTAAACCGTGCAATACCAAATATCTTCCTTTCCCCAATTGGTGTGCTTCATCCATGCCAATGTGTAGCTGATCCGTCGTAAAACACGAACGGATCGAACGGATCGCTGCTTCCAAAAAGGTATATGTTTCTTCTTCTCCCACCAGTAAAATATCTTCCGTGTCCCGAATGTTTTTAGTAAATCCCCATTTTAAGGGATTCGTTAAGTGTGCCAATGTTTGAATCGCCGGAATCAAAGTTACACCTATAGATTGCGCGTAGCTATCAAGCTTCTTTAACTCACCTTGTGTATAACGGCCTCGTAAATGACCAAAATAAGGATACTCTGGAATTTCATAAGTGTCTTCCATATAAAGCATGAGGCGATTAAGCCCCATCTTGCTTGTCAATAGAATAAAGCGTTGCAGTTTTTCAACGGTCATTACTGCATTGCGGGACAGATCGATCATTGGTCCAATTGCTTCAAAATGCGGCTGTTCTTCTAAGACATAGACTGGGCGGTCTTCATGCACCCATAAAGTTAATGCCCGAAATAAATGGGCCTTTTCTTGATAGTAAATGATTGTTGCTAGCGGACCATGGCAAATTTTCAGAGAACCGGGCCGTTGAATCAGCTGTAATGGATGCCCTTGCGGTGATTCTCGCAACGCTAGTTCCGGTAGTATGTTACTAAAAAAATCATCAAGATTTTCATTACTTTGGATAAAAATGTCTTTCATTACGAACGTCCCTTCTTAAGTTTCTTTTATCAGCAATGATTCTGAACGTTGGATCGCTTGAAAAGAGAACCAACTATTTGGAAAAAGGAACAAAGGAACAAAGCCGATGACTAATAAAATCGGTAAAAAAGTCAAAATGATTGTAGTTACTAAGATTCCCAAAATCATCGCAATCGTTTGGGGAATACTGATAACCATCAGTATTACTGCTTGCTTAAAATAGTGAAGAAGGGGCAAGTCATAACGCAAATACACTGGCAGCAGATACAAGCTGATCAAAAGGGCACTGATAAACAACAGCAGCAAAAAAAAGTGAATCAAGCTATTTTGGATAAAGGTACTAGAGATGCGCAATTCTAGCCATAAGAAAAGCAGCAAACCCGCTTGCATGGCTCCTAATTGATTGGCGCGACGGAAATTTTTTTTCACGACAGTTCTGAACCAAGGCTTCAAAGCCGCTGGTCGTCCCTTTTTTTGGAAACTGTTGAAAAAAGCTTGGATAATCGTAGCGGTGGCAGGGAAAATGCCTAAAAATATCCCATATCGAAATACCCAGTAAAACCAAAGAAACTGCAATTTTAGGCAATGGAGGAGCCATTCACCGACTTGATAGGAAACATGATAAAGACCATTGGATTGTTTCATAAAATCCTCACTTTCTTACGGATAACCATTTTGTATCCGCTTTAATTGTTGTCCTTATCGTACCATTGATCCATGGATAATGGGCATGGATGAAAAAATCACACATCCCATACAGGAAAAACACAGCAAATATATTTGATCCGCTTTATTTCTCCTAACGCTTTTATGGAAGGAAGCTTTTTTCGTTACAAATTTTACAAACGCTCTTGCTTGGTTTAACACAGTAAAAAAAGTTACATATTGTTAGATGGACTTTTTTTCGCTTACATTTAGAACAAAGAAAGGAGTGCAAATGCATGACAAAAATTCGCGGTGATATTGAAGAAGCCAAGGAGAGAGAGCAAGCAGCGTGGGTCCCAGAAACAGAAATGCTCAAGCAGCGTCTGGAATGGTTTCAAGACTTGAAATTCGGAGTGATCTTCCATTATGGGCTGTATGCCGAAGCGGGGATCGTTGAATCATGGCAATTATCTGAAAAAGATGAATGGGCTAGAGAAAACCAGCCCTATCGAGAAACTATCGAAGCACTGCGTTTGGATTATTGGCAGTTGATTAATCAATTTGAGCCGAAGAAGCTGGATACCCGTAAATGGGCCAAGATCTGTAAGAAGGCGGGATTTAAGTACTGTTTATTCACAACAAAGCATCATGATGGGTTTTCGATGTTCAACACAATGGAGTCAGAGTTTAAAATCGGCGGGAAATTAAGTCCCTTTAAACGCGACATTTTACAAGAAGTGTTTACGGCGTTTCAAGAAGCAGGGATTGCAACAGGAGCCTACTATTCTAAAGCTGACTGGTATTCTCCTTTTTACTGGTTGGATGATGATACCGTCAAAGGCCGTCATGCCAGCTATGACACCCACCTTCACCCAGAAATCTGGGCGCGCTATGTGTCATTTGTGCATCGTCAGATTGTAGAGATTACTTCCAATTACGGAAAAGTCGATTTTCTTTGGCTAGATGCCGGTTGGTGCGGGCAAGGAAAAGAAGACCTACAAATGGATCGTTTAGCTGAGATTGCACGTGAGAAACAGCCGGAATTGATCATCGTTGATCGAATGATGGGTGGCCGTCATGAAAACTATGTGACACCAGAACGCAAAATTCCTGCATTAGCAGAAATTCCTAAAAAAGTTTGGGAAAGCAATATTCCGATTGGGAATGATTGGGGATATGTGCCGAATGATACCTTCAAGAGCAGCCAAGAACTGCTGGAAACCTTGATTGAGGTAGTCAGCAAAGGGGGAAATTTGATTTTAGGTGTCGGCCCAACACCTGATGGCGAATTTACATTCGAAGAGACCCAACGCTTAGAAGAAATCGGCAATTGGTTGGCGCTATATGGTGAAGGCATCTATGAAACGCGGGCGAACCCAATAGCTTGGCCAAATGAATGGCATTTGACCTATCAAAAAGAGGGCAAGGCTCATTTTGCATTTCGCAGTATCGCTGCAGGCGCTGGCGAACAGATTCCTTTAACAGAGATTGGCGCAACTGAAGAAGACGAGCTAATTGATCTAGCCACTAAAAAAGCGTTACCAGTCTATAAAAACGCTACCGAACCGTACCTCTTATGGTCGGATATCAGTCAGCCGAACGTTGGGGCAGTTGGGATTCGCGTTTCGACACATAGGGAAAAAAATACACATTGATTTGAAAGCGAATACAATTCATGATAAGGCTAACACCAAGCAAGGAGGAGGAAGAATGGAAACAGCGCCAATCAGACAAACCGTTTCAGTACCTAAAACAAAGAAACAAGATATAAAAATGAAGATCAAGAAAAATCGGCAATTGTACTTGTTTGTGTTGCCAGCATTTTTGATTATTTTGATTTTCTCTTATGGACCGATGTATGGAATCATTATTGCATTCAAGGATTATATGCCTTCATTAGGGATTTTGGGCAGTCCTTGGGTTGGATTTAAACATTTTCAACGTTTCTTCGATTCCTATTATTTTTGGGAACTCATCAAAAATACTTTAGGAATCAGTATCTATTCGTTGGTTGTCGGTTTTCCGCTGCCGATCATCCTGGCATTGGCTTTGAATGAGATCAAAGACGGCCCGTTTAAAAAGATTACCCAAACAGTCACTTATGCCCCAAACTTTATTGCTGTGGTGGTCATGGTTGGTATGGTCATTGCTTTCTTATCTCCTTCAACAGGGATCATCAATCACCTATTAGAATTTTTGGGTTTCGAGCGGATCAGCTTTATGACTAATCCCCGTTGGTTTAAAACGATTTATGTCCTGTCCGGAGTTTGGCAAGGAACGGGATGGGGGTCTGTGATTTATCTGGCAGCTCTATCTGGAGTCGATACGCAACTGCACGAAGCGGCAACGATCGATGGCGCTTCTCGTCTGCAACGCGTTTGGTATATCAATATTCCAACGATCATGCCCACGATGGTGATCTTATTGATCATGAGCTTCGGCAGCTTGATGTCAGTTGGGTTTGAAAAAATCATCTTGATGCAGAATCCTTTGAACATGCAATCCTCGAATGTGATTGCGACCTTTGTTTACCAGCAAGGGCTGTTAGATGCGCAGTACAGTTTTGCTGCGGCAGTCGGCCTATTTAACTCATTGATCAATTCCGTATTGTTGATCGTAGTCAATCATATTGCCAAACGTTTAAGCAATTCTAGTCTATTGTAGGAGGGAGGACCAAAAGTGAAAACAACTTCTTTAATAAAAGATACCCGTGCTGATAAAATCTTTTTGATCTTTGTTTATGTGTTTTTAGCAATTTCATTGCTGATCGTTTTATATCCGCTGATCTATATCGTCAGTGCTTCGATCTCAAATCCGCATCTGGTAAACTCAGGTGAAATGTGGCTTTTACCAAAAGGAATCACCTTCGAAGGCTATCGAACATTATTGGGCAACAGCAGTATCTGGCGTGGCTATTTGAACACGATCTACTATACAGTGTTATCGATCAATCTCTTGGTAACCTTGCCTTGTGCCTATGCGTTATCGCGAGAAGATTTTTATGGGCGACGAGCCTTCACCAATTTTATGCTGGTTACCATGTTCCTGTCTGGTGGCTTGATTCCCAGCTATTTGCTGATTCGCAGCTTAGGTATGCTGAATACCGTTTGGGCACTGGTGATTCCAGGGGCCGTCTCGGTTTACAATGTGGTTGTCACACGAACGTTTTTTCAATCCACAATTCCGCGAGAGATGGAAGAAGCAGCGATTGTGGATGGTTGTTCCGATTTTCGTCTATTCATGCAGATCGTTTTACCATTATCAACGCCGATCATTGCGGTAATGGCTTTGTTCTATGGCGTCGGACATTGGAACAGCTTCTTTAACGCATTGATCTATCTTTCTGATCGATCGATGTACCCGCTGCAGATGATTTTAAGAGAAATTTTGATTCTTCAAGATATGTCTTCAAATACCGTCAGCAATGTGACTTCAGAAATGGCGAATATGCTATATAGCAAACAGCAACTCGCTCAAGTCATCAAGTACGGTGTCATGATCGTTTCTTCGTTACCGGTAATCATCGTCTATCCGTTCTTACAAAAGTATTTTGTCAAGGGCATGATGGTCGGTTCAATTAAAGGATAAAAAAATCAAAGGAGGAAGAAAATGGGATTAAAAAAGAAACTTTTAGGAATGGCGGGTGTCGCTTTATGCAGTACCCTCGTCTTGGGTGCCTGCGGCAATTCTTCAGATGAGGGAACTGGAGAAAAGAAAGAGGTTGCTATCAATCATGACAGCCAATTTCCAATCATCAAAGAAGGCGAAGAGCTGACCTTGAATATCATGGCACCAGGTGTGGGAATGGCCGAGTGGGAAGACATGCCGACGCTACAGGATTACCAAGAAAAAACCGGTATCAAACTGACTTATACGACACCGCCATCGGCTGACTTTAGTACGAAACTGAACTTAGCCTTTGCTTCCGGCGACTTGCCGGATATCGTTTACGGTGCTGGTTCGCAAGCACTGACTGCTTCGATGGAGATCGATTACGGTTCACAAGGGATTTTACTTCCCTTAGAGGAGTATATCACGCCAGAAATCATGCCAAATCTTTATGCACTGACGCAAGAAGATCCTTCTATTTTAAAATCGATCACCACGCCAGATGGGCACATTTACTCCTTACCAATGATCTCTCGGAATGCGACTTCAATCTGGTGGCAAGGCCCGATGTGGTACAACGGCACGTGGCTAGATAATTTAGGCGTATCAGAACTGCCGAAAACCACAGAGGAACTGCAAGAATTGTTGACGCGTTTCAAAGACGAAGATCCTAACGGAAATGGTCAAGCAGACGAGATTCCATTGACGGATGTCGATATGAACTCGACACGTGTTTGGTTGATGGCCGCCTTTGGCTTACGGACTCGCGGGATTCAAGTGGACGATGATGTGGTCTCCTACACACCGACATCAGAAAACTACAAAGCATTCTTGGAATACATGAATACACTGTACGATGAAGGCTTGCTGGATAAAGAAGTTTATGGACAGTCCGATGAGCAGAAAAAAGCGAAGGGTGAAAACAATCAACTAGGGCTTTTTGCCGACTATTTCAGCTTCTTTACTACTGGTCGCAGTGAGGCAGAGGCGATGAACGATCCGATGTTCCAACCGTTGACCTCTGAATGGGCACCAGAAGCCAAGATTCCTGGCAGTCCACGAATCTCTCGGGGAACTTTTGCATTGACCAATGTCAATCCTTCCCCAGAAGCTTCCATGCGTTGGGTGGATTACTTCTATTCGGAAGAAGGCACAAAATATATTGAACAAGGGCCAGAAGGTGTTCTTTGGGAGTACCAAGAAAATGCGGATGGCGAAAAAGTCCGGGTTTATGTGGATGGCATTGATACAGACAACACGGAAGACGAACGCGGCAAAATCACGCCGGCGTATGGATTGACTACACCAAACATTGTCATTGATACAACAGGTGAATACCATATCCGCAAAACGGCTGATGAAGAACCAGATACTCGTTTTAGTGATTGGGTTGCACAAGAAACGGCAGAAAAGATGGAAGACATCGCTGAAGTACCATTCCCGCTACTGTATTTAACGATTGAAGAAAATGACAAAGTAGCAGCCACTGCCACTGATTTGACAACTTATGTAGAACAAATGGAAGCTAAGTTTATCACAGGTGTCGAGCCATTAGACAATTGGGACGATTATGTGAAAACGATCGAAGCAATGGGCATTGACGAATATGTCGAAGTCTATCAAACGGCCTATGACCGCTGGAAAGCAAACTAATATCATACGATAAGGGAAACGGGTCGAGACAATCAATCTCCACCCGTTTTTTTTCAAAAAATAGATAGAGGAGTCAAAAGAAAAATGAGAGTTATGCAGCCTTACGAGTTTGAACGCATCCGAAAAATTTTCTACAAATTAAAACAGTACCGTGTACGCTATCAACAGCCAATAGACCTGCTTTTTTTTAAGCAAGAGGATTGGGTACCGTATGAACAAGGGAGTTATTTCGGAGAAAAAAACACCTATTACCAGTTGAAAGGCAGCTTTCAAGTTCCCGCTGACTGGGTAGGGAAACCTTGTGTTTTACAAGTCTATTCAAGTCTCTCAGAGTGGGACAACACCACCAATCCCCAAATCAAAATTTATTTGGACGATACCTATGTCCAAGCTATCGATGTCAATCATCGAGAGGTCACTTTGGCTGAAGGATATCAACAAAAAGCAGTCAAACTGAAGATTGATCTGTTCTCGGGCCGTTCCGATAAACCATTCCCACTGCATATCAACTTATTGGCATTGGATCCTGTCGTCAATGAACTCTGGTTTGATTTTTATACGCTGTTTGATAGTTGGCGTGCCATTCGTGCGTTTGGCGGTGACGAAGCATTTTATCAACAAGTCCTTGGTCAAGTCGCCAATGTCTTGGATTTTCGTACGCCCTACTCAGCGGCATTTTATGAAAGTCTCGCAAAAGCCAAGCAACTGCTTGCGTCATGTTACTTACCAGCGCATACACCAAAACAAAAAGTGACGGCTGTCGGCCATACCCACATCGATCTGGCGTGGCTTTGGACGGCACAGCAAGCAATTGAAAAAGGTGAGCGCAGTTTCCAGACGGTCTTGAAATTGATGGAGGAGTATCCAGATTACACGTTTTTTCAAAGCCAACCACAACTGTATCTCTCCATGAAAACACATTATCCTGAACTTTACGCTGCAATCAAAGAAAAAGTTCGAGAAGGAAGATGGGAAGTTGACGGGGCGATGTGGGTGGAAGCCGATTGCAATTTGACTTCAGGGGAATCGCTGGTTCGTCAGATCCTTTATGGCAAACGGTTTATGAAAGAGGAATTTCAAGTCGATAGCCGCATCTTATGGCTACCGGATGTCTTTGGTTATTCAGCCGCCTTGCCGCAAATTTTACGCAAAACAAATACGCCCTACTTTATGACGACGAAGCTGTCATGGAACCAGTTCAATCAAATTCCTTATGATTCCTTCTATTGGCAAGGAATTGATGGCAGCCGCGTTTTGACGCATTTTATTACCACCATCAGTGAAGGATACAGTCCAAGAGATTATTATACGACGTATAATGGATTGCTAGATCCTTATACGATTAAGGGGAGTTTTGAACGTTATCAGCAAAAAGATCAGCACGACGAAATTTTGATTGCCTATGGGTACGGTGACGGTGGCGGAGGCCCGACGAAAGAGATGCTAGAAGTCCAGAAACGGCTGCAAAAGACACTGCCAGATATGCCGACGATTACTGGCAATCATGTGGGGGGCTTTTTTGATCGACTGGCAGATTCTTTTAAGGAAAAAACTGGCCCGGTCTGGTACGGCGAATTGTATTTTGAATACCATCGTGGAACACTGACTTCGATTGGCAAAAACAAGAAGGCCAATCGCCAAGGAGAATTTTTCTTACAGACGATTGAAAAACTTTATAGTATTTGTGCAATCAATCGTTATCCGCAAGCTGAATTAGAACAACTTTGGAAACAGCTGCTATTTAATCAATTCCATGACATTCTGCCGGGAAGCTCGATCAAAGAAGTTTATGATCAGACGGATCAAGAGTATCAACAGCTCTTTGATAAAGGCTGCAAGCTGATCGAAGCTTTGATTCCAGCGGTGCAAGCAGCCGAAGCTACGTCATGGCATGTCTTTAATCCGCTGGGACAAGAGCGGACGGGTCTGGTCTATTTAGACGATCAGACAGGGATCAAAGAAGCTTACCTGATTCAGCGGACCCATGATGACCGGCTCTTAGTCAAAATTCTCGCCATGGCTGGATTGAGCTGCAAAACATTGACCCCTGTCTCAGCTGTGCCTTTATCAAAGCAAGTGGCAATGCGGCTGGAGGAATCGTTTGAAACGGCGGATTTTAAAGTGATTTTTGACAAACACTTTGACATCATCTCTTTATTTGACAAACGGCAGCAGCGAGAAATCGTGCCAAAAGGCGAGCGGTTGAATCAGTTAGTGGCTTACGAAGATCTGCCAATGGATTATGATGCGTGGGACATTGATATTTATTACCAGAAGAAGCCTTATCCTGTGAAGGAAGTTCTCTCAGCCGAGGTCGTTGAGCAAGGGGAGATTCGCGATACCTTGAAGATCAAACGTCAGTTTGAAGATTCTTTTATTACGCAATGGCTGCATTTTTACCATGGCACGGGAAGAATCGATTTTGAAACAACGGTTGATTGGCACCAGCATCAACTGCTGTTAAAGGCATTGATGCCGATTGATGTTAACACATTGGAAGCAACGTTTGATATTCAATTCGGGCAGGTAAAACGGCCTGTGCATCAAAACACGACATGGGACCAAGCGCGTTTTGAGAGCTGTGGACAAAAATGGGTAGATCTCTCAGAAGGGAATTATGGGGTTAGTATTTTGACGGATTCGAAATATGGGTTCAATACGGATTATCAAAAAATCGGGCTTTCTTTGATCAAATCGCCGATCGATCCGTATCCTGAAGCGGATCAAGGCCTTCATGAGTTTACCTATTCCTTGTACGCCCACGAAGGAACTTGGCAAGACGCGCAAACGATGGAAGAAGCTTTGGCATTGAATGTTCCCGTTCTAACCGTTCCAAGTGTGCCACAACTATCAGCAGAAGCTTTTCTAGCAGTCGATCAAAAGAATGTCTTGCTGGATACGGTGAAAAAAGCCGAAGATGAAGAGGCACTGATCGTGCGGTTGTATGAATATCACAATCAAACCACCGCCTGTCAATTGCGTTGCCAAAAAAGAATCAAAAAAGCGGTTTTAACGAATCTTTTGGAAGAAACCGTCGCTGAACTGCCGATCGAGCCGCTTGATGCCCAAAGCATCACAATCCATTTCCAGCCATTTGAGATCCAGACCATCATGCTTTATTTAGAAGACTAAATAGAAATGGAGAAGCATATGATTGAGACACTTTTACGACAAATGACATTGAAAGAAAAAATCGGCCAGCTGAATCAGCGTCTGTATGGTTGGGAAGTTTATGAAAAAACTAACGGAAAAATTATGTTGACTGAAACCTTTAAAAAAGAAGTAGCTCGTTTTGGCAGTCTTGGCTGGATTTACGGCGTGTTTCGAGCTGATCCTTGGTCAGGTAGAAATCAGCAAACAGGCCTGACGACCACGGAGTCCTATGAGCTATCACTTATGATTCAAACTTATTTGCAGGAGCACACTCGGCTGGGGATTCCGGCCCTTCTCAGTGAAGAGTGTCCTCACGGGCACCAAGGTTTAGAAGCGACGACGTTTCCGGTCAATTTTAGTGTTGGTTCTAGTTGGAATCCAGAGCTGTATCAAGCGGCCCAAACCATCACTGCTCAAGAGATTCGGGCAAAAGGAGCCCATGTTGGCTTGGTTTCCGCATTGGACATTGCTAGAGATCCTCGTTGGGGGCGAACAGAAGAATGTTTCAGTGAAGATCCGTTTTTGACCAGTAGCTTTACCAAAGCAGCCGTCAGAGGATTACAAGGATCAAAAACAACGATAGAAAAGCAGAACGTTTTAGCGGTATTGAAGCACTTTGCTGCCCAAGGTGCAGGAATTGGGGGACACAATGCAGGGCCAGTGGCAATTGGTGATCGGGAATTCCGCGAGATCCATCTGCCACCAATGAAAGCGGGGATTGCTGCTGGGGCCTTGGGGTGTATGGCTGCATACAATGATCTAGACGGTATCCCATGCCATGCCAATGCTTATTTGCTGCAAGATGTTTTACGAGAAGAAAGTGGCTTTACGGGAATTGTGATGGCCGATGGGTGTGGGCTGGATCGAATTGCTGACTGGCTGGGGAGCCACCCACAAGCGGCCGCCAAATCCTTGACCAGCGGTGTGGATGTTAGTTTATGGGATGAAGTTTTCCCAGTGTTAGAAGAAGCTGTCCTTGAGGGGCTACTTGCGGAAACGGCGATCGATGATGCAGTCCGTCGTGTGCTTCTTTTGAAAGAAAAACTTGGCTTGTTTAAAGAAGCAACGCCCCGTGTTTCATTGCCCCGTAAAGAAAAGGCGCAACAAGTTGCCTTGAAATTGGCGGAGGAATCGATTGTTTTACTAGAGAACAATGGTATTTTGCCTTTGAAGAAAACGCGACAAAAGATTGCCGTCATCGGTCCTCACGTTAAACAGCTCTATCATCAGCTGGGGGATTATACGCCATTCAAGGAAGAAACAATATGTACGACCCTTTGGGAAGGTTTGACCAGTTTAAGTACGCATCAAGCTGACTTCTTCTACGAGAAAGGCTGCGAAATCTCTAGTGGCACACTGGCTCAACGAAGGCAAGCCTGTCAGATTGCAGAAAAAGCGGATGTCGTCTTAGTGACGATCGGTGGCTCCAGTGCCCGTGATTTCACAACGGATTTTGACAAAAACGGTGCCGTCTTAAGGGGATCTCAGGAAATGACCAGTGGAGAAAACATCGACTTGGCTACCCTCGATTTGCCGCAATGCCAGTTGGATTTACTGTTTGCGTTGAAGAAGAGTAAAAAGCCGCTGATTGGGATCGTGATTTCCGGTCGACCGCATTGCTTAGCTCCTTTGCAAGACTTGTTCGATGGGGTGCTTTACGTTGGCTATCCCGGCCAATATGGAGGGGAAGCGATTGCTCGGATTCTTTTTGGTGAAACGGTACCTAGTGGGAAATTAGCAGTTTCTATTCCTGATACAGTTGGACAACTGCCTGTCTGTTATAATTATCGCAACACAGCGTTTCAAAAAGACTACCTCGATCAAAAAGGCGCACCAGTATATTCTTTTGGTTATGGGCTTAGTTATGCCTCTTTTATTTGCAGCTCGGTTTCGGCTGAATATGCAGGGGAAGGCATTATCGTCAGTGGCACACTTGAAAATCATTCTACTGTGTCTGGTAAAGAAGTGGTCCAATGCTATCTAAAAGAGTATACAAAAGCATATGTGCCGAGGAAAAAAGTCTTATGCGGCTTTCAAAAAGTATGGGTGCCTAGTCAAGGACAAGCAACTTTTCAACTCGTGATCGGTGAAGCATCATTGCAGCAGCTGGCAATTTCCTTGGAAGAAACAACATCGTTTTGTCTGGAAGTCGAAACAGCAGGTCAGCAGTATCGATTTGTATTTCAACGGTCCAACCCTGACCGCACGTGGCAGGTAATTCAGAAAGGAGCAAAAGAATGATTCACTTTCCAAAAAACTTTTTATGGGGAGCGGCCGCGTCAGCACCGCAAACCGAGGGGGCCGCAGTGGTTGACGGCAAAAGTCCCTCTACATGGGACAAATGGTTTGAGTTGGAGCCGTCACGCTTTTACGATGGTGTCGGACCAAGCGACACCTCAAATACCTACTATCAATACCGGGAAGACGTAGCAAACATGAAGGCCATGAACTTGAATTCCTATCGGACATCGATTGCATGGACCCGCTTATTACCAGATGGAAAAACATTGAATCAGACGGCAGTCCGGTTTTATCGGGCATATTTTCAGGAAATGCTGGATCAAGGCATCGAACCGATCATTAATTTGTTTCATTTTGACATGCCTTGGTGGCTGATGGAAAAAGGAGGCTGGGAGGCGCGGGAATCCGTGGACCATTTTGCATTTTATGCAAAAACTGCTTTTGAACAATTTGGCGATTTAGTGAAAAAATGGGCGACCTTTAATGAACCATTGGTGCATATTGAATGTGGGTATTACGGAGATGCTCATTGGCCGCAAGTGCGTGATTTCAAGCGGGCAATTCAAGTTGGTTATCATACCTTGTTAGCCCATGCGAAGGCAGTTGCTGAGTTTCGTAAAATCGCACTTCCTGATGGAGAAATCTGTATCATCTTGAATTTGTCACCTGTTTATCCAAAAAGTCAAGAAGCGGCTGATCGAGAAGCCGCTGAATGGGCAGATCTCTTGTATATTCGCAGTTTTTTGGACTGTGTCGTTTATGGACAATTTCCAGAAAAGCTAACGAGCTTATTCAAGGAGCATCAATTGTCCCCTGAATATGAAGCAACAGATGCGGAAATTTTTCGTGAAAATACCGTAGATTTTATTGGTTGCAATTATTATCAACCGTTGCGGATCCAAGCACCACTTCCGCAGAAGGCAGCATCCGGTCCCTTTGAGCCACGTCAGTTATTTCGTGGGTACGATTGGCCAGAGAAAAAAATCAATCCTCATCGCGGCTGGGAAATCTATCCAGAAGGGATTTACGATATCGCGATGCGTCTAAAGAATGACTATCAAAACATGCCATGGTTTGTTTCCGAAAATGGCATGGGGGTATCTGAGGAAGAACGGTTCATGGACGCCACGGGGCAGGTCAATGATACGTATCGGATCGCCTTTGTTGAAGACCATTTGCGTCAGCTGCATCGCGCGATCGAAGATGGGTCACCTTGCTTCGGCTACCATATGTGGACCTTTATGGATTGCTGGAGCTGGTTGAACGCTTATAAAAACCGCTATGGGTTTTATCGAGTGGATTTGAAAAATGACTTCGAGCGTTATCCCAAAGCGTCCAGTTTTTGGTTGGCAGAAGTAGCTGCCAAGAATGCCCTTGATTGATCAAAGTGTCCTTAGAAGAAAAAATACCGCAGGAAAACTTTCCTGCGGACTTCTTTGGCTATGAATATTTTATAAATACTTCTCACGAAAATCGGCAATGGCTTGGCGTGAGGCATAGATATTGCGTGCCAGCTTTTCATTCTTGCTTAAAAAGACATAGAAAAGGACATCGACCGCCAATAGGTGGGCGATAATCGAATTCGTAGCAGCACTACGTTGGTTGGCTTCTTTGGAACGGGACACTTGCAGGGGAACATCCGCCAACTTTGTTAACGGATTACTGCCAAATCGGGTGAGTGACAGAATCGGGACGCCAAGATTTTTAACGATTTCTGCTAAGTGAACCATCTCAGGCGTGTGTCCACTGTTGGAAATGACCCAGAGGAGACTTTTTTTCTCGTTTTTGACGAGTTGCGGCAACAAGAGATTGTAGTCATTTTCAAACACGACGATTTTGCCTAAACGGGTCCATTTTTGTTGGATATCTTGTGCGATCAATGAAGAAGCACCGATCCCGCAGACAAAGATTCGCTCACGAGTCGCGATCAGTTCAGCGGCAGCCAACATCAGCTGTTCTTCTAACAATTGGGCCGTCTCATTCATAGTCACCTGTGCATTGTGGCTTAATTTAGATGTGATGGCATGAAAGGGCTCATTTAATTCAACATCGGCATAGCCCAAGTTTTCATTGGCATTTTGGCGCAAGCCGGATTCCGCAGATAATTGTATTTTTAAATCTGTCAAACTAGCAAAGCCGGTTTTTTTCGCAAAGCGTACGACAGTCGGTGCACTGATCCCAGTGGCTTCTGCTAATTGACTCGCAGTCATCGACGGCACTTTTTCAGGATTGGCCTCCATGAATGCGAAGAGTTTCTTCTCAGAAAGCGATAATTCATTTTTCATGCTCTCGATTCGGGAAAGAACGCTCATCCTTACACTTCCTTTAGATAGAGTAGTATCCTAAGTATAACATAAGTTTTGGAGGAGCTTTCAAAAGAAACGAAAAGAATAGGTAGATAAACTTGCTTTTTTCCTTAGAATCAAGTAAAGTAATTACGTGTGAAAAGCACAGTACCTGTTACTTGGTTTAACGAATCACCAACGTTTTACTCAGTCGCAGGGGAAAAAGAAAAAGAGGTGAAAAACATGGCAATTTCAAAAGAACGCAAAAACGAAATCATCAACAAATTTGCACGTCATGAAGGAGATACTGGTTCTCCAGAAGTTCAAATCGCTGTTTTAACAGAAGAAATCAACCATTTGAACGAACATGCACGTATGCACAAAAAAGACCACCATTCATACCGTGGGTTGATGAAAAAAGTTGGACATCGTCGTAACTTATTAGCTTACCTACGTCAAAAAGACGTACAACGTTACCGCGAATTAATCCAAGCTTTAGGATTACGTCGTTAATCAAACAAAGAAAAGTGAGGTTCAACCCGAATCTCACTTTTTTGCTATGAATCACTGCGACTGGGCGGCGTAAGCCGCACAGAGCAGATGACGAATAGTACTAGGCGAGGGAAACGAGCGTAGTGACCAAGCAGCGGAATCACTGCGACTGGGCGGCGCAAGCCGCACAGAGCAGATGATGAAACCTACTAGGCGAGAGCAACGAGGGTAGTGACCAAGCAGCGGAATCACTGCGACTGGGCGGCGCAAGCCGCACAGAGCAGATGATGAAACCTACTAGGCGAGAGCAGCGAGCGTAGTGACCAAGCAGCGGAATCACTGCGACGGCATTGTCGGCTAAAACAGCTGATGCAGTCTGACAGGTGATCTCGAGCCATCTAAAAAGTGAAACACCGAAAGAGCGGCCTTTTGACTGGTGAATCAAAAAGCGTAGCTAAAAAGAATTTTGGGTCCTTGTAAGCAGCATCCTACTAACCAAATGAAAGCAGCGGAACGACATTCCGATTTTTTCATTTGTTTAGTAGTGACTTGCTGGGATCCGATGAAAAGGAGCAGAACATGACAGAAAAACAAGTATTCAAAACAACTTGGGGCGGCCGCCCATTAGAAGTAGAAGTTGGCCAATTAGCCAAACAAGCAAACGGAGCTGTATTGGTTCGTTATGGCGATACGGTTGTCCTAAGTGCAGCGGTTGCATCTAAGGAAGCAAAAGATACCGACTTTTTCCCATTAACAATCAATTACGAAGAAAAAATGTATGCCGTAGGGAAAGTACCTGGTGGCTTTATCAAACGTGAAGGACGCCCAAGTACGGAAGCAACCTTGACCGCCCGCTTGATTGACCGTCCGATCCGTCCAATGTTTGCGGAAGGTTTCCGTAACGAAGTACAAGTAACAAACATCGTAATGAGTGTTGAACAAGATTGTACGCCAGCAATGGCGGCAATGTTAGGTTCTTCTTTAGCATTGTCTATTTCAGATATCCCGTTTGACGGACCGATCGCTGGTGTTGATGTTGGTCGGGTCAATGGCGAGTATGTCTTGAATCCAACAGTAGAACAAGCAGAACAAACTGATATCGAATTGACAGTAGCTGGAACGAAAAAAGCCATCAACATGGTTGAATCAGGAGCGAAAGAAGTTTCTGAAGAAGACATGTTAGGTGCGTTATTATTCGGTTTTGATGCTATCAAAGAATTGGTTGCCTTCCAAGAAGAAGTTGTCGCAGCTGTGGGCAAACCAAAAATGGAAGTCAAATTGTTACAAGTAGATGCTGACTTGAAAAAAGAAATCTTCGACGGCTACTACCAAACAATGAAAACTGCTGTTATGACTGAAGAAAAATTGGCTCGTGAAGACGAGATCGATAAAGTCAAAGACACAGTGAAAGAAGTGTATGCAGAAAAATTTGCTGGACATGAAGAGGAAGCACAATTCTTGAAAGAAGTGAAACAAATCGCGGAAGATCTTGAAAAAGATGTGGTTCGCGAATTGATCACCATCGACAAGATTCGTCCGGATGGCCGTCAATTAGACGAAATCCGTCCATTGGCATCAGAAGTTGGCTTATTGCCACGTGTTCATGGTTCTGGTCTATTTACTCGGGGACAAACCCAAGCATTGTCTGCTTGTACATTAGCACCTTTAGGCGAACACCAAATCATTGATGGATTAGGGGTTGAAGAATCAAAACGGTTCATCCACCATTACAACTTCCCTCAATTTTCTGTTGGTTCGACTGGTCGTGCCGGCTCACCAGGACGTCGTGAAATCGGTCATGGTGCATTAGGCGAACGTGCCTTAGCACAAGTGATTCCTGATGAAACAGACTTCCCTTACACAATCCGTCTCGTTGCAGAAGTATTAGAATCAAATGGTTCTTCTTCTCAAGCAAGTATTTGTGCTGGAACTTTAGCATTGATGGATGCAGGGGTACCAATCAAAGCACCAGTTGCAGGTATCGCAATGGGACTTGTATCTGATGGTGAAAACTACACGATCTTAACTGATATTCAAGGCTTAGAAGATCACCTTGGCGATATGGACTTTAAAGTTGCTGGAACCAAAGATGGGATCACTGCGTTACAAATGGATATCAAGATTCAAGGAATCACTGAACAAATCTTGACAGAAGCATTAGATCAAGCGAAAAAAGCACGGATGGAAATCTTAAATGAATTGACATCAACATTGGCTGCTCCTCGTGAAGAGTTAAGCCAATACGCACCGAAGATCGAAATGATCCAAATCGATCCTGCGAAGATCAAAGATGTAATCGGTAAAGGCGGCGACACCATCAATGGCATCATTGATGAAACTGGCGTGAAAATCGATATTGATCAAGACGGAAAAGTTTCGATTGCTTCTGCTGATGCAGAAATGATCCAAAAAGCTATCAAGATCATTGAAGAATTGACGAAAGAAGTAAAAGTTGGCGAAGTGTACCTTGGGAAAGTTGTCCGTGTTGAAAAATTCGGTGCGTTTGTCAACTTGATCAAAGGCAAAGACGGCTTAGTTCACATTTCACAACTTGCGAACGAACGGGTCAACAAAGTAGAAGACGTTGTCAAAGAAGGCGACGAAATCTTAGTGAAGGTCACAGAAATCGACAAACAAGGCCGTGTGAACCTTTCAAGAAAAGCACTATTGAACGAAGATAAAGCAGAGCAAAAATAAGCTGCTATTTCTAAATTATCGCATTGAAAAGCAAAGTCTAGGAAACTAGACTTTGCTTTTTTTTTGTCTAAGTAGCACATCTTCAAAAGGGTCTTACTTGACAGGAGTTATTTTTTGCGTTACCGCGAAAAATAAGAGATAATTCAGAATATTGTCTTTGCCATGCAAGCAATAATTCTAAGATGTTAAACGCATCTTATTTAGGATAAGGAGTACGATATGAAACAAACATTTCCAACTGATTTTTTATGGGGAGCATCGATTTCCGCTCACCAAACCGAAGGAGCGTATCAAACCGATGGCAAGGGACTGAGTGTCCAAGATACTCGTCCAAGAGACAACCACAAGATCGCGGATTTTACTGTGGCTGTCGACCATTACCACCAGTACAAAGAGGATATCGCCTTGTTAGCAGAAATGGGGATCAAAATTTTCCGCTTTTCGATCGCTTGGTCGCGAATTTTTCCAGAAGGGCGCGGTACTATTAATCAAAAAGGCTTGGATCATTACAGCGATGTCATTGATGAATTGCTGAAACACGGCATTCAGCCCTTTGTAACGTTGAACCATTTTGACTTGCCGCAAGCATTGGAAGACGAAGGCGGCTGGACAAAACGCAGCACCGTTGAGGCATTTGCCGCATACGCCAAAACGCTGTTTACAGCCTATGGGGATCGAGTGACGCACTGGCTGACGATCAATGAACCAAATATCATGCTGTTGGTGGATCAAAAAATATTAGGGAAAAAGATTCCATTATCAGAAAAATACCAGCAATTTCATCACCTGATGATCGCTGAAAAATATGCTTTCAAAGCGTGTCATGAAATCGTACCGAATGGCAAAATCGGACCGGTGCCGAATATTTCGTTGGTCTATGCGGCGACTAGTCGACCAGAAGACAACCAAGCAGCGCTGTATTTCAACAGTGTCCGGAACTGGGCGTACCTTGATTTCGCCTGCTTCGGTCGTTACAATACGGTCTTTCAAGATTATTTGAACCAAAACGGCCTCACGATTGACTTTGGTCCGGAAGATGAGGTGTTGATGAAACGGGCTCTGCCTGACTTTGTCGCAATGAACTTCTACACCACGGTGACAGTGGAGCAGCCGACGGAAGCTGGGGACATGAAAAACGGCATCAGTGATCAGCAAAGTGAAGACATTATGGAGCGTGGTTTTTACAAAGGGTTCACCAATACGTTCTTGAAGAAAAATGCCTTCAATTGGACCATCGATCCCTTGGGACTGAAAACGACGTTGCAAACACTTTATGATCGTTACCACTTGCCGATCATCATTACAGAAAATGGCTTAGGGGCCGAAGACCATCTAGAAGCAGATGGCACGGTTCATGATCCGTACCGCATCGATTATTTATCGCAGCATATCAGTCAATGCTTAGCCGCGATCAATGCTGGGGTGGAACTGATGGGATACAGCCCTTGGTCTGCCATTGATTTGATTAGTGTGCATGAAGGGATTCGAAAACGGTATGGCTTTATTTACGTGGATCGCAATGACGCACAGGAAAAAGAACAAAAACGAGTGAGAAAAGACAGCTTTTATTGGTACCAAAAGCTGATTGAAGAAGGGGCGATCCCTTCGTTGGAGGAGTAACGATGACAAGTGTTTTTACCTTTTTAGAAACGCGTTTGATGCCGCCTTTGAATAAGTTGGCGAATTTACGCTTTATTCGCGCAATCATGCAAGCAGGGATCATTACGGTCCCTTTTACGATCGTCGGATCGATTTTTTTAATCATCAATAATTTACCACAAATCATTCCACCACTGGCTGGCTTTTTTGAACAAACGATTTTACGATTTTCACCACTTTATAGTGTCGTAACTACCATGTCTGTTGGCTCGATTGCTGTTTTTTATTGTTTAGCAACAGGGTATTATTTAACTGAGATTTATCATAAAGAAGATCATTTGACTATGAGCAGTTTTGTAGGGGCGTTATTAAGTTTGTTTGCCTTTTTAATGACGATCGTCCAAGTCGATATCACAGATGGTGCGGCACAATTGCTACAATCAGAAAGCGAAACCGCCATTGTTTACAATGGGGTCGCTTTAGGCGGTTGGATCACTCGCTTCAGTGGAGTAGGGATCTTCATCGGGATTATCACCGCAGTAATTGCTACGTCAGTCTATCGTTTTTGTGTAAAAAGAAAGATCACCATCCAGATGCCTGAAGGAGTTCCCGATGGAGTCAGCAAAGCATTTGCGTCATTGATCCCAGCGATTTTGATTGCCTTTTTGATGGTGGCGATCAATGGAGTACTGGCGGTTTTCCACACGGATCTTCACGGATTGCTATCCAAACCATTTGAATTCGTGAAGGAGTTGACGGGTTCTTGGTTAGGAATCATCGTGATTATGCTCCTTATCCACCTCTTATGGGCAGTGGGGGTTCATGGGACGGCAGTTATTAAAAATAGTTTCATCAATCCCATCCTATTGGTGGCTCTAACTGAAAATATCGATGGTGCCAATAATATTTTTGCTGGGGATTTTGTGAACATGTATATTTTTATGGGCGGAGCAGGAAGTACGCTTGGATTGGTTTTATTGATGCTGTTTGTGGCAAAATCACAACAGCTCAAAGTCTTAGGAAAAGCAGCGATCTTACCGGGGCTTTTTAACATCAATGAACCAGTGATCTTCGGGGCACCGATCGTCTACAATCCGTATTTGATCATCCCCTTTATCGTAACACCTTTGATCAACGTGACGATTGCTTACTTTGCTAGCTCGTTTGGCTTTGTCGATAAAGTCATTACGGGAATTCCCTGGATTTCACCGGTGGGCATAGGGGCGTTTTTAGGAACCGGCGGTGATTTCCGAGCCATCCTGATCGCTTTGATCAACTTAGGGGTTTCCATTCTCTGCTATTATCCATTCTTTAAGATGTACGATGGCAAACTCTACACGGAACAACTTGCCAATCAAGCATAAGTAGAAAAAACAGCAAAACGCCCGTTGATGGACTTCTAGTGAAGTGCCAACAATGGGCGTTTTTGCTAGTGCAGATAGTGGTCACGTATGCAAAGACTGTTGATACAAGACACAATCATCGCAATCTTTGCGGGTTGGTTTGGCTTGCTGGGGTGTTTCTTTGTGTAATGGCAAAAGCATACGCAACCCGTTTAAGATAACTAAGATCGTGCTTCCTTCATGACCCACGACCCCTAGAGGTAGCGTGAGAAATTCAAGGAAGTTTGAAGCGATCAGCAACAAGATGACACTGATAGAAAAGACGATGTTTTGTTTGATGATCCGCTGTAATTTCTTAGCCAAACGGTGGCTGTCGACCAAGCGCAGCAAATCATTTTTCATCAAGACGATGTCCGCCACATCCATTGCAACATCTGTTCCTTCGCCCATAGCGATCCCTACACTTGCGGTCGCTAAGGCGGGGGCATCATTGATCCCATCACCGACCATCGCATTGATTTGGTAGGTTTCTTTCATTTCTTTGATCCGAGTGGTTTTCTCATCAGGCAGGCAATCACTTTCGTAGTCAGACAAGCCGATTTCTGCGGCGATCACTTTAGCAGTACCTAAATGATCACCCGTCAGCATCGTCGTGTGAATTCCTTGCTTATTGAAGTAGGCAAGACTCTCACGAGCTTCAGGACGGGGCTGATCCAATAGTGCTAAATACCCTGCTAATACACGGTCTCGATTGATATAAATCAAGGTTTTTCCGGCTGCTTTCAATTCTTGGATGCGGGTTTGTTCACTGACAGCAACAGAGGTTAGATCGACTTCTTTTCCAATCGTCCAATGGGCAGCTTGGTAAGTGGTGGCTAGACCGACCCCCGCTTGTTCTTCCACTGCTAATTCCAATGGTCTTTCATCGTGGAAATACGCCAAGATCGCTTCAGCCAATGGGTGATTTGATTGTTTTTCCATCCCAACAATCAGTTGGGGAATAAACGGTTCATCCAGCAACAGATGAACATCAGTGACAGCAGGTTTGCCTCGAGTCAGCGTTCCGGTTTTGTCAAAAGCGATCGCTTTGACATTGGCAAAGGCATCCAAGGCTTGTCCGCCTTTGCATAAAACGCCCAAACGAGCAGCGTGAGAAATGGCTGCTAACGTCGCAGGAGTAGCAGAGGCGACTAAGGCACAAGGGGATGCCACTACTAGTAAGACCATGCCACGATAAAAACTTTCTTGGAACCCCCAATTCGTGAAAAACGTACACAAAACGATCATTAGTGGGACGGCGATCAGGACGATCGGCACATAGATCCGTTCGATTTTTTCGATCAGGGTCGCCGTTTGACTTGGCATTTGCTGCGCTTCTTCCACCAATTGAATGATTTTTGCAAAGCGGGTGTTTTCACTCGTTTGAGTAACTTCAATGTACAATGGCTGCCCAAGGTTGATGGTTCCCCCAAAGACTTCACTGCCTAAACGTTTCTCGACAGGAATGGATTCGCCACTGATGGCCGCCTCATCGACACTGCTGGTTCCTTGGATCACGATACCGTCGATCGGGATCGCACTGCCTTTTGCCACCATAATCGTATCTTTTAACTGAAGGGCTTCGACTGGTACTTCGACGAGCTCCCCAGATTCAATCATTTTTAAGGCAGTCGTTGGTTGCAGTGCCATTAATGAACTAATTTCTCGCGTACTTTTGTTGGTCGTATATTCCTCAAGGGCACCGCTCAAACAAAAGATAAAGGTCAGCATCGCCCCTTCAAACCAATGCCCAATGATACAGGCACCAATGGCGGCTAACGCCATCAGTAGATCGACGTTCAACCGTTTGTCGTGCACCAATTCTTGCGTGCCTTCCCAGGTTTGTTTCCAACCCCCGGCAAGAATCGCTAACAGATAAGGGACAAAGCTATAAGGAATGGAAAAAGATGCCATAAGAAAGCCAGTTGCCATCAATAGCAAACAAGCAATCGTTGAAAAAACAGCCGACGATTCGGATTTACTCATAAGAAACGCCTCCTTTTGAATGTAGTCTAGGAATGAAAAAACCGATCCTTTTCTCAAGAAACAATCGATTGTTCCTCCCTCAACTTGAGCATAGCACATTCGAAAACAAGATGGTAAAAAAACAACGTACCTGATAATGAAAGTGATTATCAAGTAGCGATTAAATAACGCTACTATCCAAATGATAAATGGAAACTTACTATTATAGAAAAAAGAACACAAAAAAAGCAGCACAATAAAAAACGAATTGTACTGCTTTTACTTATTTGATGTGGTAGTCAGCGATTGGATCGCTTAACGCAAACTATATTTTGCTAAGGGAATTTGACGTGCTTCACACCACTCTTTGACAGCGCCAGAAAAAATCAGCTGAACCTTGGTGAGGTCTTTAGTGCTTGTCTGTCCTGCCATTGTGTAGAGCATCTGCAGCTGTTCCTTCCATGATTGTAAGGTGGCGATGGTTTCTTCTTTGCCTTTTGACAAAAGCAGCACGAGGATCGTGGCGGATAGTCCTACACTATCCGCACCAAGGCAAAGTGCTTTGAAGATATCGTAAGCATCCCGAACGCCGCCTGAAGCGATGCGGGTAAAGGGCTGTTGGAGCTCATTTGCTTCCAGCAAGGAAATCACGGTGGATTGACCAAAGGTGTCTAAATACGCCAATTCACGTTTTTTTCGACGAGCATTTTCGATTTGCGTAAAACTTGTGCCGCCGCTGCCAGCAACATCAATCGTTTGTACGCCGATCGCCAGTAACTGCTGGATCGTTTCACGGGACATCCCAAAGCCAACCTCTTTGACGACAATCGGAACGGCAACAGAAGCAATCGTTTTTTCCAATAAGGACAGCCATTGGCTAAATTGACGATCGCCTTCGGGCATCACTAATTCTTGTGGTGCATTAAGATGGATCTGCAAGGCGTCGGCGCCAAACAGTTCTACTGCCCGTTGTGCATTTTCAACGGGACTGCCCGCACCAATATTGGCTAATAAGAAGCCGTCAGGATTGGCTTTGCGGACGATGCGGAAAGAATCGGCGACACTTGGGTCTTTTAAGGCAGCCGAAACGGAGCCGGTTGCCATCATCAAATCACAGGCTTGCGCGATCTCTGCTAACTCTTGATTGATTTTTAAGGTTTTTTCACTGCCGCCTGTCATGGCATTGATGAAAAAAGGGCTGGAAAATGAGCGGTCAAAGACAGTCGTCGTAATTGCCACATCAGCCACGTCAATTTGCGGAAAGGACTGGTGGACCAAGCGAACTGCATCAAAATCGTTGCTGTGTTCTTTATGAAACGCTTTTGCTAAGGAAACATGTTCATCTTTTCGATTCATGATAGGTCCTCCCGGTAATGGTAAACATGCAGCGGCAATGGGGTGATCTCGGCTTTTTCCCACGCACTCATCAATGGTAAAATACCGGTTTTCTGGTCAACGATCACGATGCCGCAATCGCCACCGCCGGCACCAGAAGATTTGGCTGCGCCACAATAATTTTCTGCTAGATCACAAAGCTTTTTAAGTGCGGGGGTTTCAATCGGTACACCAGTTAGTGCAGACAACTCTCGCAGGAGCTTTCGATTTTCCGTGATCATTTTTTTGATCGTGCGACTGTCTTCATTTAAGAAGCCGTCGATCAATCGATTGACGCAGTCTTTGCTGGCTGCTAAAAAGGCGGCATAGGCGTTTTCTTTTTCTTCTTTGGATTGATAGACTTGATCCACTAAATCAGAAGTAGAGGCAGGAGAGCCTGTCCAACCAATCAATAGTCGAAGCGATTTCGGAACCGTCAAGGGACGGATCGATAATCCTGGCCAATCGAAAGCAATCAATTCTGTTAAGGTATGGTCCTTTTGTTTGGCTAAGACCCAGTCGTGATCGAAGGTTGAAAAAGCGATCCAGCCGCCATAACAAGAGGCCGCAATATCACCGCACGACCCATTGCCTTGAACAGCGAGATGGGCAAGAGCCGCAATTTTGAATTGGGTCAACCGATCCATTTCCATTTGATAGTACAGATTCAATGCTTTGACCGTGGCAACAGTCACGGCACCGCTGGAACCGAGGCCATATTTGCGACCATTCGAGTTATCCAGTTCACTGGTCACTTTTAAATCGTAAAAGGAAAGGGGGATGCCTTTTTCTTGGGCATATTTTTCCGTCAGACGAATGGCTGCCAAAATATAGTGGAAAGGATTATCCCGGTGGTCTAAGACTAATTCGCCTTTGCGACGCGTCCAGCGAATCGGCAGGTCGCTGTATTGGGCAGACTGGATGCTGCCGTTTTTACGGGCCTCTTCCACATTGACTGTAATAAATTGGTCAACGGCAACGATGATTGCAGGATGACCAGGTTCGACAACGGCGTATTCACCAGCAATAAATAGTTTTCCGGGAACGGATAGTTCAATCATTTCGACACTCCTAATCGATGGCTTCTTAATGGCTTCTTAGTTGATGGCAGAAGATTCTTCCACCGGTAAAAAGGCTAATCCTTTGCCCGCGTGAGCAGTTACTAATTGTTCTGAGGCAAAGTGAGCACTTAATTCACGTAAAATCGTTTGTTCTTCTTGTTTTTGGCATAAAACTTTGACATTGGGACCAGCATCCATCGTGAAATAGCAAGCCAATCCTTTTTTTCGCAGCATTCGGACACATTCCATAGCTCGTAAAGATTCAGAAGACCAATAAGTAAAAGGTGGTTCGGCGGCTAAGGTCGTTCCATGCATTTTCAAGGCGTTGGCCTCGGTCGTTTCACCTAAAGCAGTAAAGTCTTTCTCGGCAATCGCTTGTTTCATTTTCACGAGATCAGTTGCGGTGGCAGTAAGCCAACCCGGATAAAAGCTCGAGGTTTCAACGGTTCGGCGCATCCCCTCACGACTGGAAACTTCTTTGGCTTGTGCGTTGATCAAAATAAAGATCATACTCAATTCTTCTTCCCAGCCATTCGACGGCACTTGCGTGGCAAAAGAAGTCTCATCGGTGCCTTGATGCCATTCAGCAAAGCCGCCGTAGATACTCCGACACGCCGAACCAGAACCGCGACGGGCCAAACGGGATAATTCTTGCTCCGACAAGTTTAAGTCCAGTGCTTCACTACAGGCACCCGCCAATGCCGCTAATCCACTGGCAGAAGAGGCAAGTCCGGCAGCGGTTGGAACAAAATTTTGACTTTCCACCGTGGCATACCACGGGCAGTCCGCTTTTTTTCGTACCAGATCCAAAAAGTCCGCAACTTTTTTGGTAGCAACGTCTGTTTGCACCACACCATCCAGCGTAAAGCAATCCTGTGGAAAATCAGGTGAAAAAGCCACCGTTGTTTCTGTGTAAAAAGCATCGAGGGTCAGGGACAAACTATTGTTCATCGGTAAAATGAAAGTTTCATCTTGTTTTCCCCAATACTTGATCAATGCGATATTCGTGTAGGCGCGAGCCTTTCCCTTATACATGTTCATAAACTCCTAATCCTTGTATCCATGCCGCACGAGCGCCATCGGACAATAAAATACGGCTGATATTCTCAGCCTGTTCCTTCGTTTTGGTTAGTGCGATCATACAGCCGCCCCGGCCCCCGCCGGTCAGCTTCGCCCCGTAAGCCCCGTGTGCCAATGCTAAGGAAACCAACTGATCCAGTTGCTGATTGCTGACCCCTAACTGCTGCAGTGCCTGATGGGCATTGTTCATGCTTTCGCCTAATACTTCTAATTGATTGGCTATGATGGCCTCTTTGGCTCTTTTGGTTTCGATCCCTAAACGCTGGATCGCTTGACTAGCCAGCTGCTTGCTGGTTTCAAAAAGATGGGCGACACTTTTGACTGCTTCTCTCGTTTGCCCTTTGATTCCAGTATCAGCGACGAGCAAATAACCGTCGATCGTGAGGGGAAACGAAGTGATGGGATGCCCTTTGATAAAGTAAATGGCATCCGTCCCGCTAGCTGCTGCAGCATCGATCCCGCTAGGATTGCCGTGAGCGATTTTTTCAGAAAAGTTGACATAGGTCATCAATTCTTCTTTTGTAAAGTCTTTTTTGATCCAATCAAAAAAAGCGCGAGTCAGTGCAACAGCGACCGCCGCGCTAGAACCCATTCCCCGTTCAGAAGGGATAGTGCTGACGATGGAGGTTGCAAAAGGACCCGTGTGGAAGTCTTGTTGCAGACGATACAGCAAGTCTTTGACATTTTTTAAGTGGCTGGGGACTTCTTCAAGCAGACCGTGATAGTAACTTGAAATCAAGGTGTTTGTTTCATTTGCTGTAATCTCGACTTGTACTTTTGCTCCCGCAAAAGGGAAAGCAATTGCTGGTTCACCGTAAACAACTGAATGTTCACCCATTAAGATGATTTTTCCTGTAGCTATGCCAGTACCAATTGACATTATTTTCCTCATTTCTCTAGGGAGCTTACCCCACATGATTCATTTATCGTTTGTCAGTCAATTGTAACTATCTCCTGACAAAAACACAATTTAATTAAAGATCCTTTCCTATTTTACTAGAAGAAGGCTCTTTCGTTAAGCATTCCGTATGAGATTTCAAAAAAAAGCAAAAATCTTTAAACTTTTATTGAAAAAATTCTTGATCTGTGCTTCAAAAGTTTCAGTTGACGGCACAAGATATAGTGTTGTATAGTTGATATCGCAAATGCAACATACAATATTTAGTGATGAGTGAGTTGGGGGATATGAGCGTGATCGTATTAGCAGGAACGATTGGTGCCGGTAAATCAAGTTTGACCGCATTGATCGCCAATCATTTTGGCAGTCAAGCCTTTTATGAATCGATCGATGACAATGAAGTGTTACCATTATTTTATGCAGATCCAAATAAATATGCGTTTTTACTGCAAATCTATTTCTTAAATAAACGATTTGAAAGTATCAAGCAAGCCATGAAAGACGACAATAACGTCCTGGACCGTTCCATTTATGAGGATTCACTGTTGTTCCATTTAAATGCGGACCTTGGGCGAGCGACCGATACCGAGGTCAAAGTCTATGATGAATTGTTAGCCAATATGTTAGAAGAGCTGCCGTATGCAGCTCACAAAAAGCATCCAGATCTTTTGGTGCATATTCGCGTTTCTTTTGAAACGATGCTCGAGCGTATTGAAAAACGTGGGCGGGAATATGAGCAGTTGACCTTTGATCCTTCGTTATACGACTACTACAAAGAGTTGAACAAACGCTACGATCAATGGTACGAAGAGTACAATGAGAGTCCAAAGATCCAGATCGATGGCGATCAATTCAATTTTGTCGAAGACCCGCAAGCGGCACAGGCCGTTTTAACGATGGTGGAAGAGGCCTTGAAAGACGCCCGTAAATAAGTAATAGCCGATACAGCCAGGAAAGTCCTTTGATTGGGCTTCTGGCTGTTTTCTTTTATAATAGAAGAAAGCAAGAGTGGAGGATGGATTGTGGAAAACAAACATGTCTTTTATGACGGAAACTATGAATGGATTCAAGTCGACCAACAAGACGCAAAAAGCGTGATGGCACTGCAAAAACAATATCATTTGTCTGACGAGATGCTTACGTACTCTTTAGATAAAAACGAACGCGCGCGGGTCGAATATGATGCCGAAGAGGAAGCATTGCTGCTGGTTTTCAATGTACCTCAGCAAGAAAAGCGTGAAAATCATTTTGAGACCAGCCCGATGACGTTTATTTTAAAAAGGAAGCAACTCTTTACTTTTGCATCCCACAATACCCGTTATGTGATTCCAATGATGGAGCGCTTGATCCTGCAAAACCCGCTGCAAACGCCCATTCATTTTTTGTTTCAAAGCTTGTTCTTGATTTCTGGCACGTTTTTTCCGTTAGTCGAAGAAGTCAATAGTGAGCGGATTCGCTTGAATCAGCGACTACGGGAAAAAACAACCAATAAAAACTTACTGCAAATGTCTGATTTGGAAGTTGGACTGGTTTTTTTAGTGTCTGCCACGAAACAAAATGCGGTCCTCTTGGAGCAAATCAAAGCATTATCCATTTATCGTTTGATGGATGATGATGAGCGGGAACAACTGGATGATGCCTTGATCGAAGCCAAACAGGCAGTGGAAATGACCCAACTGGCATTCCAAATTTTGGAACAATTGTCTGGTACCTACAATAATCTATTAAACAATAACTTGAATGATACCATGAAGTTTTTGACCGTTTGGTCCCTCTTATTGACTGTGCCTTCCATCGTCACCAGTTTCTTTGGCATGAATGTTCCGCTGCCTTTTACCAATAGTATTTTCGGTTGGGGTATTGCCTTGTTGATCAGTTTAGTGTTATCCGTCTGGATGTTGATTGCTTTATGGCGCAGAATTCGTTAGTCGATCACCAAACCTAGACCGGCGGCGATGACCAAGGCTTGTTCTTGATCGACTGTTAGTCCTCGCAAGTGTTCAAAGGACAACGCGATCTTTTGAAATTGATTGGTCCGAAAATCTAAAGTTGCTAATTTTGTGTGAAACCAGTTGCTATTGTTCAACTGGTTTTCTTGTAGCGTCAAGTGTTTCCAATCCATCTCATAAAACTCACTGTCGTTTAGTTGGCACTGACGAAACAGCATCGTCCGTAAATTGGTATTGCTAAAAGAAGCAAAGTTTGCCACGCAATCTTCAAAGGTACAGTCACGGAAATAGCTTTCCGCAAAATTCGTACCAGTCAATTTACACTGTTTAAAGTGAACGCGATGAAAGCTGGCACCAAAACATTCCAGATTAGAAAAATCGCAGTTCTCAAAGAGGACATTTTGACATTCCCATTGACTCAAGCGTGTTTTTTGCATCGTCACTTTCTTGAAATGACATTGCTTCAAGATAAGGTTTTTGCAAGTATCATAGCTATAATCACCGCCTTCGAACAACCCACCTTCGAAAAGCAGTTCTTCTTCTAAATAAAAATCCTGTGGCTCTAATGCCGACAATACGGGCGGTAGTGGCAATACGATTTTTTTCTTCATCAAGATCCCATCCTGTATGTTTTTCTCTCAGTATAACACGGCGAATCGATGCCGCGATAGTTACGAAAAAGCGGTGGGGTATTGTGAAATTTATTCAATCGGTTTGCAGAATGCTTTTATAACAAGGAAAACCTTTGATTTTGAATACATATTTTTTCACAATCTTTTTACTTGCAAGACGAAAATAATTTTGATATAGAAACTTAATCCGCTGAAAGTGACGTATATCAACGAAAAACTGTCACAAATTTTTAAAATCGCGAAAAAGTTGATAGTTTTCAAATTCACAAGCGAGCTATAATGACAATGTAAACAAAAGGAGGAAATTTTCCATGACAAAAACAGTTATTATCGGTGCAAACCACGCGGGGATTGCTGCTGCCAATACACTATTAGATAACTACAAAGACCAAGAGGTCGTAATGATCGACCGTAATACAAACTTAAGCTACCTAGGTTGTGGGACTGCTTTATGGGTTGGACGTCAAATCGATTCATACGAAGGCTTGTTCTATACAAAACGTGAAGATTTTGAAGCAAAAGGTGCAAAAATTCATATGGAAACAGTGGTTGACCATATCGATTTTGAGAAAAAAGAAGTGCATGCTGTAACCAATGACGGTGAAACGATCGTTGAATCTTATGACAAAGTTGTCATCGCAACTGGTTCTGTGCCAATTTCACCAAAAGTACCTGGACGTGATTTGAAAAACATCCATTTCTTGAAAAAATTCCAAGATGGACAAACGGTTGATAAAGAGTTAGCCTCAGAAGACGTGAAAAACGTTGCCGTTATCGGTGCTGGTTACATCGGTGTTGAAATTGCTGAAGCAGCAAAACGCCGTGGTAAAAATGTGTTGCTTTTTGATGCAGCGACACGGGCATTGCCAAACTACTACGACAAATGGTTCACAGAAGATATGGACAAAAACTTAGCTGACAATGGTATTGAATTGCATTTCGGTGAATTAGCACGTGAATACAAAGGAACAGAGAAAGTAGAAGCAGTTGTAACAGACAACGGCGAATACCCAGTTGATCTAGTGATCAATGCGATCGGTTTCTTACCAAACAATGAGCTAGGCAAAGATCATTTGGAATTGTTTGCTAACGGCGCGTACTTAGTGGACCGCCATCAACGGACAAGCGATGCAGATGTTTACGCAGTCGGTGACTGTGCAACTGTGTACTCAAATGCTTTGCAACAAACCACTTATATCGCATTAGCAACGAATGCCGTACGTTCAGGGATCGTCGCTGCCCATAATATCGGCGGAACTTCTTTAGAATCAACAGGTGTTCAAGGATCAAACGGGATTTCGATCTTCGGCTACAACATGGTTTCAACTGGCTTGTCAGTCGAAGCTGCCGAACGTAATGGCATGAAAGTGAAATACTCTGATTACGAAGATACCCAAAAACCAGGCTTCATGAAAGAAAATGCGACGGTTAAAATCCGCATCGTCTATGAAGAAGAATCACGCCGCATCGTTGGTGCACAAATGGCATCACGAACATCTGAAATCGCAATGGGCATCCACATGTTCTCACTAGCGATCGAAGAAGGCGTAACGATCGACAAGATGAAGCTATTAGATATCTTCTTCTTGCCTCACTTCAATCAACCATACAACTACATCACGATGGCTGCGTTGAAAGCAGAATAAGAAACACGAAAGTCGGAGCGTATGCTCCGGCTTTTTTTTGAAACAATCATGAAAACTGTTGACAATAAGAGGAAAAAGCAGTATACTATAAAAGTTGAGAAATAAAAGCAGAAGCACCCGCTTCTCGCCTGAGTGAAGATATCGCTGGGCAGAATAGGATTCCTACCATTTATTTGTGTGGAGTACGTGCGGGTTCGTGAAGAACTCGTTTTTTTATTGTCTGATTTCGAATCGACAAGCTTTTCTTTCTCTCAAAAAACTCGGAGGTGAATGACCATAGCAAAGGATATGATGGTAAACGACGGCATTCGTGCACGTGAATTGCGTTTGATTGATCAAAACGGCGAACAACTTGGTGTAAAGAGTAAAGCTGAAGCATTGCAAATTGCAGAACGAGCAAACCTTGATGTGGTATTGGTGGCACCAAATGCTAAGCCGCCAGTAGCAAGAATTATGGATTACGGGAAATTCCGCTTTGAGCAACAGAAAAAAGACCGTGAAGCTCGTAAGAAACAAAAAGTAATCAACATTAAAGAGGTTCGTTTAAGTCCAACGATCGACGTCAATGATTTCAACACAAAATTGCGTAATGCACGTAAATTCCTTGAAAAAGGGGACAAAGTGAAAGCTTCGATCCGTTTCAAAGGCCGTGCCATTACCCATAAAGAAATTGGTCAGAAAGTGTTAGATCGTTTGGCGGAAGAAACTGCTGATTTGGCAACTGTTGAGCAAAAGCCAAAAATGGATGGCCGCAGTATGTTCTTAGTATTAGCACCAAAAAACGATAAATAATGACTCACTGAGTTTCAGTTTAAAGTCAGATAACGAAAGATTTTGAGGAGGAAATTAGTTATGCCAAAACAAAAAACACACCGCGGATTAGCAAAACGCGTAAAACGCACTGGCGGCGGCGGATTGAAACGCTTCCGTGCCTTTACCAGTCACCGTTTCCACGGCAAAACAAAAAAACAACGTCGTCAATTGCGTAAAGCTTCAATGGTTTCAGCTGGCGATTACAAACGTATCCGTCAACAACTAGCACGCATGAAATAATTGCGTAACCCAAGCTTCACGTATACAAACAATTATCGATTTTCATATTAGGAGGAATTATACATGGCACGTGTTAAAGGTGGAACAGTAACTCGTAAACGTCGTAAAAAAGTGCTTAAATTAGCAAAAGGTTACTACGGTTCTAAACACACTCTATTTAAAACAGCAAAAGAACAAGTAATGAATTCATACAACTACGCATACCGCGATCGTCGTCAAAAGAAACGCGACTTCCGCAAATTGTGGATCGCTCGTATCAACGCAGCGGCTCGTATGAATGGCTTAAGCTACTCAAAATTGATGCACGGCTTGAAATTAGCTGAAATCGACATCAACCGCAAAATGTTAGCTGACTTGGCTGTAAACGATGCAACAGCATTTACTGCATTAGCTGACCAAGCCTCAAAAGCCCTAGAAAACAAGTAATAGGCAACTTTTGAATACCCCGAACCCACTATAATCAGTGGGTTTTTTATTTTGCATTTTGTTATATTTCATTCATGAATTCAGCAAAACGATTAGCTGTTTTATCTCTTTGGTCTTTGGATAAATGAGTGTAAATGTTCAGTGTCGTTTTCACATTAGAATGTCCAAGTCTTTCTTGAGCTTCTTTAATTGGGATATTTGCTTTGTATAATAGACTTGCATGTGTGTGCCTAAAACCGTGCATTGTGATTGTTTTGATTTCTTTACCAGTCTTTTTCCTATACAATCTCTGAATTGTTAAAAACCACTCTTTAGTTATACCTGATTCGAGATAAGTATTTTTGTAATTAGAAAAAATAATCTGTTTAGGATTTAGCTTAGGTAAATCAAATTTTATTGCTTGTTTTTCCTGCCATGTTTTTAAAGCTACTAATGTGGTATCGTCCAAGCTTATTCTTCTAAAACCAGCCTTTGTTTTCGGTGGGTGAATTAGGGTTTTGTTTCTGTCTCCTTTAGCAACTGTTTTAGTTACTTCTAAATACTTCTCGTCAAAATTAATATCCTCCCAAGTTAAAGCAAATGCTTCTCCTTTGCGTAATCCAGTAAATGCCAATGTTCTAAAAAAGGCATATCTTTCAGAATCAAAATTTTCTTTTGTAAATCTCAGAAACTCGATTAATTCTTCTTTAGTAAAAAAATTTGAAAACTCTTCATACTGATTTAAATTAAGATTGGTTACTGGTTTTTTAACATTAGCCATTGGGTTTTGATAGATTAATTCTAAGAACATAGCATGTTCCATTACTCTATTAAAATAGTAAATAAACCTACTAGCTCTTTTTGGTTTATCTTTATACCATTCATTTACTATTTGCTGACAATAAATTGGAGTAATGTCTTGGATTCTCATTTCTTGAAATTTTGGTAATATAGCATACTTGAATTCACATTTAGCTGTAACTGCAGTACTTTCCTTTACTAAGTTGCAATACTGCTTATACCATAGTGTGAAAATTTCATTAAAGGTATGGTGTTTCTTAGGTACATACTGTTCAGTTGCAACCAAAAGACTTAATTCCGCTAATGCTAAACTAGCTTCTTCCTCTGTTTTAAACCCCCTTCTAGTTGTTTTCTGTTTCTTCCCATTCTTAGGATTAACACCTACATAGTAGTCAAACATGTAATTGATAGTGCCATCTTGCTTTTTGTATGGTTTGATTTGTGCCATAAAAATTCTCCTTTTTATGGCATAGGATAAAGTTAAGAACATTATATGATATCGAGTAATAGAATACGATGTTTTATTTGATGTAATAAATGGAATTAAATCATTTATTTTAGACTTCAAAACAACCTTATTTGAAATAATGCTATAATATAAAAAGAGTTTTAATATAAAAAAAGGAAATTTAAAGTATGAAAAATTTTAATGCTTCAGCATCAATTTTTGGATGGCATTTTCAAATCAACGTAGCTATATTTTTTATGTTAAATGAAATTCAAAATATTGACAGTGTAAGAGTAGAAGGAAAAGATGAAGATATTGAATTTAATCTAAAAACAGGTAATAAGATATTTATCCAAGCAAAATCAAAGTCTGATTTAGGAATAGATAAGAAAGCTTTGGAAAAATTTTCGGAAGGGTTAAAAACTCTGATTTATGCCTCGAATAATAAATCGTATGAGAGGCTTTACTTTGTTACTAACTATCCTAATCCTATTGGAGGACAGCAGTCTCATTACTATATGTTTATGGGTGGAAATTATATTGAAAGACAATTTTTAGAGCTTCCTGAGTCATCTATAAAGAGAGCTTTGAAAAAAATTAAGGAAATTGAGAAATCAGAAAATTTGAAATTTGATATTGATAATTTTCGTATTGTAGTCATGCCTTTTGATGGAAATATAAAGTCAACAAGAGAAAGAATAATAGAGTCGAAACTCAAAGACTTTTTAACCCGTATCTCTATGAAAGAGAGTTATGCTAGGGAAATACTTGAAATATGGCAAAGTGATTTATTCTTTAACGCAAGTGACAAAGATACAAATATAAATCTATCCAAAAGACAATTGATGTGGCCTGTCATATCAATTTGCTGTAATTTAAGGGAAAGTGATAAAGTTGTAATAGACTATGAAGAACAACTGGGCTTAGATAAAGAAGAAGTTGAACTCATAATTTCTAGATATGAGGACTTTATTAATAGACAGACAGAACGTTTTGATTTTGCAACTAAAGTAATAGGTGATTTTTCTGTGCATAGAAAATCACATAATAGAAGAGAAAAAAATATTAATTATTTTGTGCTTAAAAACTGGAATAGTTATGTGGATGCTATATTCACTGATTCCATGGATGCAGAGCTTTTAGAGACTCTGATAAAAATAATTTTATTTAAAATATTGAACAATAAACAGGTGATTAATGAGATGATAACGGAGGTGAATCTTTAATGTATTTTAGAAGCCTAGAGCTATCATATGGAAATTCTGTGAAGACTTTTCTTTTTAGTGAGAATGTTAATTTAGTTGTGAGTAAGGAAAATAGTGTGGGGAAATCCACTTTACTAAGACTTCTATTTTATTCAATGGGATACTCTATACCAGGAACTAAAGGAATCAAGTTCAAAAATGTTAAAACTAAATTAACTATAGAGACTAACAAAGGATTAATTATTCTTGAAAGAGATGATAAATTTATAGATTTTAAACAAAATGGAAATACACATTTATTTTTTTTACCTAACGATTCTGAATCGT
>OAVP01000296.1_pt1 | contig 35054 bp, 27 predicted proteins | sample 1495311 | NCBI WGS metagenome assembly OAVP01 (sample SAMEA2580102, study PRJEB22360) | human gut metagenome | biome: human gut; feature: human-associated habitat; material: faeces | place: Denmark | collected 2008/2010
ACCAGACCTTCGCCACCATCACCCTGCAGAACTACTTCCGCATGTACGACAAGCTGTCGGGCATGACCGGTACCGCAGAAACCGAGGCCGCGGAGTTCATGGGCACCTATAAGCTGGGCGTGCTCCCGATTCCGACCAACAAGCCGATGATTCGCGAAGACAAGGACGATTTGATCTTCCGTACCAAGAAGGAGAAGCTTGCCGCCATCGTGCGCGATGTTGCCAAGCGCCACAAGAAGGGCCAGCCGGTGCTGCTGGGTACCGCTTCCGTGGAATCCTCCGAAATCGTGTCGTCCCTGCTTGACGTTGCCAACATTCCCCACCAGGTGCTGAACGCGAAGCAGCATGACAAGGAAGCCGCCGTCGTGGCCGTCGCGGGCCGTAAGGGCGCCGTCACCGTGGCTACCAACATGGCAGGCCGTGGTACCGATATCATGCTCGGCGGCAACGTCGAGTTCCTTGCCGATGCGAAGCTCAAGTCCGAAGGCTATTCTCCGGATGACACTCCGGACGAGTACGAGAAGCGTTGGCCGGGCACCTTGGCCGAAATCAAGGAGCAGGTCAAGGACGAGCATGAAGAGGTCGTTGAACTCGGCGGCCTGTACGTGCTTGGTACCGAGCGTCACGAATCCCGTCGTATCGACAACCAGCTGCGCGGCCGTTCCGGACGTCAGGGCGATCCGGGCGAGTCCCGTTTCTACCTGTCGCTCGAAGACGATCTGATGCGTCTGTTCAACACCCAGCTCGTGGCCCGCGTTATGGCCAAGGGCATGCCGGAAGGCGAGCCGATCGAAGCGAAGAGCGTTTCCAAGGGCGTGCGCACCGCACAGAAGGCCGTGGAATCCCGCAACTTCGAAATCCGTAAGAACGTGCTCAAGTACGATGACGTGATGAACAAGCAGCGCACCGTCATCTACGCCGAGCGTCAGGCTGTGCTCAAGGGCGAAGACATCCACGAGGATATCCTCAAGTTCATCGACGATACGGTATTGAGCTACATCAAGGGCGCCAACAAGGGTTCTGACAAGCCGAAGGATTGGGATTGGGAAGGCCTGTTCAAGGCTCTGAACGCCGTGTACCCGATTGCCGTCGATCCGGAAGCCGCCAAGGACGCTGTCTCCAAGCTCAAGGGAGACAAGGCCATCGTAGCCCTGCAGGAGCTTATCGTTTCCGACGCAAAGGACCAGTATGCCGACTTCGAAGCCAAGCTTGGTGAAGAGGGTCTGCGTCAGCTGGAACGTCGTGTCGTGCTCGCGGTTCTTGACCGCAAGTGGCGCGAACACCTGTATGAGATGGATTATCTCAAGGACGGCATCGGTCTGCGTGGTATGGGTCAGCGCGATCCGCTGGTCGAATACCAGCGCGAAGGCTATCAGATGTACAACTCCATGATTGAAGCAATCAAGGAGGAGACCATCCAGCTGCTGTTCCACGTTGACATCGATCGTGTCGCCACCACCGAAGACGCCGAAACCGAATCCGATGAGGAAGAGGCCGTGAACGCAGCCGAAGCGGTGATGGGCCTGGATAGCGAAGCGCAGCCGACCGGTGAAACCGCTCCTGCCGAGCCGGAAACCGACGATGAGGCCGAGAAGACCGTCATCGACGAACTGGCCGAAGAACAGAAGAATGAGCCTGGCATCGTAGGCATGCAGCCGATCAGCCATGCTGAGGGCAAGGTTCCTGCCAATAAGCGCCCGAAGAGCGAGGAATTGCGCTCTCCGTGGGCGGATGGCCGCACCTTCCCGGGAACTGGCAAGAACGCCCAGTGCCCGTGCGGTTCCGGTCGTAAGTACAAGATGTGCCACGGACAGAACGAACAGTGACATATCGTGTGATGCTCTGATGATTCGCGCATAATGAAGGCGGTTTGCGGATTTTTCGCAGACCGCCTTTTTGTTTCATGCTCGTTGCCCGATATGCGGAAGATAGATATTGAAAATGTCTGTGTTGTTTATGATGAGCGCTTTTCTGCAATTACCTGTTCGTGATATGGACGTTGAAAAACCATGAAATGTAGAACGGTTACAATGGCGGCGATATCGTATCAACAACGTGACATGCTGAAGCGTCAAGGAGGGCATCATGGCTGAAATCACATGGAAGTCGATCCTCACCAAGCTGGTCGGAGGGGACCATCTGAGTGCCGAGGAATCCGAGTGGTTCGTCGATGACCTCATGAACGGCAACGCTAATCCGGCGGCCGTCGGTGCGGTTCTGGCAACCCAGCAGCAGCTTGGCTTGACTCCGGATGAGGTGCGTGGAGCGGCCAAGGCCATGGTCTCCCATGCCATCAAACTTGATATCGACGGTGAGACCACCGATATCGTCGGTACCGGTGGAGACGGCGCCGCGACGGTGAATCTGTCTTCCATGGGCGCGGTGGTGGCTGCCGCAGCCGGAGCGAAAGTCGTGAAGCACGGCAATCGTGCAGCCTCTTCCAAGTGCGGCACTGCCGATTGCTTCGAGGCGCTGGGACTGCCGCTCGATCTGGAACCGGAACAGGTTGCTGAGGTCGGCAACGAATGCGGCATCGCATTCGCTTTCGCACGCACATTCCATCCGGCAATGCGCTTCGTGGGACCTGTCCGTGCGGCGCTCGGCATGCCATGCGTATTCAACGTTCTTGGACCTCTGACCAATCCGGCCTCGCCGAAGCACATGGCGGTGGGCTGTGCCAATCGCGCAATGAGCCCGATCATGGCTGCGGTATATGCGGCTAATGGACAGACCGGCATGGTGTACACGTCAAGCGAGGGACTTGACGAAATGGCTCCGACTGGTCCGGTGTCCATCTGGGAGTTCAGCAACGGCAAAGTCACTGAGAGTGAATTCGATCCGACTGTGGAGCTTGGTCTCGACAAGGTGACGGTGGCTGACTTAAAGGGTGGAGAGCCGGAGCTCAACGCTCAGCTGTTCCGTGACTTCCTTGCAGGCAAGGACGTTCCTTTCCGCACTACCGCCCTGCTCAACGCGGCATCCGCGATTGTTGCGGACGGCCATCAGGTGCCAGCTGATGCCAGCCTGACTGAACGATTCAAAGCGGCCTATGCCATTGCCGAAGAAACCGTTGATTCAGGCAAGGCCTCGGCACTGCTTGACCAGTGGATCACCGCCGCCCAGTCCAAGAAAGCTTGATATTCGGCGAAATAGCAGATCATAAGAACGTATAAGGCGTGTCTCGTCAAAACACTCAACGACGAGACACGCCTTATACGTATCGCAGCGACAAATATCACAGAGAAGAGCACAAAAGACGTAGCTGATGCAGTCTTCTCCATATGTTGCTATACGCGAGCTCCATCATCGAAAACATCGCGGCGGGTTTGTGTATGTCCCTTGTGCTGTACGATCAATCCAGCAGCGCCAATCAACGTGCACACACCGAAAATCGATCCCAAAATCCCAGCCAAAGCAGGCATGAATGCAGATGCGATGATACCGGCGACACCAGCGATCAAAAGCACCCAAAACACCAACTTCGATATCTTGACATGACCGATGGAGGGATTCGGAGGAGTGAAATCATCACCGTAACGATCCATTACACTATCGGTGTCCAACCAGCTGGAACCAGTGAAATCGCGCGGTCCACGACCTTGCGGAGTGTCATCAGTGAACGTGCCCTGATCCAAATCCTGAATCGAAAGCAACGCCTCCTTCTCACGGCGCTGCGCATGCTTTTCAAAACGTTTCGCGCTACGAGAATGCTCCACGGCCTGCAAATCGTCGGCATGCGAACTTGCGAATTCAGCCCATGCGGCATCCAAATCGTCCGCATTTGAAGAAGCCCCTTCGCCACCATTCGGCGCGGCATTTGGGCGTTCTTCATCGGCATTGCTATTGTTGAGGTCAGTCATACTGATAACTGTAATCAAGCGGATGGCCATCCGCTAGGAGGATCGTGAAAAATGCTCTACTGGTTTTTCGTCAAAGGCCTAGGACCGATCGCCATCCACCGCATGGGACCGACTGCCAAGGGACTTGAAAACATTCCGCGCGAAGGCGGTGCCATTATCGCAGCCAATCATCTTGCCGTCATCGATGACGCGCTGTTGCCGCTGACTTGTCCGCGCATGATTCATTTCATGGGCAAAGCCGAGTATTTCGAAGGCAAGGGCATCAAAGGCAAGTTCAAGAAGTGGTGGTTCACTTCGGTTGGCGTGTTCCCCGTGGATCGTTCCGGTGGGTCGAAATCGCTTGGCGCATTGAACCACGCGCGTGAAATCCTCGAAGACGGCCACCTGTTCGGCATTCATATTGAGGGCACGCGTAGCCCTGACGGTCGCCTCTATAAAGGTCATACCGGAGCTGCGCGACTTGCTTTTGAAACCGGATGCCCAATCGTTCCGTCCGCCATTATCGGATCTCGCGAGTTGCAGAAGCCCGGTCAGATTATTCCTGGTAAGGGCAAGACCACAGTGATCTACGGCGAACCGATTGCCGTGGAGAAGAAGCCCGCCGACCAGATCACGCACGACGATTTGCGCACGCTGACTGATCGCGTGACCATGGAAATTCAGAAGATGAGCGGTCAGGAATACGTGAACGAATACGCTCAGAAAGTCAAGGAACAGCTTAAGGCTCAGAAAGCCGCCGAACAGGCGAACAGCTGAGAAACCAAAGAGAAAAGCCCCGGCACGACACTACACGAGCCGGGGCTTTCCTTATGCCTATACCATGATGTTTTGGCAAAGCAGGTAATGCATTTTTTAGAACAGTGAGGAATACATCTTCAATGTGATGGTGGTTGGTATGCCGTTCTCGTCGCGAAGACGCACTTCGGTGCCACCTACCGGATCCTGCGAAGCGACCTTCTTGTCTTGATTGGAATCCAACGTGAGCTGCGAACTTACCTTGACCGTGAATCCGAGTTTTTCCAATGCGGCTTTGGCGTCAGAGGCTTTCTGCCCCACATAATTCGGCAGGGTTATGGTTTCCGGTCCTTTGGAAACCACCACGTCGACGCTGTCTCCCCAATGCAACGTATCACCGTTGTTGACGGAAGCGGAAATCACCTGCCCCTGTGGAATCTTGTCGTCGAAGGATTCCGTCCAATTGGTGGTGAGTCTAAGATCATCCAGCGCCTGCTGTGCCTCGTCCTTCGTCTTGCCGACGATATCGGGCATAGTGACTGGCTTTGGCCCCTGCGACACCGTGACGGTGATCGTCGTATTATGCGGCAATGTGGCGCCGGGATCCACACTTAACGACAGCAACGCCCCTTGAGGCACGTCAATGGAATACGTGTCATCAGAAGCCGCGGTCTGCTCGACATTATCGAATCCAGCCTTCTTCAGCGCGTTGATTGGATCCTTGCCGGATGCGCTGGTCGCGTCGAGAATATCGGCGGGAACCGTCGCCTGCCGGACTCCCTTGGAGACCACGACCTTGACTTTCTGGCTACGACGCTTGCTGCCGCGATCGCCGACATTCGCCGGGTCGGTGGAGATGATATTGCCTTCCTCCACGGAATCGCTATACTCTTCCGACACCTCATATTCGATATCGGAAATCTTGAGCAGACTCTCGTAGTCGCTCCACTTCACATTGGTGATGGGGCATGCTGCGGACGCGTCGCATGTCATACCATCCGGCTGGGGCATGGTCCAATAGCTGCCGGGGCCCTGATAGTACCACCATGCCCAACCGCCGGCGCCACATGCAAGCAGCAGCGCCACCACGCCTGCGACGATGAGCGGTGTGCGACGCTTTTTCGCGGATTTGCTGTTTGGAGTATTGCCGGATTCGTCGCTTTGCGCGATGGGGGATTGCGATGCAGCGCTGTCGACGGCATTGTCAAGGCTATTGACGATGCCGTCTGCCGGCAGCGAGAAACGTGTCGTCGCTTCTGGATCGATGTTCTGTTGCTGCACCGGCATGACGGTTGTTGCGTTCGTCCTGACCCTGTCCAGCTTGCGTGTGCGATCATCGAATTGCTGCGTCGGCGGTGCCGGGGGAGCGGGAGGAACAGGATTGCCGACATTGGTTGGCGCACCGTTATTTGCGGGCGCGGCACCGTCGGAAGCGCTGACGTCTACCAGGGGAAGACGATACTGCCAATCGCTGACCGCAAGCGTCGATTGCAGACGCTGCAGCTCGGTTAACGCAACGGATGCGTCTGCTGGACGAGCCTCGACCGCGCGAGCCGTGAGATGGGCAAGGAATGCGGCCACGCCTTCATTGATGCCTTTGCAAGCGGCGGCAATGCTTGGCACATCCTCGTGAACATGCTTGAATACCAGTGTTACTGGATTATCTGAAGTGAATGGCACGTTGCCGGCGAGCATCTCCCAAGCCATGATGCCCACGGAATACAAATCCCCCTGAGGTGTGGCTTGATTCTTCTCAATCATTTCCGGTGCTAGATATGCTGCTGTTCCCAGCAGTATGCCGGTGGAGGAGAGTGTGGCCTGCGATACCGTTTTAGCCAAGCCGAAATCGGTGATCTGCACATGGCCACGGTCGTTAAGCAAGATGTTTTCCGGCTTGATGTCGCGATGCACCACGCCCGCACGATGTGCGGAAGCGAGGCCATCCAATGTCTCGCCAATAATGCGTAACGTCTCTCGAACGCTGAACGTACCCTGCTGGTTCATTTCGTAACGCAGGTTCACGCCGTGAACATACTCCATGACGAGATAATCGAGACCGTCGAATTCGCCGGTGTCATACACCTGCACGATATGCGGATTGGCAATGGCCGCGGCCGAACGGGCTTCACGATGGAATCGTTCCACGAACTGGTCCCGGTGCGGTCCCTGCGCCAGCTGGGTATGCATGATTTTGATGGCGACCGTGCGCTCCAGACGTTCGTCTACCGCTTGGTACACCGTGGCCATGCCGCCATCGGCGATTCTGCTGACGACCCGATACCGGCCCTCGATGACCTGACCTTCAGGGGCGTGTGGAGCTTCACTCATGGTTGATCGCTACGGTTCCTTCTTCAAAACAACTCACGTTCGAACGTGTTCCCACTTGTAGTCTACAAGCAGAGGTTTGCGGATTGTGCAACGAACGCGCGTCCTGTCCGGATGTTGGTTGGAAAACACGCAGGTCGCGTGTCACGCGCGTGTTTGGACGTGAATACTTGGCACGAAACGTGAGCAGGCCTCGATGAGCAGTGACTCGTGGTATTCGGAAAGGCTCAATGTTTCGATAGCTGTTTTCGATTCATTCCACAAATCCGCGATTCTACCGCGGGAACGTTCGATGGCTCCTGTTTGCTCAAATAGTTCAATGGCGCGTTTTACTTGAGTTTCGGAACGCGAATCGGCCTCCCACATGTCGATGAGCTCTCGCCGCTGCGTGTCGTTCGCCGCGTTGATGGCGTCGGCTAGAAGCACCGTGCGCTTGCCTTCGCGGATATCTCCTCCAACGGGCTTGCCCGTATTGCTGCTCGAACCGACAACATCCAGAAGATCGTCTGCAAGCTGGAAAGCCAATCCAAGAGGCAAGCCGACTGCCAATGCCTGCTTCCTCGCATCGTCTTTGCCTATACCCGCGGCAAGCATGCCGAATTCCAGTGGGGCAATGGTGGTGTAGCTGGCGGTTTTCCAGCGGAATACGTTCAATGAAGCTTCCACCAGTTCGTCTGGATCGTCCAACGGATTGAGCTCTACGGCCAAATCAAGTACTTGACCGACTTCGACCTCGCGGTGCATGTTGAGCAATGCCGCGACCACATCGGAACCATGAGTGAGCTTGGAAGCTGCCTTGTCCGCGATGTCCACGCTTGCCGTGGCCAACATGTCGCCGAGCATGATGCCCAAGCCATGGCCAATGGCCTCGCTATGCGTACCAGTGGAGAATGCGCGATGCGCAGACGGCTTGCCACGGCGCAGATCGGAATCATCGATGATGTCATCATGCACCAGCGCACCGGTCTGGAACACTTCCACCGCGCACGCTAAATCGAGCAGCGCGTCGAAATCACGTTCTCGCACATCCTCCGAAGCGAATGCGCGGAACGAATCCAACGTCAGCAAGGAGCGAAGCCGCTTGCCACCCTCACTTGACGTGACCGCCTGCTTGGCGACCATGTCGGCAATAGGCCTGCAAGAGGAGGCAACCGAATCGTCCGCATGAAGGAATGCGAAATCCTTCACCAACGAAACAATGCGTGATTCAATCTGTTCCAAATCGGAGGAGCTAGTCATACCAACAGTTATCCACAGGCATTCGACAAGACCAAATCTCAATGATTGCAATAGTTGCGGTACCGAAATCATTTTGCGAAACGCCGAAGAAGCCATCCTCCGACCACAGGCCTCGAAAAAAGCGGCATCGCATCGGCTCATCGGGCATAGTGCCATATAAGCGGCGAGCGAGGAAGCCGATAGACCATGCCAAGGAGGGCAGAATAATGACAACCAACAAAACCGGACGCATCACCGGGACTGAAATGGAAGAAGCCATCAGCCGATTCGAAAGGGATTGCAGATCCGACGGCGTGGGCGAAACAGTGCGTTCGTTCATTCGTGAACCGCTTTTCATATGGATGGACGCGCTTGCGCAGGCATCGGACGAGAGCGTTTCCCATTCGGAAGGCGAATTCCATGCCGAATGCGGTCTTGACCGGAATATGATCATGCGGACTACGGTGGGCATCAATCGGATGCTGTCCATTCGTGACGTATTTCTCATTTCCGCCATCGTTGACGAACGATACGCCGACCGAGACTTTCTCATGAGTTTCGCCGAAAGACCCAAGCTGTCTCGTAATGCGCAGCGTCTGGAACAGCTGCTCAGCGATTCATTCCGTGATCCCCTAGCCAGACCCGATATGAAACGTTGCGATCAGGCGATCAACATGCTGTTCGACATTATCGATATGATTCCGAAGACATATCGGGCGCAGCCGTTCGCCGTGATCAGCTACATCATGTGGTGGATGGGCCAGGAAGGAGCCATGGCATCAGCCATCAGCGCGCTCGCGATAGATGATCAATGTTCGCTGGCGGCGATTGTATGCTCGGCGGTTGAACGACGTATTGGTCCTGCCTGGACGTCGGAAACATAAGGCAACACGCCGTAAAGTGGCGTGACTTGCGCGTGAAGGCCTCATTATGCGGGAATAATCGTCCTTGCAAGATGGTTTACTCACATAGTTGACGATTTGCCCTTGCCAGAAGTGGGTCCATGTGGTATACGCTTCGAGGCAGGATCAATAGGAGGATAAGTTTGGCCACCAAGGAAACGACGGCAAGCATGGAACAGGCTGATCTGACCGAAAAGACCACCTCCACGAAGAAAGCCGCCACGCGCAAGGCCTCCACGAAGAAGAGTGCGGCGAAGAAAACCACCGCAACGAAGACCCCTCGCAAGACTACCGCGAAGAAGAGCGCCCCTGCCAAGAAGGAGGAGCCGCTCGAGGATGATGCACTTGACGATGAGGACGCTCAGGTAGACGACGCCGATCTTGACGATTTCGACGCCGATCTCGATGACGTCGATTCGGATGACGAGGATGACCTCGACGACGACGAGGAATCCGAACCTGAAGATGATGACGACGAGGATGAGGAAGAACGCAAAAAGCCGGAAGAGCCTAAGGAAAAGGGCGCTTTCGTGGTGCGTGATGACGATGATGATGAGAATCTGACCCCATCCGGCAATCCGAAGCGTCGTGTGATTGCGGCGGGTGCGACTGCTGATCCGGTCAAGGATTACCTGAAGCAGATCGGTCGTGTGAGCCTGCTGAATGCGGAACAGGAAGTCGATCTGTCCGAGCGTATCGAAGCCGGTCTGTATGCCCAGCACCTGCTGGACACCGAATCCGACCAGATGGACTTCAAACGCAAGCGTGAGCTCAAGTGGGCTGCGAACGATGGCAGGCGGGCCAAGGACCACCTGCTGGAAGCCAATCTGCGACTTGTGGTTTCGTTGGCTAAGCGTTACACCGGCCGTGGCATGCTGTTCTTGGATTTGATTCAGGAAGGCAACCTCGGTTTGATTCGCGCCGTCGAGAAGTTCGACTGGAAGAAGGGCTTTAAGTTCTCCACCTATGCCACGTGGTGGATTCGTCAGGCCATCACCCGAGCCATGGCTGACCAGGCGCGTACCATTCGCGTGCCGGTGCACATGGTCGAAGTGATCAACAAGCTGTCTCGTGTGCAGCGTCAGATGCTGCAGGATCTTGGCCGCGAACCCACGCCGGATGAGCTTGCACGCGAGCTCGACATGCCTGTCGAGAAGGTGCAGGAAGTGCAGAAGTACGGCCGTGAGCCGATTTCCTTGCATACGCCGTTGGGTGAGGATGGCGATTCCGAGTTCGGCGATCTGATCGAAGACACCGACGCCATCGCGCCGTCCGACGCGGTTGCCTTCTCGCTGTTGCAGGAGCAGTTCAGGCAGGTGCTTGAAACGTTGTCTCCGCGTGAGGCTGGCGTGATCAAGATGCGTTATGGCTTGGAAGATGGCCAGCCCAAGACGCTCGACGACATTGGCCGCGTGTATGGCGTTACCCGTGAGCGTATTCGCCAGATCGAGTCGAAGACCATGTCGAAGTTGCGTCACCCGTCTCGCTCGCAGACGCTGCGTGACTTCCTTGATCAGTGATTGAAACAAGAGGTGAATGAAGTCGAGAAATTCGGTAAGAATATCGAATTTCTCGACTTCTTACGTCTACAAGACGTTCTTATGGATGAAAACCGAAGCAAAACTGCAAGTCAGAATGAGGAAAATGGCGAAATACAAGGACAATTACGGCGCAGGTAGTCTTACCGTGCTTGAAGGTCTTGACGCGGTGCGCAAGCGCCCGGGCATGTATATCGGCACCACCGATAGCCAAGGTCTGATGCACTGCCTGTGGGAGATCATCGATAATTCCGTCGATGAGGCTCTTGCGGGAGTCTGCAATCATATCGTTGTGACGTTGCACAGCGACGGTTCCGTGGAAGTGGCCGATAACGGCCGCGGTATCCCTGTTGACATCGAGCCGAAAACCAAACTTACCGGTGTGGAAGTGGTGTTGACCAAATTGCATGCCGGCGCGAAATTCGGTAACTCTTCGTACGGAGCCTCGGGCGGTTTGCATGGCGTGGGCTCGTCAGTGGTGAACGCGTTGAGCTCCCGTCTTGACGTGGAAGTGGATCGTGACGGCAAGACGCATCATATGTCATTCCATCAGGGTCATCCTGGTGTGTATACCGATGCTGATCCGGAGCACCCATCTCCGGATGCGCCATTCAAACGCACGCGTAAAAACCGTCCGACTGAGCTTGAAATCATTGGCAAGGTCAGTCCGAAGACCACGGGAACTCGCATTCGTTATTGGGCTGATCCGGAGATTTTCAACGACACCGCGGAATTCAGCTACGAGCAGCTGATTGATCGCGTCAGGCAGACCAGCTTCCTGGTGCCGGGTTTGAAAATCACTGTTATCGATGAGAATATTCCGGAAACCGGCGATGAATCAGTCGACGAAATGCTGGAAGTCGACGATATTGCAAATGCTGCAGGTGATGAACCGCAGGAAATTGCCGAAAGCGATGAATCTGAACATGACGCTGCCGGGCACGAGGAAGCTGCGGAGCAGATCGAGGAAGCCGATGTTGCGGCACAACCTCAGGGATCGAAGTATACCCACTCCCGTATCGAGGAATTCTGCCATACCGGCGGTGTGAAGGATTTCGTGGATTACCTGTCCAAAGGCGAAGCGGTTTCCGCTATTTGGCGTATCACTGGCGAAGACACCTATGTTGAGGAAACCCAAGCCGTTGGCGATGGCGGTGAACTGCACGCGCAGAAGGTTACGAGAAATTGTGCCGTCGATATCGCCATGCGGTGGACCAACGGATACGACACCACCATGCGCAGCTTCGTCAATGTGGTGGAAACCCCGGGCGGTGGAACCCATGTGGATGGCTATCTGTTGGGCCTGACCAAGCAGATTCGCAAAGCCATCGAAGACAATGCACGTAAGCTCAAAGTGAATCTCAAAGATTCCAACATGAAAGTCGAACGTGACGATATTCTGGCAGGTCTGGTTGCCGTCGTCACTGTGCGTATCGCCGAACCACAGTTCCAAGGTCAGACCAAGGATGTGCTCGGCACCGCGCAGGTCAAGCCGATCGTCAGCAAAATGACCGACAGGCAGTTCGGCGAGATGATCACCGGCTCCAAACGTGGCTATAAGGAACAGTCCGGCCGCGTGCTTGAAAAGATCGTCGGCGAAATGCACGCCCGCATCCAAGCACGTAAGACCAAAGAGGTGACGCGACGCAAGAACGCGCTCGAATCGGCATCCATGCCACCGAAACTGTCTGATTGCCAGCCAGGCAATGACGATGTGGCCGAACTGTTCATCGTGGAGGGCGATTCCGCACTTGGCACCGCCAAAGCCGCGCGTAATTCCGGTTTCCAGGCGTTGCTGCCGATTCGAGGTAAAATTCTCAACGTGCAGAAGGCGTCGTTGTCGCAGATGCTGTCGAACAAGGAATGCGCGGCGATCATTCAGGTGGTCGGCGCTGGCTCCGGAGCGAGCTTCGACATCGAGCAAGCACGTTACAACAAGGTCATTATGATGACCGATGCAGATGTCGATGGCGCGCACATCCGCATTCTGCTGCTCACCTTGTTCTACTGTTACATGCGGCCGCTCATCGAGTACGGTCACGTGTATGCGGCCGTGCCTCCGCTGCACCGCATCGCCTTGACCGGAGCTCACAAGGGGGAGTATATCTACACGTATTCCGACGATGAGCTGGCCGGCAAATTGGCTGATCTTGATAAGAAGCACATCAGCTATAACGAGGACATTCAGCGCTATAAGGGTCTGGGTGAAATGGACGCCGACCAGCTGGCCGACACCACTATGGATCCACGCACACGTATGCTGCGTCGTATCCGTATGGAAGACGCCGAACAGGCCAGTCAGATTTTCAGTCTGCTGATGGGCGATGACGTGCCGCCGCGTAAAGCGTTCATCGTTGAGAATGCCGACGATTTCGACCGTTCGAAGATCGATACCTGATCGAGGTTGTCGTCAGCTCGCCTTCCGCTACGTCAAGACGTTTCGGAGGGTATTTTTTAGTGAAGATGGTATGCGATCCCGTGTGGTAAAGATTGAAGATTCTACGGTAGACAGTGCAATCAAGTAGTTACCGATTGGTAGCTATATGTGCTTACAATAATGGCGGATATTGTCTTCTGCGGCTACCGATCAAGAAGGAGTAGGGCGTGGTTAATCTTTTGCTTGCGGTGATTTATGTGGCGTTCATCAGCCTTGGCCTGCCGGATGCGGTACTGGGTGCCGCATGGCCGACGATGAGTGTCGATTTGGGTGCTCCCATTTCGTGGGCTGGCGGCATTTCCATGACGATTTCCGCTGGCACCATTGTTTCCGCGTTGCTTTCCGATCGTATGACCTTGCGTTTTGGTGCGGGCAAGGTCACTGCGGTTTCCGTGGCGTTGACGGCGTTGGCATTGTTCGGCTTTTCCGTTGCTCCTAACTATTGGGTGCTGATTCTGCTTGCCATTCCGTACGGCTTGGGTGCGGGCGGCGTTGACGCGGCCCTCAACAACTATGTGGCGATCCACTACGAGAGCCGTCACATGAGCTGGCTTCACGCCATGTGGGGCATTGGCGCGTTGACTGGCCCATACATCATGGGATTCGCCTTGGGCGCCGGCCAAGGATGGTCGTGGGGCTACCGTTATATCTCCATACTGCAGGTTGTGCTCACCGCCATTCTTATTTTCAGTCTGCCACTGTGGAAGAAGCGTTCCGAGGTAAAGACGGGCGAAGTTTCCGGCGAATCCGACGGAACGGCCAATGATGAAACTCGCAAACCGCTTGGTGTGCGAGGTGTGCTCGCCATTCGTGGCGCCAAAGAAATCCTGGTGATGTTCTTCTGCTATTGCGCATTGGAGCAGACGGCCATGCTGTGGGCTAGTAGCTACATGGCGCTTGGCAAGGGCATCGATAAGACCACGGCGGCTATGTGGGCCAGCCTGTTCTGCATCGGCATCACCGTGGGTCGCTTGGCGAGTGGTTTTCTGACCATGAAGTTTAATGATCCGGCCATGATTCGCCTGGGGCAGGCGCTGGTGCTGACCGGTATCGTCATCATGTTGCTGCCGCTGCCTCGCAATATCGGCACCATTATGGGACTGATGATTGTCGGTCTTGGCTGCGCACCGATCTACCCGTGCGTCATTCATTCCACGCCGGCATATTTCGGCGAAGACAAATCGCAGGCGATCGTCGGCATGCAAATGGCATGCGCATACGTCGGCTCGATGTGCATGCCGCCGGTATTCGGCTTGATCGCACAGCATATCAGTGTGCTGTGGTTCCCTCTGTACATGTTGGCTTTCCTGGTGCTGATGATGATCATGCACGAGAGCCTGCGTAAAAAGTGCGCTGGTCAGACCATCGACTGATACGGTGTTGTCGCCATTGCCATTGCGATACCATGAGCCGCATTGTGGATTTCGCATATATGGTTCGGGTTGCTGAAGCCGAGCGCCACGTACCATACGATAAGCAGTGCGGTCATGGTTGCAGCCAATGGCAGTTGTCGTATTTTCAGGCGAATAAGGCATAGCAGAATCGCGATCGCAAGCAGGGCGATAAATGACGCCGAAAGGTACCGCAGCCAAGTCAAACCGTATGCGTTGATGTACAGTCCTAACCGAAGCGCCGCCGAAGCTAGAATGACGGCGGTTAACGCCAGCAATGCTACCAGTGCCGCGTTGAGCATGCGCGTACGTGGCGCGAGTGCGATCGCCAAACCAAATAGCGTCACATTAATGGCCGTGACTGCCAGCAGTTGAAAGAATCCGCCGCGTGCGTATTCGCTATAGGTCAATCCGTCTGGCAGTGCGATCGAACCATCGGTGAACAATCCTGCGAACAGGAACCGGATCTGTACGATGCAAAACAGCATGTACACAGTCAAAGTCACGGCCAATACCACGAACGCAGTTACCGAGCTGAGGGAGAATCGTTGCTCCGGAGGCGTGGAAGTGGGTTCATCGTCGAGTCCAATAAGCAGTGAGAACAGCAAAGGCCACGGCAACACGATGAACATGATGTGCAGAGTGATCGTCATCGGGTTGAAATCACTGAAAACGTTCAGCACTTCATATTGAACTATTTGATCGGCTCCGATGAGCAATGGTACGATCGTCAGAAGTAATGGAGTGGAAATCAGTAGCGCAATGCCGATTTCGCGCGCTTTCGAACGTTGCTTCGACGCGACTGCAAATCTTGCGAATATGACGGAAAACGGTTCCGCAAAATCGCGAATGTGAATAAACGGCTGCTGCAACCAGCCGGTAAGCCAATTCCAGGCAACTTGAAGTGGACGGCGAACATCGTAACGCCCGTTGACCAGCTGACAGTGCAGCATAAGCAACGCCGGTTGAACGAATTGCGTGGTGAGCGCGTACTCGTCATTTCTCGAATAGCACCAGGTCGACTGAGCGAGTGTATTCCACACGCCAATGGCGACGATGCTTCCCAAAACAAGCCAAACAAGAACTTGTTTTCGTGCGGTTTTCCAGTGCAGCGCGGTTACGGTAAGAGCACAGATGATCCAGAAAACCGGCAGTTCATATCCGATAAGCCATGTCGGAGGTATGCTGCAGATCAGACGGTCGAATGCGAAAGTGATGAGAAATGCAGCGCCAATGGTGATGACCGCGCGTTTGTTGAGGGGGCGTTGCGCTATTTCTTCCCGCGTGATTTTGGGTTTCGCCAAAGGTTGTTCCTCCTGATGCGCGGATGGTTCATGTGTTGGCTGGCTCCCTTGTGTTTTTGGTGTTTCTTGGGTTTCTTGTGCTTCTGGTAATGGCGATGATTGTTGGGATTGCGAAGTCTGCGATGGGGAAGTGTTGGCTGGTTCCGGCATGATAATGATTCCTTTCTGAGATATGTTGGACGTCATCGTACATATCGAAAAACGATAGAAAAATATCGACTAACATACTTTCACAAGATTTGCATATCGAATATCGATAGATTATTATCGATATTCAGGTTTATTGGATTGAAGGAGACGGATATCATGCCGAATTCCGCAGCGAAACGTTCCATGGTGATTGGCGTATTGCGTGTGCTGATTGTGATAATTGCAATATGCTGCCTCGGACTGCAGTTCAGTGCGATTGCGGCATCCGCTGGCGTTGCTTCCAAGTATGCCGACGCTGACTCGATGCATTGGCTGTATGCGGTTGCCGCAGTGCTGATTGTCGCTTGCTTCGAGTTCGCGTTGGTGCCGCTGTGGAGATTGCTGACCTTGGTTGAAAAACGTGATGTCTTTTCCGGCAAGGCCATGCGTTGGGTGAATCACATTCTCGTATATGCGGGGATTGAAGGCATGCTGGTGCTCGCCGTGATGGTCGGTCAAATCTGGTTGTCGCCTTCACGCTTTCTGATGGCTGCGATGGGGGTTGACGGGCAAATGTTTCCATACGTCGTGCTGGCGGTCGGAGTGGCGGCGCTTCTACTGATCGCGGCGTTCGAACTGTTGATGGTGGTGATGCGCTCGCTGTTGATGCAGGCCATCGAACAGCGTGATGAACTGGCAGCGGTGATCTGATATGGCCATTCGTGTGAACCTTGATGTGATGCTCGCCAAAAGGAAGATGAGCGTCAATGAGCTGGCGGAGGCTATAGGCATAACGCCGGTCAATGTTTCGGTGTTGAAGAACGGGCGGGCCAAGGCGATACGGTTTTCCACGCTTGATACCATATGCGAGACGTTATGTTGTCAACCGGGAGATGTGCTCGAATGGGTTGCCGACGAAGATGAATAACGTCTTGCGGTAATGCGATCATCGAACGTATGTACGAATGTTTGAACCTGTTTTCAGAGCCGACCAAGGCATGGTTCAAACATGCGTTCAGTCGGCCCACTGAAGTCCAGCAGCAGGTGTGGCCGGCCATCCATTCCGGCGAGAACGTGCTCGTTGTGGCGCCCACAGGGTCGGGTAAAACCCTTTGTGCGTTCCTTTCGGCTCTTGACCGGCTTATGGCGGGCGGGACGCGTTCCGCAGGAGTGGATGTTCATGGCGAAATCGCGGCAGCCAAGAGCCATGCGGAACAAAAAGCTGCAGGGAAAGGCTCCCGCAAGAAAACGAAGCGTGGCGTCAAAGTGCTATACATTTCGCCTCTGAAGGCGCTTGGCGCTGATGTGGCGAAGAACCTTGAACTGCCATTGCAGGGAATTTCCCAGCAGTATGAGGCGATGGAGCTGCCCATCCCCGATGTCGAAGTGGCCATGCGCAGCGGCGACTCCACACCTGAACAACGTCGAAGAATCGTCAGCCATCCGCCGGATATTCTCGTCACCACGCCGGAATCACTATTCCTGCTGCTCACCTCCAAGGCGAACAGCATATTGACGAGCGTGGAGACGGTGATCGTCGACGAGATTCATGCGGTCGCAGGTACAAAACGCGGCGCGCACCTCGCTGTCAGCCTCGAACGCCTTGATAAGTTGATTGGGCATCCAGTGCAACGCATAGGGCTTTCGGCAACCGTTAATCCCGTTGAGGAAGTAGCACGGTTTCTCGGTGGTTCGCAACCGGTAACGGTGGTGAACCCCGGCGCTGTTCCGGCCATGGATTTAAAAGCCGTGGAACCATTGCGCAATATGCTCGACACCAGCGCTACAGGCGGTTCGGTATGGCCGGTCATTGAACGGTCCATTCTCGACGAGGTGTTGCGGCACCGAACCACATTGATATTTGTCAACTCGCGTGGACTGGCGGAGAAGCTCACCGCACGGCTCAACGACATGTATGCGGAGTCGAAACAGGGCACGGTGGCAACTGATCTGAGTGAGCACCGTGACTTGGGCTCACCGGAGGGCCGCGAGCAATTTGCCGGGCACTATGACTCGGTGGTAGGATCCACCACCATGCTGGTTGAATCGCATGAAGACATTGATGCGATTGCCATGGCTCATCACGGGTCCGTGTCAAAAGATAGACGTAAACAGATCGAAGAACAGTTAAAACGCGGCGAATTACGTTGCGTGGTGGCCACTTCCAGCCTGGAACTCGGCATCGATATGGGTTCGGTGGATCTCGTGGTTCAGGTGGCCGCCCCATTGTCGATCGCATCGGGATTGCAGCGAGTGGGCCGTGCCGACCACAATGTCGGCGGAGTCTCGCACGCGTTGTTCTTCCCCATAACCCGCCAACAGATTATTGGCGTAACAACCAGCATGGAATGCATGAGGGAAGGGGCTATAGAACCATTGCATATGCCCCGCAACCCTCTGGACGTGCTCGCACAGCAGACCGTCGCAGCCGCGGCCATGGAAGATCTTTCCACGAACGATTGGTACGAGCTTGTGCGTCGTTCCGCACCTTTCCAAAATCTCGACCGGTCTATGTTCGACGCTGTCATCGGCATGATGACGGGCGCCTACAACAGTGAGAGCTTTTCCGCATTCCGTCCACCGCTGCAATACAACGAAGAGGCAAAGCTGATTTCCGCACGTCCAGGAGCGCAACGCTTGGCGGTGACCAGTGGCGGCACCATACCCGACCGTGGCATGTACGCGGTGGTGCTTCCAGAAGAGGGCTCTGGTCCAGGTCCTCGGCGAGTGGGCGAGCTTGATGAGGAAATGGTATACGAATCCCGCGTGGGAGATGTCATCACTTTGGGGACTTCCACCTGGCAGATTCAGGAGATCACACGAGATAGGGTAGTGGTGGTTCCTGCTCCCGGGCGCACCGCGCGCTTGCCATTTTGGCATGGGGATCAGGATGGGCGTGATTATGGTTTCGGATTGGCGCAAGGGCGTTTGACGCGTGAGCTCAGCCAAGGATTGCATAGGCGTGAACCAGCAAAGAATGGTGATCAGAATACGGCTCAGACTGTATTGGAAGCACAGTTCAACCGTGAGACCGCGCAACGTTTGGAGCGAGATGGTCTCGACCATAATGCCATAAGCAATCTTGCCAAACTGCTTGACGAGCAATGTGAAGCGACCGGTACGATTCCTTCGGATCGTGATCTCGTGGTGGAGCGTTGCCGGGATGAAGGCGGAGATTGGCGCATCATCATCCATTCACCATATGGTAGGCGCGTGCATGAGCCTTGGGCGTTAGCCATCACCACTCGAATCAAACAGCGGTTTGGTTTCGACGGTCAAGTGTACGCGGTCGACGATGGCATTGTTTTACGATTGCCGGACGGTTACGGCGATTTGCCTACACGTGAGCTGTTGCTATTCGACGTGGACGAATTGCAACGCACTGTTGAGACGCAAGTTGGCGAAAGCGTGCTTTACATGGCTCGATTCCGCGAATGTGCGGCCAGATCACTGTTTCTGCCGCGCACACGTCCCGGTAAGCGTGTGCCTCTCTGGCAGCAGCGGTTGAAGGCCGCGCAACTGTTGAATGCGGCTCGTACTTGCAAGAACTTCCCCCTCTTGTTGGAAACTGCGCGCGAATGCCTGCAGGACGTATATGATTTGCCGGCATTACGCACGATTATGACAGGCCTGCATGCGGGAACAATACTTTTATCGGAGGCAACTACTGAAACACCTTCTCCGTTTGCGCAGAACATGCTGTTCGGCTTCGTCGGATCGGTGATGTACCAGTATGACGTGCCCCAAGCCGAACGAAGCACGCAGTTGCTGTCCATGGATCTGGAAGTGCTCGAACGGCTTCTAGGAAGCACGGATATGGCATCGTTGTTGGACGCCGAAGCTATTACACAAGTGGAGGGCGAGCTTGCTGGGCGAACATTCTGGAATGATCTCGCCGAAGAAGATATCAGCGGGCGCGTAACAAGATACGCCAAAACGCATGGACCATTCACCGCTGACAAGATGATTGCCGAACTGGGCATTGACGCGGCTCAGGCGGTGCATGCGCTTGATGAACTGGATGCCCGAGGAGAACTCATCAAGGGAAGATTCACTGATTCAGGTGAGACTTCCGAAAAGAACGATATTCAGCAATGGCTCCACAAGGATGTTTTCCGGCGTATTCGAGCATTGTCTCTTGCCAAGGCCAGAAAGGCCGTCAAACCGGTCGATCCGAGCGTCTATCAGGCGTTTCTGCTTAATCGTCAGGGCGTTGGCCCTGTTGGAGGTGAACGCTACGAAGGCGTTGATGGTCTGATGCGTGTCATCGAGCAGTTGGAAGGCGTGTTCCTGAACGCTTCGGTATGGGAGTCCATGGTATTCCCGGCACGTGTGCGTGACTATCAGCCTAGTATGCTCGACGAACTCATCTCATCGTCGGATGTGGTGTGGGTCGGTTCGAAAGCAAGTGGATCCAACGCCAAAGAAGCTGGTGAGATCGCCTTCTATCCAGCAGGTTCCTTGCTGCTCAACCAGCCTGAATCGGCGGTGGATAAGCTGAACGATAATGAAACGTTGATCATGCCGGATGCCGTGTTAACGGCGTTAAGCGGTGGCGGAGCATTTCCTATTCAACTGCTTTCAGCCGTGACAAAAACCATCTGGCTTGAGCATGCCGAAGCGCAGGTGAACCCCGAAACGGGCGAAATCATCTTTCCGGCATGGGGCGAGCGGCAGTTCGAAGAAGCCTTATGGTCACTGGTATGGCAGGGGAAAATGACGAACAGTTCGTTCGCACCAGTACGAGCGCTTCTGCACGGAGGCAAAACCGTTCGCGCACCCCGTCGTGCCGCGCGTAGACGCGTCACCATGCGTCCTCCAACACCATTGGCGCTGAGTGGATTATGGTCCGCAGTATCTTGTGGCGACGGGCGAACCGTTATGCCAAACAAACCACTAGACGGTGTTATCGAGCCGGGCATGCTCGAAAACAGCGATACCGGCATTGGCATGGCGCATACGGCAAGTGTAGAGGAGCGTGAGCTGGCGCTCATCGACTCATTACTGGACCGATACGGCGTGATTGCCGCTCCTTTGGTTGACAAGGAACGGATTGCCGGAGGATTTTCAGCGCTCTATCCGGTACTCAAACGAATGGAAGAACATGGCACACTGGTCCGAGGCATGTTCGTGAAAGGTTTTGGCGCGGCACAATTCGCGGAACGAGACACCGTCGACGCGCTGCGCAGCGACACGCAATGGCACAGTCAATCCTGCGTTGCGCTCGACGTGATCGATCCCGCCAATCTCACTGGTTCCGCAATCGCCTGGCCAGAACAGGATTACCTCAAACCAGCACGCAGATCCGGGTCCATCATTGTGCTCAAACAAGGCGAACCGGTACTGTTCTCCGTACCAAAAAGCCATAAAATTGTCAGCTTCACCGCAGACGAAACAATATTAAGACCGTCATGCGCCGAACTTGCCTACGTATTGCAGCGCCAACCCAGCGGCAGCATCAGCTTCAGCGAAATGAACGGAACATCATTGAAAGCACGCAATGAATACCGGCAAATCCTTTACGCCGCAGGTTTCGTCGATAGTCCGCAAGGCATGAAACTTTACTGTTGAAAAAGATCATCATCGCTAATGCATAGTGACAGCGCGGACGAAAACGCAGGAACAACAATGCCCGCGTCCTACGAACGGAATCCTAAACGATTCCAAACTTCGCAAAACGCGGGCACGTCACATTGCAATGGGTCAGCCGACGATGGCGATTGGCGCGGAAAGTTCCGTACCAGAACCGTCACGACGCATATCCGGCTTCGGCAATTCCACGCCGGCACCGCCCTCCGTGGAAGCATGTACCGGATATGTGCCCACGAAGGCGAGGATCAACGTATCCTGCCCCTTAAGGAAACGCTGCGAACGCACGCCACCGGTACCGCGACCCTTTGTCGGGTACATCTCCAACGGGGTTACCTTCGCTGAACCATTCTCCGTGCCCGGCAGTGCTTCGGAATCGCCGGCAACCGTCAACACCACGGCTCCAGACGCGGAGAACAGGCCATTGTCTCCCTCCTCGTAATTCCAAGCCACCTTGTTGGCGGGAATCACCGCAAACGCGGCAACCGAGCAGCCTTCAGCCAAGCGGATACCTGCCATGCCGCCCGCGGTACGGCCCTGAGGGCGTACGTTCTTCGCATCAAACGTCAGCAAAGACGAGTCGGTAGAAACAAACACCAGTCGATCCTCATCGCGCGCTTCAGCGGCAGCCAGCACTTCATCGTCATCCTTCAAATCGATGATGCTCCATGAATCCATCGTGGTGGGCGACTCACGATTCCAACGCTTGATCACGCCATTACGCGTGCCCAATGCAAGAGGAGCAGGTTCTGCGGCATGATCACCGGAATCATCGGCAGTTGGCATGGCAATCGCAGCAATCACGCGTTCGCCGCGAATCGGATCGGTATTTTCCGTCATACCGATCAACTCTTCGGCATGGACGCCGCCAGTCACATGGAGCGGACCATCCGCAGACACAACCGGCAACTCCACGACATGCGCCACAATCAGACGGCCGGCAGATGTGATCAAACCATATGAGGAACGTGTGGTGGTAGGGAAAATCGAAATAATCTGATCGTCCCTCACACGTTTGTCGGCAGAAGAACGATTCTCCCAACGTTCCAACGCATCTTCGGAGGTTCGCGCGATCAAACCCGTGGCCGACAGCATCACCGCACATGGTTCGTCGTCAATCTGCAATGCCACAGCGGCCGCATTGTCTTCACCGGCCTTCGTCGCTGCCTTAGCGGCTGCGGCAACATCAGCTGCTGCGGAAGAGACCGTTGCGGCGGCACGGGCTGCGGCCATAGCCGAAGCGGACACGCCATCATCACCATGCGCCACAACAGGCACAAGCTTACCATCGGCATCCTCATCCAGCAATACGGTTCGACGAGGCGTGCCATACGTGGCGACGGCCTCATCCATTTCGGAGATCACCACATTGTCGAGCGCTTCGGCGGAAGCGAGAATACGATCCAACTCTTCGATACGTTGCTTCAAATCGTCACGTTCCGACTCAAGCTCGATGCGGCTCATTTTCGTCAGACGACGCAGACGCAAGTCAAGAATGTACTGTGCCTGAATCTCATCCAAATCGAATACGGCAATCAGCTTCGTCTTCGCGGCATCAGCATCGTCAGACGAACGAATCACCTGAATCACTTCGTCAATGTCGACCATCGCAAGCAGAAGGCCTTCGACCAAATGCAGACGCTCCAACGCCTTCTTCTTACGGAATTCGCTACGACGGCGAATCACCACACGACGATGGTCCACCCACACCTGAAGCATTTCCTTCAAACCCATGGTGTGCGGGCGGCCGTTGACCAACGCCACATTGTTGATAGTGAAATTGTCTTGCAACGGCGTGTGCTTGAGCAGTTGCGCAAGCACGGCGTTCGGATCGAAACCGGTTTTGATTTCAATGACAAGACGAGTGCCGTTATGACGATCCGTCAAGTCGATCACCCCGGAAATACCTTCCAGCTTGCGATTCTTCACACCCTCGGAAATACGTTCCAGCACTCGTTCGGGCCCCACCATGAACGGCAGTTCCGTCACGACGATGGCTTTCTTACGGGCCGTCACATTTTCGATATGCGTCACTGAACGCGTGGTCAACGCGCCACGTCCGGTCTCATACGCCTCACGAATGCCGTTACGCCCAACGATCACGCCGCCACTTGGCCAGTCCGGACCTGGAACATAGCGCATAAGCTCTTCCAACGTGGCATCAGGATGATGCATCAGATGCTTGGCCGCGGCAACCACCTCGCCCAGATTATGCGTCGCCATATTCGTGGCCATGCCGACGGCAATACCGGAACCGCCATTGACCAGCAGATTCGGAATCGCAGCGGGCAAAACAGTCGGCTCCTGCAGCTTGTTATCGTAATTCGGCGTGAAATCAACGGTATTCTCACCGATATTGGCATTCATACCAAGCGCTGCCTGGGCCATACGCGCCTCAGTGTAACGGGAGGCCGCAGGACCGTCGTCAAGGGAACCGAAGTTACCATGGCCATCCACCAACGGCAATCGCATCGCAAACGGCTGCGCAAGACGAACCATCGCCTCATAGATGGCGGAGTCGCCATGCGGGTGCAACTTGCCCATAACCTCGCCGACCACACGGGCCGATTTCATATACGGACGATCAGGATTGAGATTCATCTGGCCCATCTGATAGATGATGCGGCGTTGCACCGGCTTCAGACCATCTCTGGCATCGGGCAACGCGCGGGCATAGATCACCGAATACGCGTATTCGAGGAACGACTTGCTCATCTCCTCATTCAACGGTGTTTCGACGATGTTCTCTTTGACCGTACGCGGGTCAAAGGCTGGTTTTGCCGGTTTGCGGTGCGACACCATGCGGTGAATCTCCTCACGGAAAAGTAATGGTAATCAACCTAGCAATGCTACCAGCCGGTACCGCCGCGGTGCTTGAATGGGAATTATGAGTGTTGAAGTGCCAAGCGTCGAAGAGCTGCTCACCATGACCGAACCGGCATGCTACGGCGATGACGTGTCATCTGAAGGAACCCGTGGGGGAGCGTTGCACCTGTCATCGGTACTTCCTGCTGTTTCCAACGCCATCGGATACCCCATGCCAACGGCAGTCCATCCTGATCCGAAGCGTTTGCAGGGAGCGCTCGGCATTCCCGATGCGACTTCCGTGGTTGTGGCGCTCGTGGACGGTCTCGGCTACTGGAATCTCAACATGAGGCTGGGACATGCCCCCTACTTGCGTGCGCTGATGAACGACACCGCCAATCAACGTCCCATCGCAACATGCATGCCAAGCACCACCGTCGCAGCCATGTCTACCTTCGGTACGGGAACATGCCCCGGTATGACCGGTATGACCGGTTACACGCAGCTCAATCCGAAAACCGATGAAATATGCCAGCTGATTTCCTTCAAAAACGCAATTCCTCCGCTTGAATTGCAGCAACAACCGACCATTTTCGAACGGCTGAGCGCGCAGGATGTTCGAGTGACCAGTTCTGGACTGCCGAAATTCGCCTTTTCCGCGTTGACGCAGGCGGCGTTACGGGGCAGCGACTACATTTCCAACGATGATCCGCGAAAACGGATTGCAGCCGCGGCGCAAGCGGCAAAAACGCCCGGACTGACGTACCTGTATCTGCGTGATACCGATAAGGTCGGGCACAATTACGGTTGGGATTCCGACAAATGGATTGGCACGTACGAGCGTGTTGACGCTCAGCTCGGCCTTCTCCGCCGCAGCGTGCCCAAAGGCACATTGATTGTGATTGTGGCGGACCACGGTATGATCACCACTGATCCCGAATCTGTGATTGACATTGCACAGGATCAGCGGCTCATGCAGGGCGTCGCCCATGTCGGCGGTGAGCCGCGTTGCGTCATGCTCTACGCGGAACAAGGCGAGAATCCAGAAGACATCGCCACACGATGGCGCAGCGTGCTGGAGGACCGTGCGCAGGTGCGCACGCGCTCGCAGGCAATGGATGAAGGCGTGTATGGGCCGGTGGAAGCTCGCGTCGAACCGATGATCGGCGATGTGATCGTATCGGCCGCCAAAGTCGTCACTATTGTGGACTCACGTACGCAAGCAGAAAAGGCGATGCACCTGCCAAGCGTGCACGGGTCGCTCACCATGCTCGAATCCGACATTCCCTGCTTGATCGACGTGGCCTAACTTCAGTCGCCAAACAGGATTTCGTCCCAGCTTGGCACGGCGGAACGTCCGGCACGCCGCTTCGATTTGGTGGTGTTCTGGCTATGCGGGTCAAGTGTCTGGTTCTCGTTCGCCATGTTCGAAGCAGGCTCCGGCGTGGATGGAACGGTATTGCGTGTGTCGGTGTTTGTTGCGCTGGCTGTATTGGCTCCTGCAGCAGGGTTCTCCGGTCGGCTCGGCAGAGGCAAGTCGGATGCGATGGCTGGCGCGTTCGGCGTGTCAGGCGTGTCGGATTCATTAGACACGCCGCCGATTGGCGCGATCGGAACGGAAGGCGCTGCCGCGGGACGGGCCGCAGGCATGGACGGCTCGGGCGTGTTCCATGCGGACACCGTTTGCTCGATACGCGCCGACCGTGCGGAATTTCCGGGAAGATTCAGTGACACGAGAAAATTTTCATCGGCGTGTTTCTCGGCGTGTCCTTCTTTCGACGTGTCCTGTTCTCCAATGAGTTTTCGTGCTGCGGAATTCAGGCAGCTTACGGCATTGTCGTGCATGTTCCACGACCATTCCGCGCAGACATTGTGACCGGAGGAGACGAACTGAGCGCTGATTTTCCAAGGCTCCAAGCCAAGTCTGGTGGCCTTCCAAGTCACATCTTCCAAGCGCACCCGCGCTGCCGCAAAAGTGCGTTCGATCAGTTCGGAAAGCGTGCGTACGCGGCTTTCCTTCGGCGCTGGAACGGCGAGAAACTGCTCGATCGCATATTGCTTTTCCGTTTCGACCGAAGCCGAGAAACGCCGAACAAGCGCTTCGCTTAACGAATATCTTTCCGCGACACGCGCGGGATCGGCGCCAGCGCGAATCAACGATTGAATTTGCGAAATCGGCAGGGTGGGTGGGATGCGTGTCTTCTGTTCCTCCTGTACTTCGGAACGAATCTGCTTGGCCTCCAAAATGGCTCTTTCAAGCGCTTCGTCGATCTTTACAGCGAACTTTCCGGCACCTGAAACAAAGACGAGTTCACCGGTGTCGCTGACATGATCGAACCGCGCTTCCTCGAGTGAATTCCCAGGCACAACACACCACTTTCCTTCAAGAATTTCTGTTTATTCCATTGTGCCCCACGTGTCGGATTTTACGAGTATTTCGATTCGTGTATCCTATGCGGGGTAAAAGTCATGTATCCTATGGCGCATAAGCACCATAGATGACGAAAGGAATCTCGATGGCACAGGATTATGATTCCCCGCGCAACAAAGACGAGGACGAGGAGTCGCTCCAGGCTTTGGGCAAGAGCTCCCAGAACACTTCCAACGATATGGACGATGACGAGAACGCCATCGCCGAAGATTACGAGCTGCCCGGTGCGGACCTCAGCAATGAGGACGCCTCGGTGACCGTCATTCCTATGCAGGGTGACGAGTTCATCTGCTCCGAATGCTTCCTGGTGAAGCACCGTAGCCAGCTTGCCTACACCACTGACGACGGTCAGCCGGTGTGTCAGGAGTGCGCTGCCTGATGGCGTTCGACGAAGCATATAACGAACCGGAAAACGTCGAGGTTCTGGTAAAGTCGCTGGATCCTGACCATCCGGCGGAATTGTATTATGCCCATGCCGGTGACGCTGGCGCTGATCTGCGCACTACGGAGGAAGTCACGCTGAAGCCGTTCCAGCGGGCACTGGTGCCTACAGGAGTGGCGATCGCCCTTCCAGCGGGTTACGTGGCTCTGGTGCATCCACGGTCCGGTCTTGCCGTCAAGCAGGGTGTGACTGTGCTCAATGCGCCGGGAACCATCGACGCGGGGTACCGTGGTGAGATCAAGGTGCCGCTGATCAATCTTGATCCGGAACACACCGTGACGTTCCATCCGGGAGACCGTATCGCGCAGCTGGTTATTCAGCGTTACGTCGAAGCGAAGTTCATCGAGGCGGAAACGCTGCCTGGGTCGGATCGCGCTGAGCGTGGGTTTGGTTCCACAGGCGTGGCTTCCTGAGCTGAACGCACTGGCTTAGTCGCAGAGGAATCGGCAAACGCTGACGTCTCAATGGTTTCGGGGGTATTTGGCCGTGCAACACGCGGTCGGATGCCTCGGATGCACGGTGAGGCGCGGGTAGTATAGGGAGCATTGCGAGCGAGGAGGTGGACGATGGGTGACGTTGAGCGTGAGGTTCATTCTGCCCGAATGTTGGGCTGCGAGATCAGCACGAATCCGCTTGATCCGCTTGAGCCGATCCTGAAGATGTGCGAATACCATCATCCCGATGAGGACATAAGCATTCTTGAGCGCGCTTATGAGCGTGCGGTCAAGCAGCATTCTTCGCAACGGCGCAAATCGGGCGAGCCGTACATCATCCACCCGTTGGCCGTGGCGCAGATTCTTGCCGATCTCGGCATGGGACCGTTGGTTGTGGCCGCCGGCCTGTTGCACGACACGGTTGAGGACACCGACTATACGCTCGATGAGTGCCGCGCCGAGTTCGGCGATACCGTGACCGGTTTGGTCGATGGCGTCACCAAGCTTTCCAAGATGGAATACGGCGATTCCGCGCAAGCCGAAACCATTCGCAAGATGGTGGTCGCGATGAGCCGCGACGTGCGTGTGCTGGTCGTCAAACTCGCCGACCGTGTGCACAACGCGCGTACCTGGCGTTACGTCAAAACTCCGAGCGCGCAGAAGAAAGCGCATGAAACGCTTGACGTGTACGCGCCACTTGCCAATCGTCTCGGCATGAACGCGATCAAAACCGAATTGGAAGAGCTCAGCTTCAAAGTGCTCTATCCGAAGATCTACAACGAGATCGTGGTGCTGGTGGCCCGTCGCGCAGGCCAGCGAGACGTGTATTTGAAGCAGATTCTCGCGGAGATCAACGAAGATCTTGACGAACAGAACATTACGGCGTACGTAACGGGACGTCCGAAGGACTATTTCTCGATTTATCAGAAGATGATCGTACGTGGTCATGATTTTGCGAATATCTACGATTTGGTGGGTGTGCGCATCATCGTCGACACGATTCAGGATTGCTATGCCGCGTTGGGTGCGGTGCATGCGCGTTGGAACCCCGTTCCGGGCCGTTTCAAGGATTACATCGCCATGCCAAAGCTCAACATGTACCAGAGCCTGCATACCACGGTGGTGGGCCCTGGCGGCAAGCCTGTCGAGATTCAAATTCGTACGTGGGACATGCATCGCCGTGCGGAATTCGGTATCGCCGCGCATTGGAAGTACAAGGAGAACGGTCAAGCTGGCCGTGCGCTGAGCTCGCCCGATAAGTCCGATCGTAAACGTGGCGAGAACCAGGAGCTGAGCGAGGCTGACAATTTCAAGTGGATTCAGCAGCTCGCCGACTGGACGAGTGAGACCCCGGATTCCAATGAATTCCTTGGCTCCCTGAAGGAAGATCTGGGTGCTGCCGAAGTCTACGTGTTCACTCCAAAAGGTAAGATCGTATCGTTGCCTGCCGAGGCGACACCGATCGATTTCGCTTACGCGGTGCATACCGAAGTCGGCCACCGTACCATGGGCGCCCGCGTGAACGGACGTCTGGTACCGCTCGACACCAAGCTTGAAAACGGCGACACCGTCGAGGTGCTTACGTCGAAGTCCGAATCGGCTGGTCCGTCTCGTGACTGGTTGAGCTTTACCAAGAGCCCGAAGGCACGCAACAAAATTCGCCAATGGTTCAGCAAGGAGCGTCGTACCGAGGCCATCGAAGAAGGTCGTGACGAGCTGACACGAGCCATGCGCAAGCGCAATCTTCCGATTGCGACTCTGCTGACTCCCGAGGCGTTGGTCGGTGTTGCTGATGAGCTGAATCTTGCCAATGCCGAAGCCGTGTTCGTGGCGATTGGCGAAGGGCAGATTTCCACGCAGAATGTCATCTCGCATCTGGTCCGTGATGCGGGCAGCGACGAGGTGAATGAGGAGGTGGAGCAGGAGGCTCTGCCGCTCAAGCAGGTGGAACGCACCAAGAAGACCACCAGCTCGCTGGGCATTTCCGTCAAGGGCGTGGGAGACATTTGGGTCAAGCTCGCCCGATGTTGCATGCCGGTGCCGGGAGACAACATCATCGGCTTCATCACCCGCAATCAGGGCGTGTCCGTGCATCGTGTGGATTGCCAGAACATGCTGGACTTGCAGAAGCGTCAGCCGGAACGTGTGGTTGACGTGCAGTGGACGAGTACCAAGGGCGTGTTCATGGTCAAGATTCAGGTGGAGGCGCTCGATCGCCCGCATCTGCTGAGCGACGTGACGCGCGTGCTTTCCGACCATGGAGTGAACATTATTTCCGGCTCCATTTCCACGGGAACCGATCGTGTGGCCACTAGCCAATTCAGCTTCGAAATGGCCGACCCCCAGCATTTGAATACTTTGCTTGCCGCAGTGCGCAAGATTGAAGGCGTGTTCGATGTGTATCGTATCACCGGTGCCAAGGACTCCGCCGAACCTCGTTTACGCAAAATATGACACGATCAGTGCGGTCGTGAGACTCATCTGAACTGCTGTAGATTCTCTCGGAGATAATGAAAAGCCCCTCACGCGAGGGGCTTTTCATTGTTTTGCCGTAAGTCTTGTTGATGCGAAACTTACTTCAGCACTTCGATGGAAGTGATGCCGACCGGCTCGAGCGGAGCATCGGAACGGTCAGTTGCCACGGAGTCGAGCTTGTCGACGACGGCCTTGGACTCGTCATCCGCGACTTCGCCGAAAATGGTGTGATGGCCGTTGAGCCATTCGGTTGGCACGGTGGTGATGAAGAACTGGGAGCCGTTGGTGCCGTGGATCTTGCCGTCCATGCCGCGGCGCAGGCCGGCGTTTGCCATGGCCAGCAGGTATGGGCGATCGAAGGTCAGTCCTGGAACGATTTCATCATCGAAGTTGTAGCCCGGGCCGCCAGTGCCGGTGCCCAGCGGGCAGCCGCCCTGGATCATGAAATCCTTGATGATGCGGTGGAAGGTCAGACCATCGTAGAACGGCTTGTGGCTCGGCTGGCCGGTGAATGGGTCGGCCCATTCCTTCTCGCCAGTGGCGAGGCCGAGGAAGTTGGCCACGGTTTCCGGGGTCTTGTCGTCGAACAGGTTGATCTTGATGTCGCCTTCAGAGGTATGCATGATAACTGTAGTCATGGTTCCTAGTGTCTCATGGGCTTGAGACCGGCCGGAAACCCCAATCCCGTCATGCTTCGAGGGGCTGGACGGGGAACCCGAGCCGGACGGGACCCCGAACGGCACGAAACCGGCCAAGGCACCTTTAGCTGCACCTGAGATTCCACCCTCGACCGGGGCGTCGGGGTTGAAGGGACTGACAAGGAACCTGGGGGAGCCGGCACCTACCAAAGCACCTGGCTTCTCGGCAAAAACTCCATACTCGGCCGATTTTGCATATCCAGCCTCGGCTTTGCTGAGAATTGTGTCATCCATTAGAGCGCTCGGCGTGACACCTAGAAAATCGGCGGTCGTTACAAGATCGCTTACTGACCATCCAACTTTGCCACACATTTTCATGGACATAGCACTCTTGGTAATGCCCAAAGCTTCTCCAAGTGCCTTTTGTGTTTTTCCGCTTAGTCCTAGATAAACTCTCACGTTGGTCGGGATCGCCGCTTCAGCACGCTGTCCTTTATCCAAAGGTGTTTCTGGCGAGACTTCCGATGTGGACATATGATCACTTCCCAAAATAGTTCAGAATTTCTTAATTAAGTGTCTCATACGATTTGCGTTCAGTCAAACTGTACGCTATAGTGAAGTACAGTAAAAATGAACCAAGTCAGAAAGAAAGAACTATGAATGGAGTGACCCAAAGGATAAGTGCTCTGGTAAAGAGTGAGGGACTTACTTGTGCCCAACTCGGTTCATTGCTTGGTTTATCGAAAACTTCGGCGAATGGAAAACTCTTGGGACGCATTGGCTGGACAACTTCAGACATCGTTGTGTTGTCCGAGCACTTCCGTGTGTCTACCGACTATTTGCTGGGGCTTGATGCTGATCATGAGGAGGTTGCGTGATGGCTGGTGGAATCTACGAACAGTCCGAATGGCCGGACAGCCGGTGGGATTGCGTCACGGTGTGCGATGGCTGCCACACGGTGGTCTGGGGCACGTTCTGGGACGACTACGATTCGGCCGCCCGCGACGCTTATTTCGCCCGTAACGGCTGGCGCAACTACTGCGTCCCGGGCGACACGGAGATTTTGGAGCTCTGCCCGGCCTGCGCCGTGCGCGCCCTGCGCCGCGGCGAGACCCGCGGACTGGCCGACACCTGGCTCCACCCCACGCATGCCTACACGCATGCCTTCCGGGAGGTCGATGCACAGCTCTCCGCCCGCGAACGGGTGGTGGCAAACCTGCTGCTGACCGAGGGGAGAACGGCATGAGCGACGAAGCCGGAAGACTCGTCTTCTCCCGCGACCCGTCGGGAACATTCATCGACGGTATGGTCTTCGGAACTTCAGGAGGCGGTGAGAACGCCAATCTCGAAGTGCTGTGTGCGTTGCCCTACGAGCTTGTACGCCCACATGCTAGTGCCTCTGTCCTGGGTCCGCTGGTCGGCGTAGGGAATGTGAAGAGGCTGTCCCTGAGCGTCAAATACCTTGATGGTGAGATATCCGTCGGGCGGTACGACCGTGTATCCGGCTTTCTCGTTGAGCAGGCGCGCGCCCTCATTGGTGGGGATACTGAGTATCAGCTCAGCGCCGTGGTCTGCCGCCCAGGAGTCGCAGAACGCCTTGATCTGCGATCCGAAGCCTTCGCGCCGATGCTTTCTGACGACCGCGATCCCTTCGATGATGGCTGCATGCTCGGCGAAAGCCTCTCGTATCTGTGCGGCATGGACCCCGCTCGTCCCGGTGCGGTATATGAGCGTCTCGGCTACGCAAAGGGCTGGCTGGATGAGGGCCGCGCCTATCAGACGGTCCTGTCCCCATACACCTATGTACGTAGGCCTGATCGTTCCATCGTCGTGTCTGACGACTGCTGGGACGCTTTGATCGAAGTCTTTGATGTCCCTGATGAGCAGGCTCTTGATTGCCTTTGCCTCGCCATCCGTTGCGGCGGCGCGTGGTCCGTCGACGGCGAGGGAGGTGGTGCGATGGTCTGATCCCATTCGATTCTCTCTCTTTCTCTGCAACTAAAAGAAAAAAACGCCCGTTCCCGATGCTGGAACGTCGGGGACGGGCGGTGCAACCAATATTCCGAGCGGCCGCGGATCCCGTATCTTGCCGGATCCCGGTCCGTGGCCGCCCAATGCATTGTCTTGGAGTAGTGATCACACATGAACGACTTTACTAAAGCATTCCGCATGTCTTGCTCTGTGTTTCCCGAGTGTAACCGGGATTTCCAGGCGTCGGTTTGGACGTTCCCGGTCGTGGTGGCATTCGCCCGCCACAACGGTCCGGGCTCCGTCGATTCCCGCCGCCTGGCGTCGATGATGGCGCACCCGTCCATGGAAGGGAGACTCGCGTGAACTGGCTTGCAATCGTATTGATCGTGTTCGTCGCGTTCTCATGGCTGATGACGCTGGCCCTGTGCCGGGCGGCACGTCTCGGCGACGAGATGGCCGCCAGATTGGCCGACGAACGCCGTGCCGCCCAGCAGCGTGAGGAGGAGCGTCCGTGAGCAACATCGCACTGTCATGGGCCTTCAAATGCCATGTGGGCAACGCCAGCGCGAAGGCCGTGCTCGTCTACCTCGCGGACCGCGCGGACGACGATGGCACCGCAGCCTATCCGAAGATCGCGACCATCGTCAACGTCACCGAACTCTCGGAACGGACCGTGCGCACCGCGTTGAAGACTCTCCAGGAACGCGGCTTCATCCGCCGTGGCGACCAACGGTACGCGCGCCTCGGCAAGGGCGGCAGGAACCGTCTGCCCCAGTACTGCCAGATCGTGTGGGACCTCGCGGTCGAATCCGACCCGTCGACCCTCGAATGGATCAAGGAGACGCACACGGCGGAACACGACCCGAAGACCATGGGCAATACCGTGGACCCCGCCGCCTCCACCATCATGGAAAACGGCGAATCCAAGGACGTGCTGCCGGAAAACGCTGGAACGAAGCCGATTCCCAGCACTGCAAATCTCGCAGGGCTGGAAAAAAGGCCGGAACCGGCACTGCAAATCCCGCAGGGCCAGCACTGCGAGAGCTGCACCCCCAGCACTGCAAATGCCGCACCCCCAGCACTGCAAATCTCGCAGAGCTGTATATATAAGGATAAAACCCTCCAGGTAAACCCTCCTAGTAAACCCTCCTTCCCCTCTGCCCCTACGGGGCATCTCCCCGCAAGCGGGGCGGCCGCCGCCGAAAAAAATAAAACCGAACAACTCGACGAGGACGACACCGAGATCGCCGAAGCGGCCGGACGGGTCCTCGCCTCGCTCGGCGAGCAGCGCTCGATGCTCGGCCTGGCCACGCCCTCACCGACCAAAGCCGACCGCAAGGCCATCATCGGCCTGTACCGCAGGCTCGTCGACCAGGGAGCGCAATGGCCCACCCTCGTGATGGTCGACGCGATCGGCTTCGCCATGAACGGCGATTGGTGGCCCAAACGCATCCGCACCGGCCGGGCCCTCGCCAGACACTGGGACGAACTCAACGACGACATGATCCTCGCAGCCGGCCGCACAGACGGCGACGCACACGCGCAGACGGTTCCGCCGGCCGAGTCCACGGAGCCGGATGCTGCGCCATGGCTGCCCGACTGGGCCGTGAAGACGCTGGCCGAATTGGACGGCCAGGACGCGACGGCCGGAGGGGAGGCGACGGCATGACCACGCGCATCGACTGTTCCGAGGCGGGCTTCAGCGAATTCCTCCTCGCCAACCCGCAGCTCGACGGGCACGCGGACCTGATCTGGCAGCTGCACGCCGTCTACTGGCGCAACAAGCGCCTCGGCCACGGCGAGGCGGTCGGAGTGCTGATCCAATACGCCCGCGCCTGGGCGGCACACAATCCCGGCGAAACGGCCATAGGGCGGCTCCGGCCACATGCACAGGAGCCCTTGCCGGGGCGTCGGCCATGAACGGGCGGGACGTGATGCCGGCATGCGCGAGGATCGCCGCGGTCGACCCGGACCTCGCCGACCGAATGTGGAACACCGTGACGGACCCGGACGGCCGGGACCTGATCGACGAACGGATGCGGGGCAAGGGCCGCATGCTGTGTGCCGCGTGCCCCATGCGCCTCGACTGCATCAGCCGCGCTCTCGTCAACGGCTGGAAGGACAAGGCCGTTGAAGGCGGGGGGCGGGACCAGGCCCGCCCGACTGATCGCCCGCGACCTCCACATCGCCGACGGCGGCCTGCACCGGATCCCACGGAGTCGGGTCCGTGACTGGCTGGCCGAACATCCGGACTGGGCCGAACGCATGCGCCGTGATGGCCGCGACTACTGGCGACGGGCCAAACGCCGCCAACGCTCGCGCCGCGAATACGCGACCAACGATCCGCTGTTCCTTCCGACCGAACCCGTGCCGAAGGGCCTGGTCCAGGGCAGCCTCTTCTGACCGCTTCCCGTCGCGATCCGCGTGGGA
>OAVP01000299.1_pt1 | contig 34892 bp, 34 predicted proteins | sample 1495311 | NCBI WGS metagenome assembly OAVP01 (sample SAMEA2580102, study PRJEB22360) | human gut metagenome | biome: human gut; feature: human-associated habitat; material: faeces | place: Denmark | collected 2008/2010
AAACCAATGGTGAGCTGCAAACAAAAAAAAAAAGGCGTTTAGCCAATACGGCTGTTTTCGAAAAACAAGCGTTAAGAACAGACTGCCCCCTAAGACAAAATAGGTAAAGAAATGCGCGCCTTTACGAATGAAAAATTCCACAAATGAAAAATAGCCTTTTTCCGCAATACTGATCTCCGAACCAGCATAGGAAAAAGAAATCTTCTCTAGCCACTCTTTCAATGGTTCATTTTTTAAGATTCGTGAAAGCAACCCGATTTGTGATTGCTGCTCATAGGTTTGTGAAGAACTGATAAAGAGGATGACCCTAACCGCAAGTGCGATACAAAATCTCACATTCGGTTCTTTCAGTAATTTTTTCATAGTTTTCACTCCTCATTTTCCTATCTTACCATTTTCATTTGGTGATGCAACTTTTTTTCCAGCAAACCGTGGTGACATTGCACACACAAAAAGAGTGCTTCCGTGAAGATTAGAAGCACTCTTTCTTTTTAAAAATAGCCATCGGTATGAAAAGCCGTCACCCGTTTGGTTGTGAGATTTTGGGGCTTGTGACGTTCAGCTCCTTCAACGATTCTCAGGGCTGTTTTGCGTTTTTTTCTCCAGTAAACAATGACGAACCCATCTCGTAGCCTTCTACATAATGGTTCAACCGATCGACGACCTCTGCTGCCGCTTCTTGTGACGGCGTGATGATCAATAAAATATCAAACCCTGCAATCGTGCCGACAATTTCTGGTAGCTCCATTTCATCAAGATAATTGGCGATCACATCGGCGCCGTTTTCAGCCGTATGAACGACAACTAAAAAGTCAATCTGCGTAATCTTTTTTAGGTACTCATACATCGAAAACGCAATTCTGTCTTCTAGATCCTGCTCTTTGGATTCAAAGATCGAATAATACGGCCGACCGTTTTTAGCATACGTTTTAGCGATGTTCATTTCCCGCATGTCTCTAGAAATCGTGGCTTGGGTAGCTGAAACATTTTCTTTTTTTAATAAATTCATCAATTCTTCTTGAGACTCAATCCGATGTAGGACAAAGAGTTTTTTGATAATTGCTTGTCGCTCTTTTTTTTTCATTTACTTGATCCGCTCCTCTCAAGTCGCCTCGCTTACTGAAATAGTTGATCCGTCTCGTTCACATCTTGAAACGTAGCTTACAAGAACAACATTGAGAAGATTAAAATGGCAAGATTGGAAATTCCAATAACCAGTAACGGTTTGCGCATAAAGCGGGTCCAAGTGGAATAGTTGACCCGAGCCAGCTCCAATCCCCCCATCACGACGCCAGAAGTTGGTGTGATCAAATTCACTAATCCGCAACCAGCAGTAAAGATCATCACCATGACGTTCGGATTGAGTCCGATGCTTTGCGCCAAGGCCCCCATGATCGGGATCGATACATACGCTAGTCCGGAAGTCGATGGAATCAAGAACGATAAGAGCAGATACAAAATGTAGGCGCCAATCACAAACAGGACAGGTGATAGACCTTCTAAAAGATGGGAAGCCCGATCCAAAATAAACAGATCCAAGTACGTCGTTTGCATAATGTAGGAAGCACCCCGTGCCACAACGATGATCAAGACAACGGATAAAATGTCTTTGACCCCATCGATAAAGTTGGTCACGATTTCTTTTTCTGAGAATCCTTGAATCAACGCAATGATGATACTGATGTAGAAGAACCACATGGCCAAATCACCAAAATACCATTCACCGAAGCTATTGCCGGTCAAAAAGGCGGTCCAACCGTCAAACACATGGATATCAAAGTCGCCCCAAGGAATCAAGGAAACCACCATGATCACAAAGGATAAGCCAAAAATCGTCAAAATCAGGCGATGTTTTTGCGTAAACACCAAGGCTTCGTTCGTGTCTTTGACAAAATGTTCTTCCATTTCTTTTTGCTCTTGCAGCGATAAGATCGTGGAGCCTTTGTCGGCTTTGACTTTTTTGGCATAAGACATCACCACAAAGATACAGTATGCGGTCGTGACTAACCAAAGCAATGCCCCGACTACTAAGATCGTGCCATTGTTTGGGGCAATATCGATGCTTCGCAAGGCATCCATCGCAACGCCGGTCGCAAAGGGATTGACGGTGGAGCCAATCACGCCGGCACCAGCACCCAGCATAACGGTTCCTGCTGCGACGATCGTATCAAAACCTGATGCCACCATCGTTATTGCTAATAAGGAATAAAAAGGAATCGTTTCTTCCGCCATTCCATAAGTGGAGCCGCCGATCGAAAACAAGATCATTAAAATCGGAATCAAAATCAACTCATTGCCTTTGAGTTTTTTGACCAAATGCTGAATCCCGGCTTCCAAAGCGCCTGTTCGCGTGACGATATTCAAAAAACCACCCAAACAGAGAATAAACACACAGATCTCGATCGCATCACGAAATCCGTTAAAAGGCGCCATAAAGAAATCAGAAAACTTGGCACCCACCACTTGGCTGACCATCTCTTCTTGGCCTGCTGGTAAAGAAGGCGCAAAAGGCTGCCCTGCTAAGAGCCAGGAAGCGACCGTCAAGGCGATAATGATCAGAAATAAGATACTGAATGATGTCAGCGACTTTTTTTCTTTTTGCTTTTTTTTCATCTGTGTTCCCCCTTTTTTGAATCGATCCTATTTGCTGCCAGCCATTACTTGGCAACATGAGAAAAATAATCTTGGTCATAAATAATGAGTTCTTTGTAGCGATAATAAATCTTTCTTTTATGCACGAGCGCCTTGAGCGTTTGACTGACTGTCTCTCGCGTCGTTCCACTGTACTTGGCTATATCATTGATAAAAACTGGAAAAGGGATGCGAATCTGCTCACCTTGTGTCTGCCCATGCTCGATCATCAAAAGACCAATCGTATTAACGACTCTTGTTTGCGCGCTGGAGGTGACACAATACTCGACACGGCGTCTTTGCTTTTCCAACTGCCGGCTCATTTGCTGATTGAGCCACAGCAACTGACTTGTAGACGAAACGACTAGCGGTTCAAACAGTGACATCGCTGCAAACTGCACGACAATGTCTGTTGCAGCGAATGCCGATACATCATAGTTGTCTCTTTCAAACAAGCCAATCAAAGGAAATAACTGATCTGGCCCAACAAAATCTACATAACAATAGGAATCAGTTCCGTCGGTCTTTTCGATCCGCACAAGTCCTTCTATCACAAGGAATATCCGATCTCTTACGTCGCCTTCATAAAAAAGCACTTGACCTTTTTTGTACGTACGGCAGTAAATATGCTCTTTCAAACGCTGCTGATTTTCTTCTTCCAGCCATTGAAAGCTGTTCGCTCTTGTTGATGGATCTTTTATTTGGTGGTCGATCATTTTTCTCACTCCAATATTTTGGGTCTTGCTTTGCTGCTTCGCTTACTTCCAGGTGATCTGCGTGCCAGCATCATCGATAGCTGCCAGCTTGTCTAAAGAAGTAATCACTGCCCGTTTTTCCGCCCCCATTTTGACAAAGTTCAAAGCGGCTTGTACTTTCGGCAACATACTACCTGGTGAAAAATGGCCTTCATCGACATAGGTTTCCAATTCCGCGGCGGTCACATGATCCAACCACTGCTCACTTTCCTTGCCAAAGTTCAAAGCGATTTTTTCTACGCCCGTTAAAATGATCAGCTGATCCGCATCGACTAATCGAGCCAATTTTTCAGAAGCAAAATCTTTATCGATCACGGCTTCAACACCCAGGCCATTGTCTAGCACGGGAATGCCGCCGCCTCCTGCACAAATGACGATCGTGTTTTGTTCAATCAGCGCTTTGATGCTGGCAACTTCTTGGATCGCTTGTGGTGCAGGACTAGCCACGACTTTCCGCCAGCCACGACCAGCATCTTCCCGGTAGATGGCATCTGAAGCCGCCATGGCTTCTTTTGCAGCCGGTTCCGTTTAGAACGGCCCGATTGGTTTTGTCGGATGGGCAAATGCTGGATCTTGGGCATCGACTGTAATTTCCGTGACCACAGTCACCACCGGCTTCGCTATTTGTGCTGCTTTCAACTGGATTCTCAGCTCATTTTGCAACCAATAGCCAATACTGCCTTGGGTCATGGCGACACAGGTATCTAAAGGCATTGCTGGGTTTTTGCTAGAATCGCTCGCTTGCTGCTGCAAAACCAGGTTTCCCACTTGGGGACCATTCCCATGAGTAATGATCAAATTGACGTCTTTTCGGATCAAGGGAATCAGATAGTCCACGGTCTGTTTGATTCGCTCTTTTTGCCCTTTGGCACTGGCATCTTCTGCTAAGATGGCGTTGCCGCCAAGGGCGACAACGATCGTTGGTTTCTTTTCACTCATCTGCTCACTGCTCCTTCTCACACTCTAGGAATAAATAGATCGCCTAATGTTACTGCCATGATCGCTTTGATCGAGTGCATCCGGTTTTCAGCCTCTTCAAATTGACGACCCCAGTGACTACGGAAAATATCGTCTGTGATCTCCATTTCAGAAATGCCAAATTTTTCTTCGATCATTTTTCCATACGTCGTATTCGTATCATGGAACGCTGGCAAGCAGTGCAGCACGATCAAGCCATCGTCTTGTTTTCCGGTGGCCATCACCATTTCGCGGTTGATCTGGTAATCTTTCAACAGCTTCACCCGCTCTTCGAACTGGTCTTCTTCCCCCATTGACACCCAAACATCGGTATACAAGACGTCTGCATCTTTGACGCCTTTTTGGATATCATCTGTTACCATCAACTGACTGCCAGATTCTTTAGCAAATTTGTTGGCATAGTCTGTCACTTCTTGCGCTGGGAAAAGTTCTTTTGGTGCACAGATACGAACGTTGACCCCTAAAATTGCCCCCGTCACTAACAAACTATTCGCCATATTGTTCCGGCCGTCGCCCACATAAACTAGCGTAATGTTTTCCAAGGTGCCGAAGTTTTCTTTGATGGTCATAAAGTCAGCGATCATTTGGGTTGGGTGCCATTCATCGGTTAAGCCATTCCAAACAGGAACACCGGAGAATTTGGCTAAATCTTCAACGACTTGTTGACTGAATCCACGAAACTCAATACCGTCAAACATGCTGCCTAAAACTTTTGCTGTATCTTCCACAGATTCTTTTTTGCCTAGCTGGATATCATTCGCGCCTAAAAATTCTGGATGGGCACCAAGATCGATGGCAGCTGTCGTAAAGGCCGCCCGTGTCCGAGTCGATGTTTTTTCAAACAAAAGGGCAATGTTCTTACCTTCTAAATAACGATGAGAAATATTTTGTTTTTTCAATTGTTTTAAATAGATTGAAAAATCAATGAGGTATTCTAACTCGGCTTTCGTAAAATCTTTTTCTGCTAAAAAACTTCTTCCTTTAAATACTTGTTCCATCGATGATTCCTCCTCTGATTTAAATATCTTCTCTAACAAATGGCATGCTCATGCAACGAGGACCGCCACGACCACGAACCAATTCACTGCCGGAGATTTTGTGCAATTTGATACCGGCTTCTGCCAACTTCTGATTGGTGATGGTATTGCGGTCATATACGACGACTTCGCCAGGTGCGATCGTTAAGGTATTGGAACCGTCATTCCATTGTTCCCGAGCTGCTGCAATCAAATCACTGCCGCCGCAACGAATCAATTCAACCGCATTTAGTTCTAGATAGCGACATAAAATATTTTCCAACGTGTCCTTTTCTTCTTTGATCGTCACCCCATCACCTGCTCGTGAGATTGAATAAACCGTCAGCTCTCCTTCGATTTCTGGATGGATCGTAAACTTGTCATGATCGACCATTGTAAATACCGTATCTAAATGCATGAATTTGCGCTCTTGACCAATGTCAAACGCTAGAACATACTCAAAGCTTGGCTCATTTTCGAACACTTTGCGGGCCAGCTGCTCAATCGAAGCGGCATCCGTTCGTTGCGAGATACCAATCGCCAACACATGTTTTGACAGAACTAATTCGTCGCCACCTTCGATGCGGGTTGGTTGGGCGCGATCATACAGCATATGAGGCGGATTTTGCTGGAACATTGGATGATGAGCAAAAATATATTTGCCGTATAACGTTTCGCGCCGTCTTGTTTCTGAATACATGCGATTCAAGGATACTCCGTTACCAATCGTCGCAAAGGGATCTCGTGTAAAATACAAATTCGGCATTGGATCGATCAGAAATGGGTATTGATCATCCACGGTCCCAGCGAGGCTCTGGGTATTTGGCAGCTCCAGTTCATTTTTGGCTAAACCAGCCATAGTTTTGTCGATCAGTTCCCGATCATTGTCACAAGACATAAAATAATCCGTGACTTCTTTGATGATCTCAGAACTTTGGATTGTAGTTTCCGCTAAATAATCCTTGAGAAATTGCTGTTTGATTTCTGGTGACGTGAGCGATTCAGCAGCTAAATCTTCTAGATACAACACCTCCACATCATTTTGACGTAGGACTTCCGCAAACCGATCATGTTCTGCTCTGGCTTGTTCCAAAAAAGGAATATCATCAAATAGCAGGCGGTTCAAATGATCAGGAACAAGGTTCTCCAATTCCCGACCAGGGCGGTGAAGCATGACTTGCTTCAATCGTCCAATCTCTGAAAAAACATGAATAGCATTTGGCATTTTTCTTCCTCCTTCTTCTGTTTACACCTCTATGCTACCTAATTGTATACGCTTTCGCAGTGGTATATTTCGTGTTCTTTTCGCAAAGGATTTGGCATTATGCATGAAAAAGCGAATATCGCTCATCAGGCGTTTTTTTACTCGCTGTTTTTTTTCATATGTAATATTTATCCATCGTTTTTTTTCTAAGAATTTGATGAGGATGTGATAGTTTTTTTATTTTTGACGTTTTTCCGCCCTATCAATAGATCAAGGAGTTATACATTCCATTTTTTGTTTTTGGTACAGTTTCATCAAGAACCCTTATTTCATAAGGATTCTGATGGTTGCGACCAAATTTCGTTATGCTATACTTAATAAGATCGAAGGAAAAGAAAGGGGTTTGATAGGAATGACCTATTCAATCAATTGGAATCTGGAAACAATCTTTCCGGGAGGCAGCGATTCTGTTCAATTAAAAGAACGCATGAGCCAACTGGAAGAACAAATTGCAAATTACCGAACAACAGTCGATGCATGGTCGCCCAACAGCGAAGACGATGCAGCAAAATTAGAAGAGTTACTTGATTTATCCGCAACTATTAGTCAAGGATTTTCACAATGCGGCAGCTTTATCAATGCCTTGCTTTCAGCGAATGTCAATGACAGCAAAGCCAAAATCCTGACGGGTGACCTCTACGCAAAATTGCCAGCACTGCAAGCAGCACAAACCGTTTTCTCGAAAAAATTGACAGAAATTTCTGAGGATGATTGGACAGCACTAGTTAAAGCGGAAAACTTAGCACCTGTCGCTTTTCGTTTAAGCGAGATTCGCCGCGACGGCAAAGAATTGTTATCCGAAGCAGAAGAGACCATCATCAATACTTTAAATTTAGATGGCTTGAATGCTTGGAGCCAACATTACGATACGATCGTTGCCTCGATCGAAATTCCTTTCCTGCAAGAAGACGGCACGACGATCAAGTTTTCAGCTGGTCAAGCCTTCAATAAAATGATGGGTGATCCTGATCCGGAAGTTCGTGCGCGTTTATTCGACACTTGGGAAAAGACGTGGGCAGAAAAAGAAGACCTCTTTGCGGATACCTTGAACCACTTAGACGGTTTCCGCCTTTCTACCTTCAAACTTCACGGTGTCACTGATTACTTGAAGGAACCATTAGAATACAATCGTCTGCAAAAAGCGACATTGGATGCTATGTGGGGCACGATCCAAAAGAACAAACAGCCGATCGTTGATTTCTTGACCCGCAAAGCGCAGCTTTTCGGCAAAGAAAAAATGGAATGGCAAGACCAAGATGCGCCAATCATCCTTGGCGATATGGAAGAAAGAACCTACACCTTTGATGAAGCAGCTGACTTCATTTTGACCAACTTCCGTAAGTTCAGCCCAAAAATGGCTGACTTTGCCCAAGTCGCTTTTGAAAAAAGCTGGATCGAAGCAGAAGATCGTCCCGGCAAACGTCCTGGCGGCTATTGCACCAGCTTGCCAGAAACCAAAGAATCACGTATTTTCATGACCTACAGCAATTCTGTCAACGAAGTAGCGACGCTTGCCCATGAGCTCGGTCACGCGTTTCACAGCAGCGTTCTTTGGGAGCTGCCAGAATTAAACCGCAACTATGCCATGAACGTTGCCGAAACAGCAAGTACCTTTGCTGAATTGATCGTTGCTGATGCAACCCTCAAAGAAGCAACGACAAAAGAAGAAAAAATCAATCTATTGGATGCTAAAATGCAAAATGCGATCGCGATGTTCATGAACATCCACGCACGTTTTATTTTTGAGAACAGCTTCTATCAAGCTCGTCAAAAGGGCTTGGTTTCAGCGGAACAAATCACGGAAATGATGACTGCGGCGCAAAAAGAAAGCTATGCGGATGGGTTAGCGACTTATCACCCACATTTCTGGGCAGCCAAATTGCACTTCTTTATTGACGATGTGCCGTTCTACAACTTCCCTTATACCTTTGGTTACCTCTTTAGTATGGGGATCTACGCGTATGCCAATGAAAAAGGGTCTAGCTTTGAAGAAGAATACATTGCTTTATTGCAAGATACTGCTTCAATGACGACGGAAGAACTGGCGCAAGAACACCTTGGTGTCGATTTAACGAAACCAGACTTCTGGCAAGCAGGGATCGACATGGTCCTAAAAGATGTTGCCAGCTTTATGGAATTGACTGAAGACTATATCTAAAAGAAAAAACCCTCTTCCAACAAGACGCTTGGAAGAGGGTTTTTCTATCAGGCATTCAATAAAGTTAAGCCAATCGTTAAGTAGCCGGCGTATAAACACCAAATCAAATAAGGAATAAACAAGTACATCGCTTTTTTGTCGATGCGAGCAAAGAGGATCATACAAATAATCACTGATAACACTAACAAGACAATAATGACCGTTCCTGCCCAGTAAGCATTCCAGCCAAAGAAAACGATACTCCAAAAGAAGTTTAATACTTGCTGGATCGCAAAGAAGATGTAGGCATTCTTTTTAAGCGCTGGATTGACTTTGGCGACGATCAACAGATACAACGCCGTTCCCATAAAGGCATACAAAATCGTCCAAACGATCCCAATGATCCCGCCAGGAGGGGCTAAAAAGGGTTTTTCCATTTGCGCATACGTTCCGGCAATGTCCCCCGCAAACAAACTCGAGATGATTCCTGTTGCTTCAATGCCGATCACACAGATCAGCCAAATTAAAAATTTCATGTTCTCCACTCCTTCTTTTTTTCATAACTCACTAGTTTCATCGTACCATCGAATCGAAAAAAAGCAGAATAGAACGCTTAAAAAAAGAAACGGCCGTGTGGACGTTTCTTTCTTATTCCTTTCGATTTATGCTGCTTGTTCCCCTTCTTGGGCTTCTTGCTTGACTAGGCCTGCGTCATAAGAACGAGCGAATGGGAAGTAGATCAAAAAGGCAACGCCTGCACATAAGAAAGCACAAACTGCGGCTTTCCAATCGCCTCCACTTCCAATAAATGCGCCGATGCCGATTGGAGAAGGCCATGGCATTTGGGCGATCATCGGTCGAATGATTTCCAATTCGATCGCAAAATAGGCAATCGATGCGGATGCCATCGGTGCTAAGAAAAAGGGAATCGCTAAGAAAGGATTATAAATCAAAGGAATCCCGAAAATCAACGGCTCGTTAATATTGAATAATGCTGGAATGATCGAAGCTTTTCCTAACACTCTTAATTGTTTTGATTTCGCCAGATAAACCAAGAATAAAGCGAGACCTAGCGTTGCCCCTGAACCACCGACGGTCACATACGCATTGTTAAACTCACCAGCTAATGCAAAATTGGCGCCCTCAGCATTGGCTGTCAAATTGCCTAAGGTGATTGGCGTCAATACAGAGAAAATGATATTTGCGCCATGAATCCCTACTAACCATAATGCACTGACTAAAAAGTAAATCACCATCAAACCTAACCAACTGTTGGTCAAATTGGTAACAAACCCAAAAGGTACCGCAATGATTTGGAAAATATCCGTTCCTGCTGCAACTAATGCGCCATTGATGATAAGAACCGTGAAGGCCACAACAAAGGCGGGAATCAATGCTGTAAAGGCACGGGCAACCCCTAATGGGACTTCTTCAGGCATTTTGATGACCCATTTTTTCGTCACACATAAACGGTACAACTGAACGGCCAACACCGCCATAATGATACCGGTAAATATCCCGGTCGTTCCTAAACGCTCCACCCCGTCGCCACCGATCGCCCAGCCATTGATGATGGCATTTTCTTGATCGGTGATCCGTGACATGTTGCCATCCACAATCATCAATTGTGGGATCGACATGAAAAAGGCAAACATCGATAGTAACGCCCCACTCATAGGCGCAAGATCCAACTCTTCTTCTTCCGCATAGATCTTGGTGTATTCATAGCCGAGAACGATACAAAAATATAATGCCAAAAGTCCCATTGTCGTGCTGTTTGCCAGCATATACAATTCACTGACTCTGAAAAAAGTATTATTGAAGAAATCTTCTAAAAAGGTAAAGGTCTGCGGCAATACATTGATAACTAAAAACATCGAGCCAACGATCGTAAAAGGAATCGAAGCCATCCCAGCAGCCATGATGGCACGTACGATTTTGAACTGTGCCACTTTTCCTAACGGTCCCATGACGGCCGTTTCTAAGAGACTGAACAACTTGCTATTTGATTGTTCCATAATGTAACTACTTCCCTTCAATGAGTTTTTGGTATTCTTTAATATATCCATAATACGTATCTTTTTTGCGACGGATCTTATTCACACGCTGCAAACATAGCGCAGCTAACGTTAGCCCCACACTAAGCCAGAGTGTAAGAATGCCTCGATTGTGCAGTGTATTATCAAGAAAAGGAAAAACGAATGAAAACAGAGGAGAGAAGAAACAAACGGCGCATAAAAGGAGATTCATCGTCAGTTGACAAAGATAAAACAAGCGCGTCCACCGCAGTTTTTCTGCTATTTGCTCTGAGTGGCTGCCAAAGGCGCACGTATTCTCCAATTGCCGAAATAGCCAAAACCAACAGCGCCAGCGGAAGAATCAGGAGTAGGGCATTGCTGGCCATCGCAGCCAATAACCAATAAAGATTTGCAAAGAAAAACACTGCTAATACATACCTTAGAAATAAAAAGCGATTAAACCGAAAATTTTTTTCTGCCATTTTTTTCTGTTGTTCTTGATTGGTCATTTGTTTCCTTCCTTTCTACCGCTCTCGCTGGTATAACGCCAGCATTTCAATCGCCACTTCTCGCAAAGTCATCGTTGTCATTAGATGATCTTGTGCATGGACCATGATAATCTCCATGTCGATTTTTTCGCCGCTGGCGTATTCTTGTAATAAGCCCGTCTGTGCTTTATGGGCCTCTACTAGTGCTTCATTTGCTTGATCCAGTTTTGCTTGTGCTGCTTCAAAAGTTCCTTGGCGCATCTCTTGGAATGCTTCATGAACGATTGTCCGAGCATCCCCGCTGCTAAGAATGATTTGAAAAGCGGTCTCTTGTAATTTTTCTGATTCCATTGTTCTTTCTCCCTTACATGTGCTATATATGTGCTTCTAGGTGATACCCAATAAAACATTTCATAAAATGTTCAAAATCACCACTTGCTATGAGTGCATCTTTAAATGATTCATCTTCAATGATCGGTACTAACAGTTGGCTGATTTTGTTCAATTCTACTTGCCCCAATCGATCAGGGGAAAGTAAGAAAATCAGCTGGATCTGGTCATGCTCGTCATCCCATTTTATGCCTTGTTTTAGTATAGCAACGGCCGCATAAGCATCATTGGTGATCGGTTCAATGGGGTGCGCCACCGCCAAATGATCCGAAAAAGCTACTGAGCTATAGGCTTCTCGTAAAGCAAGCTGCTTGCCTAGTGCTTCTTTCACTGAACGTTTTTCCAAGCCTTCAATTTTCGTCAGCAACTGATCCATAACAGTTGCTTTGTCAGTCTCTTCCTCTATCAGCAGAAAAAGTTCTGAGCGAAAGCTGGTCTCAATCAATTCCCGCTCCTTGTCAGATAAAGATTTCGGCTGTTGTTTCAGTATGCTACCATACTGTTTTTTGATTTTATACTGCTTCAACTGGCGATTGATTTTTTGGATATCTTTTTTATCTAAAAAAACACTGACGGTGACGATGGGGATATTTAGAACCACATCTGGTACTTTGATGGATGAAATGATCAAATCGATCCCTGCTAGTTTTTGTTCACTGATTTCGTAATAGCTGATCATATCTTCAATCACGATTTTTGAACCAAGTTCGTGTTCCAAACGATTTTTTAACATTTGCGAACTACCAATTCCTGTTGCACAGATCACTATGACCTTGGCTTTTTGTTGATTCGCTAAGCGTTCCATCGCAGCAGTTAAATGGATCGTCAAATAGGCAAGCTCTCCTTCGGTCACTCTATAAGGGGCAAAGAAGGGAACATCAGAAAAATGCCGAATCGTTAACTGAAAAAAGTCACTGTAATCTTTTTTGATGGTCTCTAGCAAAGGATTCTCCATACTCGTACCGTTATTCAATCGTTGCAATAAGGGGGTGATATGCATCATCAGCCCTTCTATCAACAGTGGATCTTCGACTAAGCAAAAGCCGGTTTCTTGATCGATTTTATGCAAAACAGCTAACAGCTGTTGTTTGACCTCGTTATCATCTAAATCGATCTGTTCACGGATAGTTTCGGAAACTAGTTTGTTTTTTAAGTGAATGGCGATATAAAAAGCCTCTTCTGGCGGCAAAGCAATGCTCATCTGTTGGCGAATCTTCTCAACGATCTCTATAGCCGACTGGTATTCTGCTTCTTGTTCCAATTCAGGATCCTGCGGATGCAGCTGGATCTCAAAGCCCGACTGCAGCCGTTTTATCGCTAAGCCTATATGCAGGACGATCGTGTAGATCATAAAATCAGAGAGTTTCAAAAAGTATTTACGGCAGGTGTCCAAGACGATGATCACGATCTCCTCGATCGCTATCCCCTCTAATAGATGTTTGTACATTGAGAATGCATAAAGATTGTCTTGCAGGCGATTCATGAAAAAGTAATTCATGATGAAATGCCGCAGACTGTTTTCAGATCCTTCAACATAAATGCCTTGACTGGTTCGATGTTTCAACTCGATCGTATAAGGCTTTAATAATTGCTTGATTTCAACGATATCATTTGAAATCGTCGAGCGCGAAACACATAGATCCGCTGCCAAATCATCAACAAAAACGGGCTTATGCCCAAATAACAATTGATTTAACAAAAAATATTGCCGGTCATTGGCTTCATTGATCGTGGTTAGATCGTCAGCTGTTGGCCTGAGATTGGTCTTCTCTGAATAAAACAGATCAAAGGAACGCTGGTCCGTGATGTTCAAGCGATACCCCTGTCCTTGCTTGGCACAAATTTGACCAATCTTATGGTTCTTCAGGATAAGTCCCAGACCTTGAACGTACTTGCGAGTAGTCCGATCCGAGACCCCCAGTTGATTTGCGATCTGTTTGCTGCTAGTGTATGTGTTGCGGTTTTGGTAGAGCATCTTTAGCATGATGATTTCTTTTTTACTCAACATTATTCATCAACCTTTTTCATCAACCTATTTTCATCTAGCTACTTATTTGAACTGCTTTGAACTGCTATTTGATATTTTGTTCTACCACAGCAGCTAATTTTTCAATGCCCATCGGTATCGGAACATAGGCTTGGGGCGGAATATTTACGATGGGTCGTTGGTACTTGATGGCAGCTTTTTCAAGATTCGCAAAGTACATCTTAGTTTGAGGGCTGACTAAGTATAGGTCGTATTCATCTTTGGCGATCGTGGCTGCTCCTTGAGAGGCAGACGTTGCATCTAGTTCAATTTCTTTTCCTCGCTCTTTAAAATATTCCGTCGTTTTTTTTGCAATGACCGATGAAGACATACCGCCTGCACAGATGATTAATGCTTTTTTCATATAGTTTTCCTCCTTAACGAATACACTCATTTTCACTATCTATGTTCAGTAGCTGCTAAATAGTGGTGTAGTACTGATTTTCCTTACGTTGAATAAATCAGTTGCTCACCTGATTTAGCATGGCAATGGGTTGATAATGTCATCATAATAGATAGCGCTTTCTTTTTGAACACAAGGTGTTTCCTTATCGATGCGGAAGCAAATTAGATGCGTCTACTTGATTTTACAAGAATTCCCTTCAAAAAATGATCGAAAAAAGCTTTACCTGTCTTTTGTCCAAGTAAAGCTTTTTTAATCATACGCTCTTTGATTGTTCCTCTTCAAACTTCCGCCGTTCATTTTCTACATATTTGTATAACGAACCGTAGCGGCTGCGATAGCCTTTCTTCCATGGTTTCTCTTTGCCGCAAAAATGCAGCAAAACGGTATGTTCGATGACCCAATCCAAACTCCATTCCCCTAGGCTGATCGTCTCATACGTACGGTTTTTCCGTACATCATAGTTATAGAGCTGATCAGGAATCGCCAGCACCCGATCACCATATAACCCATTTAAAATATCTTGATCCGGCAAAAAGAGGTTCAAATGATTTTTCTCAATGAAGGCTGCGATTTCTGTTTCTTTGACCTCTTGCCGTAGCTGGTGCACATTCATCAGCAAGACACCTGAATTATAGTAGCCTTCTGACTCATAATTGCGCAAACGGACTTTATTGATGACCGTCGTCACTTCTGTCAGCTTGGAATGACTGGCAGCGGCATACAGAAAATCCCCTAACGTCAGCTCATACAAGGGGCGCAAATCATTGATGCACAAAATATCCGCATCCAGATACAGGATTTTTTCCACCTGCTGCGGCAAGTAATTTTGCGCCAACAATCGATAGTAGATCGACTCTGGGTAGCGGTCACTAACTGGCGCGGTTTTAAAGATCGAACCAGAACCGATGATGACGGGATGATAGGTCATCGCCAATTTTTGACAAAAGACCTCTAGCTCTGCACCTTGTCTCAATTCTTTTTCTTGTAAGACATAGACATCGAAAGATGCTGCTGTCGTATGGCGTTTGATTGAATATAACGTTGTTTTTAATTGTTCACTGAATCGATCATCAATCGCAAAAAGTAGATTCATGCTCTTGTTCACTCCTCTGTTACTGGATGCACTCGTTGGGCAAAAAATCGAACGCAGTTGCCCGCATCTTCTGTTCTTCTAGTATACCCGATTTTTAGTCATTCTTTCAGTGAAATAGCCTTTCCAGTGAAAACCATTCCTTGGAAACGCAAAAAAATGCTGCTCCATTCAATGAATGAAACAGCAAATGATCGATGATAAATGGTGACCTCCTAAAACAGATCAGCGAATCGTGGCAAAAGCTTTTGACCACAAAAACAATTCATCCAGCATGTCATTGACACCTGCAGCCATGTGCGCACCGGGTTTGAAGGTACTGAAATTTTCAAAATCTGTGAAGAGATTGAAGGCTGGGTTAGTCCGCACGGTGGCAACTTTTTGTTCAGCTAAAACGTTACGCAATTGTTCAGCGGCACGAATCCCACCGCCAGAACCATAACTGACGATCCCAGCTGCTTTATCAAACCATTCTTCCCGTGCAGAGTCTACGGCATTTTTCAAGGAAGCCGCAAAACCGTGGTTGTATTCTTGTACGATGAAGATATAGCCATCTAACTCAGCGATTTTTTTGTTCCATGCCATGTTTGGCTCAGCCGTTCCCATAAACGGTAAATCAAATGCCTTTACATCAACGATCTCAAACTGATGCTCTGACCGTTGAGTAGCAATTTCTTGAATATATGCTCCGACTTGCGGACTTACGCGTCCTTCTCTTGTACTGCCTAAAATAATACCAAATTTCATGATTGGTTCCCCCTAAGTTTGTTTTCGTTTGTTTTTTTAACGATTGGCAAATGTGTCGGCCCAGTCCAGTAATTCCGTCAACATGTCGTTCATTCCCACAGTCATATGCTCGCCAGGAGTAAAGGTGGCAAAGTTTTCAAAATCAGTGAACAAGTTGAAGGCCGGATTGGTGCGCACCGTGGCTACTTTTTGTTCCGCCAAAATCAAGCGAACTTGCTCAGCGGCCCGAATACCCCCTGCTGAACCATAGCTGACGATTGCTGCTGCTTTGTTGAACCATTCCTCGCGGGCGCTGTCTAACGCATTTTTCAAGGAAGCCGATAGCCCATGATTGTATTCTTGTACGATGAAGATATAACCGTCTAATTCAGCGATTTTTTCATTCCACGCTTGGTTCGCTTCGCCTGTACCCATAAAGGGCAAGTCGTAGTCTTTGATATCAATGATTTCAAATGAGCGGTCGCTATGTGCTCGTGCTGTTTGTAAAACGTAATTGGCTACTTGCGGACTCACGCGGCCTTCTCTCGTGCTGCCAACGATGATTCCGATTTTTTGCGCTTTTTTCTTTTCCGGAGTGCGATACACCTCTTTAATTACTTCTTTTTCAATTATTTGTTCTTTTTTCCCAAATCCAAAGACCATTCTTTTGTACTCCTTTTATTGTGTTTTCTTTAACGATGGACTCAGCATATCAAACTTACTTTTAGTAAGTCAATCATTTTGCTTACTTTTTGTTAGAAAAAAATCCCAGCTACTTCCTCTTGACATTCATTCGGCACCGAACTATAATCAACTCATCGATATCATTAGGTACCGAACAATAATTCAAAAGGAGTGTTCTCAATGAGTACAATGACCGATCACTTAATGAAACAGCTTCGTTTTATCAGCGAAGCCAGCAATGCTTTTATGAGTCAAAATAACCAACGCCTTTCTGGACAGCAACGCGTCCTAGCCGTTTTAAATTTAGAAGATGGCTTGGTGCAAAATTACCTCGCAGAAGTTTTAGATTTACGGCCAAGTTCCTTGGCAGAACTATTGAAGAAAATGGAAAGCAGTGGGGATATCCAACGCAAAGAAGATGCAGCCGACAAAAGGATCAAACGAATCTTTCTGACAGAGACTGGACGAAAAAAAGCAGAAAAATTACTGGCACAAAAAGAAGCCGCCAGCAGTCAAACGTTTTTTGCTGGGTTAACAGAGGAAGAACAAACCGAATTTGCCCGTCTGCTTGAAAACATCGCCGCTGGGTGGGAAGCTGACTTTCAGCAACAGACGCAACGCTTTATTGACCCGATGGATCGTCTACAAGCTATGCAGGAGATCCGGGAACAGATGATGAAGCAATGGGGTGGAAATTGGCAGGAAATGACGAATGACGATCGCCGAAAAATGAAGCAACAAATGAAAGATACTTGGCAAGATATGGGCGCTGACGAGCGGCGTCAAATGAAAAAGCAGATCAAAGAAGCCATGCGGCAAATGCCATTTCCTGGACACCGCGGCATGTTTGGCAATCGGCCATTTGGGCCATTTGAACCATTTGATAGTAGCGAGGCGAATGATCCACGGGACACATGGGGAAAAGGCAACTTTTTTGATGCCTACGGGTTTGGACAAGACCGCAAAGCAAGACCTGATTCCGCTTCTAAAGACGAAGCAGCCGAAGATGATTGGCAGGATTTCTAATAGCACCTAATGAAAAAGAAAAAGCTGCAGGCCATCTTGCTTGTAGCGGAGGAAAACGAATGGAAACAACGACACCAACAGTGAACAAAAATAAATTTAAAATGAAAGACTTTATCCACCTGATCGTCAGTGTCAATCCCAAGAAAGGCTTGTTTCTTTTAGGGATGCTCTTTAGCCTGATCACGAGTGCCGCCAGTTTGGTCGTGCCGCAGCTGACGAAAACGCTAGTCGATGCCAGCGGCACCCCCACGTTCAGCACCTCCATGCTAGTCGTTTTGATCCTAGCCTTTGTGCTGCAATTAGGCGTAGGCACTTTAGGCGGCTTTCTCTTGCGCTATGTGGGAGAAAGTGCCGTGAAAACATTACGAGAACGTCTTTGGAAACATCTGCTGCATTTGCCAGTCAGCTATTTTGATGACCATAAGTCGGGGGAAAGCAGTTCGCGACTCGTTAATGATACTTCCGTGATCAAAGAACTAGTCACCTCGCAATTTCCCAGCTTTGTCACTGGATTGATCCAATTGGTTGGTTCGATGATCATCTTGTTTTTGATGGATTGGAAGATGGCTGCGATCATGTTCAGTGCGGTGCCTTTGATCACCTTGATCATGTGGCCGATCGGCAAGATCATGTCGAAACTAGGACGCCAACTACAAGCAGCGACTGCCGATTTCAATGCGGATGCCAGCGAAAAACTCTCAGAGATCCGTTTGATCAAAGCCAGCAACGGAGAAGCTAGTGAACAAGAAAACGGTCGGCGCAACATTGGGGCAATCTTTACCCTCGGGGTCAAGGATGCGAAAGTTAGTGCGATTTTGCAGCCAATCATGACGACGGCCATGCTGGGCTTACTCGTAGGAATCCTCGGTTATGGCGCGATCCGTGTCCAAGCCGGCACCTTGACGAGTGGCGCATTGATTGCTTTTCTACTGTATCTCTTTAATATTATTGCGCCTGTGACGACGTTTGCGATGTTCTTTTCACAAGTCCAAAAAGCGATGGGTGCTACGGAACGGATCCAAGAAATTTTGGATACGCCGCTGGAGCCGATCCAGGCAGCACCCAAAGCCGCTATCGACGGCGCAGTCATACGGGCAGAACAGATCGATTTCAGTTACGATCCCAAACGGCCGATTTTGCAAAACATTTCTTTTGAAGCCAAACCCAACACCGTGATTGCTTTTGCGGGACCAAGCGGCGGCGGAAAATCCACGATCTTCGCTTTACTGGAACGCTTTTATGAACCCACCAGCGGGCGCTTGCTGATTGGTGAACAGCCGATAGCTGACATTGATCTGCAGGACTGGCGGGCACAGATCGGCTATGTTTCCCAAGACAGTGCGGTCTTTGCCGGTACGATTCGGGAAAACTTGCAATACGGATTAAGCCGAACACTGTCAGAGGAGGAATTGTGGCAAGGACTGGCATTGGCTTATGCCGATCAGTTCGTCCAAGAGTTCCCCGAAAAACTAGAAACACAAATCGGCGAACGCGGCGTCAAACTATCTGGCGGGCAAAAACAACGGATCGCCATCGCACGAGCATTCTTGCGAGACCCCAAGCTGCTGATGCTGGATGAAGCGACCGCCAGCCTAGATTCTCAGTCGGAAGAAAAGGTCCAGCGGGCGTTGGATCATCTAATGGAAGGGCGCACGACATTAGTGATCGCCCATCGCTTGTCGACCATCGTGGATGCCGATCAAATCTACTTTATAGAAAAAGGTACCATTACCGGTCAAGGTACCCATGCAGAATTGATCAACAATCACCCGCTTTATGCTGCCTACGTGAATGAACAAATGATCAATTAAAGAATAAAAACTAGAAAAAAAACTGCTTATTGATGGATAAGCAGTTTTTTTCTATTAGCCAACGGCTGAATGTTGCTTCTCTTCACGCGCCACAGGCACTTGATTCCCTCGCTGTAATTCTTTCAGCACCTGGTTTTCTGCCCGCAATAAATCCCTTTCGCTTTGGGCAGTAGCAAGCTTTCCTTGATAGACCAAGACTTCTTCTTGGTAGGTTTTGGCGGTCTTTTGGACTTCTTCTTCTAACTGATCGATTTTATGGGTCAATTCTTGATTGATCTGTTCATATTTTAGGTAAAGCTTTTGGGCATTTTCGATATTCGTTTGTTCCAAATTCGCTTTGCTGGATACTCGGGTAGCCAAATAAGTAAGTACACCAGTAATGAGTGACGGCAAGACAACTGTTACGATCGATGTATCCATGATCCTCCCCCATTCTTTTTGATACGATTCATATCATCTGTTTCCAGTATAAAAGATACGATTCGTATCGTCAACTGATGTGATATTTTTTATATCAAATAATACAAAAATAGATACAAATTATATCCAACGTGCTATACTACAAAAAAGGAGGCGATCACTCATGCTTGGCGAACGGCTAAGAACACTCAGACTACGAACCAACCAAACCCAACAGCAGATCGCAGATCAGCTAGGGATCACCCGCGCAGCGTATTCGCATTTCGAAAATGATCGTAACGAACCCGATGGCGAGACCATCGTCAAACTCGCGGAGATTTTTCAAGTATCCACCGATTTTTTATTAGGCAGACAAGTCCCGGCAGGCTTTACGCCGCCCTCTGCAAAAGTTCAAACCGTTGCGGCCCATATTGATGATGACGTCACCGATGAGCAGATGGAAGATATCCTCAGCTACATTGAATTTATAAAACAGCGGCACGCCCAAAAGGAATGATGGAAATGGATAAAGTAGAAGAACTGATGGCCGCCTACCCAGACTTGCACTTTATTTTCGATAAAAATATGCCTGATGGTCAGCAAGGATTGTACATCGATCACCATATTTACTTGAACCCTGACCAATCACAAGAAGACCTCTTGAGCACCATCGGTGAAGAAATCGGTCATTATTTGACCAGTGCTGGCGACATTACCGCCCAAGACACCAACGAAAAACGCAAACAAGAACGCAAAGCCCGTGACATTGGTTCTGCGATCGTGGTCACGCCCTATGATATCATCGCTTGTTTTGAAGAAGGCTGCAAAACGTTGGCGGCATGCGCTGATTTTTTAGGTGTCCCCCCACAAACCTTCAAAGACGCAGTCACCTATTATGCTCGCCGCTTTGACGGTATCAAAACCGAAGAAAACTATACCTTGTTTTTCCATATCGACGGCACGATTGAAGTTGTCAAAACCTTTGGCAATCAAGGTTAAGCCTTTTTTGCACAAAAACAGACGTTCCTTTCCTGCTGCTAAATTCAGCGTTTACGGAACGTCTGTTTTTTATCCTTGCATGTTGACCCGCATCAATACGCGGTTCGGTCGATAGTTTTCTGAGGATTGATGAACCAGCGCGCCTTCCTCAAAACGATACAAATTGTATCCATAGCGTTCTTCAAAACGGACCATCCCCTCGCCTTCATCTTCCCCGACAAACGACATACTTGCCACAGTATAGTAAGGAATCCCTGCGATCGTTCCCGTAAATGCATGATGGGTATGTCCACTGAGAATACAAGAGATCTGATACTGCTGCAATAATGCCACCAAACGATTGGCACCGGCCCATGCCGGCGTGCTTGCTTGATAAGGCAACAAATGATGGTGCGTCACAAAAACGATCTTTTTCTCTTTGAGCTGCGCCAGCGTGGCTTGCAGCCATTCAAACTGTCGTTCATCTACGATACCGTCGGCATAGCCATAGCAGGAATTATCGAAAGTCACGATCGCCAATGTCTCCGTTTCATAGACTTGATTAAAAGGCGTATCACTGGCCGTTTCAACTGACTTACCTTGCCAGCCTTGGCGAAAATGCCGTTTGATATCGTGATTACCTAGCGTTACCACGATCGGCACTGAGCCAAAGGCTTTTTCTAAATATTGCTTCAAAGAGGCATAATCGGCAGGCGCGCCATCTTCGGTCAAATCGCCACTGATCACCACCAAATCGATCGCCCCTCGCGCCTTGGCATCTTGGATACACTCTTCAAGAGGAATCAAGGGATTTTGCATGGCTGCCAGCATTCCTTGATACCCTTCCTCACAAGGCAGGTAACTTTCTCGAAAATGGATATCTGATATATGCAATATATTCATAGGTTTATCTCAATTTCTTTCTGATGATTCCAGTCAACTGGTCTAATAAGAAGACGGTCACAACGACGCCCAACAAAATAATACTTACCTTGCTCCAGGTTCTGGTTTGAATAGCAAAAATCAATGGTGCACCGATCCCGCCAGCACCGACTAACCCTAACGTTGCCGCACTGCGGACCGCAATTTCAAAATGATTCAATGCAAAGGAACTATAGATGGGTGCTAAGTAAGGGACCCGCACGAAAAACATCGTCTGCCAAAAGTTGGCACCAACTGCTTGCATCTCTTCCGTCAAGCGCTCATCCATGGCTTCCATTTCTTCCGTGAACAGCTTGCCCAGCATACCGATCTGGTGGACACCGATCGCCATAACCCCAGCGAAAGGTCCCGGACCTACCACACGGACAAAAATAATCGCATAAACTAGCTCTGGAAATGCCCGCAAGATATTGCAGATCATTTTGCCGATCTTCGCGACCCACGGCGCAGAAGACCATAGGTTGGCGGCACTCAGCAAGGTCACCGGTATCGCGCAGACTGTTGCGATCATCGTTCCTAGACAGGCGATCCCGATCGTCAGTAACAATAAGCTCCACAGATCCTCCCCGCTACCGTCGTAAAAGAAAGACCAGTCTGGCTGACTCAACCCTTGCAGGACATCTCTTCCCATCGCTAAGGAAAAAGTACTCAATCCGGAATAATCCAGCGTCGCTGCAGATAATGCCAGTAAGATAGCAAAGAGTCCCCATAACAGCCAAGTCGTTTTCTTCACTTCTCTGATCATCATAGGAATGACCTCCTTACCCGCTCACTTAGAAAATCAACGATCGCTACCGTTAGCAAAATCGTCAAGATAATGATCGAGACCCGTTCATAATTCAACAATGCCAATGAGGCGTTCAAGATGACCCCGATCCCGCCGGCACCAACATATCCTAACACCGTCGAAGCTCGAACATTGACTTCAAAGGCATAAAAAGTATAGCTGGCAAACTGGCTGATGACTTGAGGTATGATCGCCCAAACAGTCACTTGAAATTTATTTGCCCCTACCGCCGCCGCTGCTTCGATTGGCGCAAAATCAATGGTTTCGATCGCTTGGAACATCAGCTGTGAAACCATCCCAAAGGTAAAGACCGCGATGGTCAAAACACCAGTGGCTTCACCGATCCCAAAAATCGCTACGAACAATGCCGCCAACAATAAATTGGGGATCGTCCGCACCAGACCTAAGAGAAAACGCATCGGCACAGAGACCCACCGGCTTTCTGTCACGACTGTCGTCGCCAACAGACTCACCGGTATTGCTGCGACTACTCCTAAAACGGTGCCTAAAAAGGACATCTGCAATGTCTTGATCAAGGGCATCATCAGTTGTGGTAAATAACTAAAATCCGGATGCAAAAAGCGAGCCATGAAAGCCGTCATCTGGCTTCGATTCGACCACACTTGGGCAAAATCAGCCCCCGTGATCCAGGCACTGCTTTGAAAAAAGAGCAGCAATAAAAGAATCAGCAGCAGGTGTTTGTACCAATTAAAATGAACTGTTTCTTTCAGTTTCATCGATTTCTCCTGCCTTTTCTTCAAAAATTGCTTTCCCATAGATTTGTTCTAAACGCTGATCCGTCAAAGCGGCTGCGTTGCCGTCAAAAACGATTGTACCTGCTTTTAAGGCAATGATCCTTGTCGCATACTGACGAGCCAAGGGAATCGAATGCAGATTGATGACAATCGTTTTGCCCATTTCTTGATTGATCTTCTTCAGATCCTCCATCACTTTCTCTGTCGTGATGGGATCTAGCGATGCCACGGGTTCATCTGCTAAAATCACTGGTGCTTGTTGGACCAAGGCACGGGCGATGGATACCCGCTGCTGTTGCCCACCACTCAACTGGTCGCTTCTCGTTTGCAGTTTGTCTGACAAGCCGACAGTCGCTAGTGCTTCTTTCGTTCTTTCGTAGTCTTCTTTCGTAAACAACCCTAAAATACTTTTCCATGTCCCGTAATACCCCAAACGACCAGATAGCACATTCTTTTGGACAGTACTACGTTTGACCAAATTGAAGCTTTGGGAGATCAATCCGATTTGTCGGCGAATCAAGCGCAATTCTTTTTTATTGGCTTTCGTGACTGATTTGCCATCTACCCGGATATCTCCTTCAGTGATTGGCACTAAGCGATTGATCGAGCGCAAAAAGGTACTCTTACCAGCACCGCTCAAACCAATGATTGCCACAAATTCTCCTTGTTCAATCGTTACATCTATGTTCTGTAATCCTTTGACCCCATTCGGGTAGACTTTGGATACATTCTCAAAAGTTATCATCTGTCTTCTCCATTATGTAGGGACCGCGGCAAAGTTTCCCCAATCGGTCACGGTCTATCTCACTAAAAAATGCACTGATACTGCGTATTCCACCTATTCCCCTAGTAAATCGCTGCACATCTCCGTGTCCCGTTATCCTTCTACCGCAATCCCTGTTTTTTTACTCTGCTGCTCGTTTAGTATAGTCGCGAATGGTATCGTAAGCAGAATCAGCTGCTTCTTCATACCCTTGGTGTCCCCACAAGCTCATTGCTTCGGCGCCTTCTTCATCGTCTGCCATATTCAAGAACACTTCTTTGATCTGCTCTTTTAGTTCAGCATCCATCGTCGGTTGAACGGCAATGGCGTCATTCGGGATGTCCCCTTCGGTTAAGTAAAGAACTTTTAGATCTTCGAATAAATCGTTATCTGGGAAGCTTGAAGCAAAGACATTCCGTGCCCCTTGAAACACAAAGGCGGCATCCATCTGACCATTCAAGACTGCAGTGATCTCACTTGGAATATCGTTCACCGTCGTTAATGTAGCATCCGTCGTTGGATCAACTCCTGCATCTTTCAACTCGGCAACTGGGTAAATATAGCCGCTGGCAGAGTTCGGACTCAATGTAGCGATTTTTTTCCCTTTTAAGTCCGTCAATTCTGTCATATCGCTATCCGCACGTACCAAGATCTCCCCTTTGAAGGTATTGGTTTTTTCCCCTTCTAATGGCAAGCCGGTCTCTGGATCATAGGCACCTAATTGAGAAGTCAAAATCGCTTCTGCTGCATCCATGTCTTTGGCTTGAACATAAGCGGCTGGCGGCATGATCCCTAAATCAACTTGTCCAGAAGCCATCGCTTCTACGATCGTCGAATAATCCGTTGCTAACGTTACTTCTACTTCACGGTCTAATTTTTTTGATAAATACTCAGCAAACGGTTTTGCTTTGGCTTGCATCGAGCCGTCATTATTGGTCGGTACGAATTGTACCACCAGCTTTTCTTTTTCGGCTGCGGCACTGCTGTCGCTGCTGCTGCTCCCATTCCCACAGCCGGTCAATGCTGCAACTAACGCAATTCCTAACATTCCTTTAACAATTCGTTTCAATGGCATTTTTTCTCCTCCTAATGGTTTGAAGCTTTCTTACATTCAAATCATACCAAGTATCCCTTCAAAATGAAGTGACACATGTCCTATTTTACCTTATTTTTACATACAATTTACATTAGTTTTTATTTATCGTTCGTGTTGAGTCAAAAGGGGAACTAAGCTATACTTAAAGAAAACCATTCAGGAGTGGCTGATTCCCATGAAAAAAATCGATGATACCGCACGCCTCAGTAATTACATTGACACATACGATCTGCAATCTTATATGGACAATGATTTGTTAGCGATGGCCACTTTGCATTCCTTTGAAAAAGAAGAGCACCTGATTCGAACGGGCACGCCTTCTGAATACTTGTATTTTCTCGTGGAAGGAACCGTGATGGTCTATTCCTTCTCTTCGGATACCCAAACGATTTGTATTGATTACGCCAAGCCGGCTGCACCTTTAGGGGAAGCTTCCTCTTTATGGGAACTCTTGCCGAAAAGCAGTGTTAAAGCCGCTTCTGCTTGCGTCTGCGTCTGCATCCCTTTGAATCGCTACCGCAGCACCTTGCAACAAGACGTCCGCTTTTTGCAAACCATCTGTCAGTTGCTCAGTTCCCGCTTGAATTCGGGGATCAACTTAGCGAATTCATTGACGGAACCTGTAGAGACACGGTTGGCCAAATTTATTCTTGCGCATCAAGAAAACCAACACTTTTCCTTTCAGTTAACCACCTGTGCCGCAATCTTGAATGTCAGCTATCGCCACCTGCTGCGAACCTTTACCAGCTTTCGTGAAGACAAGCTGATCGAAAAACAAAAACAGGGCTATGCAATTCTCGATTTCCCCTCTTTAGAGTCGCTTGCCGAAAATTTAAGCCATGTATAAGGAGCAGCTCATAAGAATGTTCGGATTTTCCCTGAGTACGCGTTCCTGCTGTTGGTCTTGCCCTTAACTAGCGCTGTGACAAGCATTCTCCACCGAAGAAGGCAAGCGAGACCGGCAACTGCGCCTTATTTTCTTACAAAAAACCCGATCCTTGCTGATATTCAGTCGAGGATCGGGTTTCTTTTGCTTATTTTACGATGGCTAAGAAGTCTTCTCCTTGCAAGACATCGGTTTGATTCATATCCATCACATCTAAATATTGCGGCGTATTCGTCACAACGATTGGTGTAATCGTGGATAAGCCGGCTGCTTTGATCGTATCTAGATCAAACTTCACCAACAAATCACCGCGTTTGACTTGATCGTCTTGTTTAACGAAGACCTCAAAGCCTTTGCCATCTAGTTCCACGGTATCCATGCCAATATGCATCAAGACTTCTGCTCCATCCGTAGTGGTCAAACCAACAGCATGGCCGGTAGGAAAGAGCGTCGTGATGGTGCCATCTGCCGGCGCATACAAAGCCCCGACGGTCGGTTCGATGGCGATGCCTTTTCCTAATGCACCAGAAGAAAAGACTTGGTCTTTGACTTCTGCTAAGGGAACCACTTTGCCTTCTAACGGACTGCTGAGGATCACTCGTTCTTTAGACGAACTATCTGTGGGTGCTGCTGGCTCTTTTGCTGGTGCTGCACTGGCATCGGTTGCTGGCTGATCTTCAAAACGTAAGAAGAAGGTCAAGACAAACGCGGCGCCAAAAGCGATAGCCGTGCCGATCGAAGCTGCGATCAGACCACTTAGATCTTTCGTATCTTGTGGGATAAAGGAAGGAAGACTTAGTAAGCTGACTAACCCAAAGGTATAGTTTTCGACTTGGCTGAAGCCGATGAAGGCTCCCCCGATGGCACCACTGATACACGCGGCGATAAATGGTTTTTTCAATGGCAAGGTTACCCCATACACCGTCGGTTCTGTGATCCCAAAAATTGAGGTGATCGTTGAAGAAAGGGCCAAGCCTTTCAATTTCACATTTTTTGTCATAAAGAACACTGCTAGCGCTGCACCACCTTGAGAAAGGACAGCTGGCAACAGCATTGGTACCATGGTATCGACACCGGTTTGACTGAGATTCAACATGATGATCGGCACAAAGCCCCAGTGCATGCCAAACATCACAAAGACTTGCCATAAACCACCCATAACAGCACCAGCGATCAGTGGGCTGAAGTGGTAAATGCTGTCGTAAGCACTACCTAACAAGTTTCCTAAAATCGTTCCTAGTGGACCGACGACAATAAAGGTCAATGGCGCCATGATCAAGAAGACCGCTAAAGGTACACAGATGATCTGTAAGAAGCTAGGAATGACTTTTTTAAAGAAACGTTCCACATAGCTTTGTAAAAAGACCGCTAAAATAATCGGAATGACTGAAGACGTATAAGCACTAGCACCAATAATGACCGGTAGGCCTAAGAAACTCAAGGTTTGTCCAGCCAAAGCGGTAATGTCTGGATGAACCAACGCCATCGCTAAGGAAACCGCTAGAAATTCATTGGTGCGAAACTTTTTCGCTGCAGTAAAAGCCAACATCACTGGTAAATAGGTAAACAACCCATCGGCAATCGCATACAATACGGTGTAGACTCCAGAATCAGCTGCTAACCAATTCAAGGTGACTGCCAGCGTCAAGAATCCTTTTAAGACCCCGGCACCTGCCATTGCGCCTAAAAACGGCGTAAAGATCGACGAAATAATATCCACCAGTTGATTCAACAGGTTGCCTTTGTCGCCTTTGCTGTCTGCTTCGCCATCGAAGTTCGCTACTCCATTCAATTCACGGTAAACGTCGCTGACATGACTGCCGATCACCACTTGGTATTGTCCGCCGCTTTGAACGACTTGGATCACGTCGTCGTCTTGATTCAAGCGTGCCGTATCCGCTTTGTTCTCATCTTTTAATTTGAAACGCAAGCGGGTCGCACAATGCACCACGCTGTTGACATTTTCTTTGCCGCCCACCGCATCGAGGACGCGAACTGCAATTTCTTTATTTGAACTCATTTTTTCAACACTCCTTTTTTAATAAAAAAACCCAGATTGAAAAAACGACCGTCCAACGAGTCTTTTCCTCGCTGACTGTTGTCTTTTCAATCTGGGTATTGCCTGCCTGACAGTAACAATCCGTTAATGATTGAATGTTAATTGGTTTGATCATTGACGACACGTTCGATATGGATCGTTAAGTAGATCATTTCTGATTCACCGATCGATTTGTCGTAGGTTTTGATCAAATATTCGTTGATCCGTTGAACCGTTTGAAACGCTTTAGGGTACTTCGATTGCACAAGGGCAAATAAAAATTCATCTTTTTCCCCCGAAAGTTCATCGCTTAAATAGCGTTGCGCAAAATACTGTAAATGCGTGGTGATCCGTTGATAGTTCAAGGAATCTGGGTTAAAGACTCGTCCATAAAAACGACTGATGATCGCCAATACGTCACGAACGATCTCTACCGCTTGCATCGTGGTTTCCATCGTACCATTTGCTTGTTCGCTATTGACGATATGAAAGGCGATAAAGCCAATTTCCGATTCCGGCAATGAAATCCCGAAGACTTTTTCAAAATAAGCAACGGCATCTGCTGCAACCGCATACTCTTTCGGATAAAATTTGCGGGTCTCAAACAACAATGGATTCGGCAGCTCAATGCCTTCACGTGCCCGAACTAGCGCATAATGGATATGATCGGTCAGTGTCAAATAAATATTTGGCGACAGCTCGATCCCCAATGACGCTTCTGCATCATCCACCACTTGCTTGACGGCTTCGACTTCTTCCACAGGAATGTCTGAAAACAATTGCTGAAACTGATTTGCGGTAAACGTATCCTTTAACACAAATTCTTTTTCGACAAAGGCTTCATCCACTGGATCGCCGACCTTCTTCTTAAACGCAATGCCACGACCCATATAGATCACTTCCTGACCGGCATCATTGGTCGAGATGACGACATTATTATTTAATATTTTCCCAATAACCATCGTTTTCCCTCACTCCAAAATAAAAAAACCTAGAATCTCCCCATTAGCGCGCTACGGTCAATTCTGGTTTTGCCTGCCGAACAGTAACAATCCTTGTAACTGAAAGAATAATAACACACCCCTGTGGCAGATGCAACCCTTTTCAATCATAATTTCTGCAACGTGCTTTTCCTTTGTTATACCATTGAACAATTCTCCTTGCAACATCCTTCACTATCTAAATTGAGTTGTTTTTTAATAAAAAAAGGAACGGCTCAGCTGCAGCCATTCCTGATGTATCAGAGTTGCTTTCTTTGCTGTCCCATGCGCCGCTCTTTCATAGCCGTGCCTAACGTACCATAGGTGAAGACCGCGATCCCTAGCCAAATAAACGCAAAGGCGGAAAATTGGGCCAGTGAATAGGTTTCGTGAAACAAAAAGATGGCCAACAAAAGCATGATCGTCGGGTTGATGTATTGAATAAACCCAAGCGTAATGTAAGAAACATTTTTCGCGGCTTCCGCAAACAGCAACAACGGAATAGCCGTCACGATCCCGGCACCCATCAATAAGAGATTGGTTTGCAAGGGATAATTCATAAAACCTACGGTTGAAAACCCTAAAATATACACGAGCGCAAAGGGAAAAATCACCATCGTCTCGATCGTTAACCCAGTGACGGAACTAATAGGGATTCTTTTTTTGATCAAGCCATACGTACTAAAGGAAAAGGCCATGATCAGTGAGGCATAAGGAATCGTTCCTGTTTGAATCGACAATAAGATTACCCCGATACTTGCCAGCAGACACGCCAGCATGCCAGTACGACTAAGTCGTTCCTTCAAAAAAACGGTTGCTAACAAGACATTGACTAGCGGATTGATGTAATAGCCTAAGCTGGCTTGCATCACGTGGCCCGCACTCACCGCGAAGATAAAAGTGAACCAGTTGATGGAAATCAGCACAGACGCTAAAACGATCAGTCCAGCAAATGCTTTGTTCTTCCACAGCAGACGCGCTTCTTGTAAAAATTGCGTTTTCTTCCCGGAAAGCACGATAAACAACACCATAAAAACAAAGGACCACACGATTCGGTAGCACATCGTGGCTAACGGGGAAACCCCAACGATTATTTTCCAATATAGTGTGACCAAGCCCCATAATACATAGGCAGACAACCCAAAATAAACGCCTTTATTCTTCATTTTCTCCCTGATTTTTTTCCATGAAAGCAAGTCTTTCCTGAAAAAAAATACTCCTCCTAAACCATAAGTTATCTTATTATATCGAATTTTTTGGTTTTTCATAGAGTTTCATGAAATAAATCAAGAAAAGCACCCTTCAAAGAAAGGTGCCCCTCTTTATTCCAGCGGTTCTTCCGCACCTTCCAGCCACACGGCTTCTGGTTTCTGATCACGAATCAAAAATAGCCCCGTTGCAAACAGCAGACCAGAAGCGATCGTCATCAATAAGAAAGAAACATTCATCCCATGAAGCAGTGCACTCGTCCCCGTTAAGGTCGTGCTGTTTTGCGCCACACTATTCATGATCCCGACAAATAATGCTGTACCGATAGCGCCTGCCACCGTTCGCAAAGAAGTCAATAATGCTGTTCCATGCGCCGTCAACTGCGGCGGAATATTTTTATTTCCCCACGTCACGAAGGGCATCAACAAACAGCCTGTGGCGGCACAGCGCAGCATGTTCAAAACCACTGCTACCCAAATACCCGTGTGCATATGGATAAAATACATGCCGATGTTGCTCAAGACCAGTGAGCCGCCGCCAAAAAGCGTCAACAGACGGATGCCGACTTTGTCATAGATTCGCCCAGCCACGGGACTTAAGAAAGCCGAGACCAGAGAGCCTGGCAAAACGACTAATCCCGAGATCGTCGCTGATTTGCCTAAAATCGACTGCACGTATAGCGGCATCAGCATCGCCGAACCCATCAAGACCAAGTAAAGCATGATACTGCCAAAGACACTGATGGCATACTCTTTTGTTTTTAAGACCCGCAGATCCAAAAATGGGGTTTCTGCTTTTAACTGACGGAAGACAAAGAAGATCCCTGCTATTAAACCGATCGCTAAGGTTCCTAAAACCGGCAAGCTGAAAAAGCCATAGCTGCCGATGTTTCCAAAGCCTAAAGTGATTCCACCAAAAGCAAAGGCACTCAAAACAAAAGAGGTCTGATCAAATTTGCTGTTGCTTACTGGCAACACATCATCAAAAACCTTTATGGCCCAAATCAATGAGATCAAAACAATCACGGCAACGATATAAAAAATTGCATGCCAGTTCAACCGGTCCACGATCAGCCCAGCGATCGTCGGTGCGATCACGGGTGCCGCGGTGATTGAGAGTCCATACCAGCCCATCACGACACCGATGCGATTGATCGGATAGATCGATAAGAGGATCACTTGTGCCATCGCGGTCAAGATTCCATTGCCTACGGCCTGCAAAATACGAGCAAGCATCATGACTAGAAAATTGGGCGCTGTGGCACAAAGCAGCAAACCCACCAGAGCGATTCCTAATGCAGCGAGATAGAGCTTTTTGGTTGGCACACGATTCATAAGATATGCCGTCAAAGGCATAACGATCGCCATTGCCAAAGAATACCCGCTAGTCAGCCATTGGCCCGTAGTGACGGAAATCTGCAAGTCATTGACGATGGCGGGTAAAGCCGTCGTCAATGCGGTCGCCAACATGGATACGGCAATACATGTAATCATTAAATTAATAAAAATCAGCGTCCGCTGACGTTCCGTTCGTTGGACTGTTTCACTCAATCAACGTCCGCCTCCTTCTCAAGATAAAACTGTTCGATTTTTGCTAAGGCTTGACCAAAGGCTTGTTTTTCTTCTGCCGTCAAATAGGTCAACATTTCTTGGTGCGCCTTGCTGCGTTTTTCTTTCATTCGCTGTGCCTCTTCCTTGCCTGCTTCTGTCAGCGAAATCAAATGGCTGCGTTTATCTTTCGGATCGACTTCTTTTTGGATCAGCCCTTTTTCAGCCAGTTTCTTTAGTAGTTCGCCAGTGGATGTCGAACGAATCGCTAAATACGCGGCGAGATCTTTTTGGGTCAACGTGCCTTTTTCGTCCAATACCAGCAAACAATTGAACTGCCCCCGTCCCGGCATAAAGCGTCCATACTTTTGTTCCGCATACCGCCGATTTAATTTATACACTTCAAACAATCGTTCCACGATTTCTTGTTCGGAAACCATCGATCTTCAGCTCCTTTCGCCTCTTCACTATTTAGATAGGTACCTAGTTAAAAGTCCGTTCTCCATTTTACATAGGTACCTATCTATTGTCAAGAAAGGATTGACATTGAGAGCGGATGCAGCAACCAAAAACGAAAAAAGCATTGAAACTTACGCTTCAATACTTTCCTCGTGGTTCTTTTTCTCCGCAAACTCTGCCAGCAGTTGCCGAACTTCATCCGTTGATTTGGTATTCATCAATTTTGCTCGCAAATCACTGGCTCCTGGGAAGCCTTTGACATAGATTTTAAAGAAACGATGCAATCCTGCGATCGAGCGTGGCACCATTTTGGCGTAATGATCCTGCAAGTCTAATTGCAGCTGTAGCAAGCCTAATAGCTCTTCTGAGGTATGCTCTTTTGGTTCTTTTTCAAAGGCATAGGGATTCTTGAAAATGCCCCGACCGATCATGATTCCGTCTACGCCATATTTTTCTGCTAACTCTAAACCTTTGGTACGATCAGGGATATCGCCGTTGATCGTCAGCTTCGTTTGTGGGGCGATTCGGTCCCGCAAGGCCACCACTTCAGGAATCAATTCCCAATGGGCATCGACCTTGCTCATTTCTTTGCGGGTTCGCAAATGGATCGAAAGGTTGGCGATATCTTGTTGCAGGACATGGGTCAGCCAGGCTTCCATTTCCCCTAGTTCGGTATAGCCCAAACGCGTCTTGACACTGACCGGCAGACCGCCAGCTTTGGCTGCTTGGATCAGCTCAGCCGCAACGTCCGGTCGCAAGATCAAGCCGCTGCCTTTGCCTCGTCCGGCAACGTTTGGCACTGGACAGCCCATATTTAAGTCAATCCCTTTAAAGCCCATCTCGGCTAATCCGATACTCATTTCACGGAAATACTCTGGCTTGTCTCCCCAAATGTGGGCTACCATCGGTTGCTCATCTTCGGTGAAGACTAAACGTCCCCGCACACTGTCGCGTCCTTCTGGATGACAGTAACTATCGGAGTTGGTAAATTCCGTAAAGAAAACATCTGGTGCGCCGGCAGCTTGAACGACATGCCGAAAAACGACATCGGTGACATCTTCCATTGGTGCTAGAATAAAAAAAGGCTTCGGCAATTCAGCCCAAAAATTTGTTGTCATGATTTACGCTCCATTTCTTTGTCCAAGGATCTTATTTTATGACCCCACTTGCAAAACAAACCCCATTATACTAAGAATGCGTCAAAGAAGCAAAAGAGCAAGACGCTTAATACTGCCGAATAACTGGCGGTTCGTAGGCTTGAATAAAGGCTTCAAGCTCCTGAGTTGTTTGTGCAAAGCCGATTTTTTCGCGATCGGCTTGCGTCAAGAACTCATTTTCCACCATGTTGTCATACAAGGCTCTCGTTGCGTGGTAAAAGTTGTTCACATCATAAAAAGCACAAGGATTCGGGTTTTGACCGATTCTTGACCAGGAGATCATCTCCGTGATTTCTTCCAGCGTCCCCGGACCACCTGGCAGTGCGACAAACGCCTGCGACAATTCGAACATTTTTCGTTTTCTTTCTGACATCGTCTCGACGACATGGAGTTCGGTCAATCCAGGATGTGCTAGTTCCCGATCCTTTAAAAAGGTTGGGATCACCCCGATCACCTGACCGCCATTTTCTAAGACAGCATCTGCCAGCACGCCCATCAAGCCGGCTTTTCCGCCGCCATAAACTAGCGTATTTTTTCTTGAAGCGATCCACTGCCCCAATTCTTGGGCGGCTGTTGCAAAACTAGGTTCATTACCGACACTGGCACCACAATAGACTGCAATTTTCATAAAACTCTCCATCATCCTTCTCAATCATTTTGAAATAGTATATCATGATTCTGATAAAGGTTCTGGGAAAGGATGAGAAAAAATTTATGAACATTGAGGAGTATCAACGATTTATCAGTGACTTCTACAAAGCCCGCAACTGGTATCAGTACGATCCGTTTATTCGGGCGAATTTTTTAGCAGAGGAAGTCGGGGAAGTGAGCCGTGCCATTCGGACATTGGAGATCGGTCGTGACCGTCCCGATGAACAAGAAGGCTTGCCAGAAGAAAAACTGGCAAACCTGACGGAAGAATTGGGCGATGTACTGGATAACTTATTTATTCTCGCCGATAAATACGATATTTCTCTAGAGACGATCATGCAAAAACACAAAGAGAAGCTATTGTCTCGCTATCAAATGGACCACGTGACAGAAAAAAACAGCTAACGGGCTACTTGTTGCGGAACGGGCAGCGGCAAAGGTTGCTTTTCCCAAATACAAAAAACCAACGTTTCTGTGGTCGATTGGCCAGTGAAACGTTGGTTTTCTTCTATTATATAAAAAGTTGGTTCTCCTTTTTATATAATAGGAGGTGTTTATTGTGCCATTTGCTCTACCAGTTCTTCCAATCCAGTCAAGGCTTGGTAGCCGTAGCCAAAGAGATAATTGTAGTCCATGCTGTAGACTTGTTTGTTTTTGATGGCTTTCATGCTGGAGAGTTTGTCATTTTTGTACAAGCCTTCAATGATTTCTTGACCAGAAACACTGCCTTCGATTGTTGACCAGTCGCCGACGATCAAGACATCGGGATCCGTTTCGATCAAGGTTTCGACACTGACTT